>ERZ773146.3114-NODE-3114-length-10752-cov-4.130878_pt1 | contig 10752 bp, 8 predicted proteins | sample MGYA00580847_ERZ773146 | MGnify/ENA primary metagenome ERZ773146 (study PRJEB29015, sample SAMEA2737830) | human gut metagenome | biome: human gut; feature: human-associated habitat; material: faeces | place: China | collected 2012 ...
CTGCAACCTTGGATGCTTCTCCTTTTTTCTTAACATCTTTCACCAGTTCTTTTCTACGATCCTCTGTAAGTTCCGGGAAGAGAAGACGTACAGTTGTTCCGTCATTGGTAGGATTGATTCCGAGATCAGAAGTCATAATTGCTTTCTCGATCTCTCTTACCATGCTTTTCTCCCATGGCTGGATCTGGATCATACGCGCTTCCGGTACAGATACGTTAGCCACCTGCTGGATTGGTGTCGGTGTTCCATAATAGTCTACTACAATTTTATTTAACACATTTGGATTCGCACGTCCTGCACGGATTGCTGAAAGTTCTCCGTCCAGATTTCCAATTGTTTTTTTCATCTTTTCCTCAAATGTTTTTAATCTTTCATTCATAGCGTGATCTCCTTTTATCGCAATAATCCATAATAATACTTATACTGTTACTTTTGTTCCTGTAAATGTTCCCTTCATCGTCTCAACAATGCTGTTCTCTTCATTCAGTCCGAATACCAGCATCGGCATCTTATTCTCCAGACACATAATAGATGCTGTCAGGTCTACAGCCATCAGCTTCTTATCAATAATTTCCTGAATAGAAATCTCGTCATATTTCTTTGCTTCCGGATTAACCTTCGGATCGCTGTCATAAATCCCGTCAATTGCTTTTGCAAGAAGCATAGCATCTGCTTCAATCTCAATTGCTCTTAAAACCGCACCAGTATCTGTCGAGAAGTATGGATGTCCTGTTCCACCTGCGAAAAACACAACTTTTCCTTCATTCAGTGCTTCTACTGCCGCATCTTTAGAAAACAATGTAGTAAATGCGCCACACACAAATGGTGTAAATACTTCTGTCTTCATTCCTGCATAACGGAAAATATCAGATACATAAATACAGTTCATAACTGTTGCCAGCATCCCGATCTGGTCTGCTTTAACACGGTCTATCGTCTCGCTGGTTCTTCCTCTCCAGAAGTTACCACCACCTGTTACAATCGCAACCTGTACCCCATCATCTACAAGCTGCTTTACCTGTTTTGCAACACCCATACAAGTAGCTTCATCAAATCCTGTCTTTTTATCGCCTGCGAGAGCTTCCCCGCTGAGTTTTAACAATACTCTTTTCATAAGTTCTTACTCCTTACTATAAGTTCTCTTTATGCATTCACATACTTATCATAAAGTATAGCATAGGAATAAAAAAAAGGGAATATGAAACCCTCACATTCCCTTAAAAAATCCTTTGAATTTTAGCTGTTAATTACGGAAAACGACTTCCCCTGTCTTCTCATCCATACTTTCTACGATTGCCAGCGACTCCAGATGAATTCCTTTGGAGCGGATAATATCTCCACCAACCTGAAATCCTTTCTCGATCACAACACCAGCTCCGACCAGCTCGGCTCCTGACTTTTTAACCAGTTCTGCCAGTCCCTCCAGTGCTTTCCCGTTAGCAAGGAAATCATCAATCAGAAGAACCTTATCTCCTTTTCCAAGAAATTCTCTGGAAACGATAATATCATAAACTCTTCCGTGTGTGAATGATTCTACCTTTGTTGTATATACATCCCCTGCAATATTCTTTGTCTGTGTCTTCTTTGCAAATACAACCGGTACATCAAATACTTCAGCCGCAACACATGCGATTCCGATCCCAGAAGCTTCGATCGTAAGAATCTTCGTAATCTCCTCACCTTCAAATCTTCTCTTGAATTCCTTCCCGATTTCCTGAAATAACTTTACATCCATCTGATGAGTGAGAAAGCTGTCCACCTTTAAGACGTTGCCTTCTTTTATCTTTCCATCCTTGCGGATTCTGTCTTTTAATAACTGCATCTTAGCGGCCTCCACATATTTTTCTAAACGTTACCCCATATTGTAATGACTTTTCGTTCTGATTGCAAGTCATTTATACATATATTTTTTAATATATGATCTATTTTATATCTTCCTTCTCAAAAACTCCCATTGCGATCTGCTCACTGGTAATCGGAAGTTCCTTAAACCAAATTCCTGTCGCATTGGCAATTGCATGTGCAAGTGCTGGTGCAGGAGTATTAATTACGATTTCTCCGATGGATTTTGCTCCGAACGGTCCCGTCGGCTCAAAACTGCTTTCAAATTCCACCTGGATGTTTCCCATATCTCTTCTGGACGGGATCTTGTACTGCATGAAAGAATTATTCAACATGGTTCCTTTGTCATTGTACTGGATGTTCTCATAAAGCGTCATGCCAATTCCCTGTACCAGACCACCTTCGGTCTGTACTCTTGCAAGATTTGGATTCACTACTGTTCCGCAGTCCACAACCGCTTTATAATCCAATATCTCCACATGACCGGTCTCTTTGTCCAGTTCAATCTCCACAGCTCCTGCCATGAATGGCGGCGGTGATGTCGGTGAACTGTTACTTTCTGTCGCTTCCAGTGCACAGCCATTTCCACACATTGATTTCGTACCAATATCTATCAGTGATACAGACTTCCGTGCTTTTGGCCATTCTACACGGTCGCTTGCAAATTCCAGTTCTTCCACCGGTGCATCCAGCATACCGGATGCAATCTCAAGAATTCTGGCGATCAGTTTCTGGCAGGCTTTTTCTACCGCTTTTCCTGTTACATATGTCGTACTTGACGCATAAGATCCCGAATCGTATGGAGACGAATCCGTATCTGCTCCGAGGACTTCTATATTTTCCACCGGACAATCCAGGCATTCTGCCGCCATCTGTGCAAGGATCGTATCACATCCGGTACCCATATCTGCCGCTGCGATCATCAGAGTATAGAATCCATCATCATTCATCTTAATGGTTGCAGATCCTACATCGACACCGGAGATTCCGGAACCCTGCATAGCCATTGCGATTCCCACACTTCTGACTTTGCCGTTTCCCATATCTTTGTATGGATATTTATCTTTCCATCCGATCAGCTCCGCAGTCCGTTCAAGGCAACGGTCAAGTGCACAGCTCTTCGCCGTCTCACCGTAATATGCCGGCATAACGTCGCCTTCTCTTACCATGTTCTTAAGACGAATCTCCACAGGATCCATATGAAGTCTCTTCGCCATCTCATTTACCGCAGATTCCACCGCAAAGATTCCCTGTGTTGCTCCATATCCGCGGTACGCTCCTGCTGCCATGTGATTTGTATAGACAACATCATATGCAAAACGGTGTGCTTCTGCAGAACTATATAAAGGAATGGATTTGTGTCCCGATAATCCGACTGTTGTCGGACCGTGATCTCCATATGCCCCTGTATTTGACAGTGTATACACATCAATCGCACGGATTTTTCCTTCTCTGGATGCACCAAGACGTACATGAACTTCCATCTCATGTCTTGGAGACGATGCAATCTGTGATTCTTCTCTCGTAAAGATCATCTTCGATGCTTTCCCGGTCTTCCATGTAACAAATGCTGGGAATAATTCAGCCACAACCGACTGTTTTGCACCAAATCCTCCTCCGATCCTTGGCTTACTGACACGGATCCTGGATTTCGGAATTCCAAGTGCATTGGAAATGATTCGTCTTACATGATATACGATCTGCGTGGAACTTAAAATATTCAGTCTTCCATAAGCATCCATAAAGCAAGTGGTACGGAATGTCTCCATCATGGCCTGCTGCGCAGCCCTGACGTGATAAGTTCCTTCTACGACCTCATCACAATCTGCCAGCACTGCATCCACATCTCCATCTTCCGTAGAATCGCTTGCACAGAGATTTCTCTTATTATCGGCGCCTACCTTGCAGAGTGCTTTCCAGTTATCTTCCGGATGTACCAGAACATCACCATCTTTTGCCATATGAAAATCCAGAACTGCCGGAAGCACTTCGTATTCCACCTTCAGCATCTTTAACGCTTTATCCACACATGCCTCATTCTCACCTGCAACGATTGCCACCGGATCTCCCACATATCTGACATGCCGGTCCAGGATCAGCCGGTCATATGGGCTGAACTCCGGGTAGGTCTGTCCTGCTGTTGTAAATCTTTCCTGCGGCACATCTTCCCATGTGTAAACGTCTTCAATCCCCGGCACCCTTTTTGCCACATCTGTCTTTACTGATTTTACAATCGCATTGGCATGCGGGCTTCGGAGTACCTTTACGATCAGGCAGTCCTTTGGAGCAAGATCATCCATGAATACCGGTTTTCCTGTCACCAGTGCCATTGCGTCTTTTTTTCTTATCGGTTGTCCGACTGCTTTCATGATCTTTCTCCTTTCTTTCTGTATTCGATAAATGCTTCCATTGCACGAAGCTGTCCTTCATATCCGGAACATCTGCAAAGATTTCCCGCAAGATATGCCTTGATCTCTTCTCTTGTCGGCTCCGGATTCTCGCGGAACATGGCAATTGCATTCATGATCATTCCCGGATTGCAGAAACCGCACTGTTCTGCACCCTGATCTGCAACAAATGCACCGAATTCTTTTGCTTCTTCCTGAAGTCCTTCTAACGTATCTACCTTGCATCCGTCGACTCTGGCTGTCAGCATCGAACAGGATAATACCGGTTTATCATCTACAAACACTGTACACAGGCCGCAGTTCGACGTCTCACATCCACGTTTTACACTATAGCATCCATGATCTCTGACAAAATCGATCAGAAGCTGATCGCTGGATATTTCTGCTTCTCTCATTGTCCCATTTAAAAGAATCTTTACTTTCATATCCTACTGATCTCCTCCTTTTGTATTCAGTGCTTCCAATGTCCTGCGGATCAGAACATATGCCAGCCGGCTTCTGTATTCTTTGCCGGCGCGCATATTACTGTCCGTCTTCACCTGTGAAGCAATGCATTCTGCCTCTTTCTTCATCTCTTCTTCAGTACAGACACCGCTCCATACTTTTTCTCTGACTGCTTCTGTCAGTTCCAGTCGGACCGCCTTCTGCGGTCTTGCACCGATACATACGCATCCATTTTCAGCATTTACTGAAACCGCACATGTCAATACCGGAAAATCTGTCTTGGAATTTCTATGTGCCAGATAGATCATATTTCTCTGATCCTTTTTTACAATGACTCTGACTAAAATGTCATTGTCTCTTTTCATCTGCGCAAATTCCTGTAATGGAACAATCCCTCCTTTATACAGTTCTACGTAACTGTCCATTGCAAGAAACACCGTCAGTACATCCGAAAATCCATAGCGTCCGAATATACTTCCACCAATCGTTGCAAGGTTCCGGAACTGTACGCCGACAATATCACTGACCGCATCTTTTACTGCGCCTTCACACCACTGGTTCAATCTTTCATGACATTCCAGTTCACGGAGTGTCGTCATACATCCGATCCGGAATTCTTCTTCTGTCTCTTCGATCTGATTCAGACCAAGTCCAGACAGATCAATCGCTTTCTGTACATTCCGGTTCGACATCTTAAGCCACAACATGCCGCCCAGAATGCAATTCGTCCTCTTCTGGTTCAGTTCATATGCCTGTTCCAGACTTTCTGCCTTCACATATTCCTTGATTTTTAACATACGCCTTTATCCTTATCTCTCTTTACTTAGCTTTATCCAGTTTCATCTATTCTTACTTTTATCAGTCTCACCTTTTTATCTATTCGTCTTTATTCCAGTGTGATCGCACCGGGAAAACAGACTCTGACACAGGCAGGTTCCCGCCCTTCCCTGATTCTTTCAATACACCCGTCACACTTTTCCATTTTTCCGTCCTTGTCAAAATGGATCACGTCTTTCGGGCAGACCTTTTCGCAGGCATGACATCCAATACATTTTTCTTTGTCTGTCAGTACAAATCCAGTCTTCGGATCTTTGTAAATTGCCTGCACCGGACAGGCTTTGATACAGATACCGCAGTGAGCACAGCCCGGACAGATATTCTTTTCAAACTGATTTTTCACTACCTTTTTGACCGTCCGATAGCTCTTTGCATCTACATCTTCCACATCATGGTGTGCGTCCAGGCAGGCTATATGACAGGCATAACAGCCGACACATTTATCCGGATCAAATTTTAATCGGTAACTCATGCCTTCACCTCGCCTTTTTCTTTCTCGATTTTACAGAAATAACTTTTATATCCCGGGAATCCTGAAATTGGATCCAGATAATTTCTGTCTATCAGATCATTTGCCTCACCCTTTGCATTGCCATGATAGACGTGTACAATTCCCGACTGGCTGTTCAGGTAAATCGCCGCAATTCCGCAGATACTTCCCACCGGGGAAGATACCCTCACCATGTCACCATCTGCAATACCATACTTTTTCGCATCTTCCGGATGGATTTCTACCAGTGTTGCCTTTTCAAGTCCTGCAAGCCACGGTACCCGGTATGTTCTTGCATGGAAAAGCTGTGGTTTTCTGGAACCGGTATTCAGAATCAGTGGATATGCTTCCCTGTCCATGCCTGACACCTCACGGAAATCTCTGTATTCCGGAAGTCCGGAATATCCGTGGCTGTCTTTGTAACGTTCGAGTATCTGTGATACAAATTCCACCTTACCGGATGGTGTATGAAAGCCTTCTTTTTCATATCTCTTAAATGCCGGCGGAATGATCACACGTCCTTTTACCCCTTCCGGATGCGCCCGCAATTCCTCCAGTGTGACACCGGATGGCTCCAGAATATATTCCATATATTTCTCATAGCCATGTTCCAATGCTTCATCATGTAACTGCATGGCACGAAGCATGCCGATCATGATCTCAATATCATTCTTCGCCTCTCCGATCGGTTCGATTGCTTTTTCTGACAGGAAGAACATTCCTCCCCGTCCATTCAGCACAACATCTCGTTCAAAGGAAGACGCTGCCGGAAGAACCAGGTCTGCCATCTTGCTTGAATCCGAGAAAAACAGATCTACATTCACATAAAAGTCCAGCGCTTTTAATGCTTTCTGAAAATGCTCCGGCTCCGGCCACATTCTGTGGTTCAGGCCGAATCCCACCACAGCTTTCAACGGATATGGTTCTTCCTTCAGAATATAATCTGCAATTCTTGTACACTGCGCTTCCTCACACGGGAGATCAAACCATGCCGGAAAATCTTTCTCACCGATGGCTTCTATCGTATCCAGCCGTTTTACTTTTCCATATTCATTGCAAGGAGACACCGGACCCGGTCTTGACGGATTGCCACCCGGGATATCATAGTTGCCGGTAAGTGCGATCAGACACATCACTGCCCGGTAATTCTGCATTCCATTAATATTATGTACAACTGGAGACGCTGAAAACATTATGCCAGCCGGACCGTTAGACGCATACATTCTGGCAGCCTCACGGATCAGTTCTTTATCTACACCGGTGATCTTCTCTGCTTTTTCCGGTGGAAACTGATTCACATACGCTTTGTACTCTTCAAAACCATATACATATTTTTCTACAAATTCTTTATCATACAGCCCTTCTTCTATGATCACCTGTGCCATAGACAGCGCAAGTGCTCCGTCCGTTCCCGGCAGAAGTTTCAAGTGGATATCCGCTGCCTGTGTCGTTACGGTCTCTCTTGGATCTACGGCTATGATCTTCGCCCCACGTGCTTTTAACGACTGATAAGGTCTTGCCATTCCCACATTGGAATGATACAGATTGTTACTCCATACGAGAACCGTCTGTGCATGCATCAGATCCGGAAAGCAGATGTCATTTCCATAAATAGATCTCCATGCCATTGCCGCCGACTGAAAACAGGTACTGGATTCCGTACAGTAATTCGGAGACCCGTAAGCATTGGCAAGCCGCAGAAGTGCCGGTCTGTACCATTTCGGATATCCCGCATAAAATGCTGCCGCCTGCGGACCATATTCTTTTTTGATCCTGAGAAGATTCTCTGCAATCATCCGATACGCTTCATCCCAGGATATGCGTTCAAATTCCCCGCTTCCTTTTTTTCCGATCCGTTTCATCGGATACAGAATCCTGTCTTTGTTATAAACATACTGCCTGGAAGCAGCTCCTTTAGAACATAATCCTCCACTCTGCCCCGGAAGATCCCGGCTGCCTTCTACCGACACAAGCGTTCCTTCTTCTACATAAGCATCGATCGGACATCCCGCTGAACAGATATTACAGCGGACTTTTTTTATTACTCTTTGATTCATGCTGTTTCACCCAACAATGTTTCTATGTTTATTCGTACATTTTATTATAACAAGTTGCTTTTCAGTTTTCTATCTATTTTTCAAATTTCTGTCTTTCTTTCCTTTCATGATCTCAAAGTACATAATAAGAAGAAGTGTTCCCGCCAGCACCCATGCCGCCGGAGATGCCAGACAGATTCCCATATAGCTGCCAAAATGTGATGCAATCAGCGATGCACCGCTCCGTCCGACAAGTTCTGCAATCCCCGCTGTCATCGGAAGCAGTCCATATCCCATTCCCTGAATTCCGTTTCTATACAAATTAACAATAACAAGAGGCAGGAATGACACGCTTACACACCTCAAATAAATATCCACATATTCCATGATCTGATTTACATTCTCTGATACAAAGAATATCGTCATATATTTTCCGACAAAGAAAATAATCACACCTGTCACAACCGCATAAATAAATCCAATCAATGTTGCACTCTTAAATCCTTTACGGATTCTCGTATATTTCCCTGCCCCCATATTCTGTGCACAGTAAGTCGCCATCGTTGTACCAAGCGCAACGTAGGCCTGCGTAAACACCTGCTCGATCTTGCTTGCTGCCGCAAATCCGGCTGCAGCTGTAGAACCGAGGATATTCAGGCAAGACTGTACAACAATCGTTCCTATCGCCGTGATGGAATATTGGAATGCCATCGGAAGTCCGATCTTCAGCTGCCATCCGGCCAGATCCTTATCTATTTCCCAGTCTTCTCTATGAAGATACAGTGCGGGAACCTTCTTTGCAATATATAGCAGACACAGGATTCCCGAAATTCCCTGTGCGATCACTGTCGCATAGGCTGCCCCTGCCGCTCCCATTCTAAATACAATGATAAACACCAGATCCAGCACAATATTCAAAAGTGCTGCAACCACAAGAAAATAAAGTGGACGCTTACTATCGCCCAGTGCCCTTAATACACTTGCAAGATAATTGTAAAGCGCCTGTGCCACAATCCCGCCGCAAATGACCATAATATATCCGTAAGCTTCTCCATACATGTCTGACGGTGTATTCATCAAATGCAGCACCTTCGCCATACTGATCATGCTCAGCAATGTAAGAATAACGGTTACGATCCCTGTAAGTACCGCACCGGATGCCACAGACTTCTTCATCGCCTTCATGTTTCCGGCTCCGAAGTGCTGTGCTGTAACAACCGTAAATCCCGCCGTAACTCCCTGCAGGAAGCCAATGATCAGAAATACCAGTGTTCCACATGCTCCTACCGCCGCCAGTGCCGCATTACCGACAAATTTCCCGACGATCACCGTATCTGCCATATTATAAAACTGCTGAAAAATATTACCGATAAAGATCGGCATTGTAAAATTGAAAATGATCTTCCCGGGAGTGCCGACCGTCATATCTTTTTCCATCCTGTTTTCCTCCTTTTCCGTCATCTGTGTATATCGCTATCTTTCATCTTCAAGCTGCCTTCTATGTGTTTACGTTAAGAAAAGACCCTGATATCGCTTCAGAGCCTTTTCTCGCAAAACTTCATTCATTATATAAAACACGGAAAACAATTGCAACTATTTTTCTGCAGATTTATTTACAAATCCAACTTTATTAAGCGGCCAGTACCGGAATCCTGCTTTGGCCAGAATTGCCTCTTTCATTACATACGTGTTATCCCAGTATCTGGAATCCAGACTATTGTTCCGGTTATCCCCCATTACAAAATAACTATCTTCCGGAACTTCATAAGGTCCGAAGCTTCCTGCCATCTCTTCCGGGCAGAAGCTTACCGCCTGTGTCTGCTCTTTTCCATCAATGTAAATCTTCCCGTCTTTCACGGTAACCGTCTCTCCTGGCAGTCCAATCACGCGCTTGATAAAAATCTTGGACGGATCATCTGGATATTTGAAGATTACAATGTCATATCTCTCCGGGTCATCCTTTATATATGCCAGACGGTTTCCCAGTACACGGTCCCCCTTCATGATCGTATCCTGCATGGATTCCGACGGAATCACGGCATTGATATACACCAGTTTGTTCATTGCAAATACAACACAGAATATGATCAGAAATGTTTTCAGATAATCCCATACAGCCGCCATACCGGTCAGTTCTTCCTTCTCTTCTTTTCTTTTCTTCTTGGTCTCTTTTTTCTCGTCTCTGTCTTTCACCTGAAACTCCCCTTTATTACTTATTATTATCCGTCTTATTTACTTATCGTCTTCTGAACCGGCTCCCTGATCTGTTTACATCTTAATCATGACTCCATCCGGACTGACTGCAACTTCGCTCCCCTCAACAATCTCTTTCCGGTAAAGTTCCGCATCCGGAATCTCTAACTGAATCTCTTCTTCACTTTTCAGCTTCAGAAGGGTTACTTTAGCCATTGGTTCTACCCCGTCCGGTCTTCCTTCACATCCAAAATCCGGTTCATCAATTCTCATCACCAGATATCCCATATCCAGGATATCTACTGTCTGCGCATCCGGCTTATTATCATAAAACTTATCCAGAACTTTTAAGAACACCTCATTCTCCTTCGTTGCCAGTGCAAATAATGTCATGGAAGAACGGAGTTTCAAATCATCCGGCCATCCCATTACCTGCGTAGCATCATCTGATTCCAGTTTCAGTAACGCTTCGGAAATTTCTCTCAAATGTCCTCCCGTTACC
>ERZ773146.3119-NODE-3119-length-10737-cov-2.880079_pt1 | contig 10737 bp, 10 predicted proteins | sample MGYA00580847_ERZ773146 | MGnify/ENA primary metagenome ERZ773146 (study PRJEB29015, sample SAMEA2737830) | human gut metagenome | biome: human gut; feature: human-associated habitat; material: faeces | place: China | collected 2012 ...
CCCAGTCACGCTTCGCGTGCCAGCCCCCGCTAATAGGGGGGCCCTTGGCATGGCGTAAGGCTCTGCCTCTTTGCCAAGGCCGCCCCTATTAGGGGCGGTGGCATCCCGTAGGGATGACGGTGGGGTTTCATTTACAGTTCTGCTGTCCTAAAGACGTGATAGCCCTCATAATGATAGCTTGCGTCGATGCCCTTCATATAGACCAGCCGGTCTGTGATCCGGTCTGTGAGGGCTGCACGGAGCAGGGCTTTGATCTCCACGTCCTTGACGGGGCTGCGCTCCATGGCAAGGAGATAATCGCTCTTATCCACCCGGCTCCAGTCAATGACCTGATGCAGCTCCTTTTTCAGGATGCAGTCCAGCCAGATGCGGGTGCTGCGGCCATTGCCTTCCCGGAAGGGGTGGATGAAAAGTAATTCACCGTGAACCTTGGCGATGTCTTTTATCAAATCCTGCTGGCTGGTATAGCGGTCGGGAAGCTGGGAAAGAATTTCTTCTTCGAAGATGCGCATGCTATCCGGAATGAATCTTCCGGTGGGGAAGACGAAACCACCTTTAGAGATATTTACAGAACGGAAATGCCCGGCAAAAGAGTAGAGTTCTTTTAGTGCCATACGGTGGATGTCGCAGATATATTTGACGGAAAATTTTGTCTTGGGGGTTAGCTTTTCCGTGAACAGGATTTCTGCCATCAAGAATCCTTCGAACTCTGCATTGTGAAGCGTCTCCTCGTCCGTGATCCCGAGTAAATTCGGGAGAATCTCTCCCTCTTCGCCATTGGTGGTGTATCTGTTCATGGCATTGATTTTTATAGAAATCTGTCAATTACTCCAAATTTATTTGTGATTTATGATTTATGATTTATGCTAAAGCCTTATCTTTGTACATTCGGCAAGGCCGAGTTACAAGTTGACAGGTTGTAAGTTACAAGTTCTTGGGAATAGTGGCTCACCTGCCGATGGACGTGTCGGGATTCAACTTGTAACCTGTAACTTGTAAATTTGTAACTAAAAAAGGATGAAAGTATTATTATTGGGTAGCGGTGGACGCGAACATGCGTTGGCGTGGAAAATAAATCAGAGTGAAAGATTAACAAAGTTATATGTTGCCCCGGGAAATGCCGGAACGGCAGAGATAGCTGAGAATGTAAATATTAAGGTAACGGATTTCGATGCGTTGGCGACTTTCGTGGAAAATAATGCGATCGATATGTTGGTTGTCGGACCGGAAGACCCGCTGGTGGAGGGGGTTCGAGATTATTTTGAGGCAGATGCTCGTTTTGCTCACCTGATGATTGTGGGACCGGGAAAAGCGGGTGCTATTCTGGAAGGTAGCAAGGATTTTGCGAAGGAATTTATGTTCCGTCACCATATTCCGACGGCCGGTTACTTGACGGTGACGAAGGACAATCTGGAGAAAGGTTTTACCTTTTTAGAAACATTGAAACCGCCGTATGTACTGAAAGCAGACGGTTTGGCTGCCGGGAAAGGAGTGCTTATATTGGAGAATCTGGAAGAGGCGAAGAGGGAGTTGGAGTTGATGTTGGGAGGAAAGTTCGGGAAGGCCGGGAATCAGGTGGTGATCGAGGAATATTTGAAAGGAATAGAGCTTTCCGTGTTCGCGTTGACAGACGGAAAAAGTTATAAGATATTGGGATCTGCCAAGGATTACAAGCGTATTGGAGAGGGCGATGTCGGTTTGAATACGGGGGGAATGGGCGCCGTTTCTCCTGTACCGTTTGCTAATGACGAGTTCAATCGGAAGGTGGAAGAGCGGATAGTACGCCCTACGATTGAGGGATTGCAGAAGGACGGTATCGACTATAAAGGGTTTGTCTTTTTCGGATTAATGAATGTCGGGGGTGATCCTTACGTGATCGAGTACAACGTGCGTATGGGAGATCCGGAAACAGAGGTGGTGATGCCTAGATTGAAAACGGATATTTTAGCTCTTTTCAAGGCAATGGCCGAAGGTGAATTGGAGCAGGCGGCATTCGAATTGGATGATCGTTTTTGTACGACCGTAATGCTCGTTTCGCAAGGGTATCCCGGAGATTACGAGAAAGGAAAAGAAATCACGGGAGTGTCGGACGTGAAAGGAAGTATCGTTTTCCATGCGGGGACGAAGTTGGCCGAGGGAAAGGTTGTGACGAACGGGGGACGCGTGATTGCTGTTAGCTCGTTCGGAAAGACGATGCGGGAAGCATTGGCTCAGTCTTACGAAAATGTAGCTAAGATTCATTTCGAGGGGATGAATTTCAGAAGGGATATAGGTTTTGATTTATAAAGGGTCGGATGATGGGATTTAACGCCATTTTAAAAACCAAGAGGGTTTATATGCTGTATTTGCTGCCATTTATTTTGGCAGCAATCGCTTTTCTACGTTTTACTTTCGGGTCTGATGATTTTTCCGTTTGTTCGGATTTGGGCGTTATTTCTATTCCGGCTTTTCAAGAACAGGGCGGTTTGGGGTGGAAGGGAATCGGAGTGTTGGCTTTGCTGTGCTTGTCATTTCTAGTATTTTTTGTTGCGGACAGGTATAAGTTTTTATCCCAAATTACGGTTCTCCCGGCGGTAGTTTATGCTTTGCTATGTATAGGTGTGATCTGTCGTTACGGGGTGAGTAATTATTTGGTGGCGGCCCTGTGTGTCGTGTTGGCGGTGGATCGTTTGCAGTCGGCCATCGTGAACACGCAATCTAATGCTCCTGTGTTTGGCTTCGGACTTTTTTCTGCGCTAGCGGTTTTGCTTTGTCCGAAATTGATCATGTTAATTGTATGGGCGATTATCGTCCTCCCTTTTTCGGGAAGGGCGGCGTTGAAGGATTTGGTGGCATTGTTTATTGGTATATTTTCTGCACTATTCTTTACGGGGTGCTATTATTTTCTGACCGATCGGTTGGCGACGTTACCGAATGTGTTCGTGCAGGCATTGATGGGCGGGCAAGTATTTTGGAAAATCATGCCAGAGAAAATGGTCGCCTTTGTGGTGATCGGTGTGCTGATCATTGTGTCCTTGTATAATGTCGTGGTAAATTATCCGATGGCGATTGTGGCGCAGCGGCGCGGGATGTTGTCTATGTTATCGATGCTGCTATTCGTGGGGAGTTCGTTGTTTTTCATCCCGTTTAATTGTCACGGGATCACCTTGATTACAGCGATCCCGTTATCTTATATGTTTACCCAATATTTTATTTCACACCGGACCCGTTGGTTGGGGAACGTGTTGTTTTTGTTATTTATCGCGGCTTGTGTGCTTTTTATTTTGTAGGTTAATAGAATGTCAGCATTTCCCCGCGCACATGGTCATTGATCTTTCCATGATCGTACACGATTTGCCCGTTCACGAGTGTCATGCTTACCTGATAGGTAAAGGACATTTCTTCGAGGGGAGACCAACCGCATTTGTAGAGTAAATTTTCTTTCTTTACCCTCCACGGGTGTTTTTCGAAGATGGCAATGTCTGCTTTGTAACCTTCCCGTAGATAGCCTCTTTCTTCGACATGGAAAATGTCGGCGGGTGCATGACACATTTTGTCCACGATATTTTCAAGCGTGATCTGACCTTTCTCCATGAGTTCCAGCATGACAACCAGCGAGTGTTGCACCATCGGGCCTCCGCTGGCTGATTGGGTGTACACTCCGGCTTTTTCTGCCGGAAGATGGGGGGCGTGATCTGTGGCGATGATGTCCAGACGATTGTCATTCAAGGCTTGCAACAGGGCTTGACGATCTTCTTCGGTTTTGATGGCAGGATTCCACTTGACGAGGTTCCCTTTGGTGTGGTAGGCCTGATCGTTGAACCAAAGATGATGAACGCATACTTCTCCGGTGATATGTTTTTGAGTGCGGGGCCCTTGATCCAGTAATTCCAGTTCTTCTTTTGTGCTTAAGTGAAGAATGTGCAGGCGGCTACCGTACTTGCGTGCCAGCTCGGCAGCCAGCGAAGAGCTGGTGTAGCAACACTCTCGACTACGGATTAAGGGGTGGCAGAACGGAGGAATGTCTTCCCCGTACTGTTGCTTGTAGAGTTCCAGGTTCCAGTTTATCGTGGGCGAATCCTCACAATGGGTTGCGATAAGAATGGGGGATTCTGCGAATATTTTTTCCAAGGCTTCCCGATTGTCCACTAGCATGTTTCCCGTGGAAGAACCCATAAATACTTTGATTCCGCAGGTTGTGTGTGGGTCTACCTTTTTAATTTCCTCGATATTATCAACAGTGGCACCGAGGTAAAATGAATAGTTGACAGCCGCATTCTCCTTGGCTATCTGTTGCTTTTCCCGGAGTAACGCGTTGGTTACGGTGGGAGGTTTCACGTTAGGCATATCCATGAAAGAGGTCACACCTCCTGCAGCTGCCGCCCGACTACCTTCCCGGATATCTCCTTTGTGTGTGAGTCCGGGTTCGCGGAAATGTACTTGATCGTCGATCACTCCCGGTATGATATATTTTCCCGTGGCATCAATAATTTTGATGTCTCCGGGGACTGCATCTAGCTTACCTTCTATGATTTTTTCGATACGATCGTTGTGAATCAAGAGGTCTCCCTTGAAGGCTCTCCCTTCATTTACGATGGTTCCACCTTGAAATAATAAACGCATATTGATTTTAGATTTTAGATTTTAAATTTTAGATTCCGGCCGCATGGGGCTGACGCTTTAACTACCCCCTCTGGCTCCCCCTTGCACAGGGGGAGGACTGAAATGCTCACCGTCTTTGGCATAGCTACCAGTTCCTCCTTAATTTTTAATTTTCTTACGTTTTCCCAGGCTCCGGAGTTTCATCGTGATAACTCCCCAAAAGGCTTCGTTGAAGATGCCACCACTCATTTTGGATGTACCGAGGGTACGGTCGGTGAAGATGATAGGAACTTCTTTCAGCTTGAATCCCATGGTCCATGCCGTGAATTTCATTTCGATCTGGAAGGCATAGCCTTTAAAACGGATGTTGTCGAGATCAATGGCTTCCAAAACTTTCCGGGTGTAGCAAACGAATCCGGCTGTGGCGTCATGTATTTTCATGCCCGTGATAAATCTCACGTACTTGGAGGCGAAATAGGACATGAGTACTCGTCCCATAGGCCAGTTCACGACGTTAACACCTGTGACGTAACGGGAGCCGATTGCCATATCGCCTTCCCCACTTTTGCAGGCGTGATACAGTTTAATCAGATCATCGGGATTATGGGAAAAATCGGCATCCATTTCGAAGATGTAATTGTACCCGTGTTCCAATGACCATTTGAATCCGGTGATATAGGCCGTGCCGAGTCCCAGCTTTCCTTTACGTTCGATCATGTGAAGTTGCGGGAATTCGGATTGAAGACGTTTGACAATTTGAGCCGTGCCGTCGGGAGAGTTGTCCTCTATAACGAGCACATCAAACTTTGGTTCCAATTTAAAAACATAACGAAGAATATTTTCGATATTCTCTTTCTCGTTATAAGTCGGTATGATGACAACTCTGTCGTTCATGGTCTATTGTTTTATAAATATTCTGTAATCCTTTCCAATTTGTTTCCCCTCGAACCTTTTATCAGAATAAAAGCATGGCGGATCTCGTGCACTTTGAGATACTCGATCAGCGTGTCCGTGTCGGGAAAGTAACGCGTAAAGGTATAGTTATTTGCAATGGTTTCAAAACTCGGTCCCACGAGGAATACTTGGGGAAAATGGTTTTTCTTCATGAGCTCCACGATGTTTTTGTGGGATTCCTCGGAGATGGCTCCCAGTTCACGCATCTCCCCGATAATTAGTAATTTGTTGTCTGCCTTCATTTCTGCAAAATTGGAGATGGCGACTTGCATACTACTTGGGTTGGCGTTGTAAGCATCCAAGATGATCGTGTTGCGATTTGTTTTCAGTAGTTGCGAGCGAAGGTTAGAGGGGGTATAAGCCTCGATGGCGGCTTGTATTTGCAAAGGATCGATATTGAAATACATTCCTACCGTGGTAGCAGCCATGGCGTTATCAAAGTTATATCCCCCGATGAGCTTCGTCCGGATATATAGTTGTCCGTGGTGGGTCTTCAGTGCATACACGAGGTAAGGGGTGGTCTGAACGATTTCCCCGTTCGTGAAATGACCATCTATGCCGTAGGTGTATCTTTTCTGATTTTCTGATAATTGGCATAGTAATTTGTCTTCTCCATTTACGAATAAAATTCCCGATTTTTCCTTCACGACTTCGTAAAGGGCGCTTTTGGTTCGGATGATATTTTCGTAACTTCCGAACCCTTCCAAGTGGGCATATCCGATGTTCGTGATGATACCGTAATCCGGTTCAACGATCTTGCATAGTTCTTTTATTTCCCCCGGATGATTGGCCCCCATCTCCACGATGCCGAATTCCGTGGAGGCATCCATGCTTAACAACGTGAGGGGTACTCCGATGTGGTTGTTTAAATTGCCTTTTGTGGCAATGGTGTTATATTTTTGAGAAAGAACGGCGTGACACAATTCTTTGGTAGTCGTTTTTCCATTTGTGCCAGTGATTCCCAAGATAGGAATATTTAATTTCCGGCGGTGATGGTTCGCCAATTGTTGCAGGAATTGCAGGGTGTCGGGAACGAGTACGCATTGGGGTGCCGTGTTGTAGGCAACTTCGTCAATGACGACGTGTTTCGCTCCTTGGGCCACCGCCTTCGCTGCAAAAGTGTTACCGTTATGATTTTCACCCTTCAAGGCGATAAATATATCTCCATCCTTTACCTCTCTAGAGTCTGTTGTAATCCGGCTACCCGCCAGAAAAGAGTTATATATTAGTTCGAGCTCTTTCATTTTTTCATAATATCCGATCAGAGTGACAAATTTATAAAAATAAATGAACCCTGAAACGATTTTGGAGGTATTGATTTTAGATTTTAGGCTTCAGGGGTATGACCGAGCGGTTTTTTCATTAATATTGCAGAAGATTAATACAATTACGATGAAAATAAAAACAGGTATAGGGATTGATATCCACCGCTTAGAGCCGGGATTGGACTTTTGGCTAGGAGGAATTAAACTGGAACATGAAAAAGGGTGTGTAGCCCATTCGGACGGGGATGTGTTGATTCATGCGATATGTGATGCACTTCTGGGTGCTGCCGGATTGGATGACATCGGGGTATATTTCCCGGATACGGACCCCGCTTACAAGGGAATTGATAGTAAAATTCTGTTGAAGAAAGTGATCGACATGATCGAGGACAAAGGGTTTGCTATCGGTAATATTGATTGCGTGGTATGCCTGCAAAGGCCCAAAATCAAAATGCGTACCTTGGAGATGCGGGAATGTTTGTCTGAAATCATGGGGATTGATGTAGATGAGATTACCATCAAGGCTACCACGACGGAGAAGTTGGGATTTGAGGGGAGAGAAGAAGGGGTTTCGGCTTACGTGACGGTGTTGATTATTAAGTTATAAAAAAGGGACTCATTGCGAGTCCCTTTTTTATAACTACTTCTTTGCATGCAGTTTCAATACTTTCCCGTCAGGAAGGGTTAGTTCCGCCTCTTCCCCTTTTCCAATCAAGCTTACTTGATCCTTTTTGTACATGAAACCGGAAGCCATGCGTTGTTGCGATAATTCGTATGTTTGGTCGTCAAGTTTCACAACCGCCAGTTCTTCCGCGGGATAGAAGGTGATTTCTACTTGGTATAACATTTTGGTTTTGCCATCACCACCTTGGAATATCATGTTGACCACGCTTTCTGGGGTTTCGGTGTATAATGTTTCTCCGCGTTGTTCGATGATCCATTGTCCGTTTACTTGTCTTACGTTATAGGTATCATCGTCCTCCACGTTCCAAGCATAACCGCCTCCCGGTAGTTCGCGTCTGTTCAGTAACGGGAGGTTTTCCATGTCGGGAATGAATATTTCTGCCAACGTGGAGTCGGTTGAGAACACGATGAACGTGGAAAGCGTGGCTTGCGGGTCGTTGATCGGGTTCATGCGAATGCCAGATTCAAACAAACGGATACAGTCTTTTCTAGCTTCAGACCAAGTGTAGCCTGCAGCACCGTTACATCCGTGAGCGTCGTTTGCGACACCGATGATTTCTTCTTCTGTTTTAGGCACGAAAACGAGAGTTTGTTTCCGGTCTTTGTCCGTTAATTTCAATTCTTTGTTTTCAATGCTGTACGAGGTCATAGTGGCCAACGTCTGCATGTACTCGCCCTCGAACTGGAGATCCGGACAAGCCATCATGGTGCTTCCGCCCGGTTCAAACTTGATGGTATTCCCTTTCGTGGAATATTTCCCAAAAAATCGGTTACATCCGGAGAAGCCGTACATCGTGTTGGTGTCGGTCAACATAAGGGTGGGAACTCGTTGCGGAAGAGCGGTTTTCCCCTTTGTGGTTGTCATCTCTTTCAATTGCCATTCATTGGCCGTCAGTTGCGCTTTGTCACCGTTATTGCTTTTACAGCCGGAGAAACCAAGCGTCACGGCGATCATCATTAAAATAGTTGTTTTTCTCATATGTGTGTGAATTTGCTTTATCTGTGAAAAATTTATTATTTGAATCTTATCATGAATTCATTTTTAGTAATTCGTCAATATGCGTACGGTCGTTCCATAGCTGCGGTACTTTATTCTGTCCACCGAGTTTCCCTTTTTCTTTCAGCCAGTCGGTGAAGAGGTTGGGTCGTGCTGCATGAAGAATCAAGCGCTGAAGAGACATATCTTTATAACGTTTGGCCTCGTAGTCTGAGTTTACTTTCTTTAGTTCGGAATCGAGAATATCGGCAAAATTTTCCAAGTCCGCGGGTGGAGTACCGTATTCGATAATCCATTCGTGGGCTCCTTTTTTACCATTATCCATGAAGACCGGGGCTGCCGTGAATGCCGTGACCGTAGCTCCGGTTTTCTCACAAGTCTGTTTTAAAGCCTCGATGGCGTTATCAATGATCAGTTCTTCCCCGAAAGCGTTGATAAATAACTTTGTCCTTCCCGTGATTTTGAATTTGTAGGGGCGGGTAGAGGTGAACATAATCGTGTCTCCGATCATGTAGCGCCAAAGTCCTCCGTTGGTGGAGATGACAAGCGCATAGTTCACACCGGTTTCCACTTCTTCCAGAAGAAGTGCGCGGGGATGCGGTTTGGCCAGTTCGCTGATCGGCACAAATTCATAGTAAACACCATAGTCCAGCATCAGGAGCATGGACGAGTCGTTGGGGTCATCTTGTAACCCGAAAAAGCCTTCCGATGCATTGTAGGTCTCCATGTATTTCATTTTCGGATCGGGCAACAAGCGTTTGTATTGCTCCCGGTAGGGGGTGAAGTTTATGCCCCCGTGGATAAACAGTTCCAGGTTGGGCCATACTTCGTGAAGGTTGCTTTTGCCCGTGCGCTCCAAAATCCGGTTGATGAGCGTGAGAAACCAAGAGGGTACTCCCGCGAGACTGCGTACATTTTCTTTGATGGTGGTGTCGCATATCTTTTCGATCTTCTCTTCCCATTCACTCATGAGCATGATCGATTGGTCGGGAGTCTTCATCATGTTGGCCCAAAACGGGGTATTGGAAATCAGTATGGCAGACAAGTCTCCGTAGCGACAATTGTTGTTCGTCTTGGATATTTCGCTACTTCCCCCTAGGGCTAAGGTCTTTCCGTTGAATACTTGTGCCTCCGGGTAAAGTTTGTTGAATATGGAGATTACATCTTTACCACCCCGGAAATGGCAGTTTTCCAAAGATTCTTTACTGACCGGGATAAACTTGCTTTTCGCAGCAGTTGTTCCTGACGATTTGGCAAACCACGTGATGGGTTCCGGCCATAGAAGGTTTTGCTCGCCGTTCATTAATCGTTCGGAATAGGGCGCCAGCTCTTCATAATGAATGATGGGAAGGCGCTCCCGATATTGTTCGGCCGTCAGAATAGAATTAAAATCGTATTTTAGTCCGTATTCCGTTTCGGCAGCTCTGCGAAGTAATTCAACCAACGTGTCTCGTTGCACTTGAATCGGATTTTCTTTGAAGAAATCGATTTGTGCTAATCTTTTGCTCGAGAACATGGATATGATGGAATTGATTACGGGCATAGAATTAAGTTAAAAGTTATAAGTTAAAAACTAAAAGTTGATCCACACTACAAAGTGTAACAACTATTGTACCATTTGTTATTTTTAATGATCGAAATCCAGTTTTAATTGCGGGTCGAGCAACGTGAAACTTTGTCGATGGTAAGGGGTGATACCATGGAGTAAAATGCCTGCCCGATGTTTTTTAGTCGGGTAGCCTTTGTTGCTGATCCAATCGTAAACGGGATACTTGTCATGCAATTTTTTCATGTATTCGTCCCGGTGTGTTTTGGCCAAAATGGAGGCTGCCGCGATGGCCATGTATTTCCCGTCCCCTTTTACGATACAATGGTGTTCGATATTCCGGTAGGGTTTGAATCGGTTGCCATCAATCAGAATGTGTTCCGGAGTGATTCTTAATTGCGCCAGAGCCCGGTGCATCCCTTCGATGGAGGCATTGAGGATGTTGATCTTGTCGATCTCGTTGTTGTCCACGCTGGCTACGGCCCATGCCAAGGATTCCCGTTCAATGATCGTGCGCAACTCCTCCCGTTTCTTTTCGGAGAGTTGTTTCGAGTCATTGAGCATTTCGTTGGAAAAGTCTTCAGGGAGGATTACCGCGGCCGCGAAAACCGGTCCTGCCAGACATCCTCTACCGGCTTCATCGCATCCGGCCTCGATTTTATCTTGATAGTATTTTAATGTCAGCATACTTCAATGGATTCATAAAATCA
>ERZ773146.3132-NODE-3132-length-10707-cov-9.822756_pt1 | contig 10707 bp, 10 predicted proteins | sample MGYA00580847_ERZ773146 | MGnify/ENA primary metagenome ERZ773146 (study PRJEB29015, sample SAMEA2737830) | human gut metagenome | biome: human gut; feature: human-associated habitat; material: faeces | place: China | collected 2012 ...
GGCGGCTGCGCACGAACTGGGTGCAGAGGGTGCGCAGGCAGCTCATCAGGACGTAAATATAAATGAGCAGGCCGTACTGGGCCATATCGGGCAAAAACTGCGCCACCGGCCAGCAGAGCACGAGGATGCCGAAGCCGCCGAGGATGGTGAGCAGGCCGTTGGTGAACACCTGCTTTTCGCTGTTGCCCTTGTCGAGGCCGAAGCGGATGATGGCGTTGGACATGCCCATCGACACAAAGGGGATGAGCAGGTTGGCGTACTGACTCAAAATCTTCGACAGGCCGAGGTCGGAAATCTCGGCCATCGCGTACGTCAGGAACGGCTGGACGATGAGCGTCAGCAGCTTGGACGAAAAGCTGCTGATGGCAAAGATGATGGTATTGCCGGCGAGCTTCGAATATTTATCGCCGCCGGAGGTCTTTTCGCTTTCCAAAAGATTTTCTCTCCTATTTTAATAAATCCCGCCGGGCTTTCCAGTCCGGCATCAGCTTCGCCACTTCGGCCCAGAAAGCCGGGCTGTGGTTGGGCTGCAAAAAGTGGCAGTACTCATGCACTACTACATAGATCTGTGCCGCCTCGGGCATATTGTAGAGCTGGAGCGCGAAGGTGATCTGGCGCTTCGCCATATGGCAGACGCCCCAGCGGCTGGTCATGCTGCGCACTTTGATGGTGGGCTTCTGCCCGCCCAGTACCCCGGCAAAGGCCGGGTAGACCTTGTCGCTCATGGCCGTGAAGTGGGCCAGGGCGGCCGCCTTGTCGGGCAGTTCCTCCTGCCGCTTTTCGCGGGCGGCCTGCCGGGCCTGTGCGGCCCGTATCCACTCCGCCTCGGCGATGACGTAGGCGTCAGCCGCTTCCAGCGTCGTGCGCAGGGGGATGCTGAGAGCCACGGTGCCGTCCCGCCTGACGTGGAGGTTGAGCCGCTTGACCCGCCCCCGCGTCAGCTCATAGGGGATGCCCCCGGCCGCCCGCAGCATCACGCGCCCTTTTTGCATCTGCGCAGCTCCGCAAGGGGCAGCTGAGACAGCACAACGGCGGCGAAGATAAGGGTGCAGCCTGCGCTCTCCCGCATCGAAAGGTTCTGGCCCAGCAGCAGCCAACCGCCCAGCGCACTGAATACGCTTTCCAAGCACATGATAAGGCTGGCGATGGCGGGGTTCAAATCTTTCTGGCCCAGGATTTGAAGCGTATAGCCCGCGCCGCTGGACATAACGCCGCAGTAGACCACAGGCAGAAAGTTTGCGCCGTACTCTGCCAGCGTAGGCGTCTCGAAGATCAGCGCCGCCGCAGAGCTCTCCACAGCCACCACGATGAACTGGATGAGGCTCAGCCGCACACCGTCCACAAGCGGCGAAAAGTGGTCGATGGACATGATCTGGAAGCTGAACAGCACGGCGCAGCTGAGAAGTATCCAGTCGCTGGTCTCAATGCCGCCGAAGCCGTTCTTCATGCAGAGCATATACAGGCCCGCCACGGCGATGACCATGCTGACCCAGAGCTGAGCGCTGCCCTTCCGGCCCAGAAAGAGGCCGAACACCGGCACCATCACAACGTACATGGCCGTCAGGAACGCGGCCTTGGCCGTGGACGGGTTGATGGTGATGCCGATCTGCTGAGCCGCAGAGGCCGCGAACAGGAAGGTGCCGCAGACGAGGCCCGCCACCAGCAGGGTCTTGCGCTCCGACTTCTCCTTCGGCCAGCCGTGGGGCTGACCCTGTTTTTTGCGCACGGCGTCGAAGGCGAACACGGTAGGGATCAGCACGAGGACAGCCAGCCAGCTGCGCCCTGCGAGGAAGGAATAGGCCCCCATGCCGGAGCCTGCGCTCTGGGCTACGAAAGCCGTACCCCAGATAAAGGCACAGAGCATCAGCATGAGCGAATGTTTGGTCTGTGTCTTCATCCTGCAATGCCCTCCACTTTGAGTCCGCCGTAGAGGTAGTAGCGGCTGGAATCGTAGGAGATGGTCAGGCGGTAGCTGGCCGCCGGGTCCAGCCCGGAGATGACGCAGCGGTAGTTCTGACCGTCGGTCTTGATATAATAGGTGCTTCCGTTGACGTACTGTGCGCCGCCGGCCACCTTCTGCCAGACGGACACCTTGTACCGCTGGGTACCCTCGGCGGTGCCGTAGCCGGTGATGGTCAGGCTGCCGCCCGGGACGGTGAAGTAATCGGTCTGGCGGCTCCAGATGCCGTTGAACACGAGGTTCAGGCTCCCGTTCACCGCCGCCGAGGCATACTTGGCCGAGGCGTCAGCAATGCCCTCGATGTTCAGCGGGTCGCTGGTCGGTTCGGCCCAGCGGGTGCTGTCCTCTTCCTGCACCTCATTGTCCGCGCTGTTCTTCATGTCCAGCACAGTCTTGACGCCGGACGCAGCCACAAGCAGTACCAGCACCGCCACGACGAGCAGGACGATTCGCTTTATCTTTTTCATGATCTTTTATCCTCAAATTTTGTTTTAACACGAGGTTTTACACGATTTATATAGTATACCGCATTTTGCTTTTCCATACAAGAGTTCAGGCTGTAGTCAGAGCGGCCAGCGCCGCACGTTCGGCGTCGGCAAGCTCCGGCTGAGCCGACCGGAACAGCGAATCGTACCGGTAGAGCGCCCAGCCGCCCGCGCCGAGGCTATGCAGACTTTCCACCTGACGGGCAAGAGCGCTGCCCGTACACCACTGGCTCTGGCTGTCCTCGTTGGCACCGCCGTCGCCCTCGCCGATGCGATAGGCCCCCAGCCCGAAGTAGAGGGCCGTGGATGCCGCCCTGGGCATGGCCAGCCACTCCGGCACGATGTTCTCGAAGGCGAAGCGGGTGCTGCCCGACTGGAGGGTATAGCCGCAGCCCCAGTATATCTGCGGGCAGAGGTAGTCCACCACGGCGTTTTCGCCTTCGGCGGCCAGCCATGCTTTCACGTCGCTGTACTGCTGTCCAAGGTCGTTGTCGGGGTTGCCCTGCGGGCTGACGCCGAAACGGAGGGTAGCGTCGGCGGCTTTGACGGCGTCGTGGGCCGCTTTCACCAGCGCGGTGACGTTCTGCCGCCGCCATGCGGCCAGATCTCCCGCGCCGCTGGCGGCGAACTGGACCGCGTCCAACGCGGCATCTGTCGTGGGGTAAAAATAGTCGTCGAAGTGGATGCCGTCCACAGCGTAGTTCTGCACCAGCTCTGCCACGCCCCTCACCACATAGTCTGCGGCTTCCGGGATAGCCGGGTTCAGGTACAGCCCCTCACCCACGGCGCAGACCCACTCGGGATGTACATTGGCAAGGTTATTTTCCGCCAGTGCGGGCGGCATCTTCGCCGAGGAGCGGAGGCGGTAGGGGTTCACCCACGCTTCCAGCGAAAGGCCCCGGCTGTGTGCTTCGGTGATGAGAACGTCCAGCGGGTCGAAGCCGGGGTCCTGCCCCTGCTCGCCGGTGCAGAGATGGCTCCACGGGAAGAGGGTGCTCCTGTAAAGCGCGTCCCCGAAAGGCCGCACCTGCGCGATGACGGTGTTCAGCCCGATGGACAGACAGTTGTCCATCAGCTCCGCCGCACCGGCACGGAAGGCTTCTTCGGAGGAAAAGTCCATCCCGGCCCATTCCAGATAGCTCACCCAGACGGCCCGCCATTCACCCGTGGGCAGGGCGGCGTTTGGCTCTGCCTCGTCCGTCGGCGGCACCGACGACGCCGAGGCCGTCTGGCCCCGGCCCAGCAGCACCGCTGCCCCGGCCAGCGCGGCGCAGCCGGCCCCGGCCAGGAACGCCCGCCGCCCGAACCGGCCCCGCTGGGCGCGGCGTCTTCTCCGCCGCTGGGTCATGCGTCCTCCTGCATCTTATAGAGGCTCAGCGCTGCCCAGCCCCGGGCGCAGGCCAGCAGCACCCAGAGCAGGTTCGTCCAGAAACCCAGCGTGGCCATGCCGCCGTATTTCGCCATCAGCAGGAAGAACAGGTGGAGCGCTTCGGCGGCACCCACCAGCTGCAGCTGGCGCTGGATGGCCATGCCGCGCTTGTACTCAGTACTGAGCAGCAGCGGCCACGCCAGCGCAGAGCAGAGGTAGCCCGCCCAGCCGTTGACCATGTAGCTCACCATCAGCAGGACGAACACGCCGGTGAAGTTGCGTTTTTCCCAGCTTGCCGAGCCTTTTTCCGCCGCGAGGAAGAGGGCCGCGATGCCCGCCGCGGCGAATGCGATCTGCTCGATGAGGCCGAAGCTGGTGCCGCTCAGGACGGCAAAGCCGTTGAGCATGGAGGCCGCTGCGGAAGCCAGCAGCAGGAAATACCAGGTCTTTCGCGTGAATTTGAGTTTCATATCGTCCCTCCCGCCCGCAGAAAGGGCGCAGGCTCCCCATCAGTTTTTGGAATTTTTCAAATATTATAACACATTTTGGGGCGTGTTGTGTTACAATAAGGAAAACTCGACACAAATTCCATCGGGAGGCGCACATGAACGCTGTTTTTTCCATCCTTCTTCTCGCGGCCATTCTGGGCTTTATCGTATTTCTGCTGTCTAAGAAAGACCAGAACCGCCGCAGCCAGTACGGCCCCAGCGGCCTGTCCGAGTTCCGCACCGACCTGCCGCTGGACGACTGCTTCGACCGGCTGGACCAGCACAGCCCGGACGATGTCTTCGCCTACGAGTGCCGCCGGGAGAACGACGGCGGCTTCACCCTCCACCTGACGCTCCATCAGCCCACCCAGCAGCCGCTGGACACCCTCTACACCCTCCGGTTCGACCCGGGCCGCCAGACCATCGTGACCCTCATCTTCATCCGGGAAGCTTTTGGCTACAAAGAGCCGCTGTTCCAGCCCGCGATGCTGGACGAGTTCATGCTGCGCAAGTTCGACGCCCGCCGCACAAAATAATTCCGGCAAAAGGATTTGCTTTTTTCTGATTTTTTGGTATACTTATAGTTAGTCCATGTGCGGCAGACCGCCGTCTTCGTGGGCCAGTAGCTCAGTTGGTCAGAGCTGGCGGCTCATAACCGCTTGGTCGCGGGTTCAAGTCCTGCCTGGCCCATAACAAAAAGAACCCCGGCTTAGGCTGGGGTTCTTTTTGTTATTGATAAAATGATATGCTCATCTTATCACTTTCCGCAGCGTCCCAAACAGCCGCTTCACATCAACAGGCTTTGCCAGATGGGCGTCCATGCCGACGGAGAGGGCTTTCTGGCGGTCTTCGTCGAAGGCGTTGGCCGTCATGGCGATGATGGGGATGGTGCGGTAATTGCCCGACAGATTGCGGATGAGCTTCGCCGCCTGATAGCCGTCCATGTTGGGCATCTGGATGTCCATGAGGATGGCATCATAATAGCCCACCGGGTGGGCTTTGAGTGCCTCGATGCAGAGTTCACCGTCGGCAGTGCGCTCCACGGTAAGGCCGCTCTCTTCCAGAATGGTCACGACGATCTCAGCGTTGAGGTCGTTGTCCTCGGCCAGCAGGATGCGGCAGCCCTTGAGCTGGGCCGCGTCGCCCTCTGCGTCCTGCTCCTCTACGCTCTTCTGGGCCTCATCCGCCAGTGGGAACCCAAGGGTGATGGTCACAGTGGTTCCTGCGCCCAGCTTGCTCTGCACGTCGATGCTGCCGTGCATCCACTCCACGAGAGCCTTCACGATGGGCAGGCCGAGACCGGTGCCGATGACTTTGCTCTCGGTGCTGGTATGCTCACGGGTGAACTCCTCGAAGATATGGGGCAGATACTCCTCGCTCATGCCGATGCCGTCGTCCTGAACAGTAAAGGTATAGCGGCCCGTCTTCGGCTTCTCAGCCGGCAGTTCTTTCACCGACACCGCAATATGTCCGCCCTCGGGCGTATACTTGATGGCGTTGCTGATGACATTCAGCAATATCTCCCGCACTTTGGTGCGGTCGCTCACAATATAGGGATGTTCGACATCAGTATGGTAGGTGCAGGTCAGCTTTTTCTGCTGGACAGAGGGCTCAAATACGTCTGAGAGCGTCTGCATCAGCGCGCACAGGTCGCCAGTTTCTTCTTTCAGCACGGCCTTGCCGCTCTCGATGCGGGCCATTTCCAGCACATAGTTGATGAGCGAGAGCAGAAATGCGCTGGACGAGCGTATCTTCTCGGTGTAATCCAGCACCTTGTCCTTCTCGTCGATGTGCTTTTCCAGAAGCTCCGAAAAGCCGATGATGGCGTTCATCGGGGTGCGGATGTCATGGCTCATATTGAACAGGAAGCGGGTCTTTGCCTCGTTGGCTGCCCGGGCCTCCTGTGCAGACTTTTCAAGGGCCGCTTCGTGCTGCAGGTCCTTCTGGTGCCGGTTCATGAGTTCCCAGCAGGCATAGGCCGCCATCATGCCAATGATGGTGGCGATGGCGATGCCCAGCGAGAGCTGCTGGTCCGAGAACCACCCGGCTTTCGGGATGATTTCAAAATACCATGTATCGTTGGGGACGCTGCACGCAACTTCCAGCGCATTGCCGGGGAAATCCTCTTCGCTCTCCGCGATGACGATCTTTTCGCCGGTATAGGGGTCTTTTTTCCAGATTTGATACCGGTAGCCAGCATCCTCCATCTTGTCCAGCTCGACCTCCTCAATGAAGTTGTCCCACTGTAAAACAAGGATGGAGAAGCCCCAGAACGAGCGCTCCCCTTTTTTACTATAGGTATAGATGGGGTCGAACAGCAGCGCGCCCGTGCCGCCCTGCACCAGCTCGAAGGGACCAGCGATGGTGTACATCCCGCTGTTCCTGGCAAGGTTTGCTTCCTTTTTGCGGGCGGGGTTATGCAGCATATCGAGCCCGATGGCCGCCTCGTTGCCCGCTACCGGATACACCTGGGAGACGACGCCGTCTTTTGCCAGCTCGTGGGTCTTGATGACGCTGCTGCCATCCTGCATATTGCTGGATATAGCTGCAAACTCCTCTTCACGGAGCACATGACCCGACTCGATATATTTTTTGATGAAGTCCGATTCTGCCAGATAGCGGTTCAGCTGGGAAGACACACGGCTGATGGTGGACTCGGCCGCATAGACAGCCCGCAGCCGCTCGTCTTTTTCCTGATTGAGCGAGAGAAGCCGGAGCGAAAACAGCGCCACCACAAATGTGAGCAGGAAGACCACTGCGGGCAGGATGACGTCCCTGCGGGCAAATTTTTTGAGTGCCATTGCTCGTTTCCTCCTGTTCCGGCATTTCCGTTTTATACCATTATAAGAAATCTGGGTGCAAAAGTAAATCATCCGCCCCGAAAATTCACAAAAGTGTGCAGTAATGGAAAAAGCCCGGTGGTTTCAACGAACCATCGAGCTTTTTCTTGGCGGAGTAGGAGGGATTTGAACCCTCGCGCCGTTGTTTAGACGACCTACGCCCTTAGCAGGGGCGCCTCTTCGGCCTCTTGAGTACTACTCCAGAGCAAAGTGCATTACACTTATTCAATAAAAATGGCGGAGAGAGTGGGATTCGAACCCACGGTACGTTGCCGTACGGCAGTTTTCAAGACTGCTTCCTTAAACCACTCGGACATCTCTCCTCGTGGGCACTCGCACACGCCGTACCGAATGCCTATTTAATTTACCAGATTTCCGGCCTTCTGTCAAGCCCAAATTGAAAGTTTTTCGTCCAGCCCTGCAAATCCCTCTCATGCGACAACCTTTTTTTGGCTGGCCGTTCACTTTTCTCTTTACAAAAACATCTTTTTGTTGTACAATAAAAGCATAAAATATTGACCTCGGAGTAAAGGAGTGTACGACCATGTCGTTTTCAGAGCTTTTGAAGCAGTGCCGCAAGCAGAAGGGGATCAGTCAGGCTGAGCTGGCATCCAAACTGGGGGTGACCCAGCAGGCCGTCGGCAAGTGGGAAAGCGGCAAATCCTCCCCCGATCCCGCCACGGTGGCCCGCATCGCTGAGATTTTGAGCACCACAGCCGATTTCCTGCTGGGGCTCTACCGTCCGGTGTCCAACGTGACCACCCCTGAGGAGCGTTTCTTCGGCAACTACGCCGAGAGCCTCATCCCGGTCATCGGCACCGTGAAGGCCGGGTACGGCGCACTGGCCTTTGAGGAGGATTATGGGCAGGAGTATGCCCGCGTCAAGGACCCCTCCAACTACTTCTACCTCGTCGTGCGCGGCGACAGCATGGAGCCCCGCATCCAGGACGGCGACCTCGCCCTTGTCCACAAGCAGGACACGCTGGAAAACGGCGACCTGGGCGTGCTGGTCTACGGCGACGAGGGCGAAGGCACCCTCAAGCGGTATATCCAGCGGGGCAACTGCGTCGTTCTGCAGCCCTTCAACCCCGCTTACAACGAGCTGGTCATCAAGGGTGAGGACCTGAACCGCCTGCACATCGCGGGCCGCGTGGTCGAGACGAAGGCCAAGTGGTGAGTCTCTCCCCTGCCCCACGGCGCTTCTGATCAGCAGCTGTGGGGGTAAGGGGGGGATATACCCTTCTGGGAGGTATCTTTCTATGGAACAGTCCCTGATGGACAAGCTCACCATCTTGGCCGACAGCGCAAAATATGACGTGGCCTGTACGTCCAGCGGCGCGTCCCATCCGGCGAAGCGCGGCACCATCGGCAGCTGCTATGCGCCGGGCTGCTGCCACGCCTTTACCGCTGATGGCCGCTGCGTCAGCCTGCTGAAAGTCCTGATGAGCAACTGCTGCGCCTTCGACTGCAGCTACTGCGTCAATCGGAAGTCCAACGACGTTCCCCGGGCCACTTTTTCGCCCCGGGAGCTGGCAGAACTGACCATCGAGTTCTACCGCCGCAACTACATCGAGGGACTTTTCCTGTCCAGCGCCGTGCTGGGAACCCCCGACTACACCACCGAGCGGATGCTCACCGTTCTGCGGCTGCTGCGGAACGAATATCACTTCGGCGGCTACATCCATGCCAAGACCATCCCCGGCACCAGCCCCGAGCTCATCCAGCAGATGGGCTACCTCGCCGACCGCCTCAGCGTCAACGTCGAGCTGCCCAGCGAGCAGAGCCTCCATCTTCTCGCCCCCGACAAGGGCCGCCACTCCATCTTCCGGCCCATGAAGCAGATCTCGGTGGCAGGTGAAGAGAGCAGGCAGGAGCTGACCCTCTACCGCCACGCGCCCAAGTTCGCTCCCGCCGGCCAGAGCACCCAGATGATCGTCGGTGCGTCGCCCGAGACGGACTACCACATTTTGCAGCTGTCCGAGGGGATGTACCAGAAATACGGCCTCAAGCGGGTGTTCTACTCGGCCTATATCCCGGTGTCGGATGACACCCGCCTGCCTGCGCTGGACACGAAGCCGCCGCTCCTGCGGGAACACCGGCTCTATCAGGCCGACTGGCTGCTGCGGTTCTACCAGTTCAAAGCCGACGAGATACTGGATAAGGACAACCAGAGCTTCAACCCCTATCTCGACCCGAAATGCAACTGGGCCGTCCAGCACTACGGGCTGTTCCCGGTGGACGTGAACCGCGCCCCCTTCGAGATGCTGCTGCGGGTGCCGGGCATCGGCCCCAAGAGCGCCCGCCGCATCCGGGACGCCCGGCGGCTGTCGGCCCTCGGCCTCGACGAGCTGAAGCGGATGGGCGTCGTGCTCAAGCGGGCGCAGTATTTCATCACCTGCCGGGGCTTTTCCGGGGCGCACCCGGGCCGGGGCAGCGCCGGACGGGAGCGCATCACCCGGGCGCTCATCGACCCCAACGTCTTCAGCGCCGGGGCCGAGCAGCTGAGTATGTTCGCACCGCCCGCCGTTGACCGGCTGGTGGAGCAGGGCGTGCCGCCCCGGACGGCCCAGCGGATGGTGCGGGAGGAGGCGGTGCAATGTCTGGCGAGAGCACTGTGATGCCGCCCCGGAAGCTCCACGACGCCGATGTGGTCTACCTCTACGATGGCAGCTTTGAGGGCTTCCTGTGCTGTGTATTCGAGAGTTTCGCCCAGCATGAGATTCCCTTCGCCGTCTGGACGCCCCAGCGGGAGACGGCCACCCTTTACCCCGTCCGGGACATTGAGACGGACTCTGCCAGAGCGCAGCGGGTCTTTTCGGCCCTTGGCCGGAAACTGGGCCGGGAGACGGAATATCTCGTCAGCCGGGATTTTCTCTCCGGGCAGGAAGATAAGGAATTGCTTCTCATCCGCTTCCTGCATCTGGCCTTCGCCCTCGGCCCCGGCACGGTCAAGCGGATGGGCCACCCGGATGTGGCCCCGCTCTACGAGATGAAAAAGAGTCTCGACTGGGAGGTGGACAAGTTTCAGGGCTTCGTCCGCTTCGAGGAGCATGACGGGATGCTGGGTGCGGTCATCCACCCCAAAAACTATATCCTGCCTCTGCTGCGGGGGCATTTCTGCTCCCGCTTTCCGGAAGAGAACTTCATGATATACGACGCGGTTCATCAGGCGGTATTGCTTTATCAGGAGCACAAGGCTCAGCTTCTGGAGCTGGCTGCGCCGCTGGAGCTGCCCCCGCCCAGCGCCCGGGAACAGGAGTTTCAGGCTCTCTGGAAGCAGTTCTACGACACGCTGGAGATCAAGGCCCGCCACAACGAAAAGGGCCGGATGACCCACTGTCCCAAGCGTTTCTGGCAGGATATGGTAGAAATGCGGTGATTCTTTACAAAAAGGTTGCATCTGCGCCGTTGCGCTCTGCAAAAGGTATGGTATACTAAAGGGGAGCTTCGGCAGAGCATCTGCCGCACCCACCCCGAAACGGGCTATGATAAAAGGAGCATTGTTAAAACTATGGTTCGCATTACTATGGAAGACGGCGGCATCATCGACATCGAGCTGAACGAG
>ERZ773146.3133-NODE-3133-length-10706-cov-7.663224_pt1 | contig 10706 bp, 8 predicted proteins | sample MGYA00580847_ERZ773146 | MGnify/ENA primary metagenome ERZ773146 (study PRJEB29015, sample SAMEA2737830) | human gut metagenome | biome: human gut; feature: human-associated habitat; material: faeces | place: China | collected 2012 ...
AGAATTTACCAATTACTGCAGAAATGACTGCTATTACTGCGGGATCCGCCGTTCTAACAGGAATGCCAGCCGTTACCGCCTTACGAAGGAAGAAATCCTGCAGTGCTGCGAGAATGGCTATGAGCTGGGATTTCGGACATTTGTGCTCCAGGGAGGGGAAGACCCATGGTTTAATGATGACCGGATGGTTGACATCATCCGGCCCATCAAACAGGGATATCCGGACTGTGCGATCACGCTATCCATTGGGGAGAAATCAAAAGAAAGCTATCAGAGATTTAAAGATGCCGGAGCAGACCGCTATTTACTCCGTCATGAGACGGCCAGTGAGGAACATTATCGTTATCTTCATCCGGAGAGTTTAAGTCTTGCAAACCGTAAACAGTGTCTTTATACCCTGAAGGAACTGGGATATCAGATAGGTGCCGGATTTATGGTAGGTGCGCCGGGACAGACGCTGGAGTATCTGGCGGAAGACCTTGTTTTTCTTAAAGACCTGAATCCGCATATGGTGGGGATCGGACCATTTGTCCCGCACCATGATACGAAATTTGCAGAGGAACCGGCAGGAAGTGTGGATCTGACACTGTTTCTGCTGTCTGTCATCCGGATCCTGCTTCCACAGGTACTTCTTCCGGCAACCACAGCACTGGGGACCTTGGACCCCAGAGGCAGGGAAAAGGGTTTTCAGGCGGGTGCAAATGTAGTAATGCCCAATCTTTCTCCGGTGAAGAATCGTAAACAGTATGAACTTTATGATAACAAGATCTGTACAGGCGAGGAAGCAGCAGAGTGCAGAGGGTGCCTTACCAGACGTGTGGAGTCTGTAGGCTATGAAATCGTTACAGACCGTGGAGATTCCCCGATGACAGATTGACATGGGGTACAAAATACTTTCTTTTTTCAGTGATTTAAGGTAAAATACCAGTAAGATCAGATTGCTAAAAAATTAACAGCTGGTCAGAAATAAGCGGAATTTTCCTGCAAAGCGGAATGCAGGAAAAATGATGGAGTGCGTAAAATATGGAAAAATCAGAAAATGCTGTGCGGAGCAGACTTCTGGAAGCGGGGAAGGAAGAGTTCAGAGACAGGGGATTTCTGAAGGCTTCTCTTCGTGCGATCTGCAAAAAAGCAGATGTGACTACGGGAGCGCTATATTTCTTTTTTGAAAGTAAAGCAGCTCTTTTTGAAGAAATCGTGGAAGAGACGGCAGAGGATCTGAAGCGGATCATGGGAGACTTTACGGATCAGGAAAAACAACTGCATCCGGAAGAATATGACAGGATACTTATGGAATTTATCTGGGAAAACAGGGACATCGCAAAAATCCTCATAGATGGAGCTGAAGGTACCAGATATGTGAATTTCCGTGAGGATGCCTGTACGAAAATGGAGCAGATCCTTAATGAACGTTTTCAAAAGGAATGTGGACAAGAAGTTGATCACGAGCTGGTACATATCCTGGTACAGATGAAATTTCAGGGATATTGTGAACTGCTCCGGGGAAACTGCTCCAGGGAAAAACTCCTGGAAATTTCCAGAATTCTGCAGATATGTTCCAGCCAGTGCCTTCTGGCAATTGAGGCAGAACTAAACAGAAAGCATTAAAAACCATTGCTCATTCTCCTAAAGTATGTTATGATTAACTTGGTTAGTTTTAACAAACCGAGGGAGGTGTAAATAACGTGAGATCAAATGAATCATCTGAAGATTATTTGGAAACGATCCTGATCCTTGGAAACAGGAGTTCTCTTGTAAGAGCTGTGGATATCGCGGCAGAGATGGGCTTTAAGAAACCGAGTGTCAGTGTTGCCATGAAGAATCTTCGCCAGAAAAATCTCATCACAGTAGCCGACAACGGAGATATCCGTCTGACAGAGGACGGACATAAGATTGCCGATAAGGTATATGAACGTCATCAGCTGATCTCTTCCTGGCTGATGATACTGGGAGTCCAGGAAAAAACAGCGATTCATGATGCCTGCAGGATCGAGCACATAATCAGTGAGGAGAGCTTTCAGGCATTGAAAAAGGCAGTTTATGAGCTGAGGGAGCAGCAGGCTGTGCTCCATGGAGAAACTGCGGATCAGGTTTGATCCCTGCAGCAGAAGCTATCAGGAATTGACAACTGAAAAAATAAGAATATAATGGAAATCCAGGTTATGAAATGGAGGATACCAAAAGATGAAATTACTTTTTATACGACATGGAGACCCGGATTACACAATAGATTCCCTGACCGAAAAGGGCTGGAAGGAAGCGGAATTTCTTTCTGAAAAGATCGCAGCTCTTGATGTCAGGGATTTTTATGTTTCTCCGCTTGGAAGAGCAAAGGATACCGCATCCTGCACACTGAAGAAAAACGGAAGAACAGCTACAGAATGCAAGTGGCTGAGAGAATTCGACGTAAAGATCAGAAGACCGGATCTTCATGGGGAAAAGATCATTCCCTGGGACTGGCTTCCCCAGGACTGGACGAAGATCGAAAATTTCTACAGCTTTGACCGCTGGTGGGATAATGACATCCTGCGAGAGGGAAAAATGAAAGAAGAGTATGACTGGGTCACACAGAATTTTGATAAAGTTCTGGCAGAGCATGGATATGTGCGGGAAGGACATTATTACAGAGCAGAAAAAGCCAATGAAGATACGCTTGTGTTTTTCTGCCATTTCGGTGTAAGCTGTGTACTCATCAGCTATCTTCTCAGTATCTCTCCGCTGGTGATGCTGCAGAATTTCTGTGCGGCGCCGTCATCGGTGAGCACCATTGTTACAGAGGAGAGGCGAAAAGGGATCGCGTCCTTCCGTATGAGCTCTTTTGGAGACATTTCTCATTTGTATGCGCATCAGGAGCCGCCGGCTTTTGCTGCCAGATTCTGTGAGACATATGATAACAAAGAGCAGAGACACGACTAAAAAGCGAAAGAAACGGCTGTAATATTTCGGGTTTTTCCGGAAGACCATGGTAAATAATGATCAGCAGGATTATTTTGGAAAATGATTAGACTTCGTTAATAAATTTTATAAATTTATTAGAAATTGTACAAATTTCTCTCACATTTATCCTGTATGATATAAACATCTTAAGAGAACAGAAGCTCTTAAGAAAAACTCTTTCCTTTCCCTAAAATATGTATGAAGATAAACCACCGTTCCATTGGCAAGACAGAGCCGACAGGACGGTGGTTTTGCATTGCAGAAAAAAACTGCCGAATGACAGAGGAGATAAAGATTTCCAATGTTTATCGGCAGCGTTTTTTTGTTGTCTGAGATTTATTGGATATACAGCTTCAGGCACAGCTACGGCCTGCGATAGCGATTAAAGCAGGAATATATTTCCTGGATCCTGGGCATGGCATAACCGCATGGAATATAAGAGCCTTCCGAGAAGAAGGACAATCCCTGCCTTTTCAGCTGAGTATCCAGATAAGTGATGATCTCCGGCAGAGTACGTTTTCCGTCAATGAGATGTTCGCAGGCATATTTCAGAAGCAACGCCAGGGATGCAGTTTGCTCGGAGTCGATCAGCTGCTCCACATAGCGGAGATCCACTTCGGTTTTTCCAAGAGAAAAGCCATCTTTGCCGTGAACCTTGGTTTTCAGTCTTTCCGGCTGTCCGGGACGGCTGTGGCGGGATGGAGCCACTTTGGCCCTGGTCATGATGCGATGGCTTCCCGGAAGGCGGAATGCAGGGGTCTCAATGTCTGAGAGAGGATATTCCTGACAGAGCTTTTTGGTGACTGCTGTGATGTCCACCGGATGATAATTATCCATCTGGATCACAGTATCCGCAATATGGAAAAAAGCTCCGGAGCTTCCGGCAACCAGGATAGTGGAGATCCCTGCCTTTTCATAGAGATCCCGCGCACGTTCCAGAAATGGAGTGATGGGCTCCTTTTCCCGGCAGATCACCCGCTGCATGAAGGAATCACGGACCATAAAGTTGGTGGCAGAGGTATCCTCGTCAAGGAGAAAGACTTTACTTCCGGCCTCCATACTTTCCACGATACCGGCAGCCTGTGAAGTGCTGCCGCTGGCATCCTCTGTAGAAAAGCAGAGGGTGTCTTTTTTATTTGGAAGATCGTTGATAAAAAGAGAAATGTCCACATCTTTGATAAAACGGCCGTCCTCAGAGCGAAGCTTCTGAGCAGAAGGATCGGTAATGACATACTCCCGGCCATCGCCGGGAATGTGATCGTAAATTCCCAGCTCCAGTGCGTTAAGTAAGGTGGATTTACCATGGTAGCCGCCACCTACGATCAAAGTGATGCCGCAGGGAATGCCCATGCCTGTGATGGTTCCTCTGTGGGGCAGCTCCATGGAAACCCTCAGGCTTTCAGGAGAAACAAAAGGAACAGAGTTTTTCATCGGGCGTGAAGAGATGCCGCTTTCCCTGGGGAGGATAGCGCCGTCACTGACAAAGGCAGCCAGAGAACGTTTTTTCAGCTCCTGACGGATAAATGCCTGATCTTCGGCAAGGCAGATGGCTTTTCTCAGCGCTTCCGGGTCAAGATTCCGGTAAAAAAATGCCTTGTGAACACAGATCGGAAGAAAATCGAAGAGGATTTTTTCCAGTTCGGGAGAGTTGATGGTTCTGCCATTGGCCGGGAAACCGATGAAAAAACGGGCAGTGATGCCTTTTTCCGTTATTTCACAGGCGGTACGTGCAAGAACCTCCTGACCACAGTGGCTTACTGAGATCAGGCCGCTTTTTCCGGAGCCCTTTGCACGGAAGGTATAACGGTTTACCTGCTGTTCAAATTGGCGGTTCAGAAAGTCTCCCAGTGTGATGCGGGTCAGGGAATCCTTATAATATTCTGCCGGAAATCCGGTGTCTCGGTGGGAAAGCTTCACACTGATGTGAGAGGGAGAGGCAAAAGGATCCCCCTGCACGTGGTCAATGGACAAAATATAACGGTCAAACTGGTATGCACCCCGCAGAGACTTGTATGCAGGATAGCTTTTGCGGTTGATGCTGTGAAGAAGCTCTTTTAGCTGAGCAGATGCTTGCATGTTGTTTCCTCCTTTGCCCTGTTGGAGCATACAGGTAAAGTCTACGGTGAAACAGAAAGCTTTCCGTGTGTGAGATACCTGAAAATTTTGGATACAGGGCCAATTCTTAAGAACTACTATAACGAATCATAAAGATTTTGTAAAGAATGGGAATTGCGGTGGAAATTCGTAAATGTTTGACCTATAATAGTAGACAGATTGCAGATAATATGATGAGAAACGGCAGCTGCCGGAAGCTATAAAGAAAGGTGGACCACTAAAATGGAAAGAAGAAATGCGTGGCTTTCTTATAAGGAAGCAGAAGAAACAGAAATGGAGAAGCTTGCGAAGGCTTACAGAGAATTTTTGGATAAAGGAAAAACAGAACGGGAATGTGTTGCAGAAATCGTGAAGGAAGCAGAGGCTGCCGGATATGAATCTCTTGAGTCGAAGCTTGAAAAAGGCGAGAAGATCAAGGCCGGTGACAAGGTTTATGCGGTAGGGATGAAGAAGATCGTTGCTCTGTTTCATGTAGGAACGGAAGAGCTTTCCGGAGGTATGAGCATTCTCTGTGCACATATCGACTCTCCGCGACTGGATGTCAAGCAGAATCCTCTGTATGAGGATACGGATCTGGCTTATCTGGATACGCATTATTACGGTGGCGTAAAGAAATACCAGTGGGTGACACTGCCTCTTGCCATGCATGGTGTTGTTGCAAAGAAGGACGGAAGCATTGTGGAGATCAGCATTGGTGAGGATGCGGAAGATCCGGTACTTTACATCACAGATCTTCTGATCCATCTTTCCGGAAAACAGCTCCAGAAAAAGGCAGCAGAGGTTATTGAGGGTGAGATGCTGGATATCCTGATCGGCAGTAGACCTCTTGCAGAGCTTCCGGATGATTCCAAAAAGGATGCGGTAAAACAGAATGTGCTGAAGATTTTAAATGAGAAGTATGGTATTGAGGAAGAGGACTTTCTTTCAGCAGAGCTGGAGATCGTTCCGGCAGGAAAGGCAAGAGACTGTGGACTTGACCGCAGCATGATCGCAGCATATGGACAGGATGACCGTGTATGCGCTTACACATCCCTTGCGGCAATGCTGGAGATGGAGGAGACACCGAAGCGTACCGGCTGCTGTCTCCTTGTAGATAAGGAAGAGATCGGAAGCGTTGGTGCCACAGGCATGCAGTCCAGATTTTTTGAGAACAGCGTGGCAGAGCTTCTGGACGGAATGGGCTGCTATTCCGAGCTTGCATTAAGAAGAGCTCTCCGTAATTCCAGCATGCTTTCTTCTGATGTAAGTGCCGGCTATGATCCGGCCTATGGTGAGGCTTTTGAGAAAAAGAATGCAGCATATCTTGGACGCGGTATCGTTCTTAACAAGTTCACCGGAGCAAGAGGAAAATCCGGTTCCAACGATGCCAATGCAGAGTACGTTGCAAGAGTTCGCAGGATTTTTGATGATCACAATGTTGCTTTCCAGACAGCAGAGCTTGGAAAGGTTGATTTTGGCGGAGGCGGAACCATCGCTTATATTGCGGCACTTTACGGAATGGAGGTTATCGACAGTGGCGTGGCAGTGCTGAGTATGCATGCTCCGTGGGAGGTTACCAGCAAGGCGGATGTATATGAGGCATACAAGGCATATAAGGCGTTTTTACTTGATGCATAAACAGATGTATAAATGTGTGTCAGTTTTGAAGACATTCAGGTAATCTTTTCGTTACAGATCAATGAGCGGGGTTTTCCCGGAAATGACAGAGCAGTCTGCCTGCTGCTGTTTTGGCTTGGAGCGTTCCGACAAGAAACAGCAGTATCCCCTGCAGACTTCGCTCTGTATTTTTAACCTGATCAGGGAAGCTCTCTGTTTCAATGGCGAAAAGCAATAAGCAGAGGAGGGGCTTGCCTGGGACTGATTTACTTTACAAGGAGTAATTTTATTATGGAAGATGCATTGGTACGGGTAGTAGATCTGTGCAAGGTTTACAATCCCGGAGAAAATGAGGTGCGGGCGCTGGATCATGTGGACCTGGAGATCCATAAGGGTGAATTTGTGGCTATTATCGGACAGTCCGGTTCCGGAAAATCCACCTTTATGAACATGCTGGGCTGTCTGGATGTCCCCACCTCCGGGAAATATTATCTGAATGGAACAGATGTATCCACAATGAAGGATAATGATCTCTCGGTGGTACGAAATAAGGAGATTGGTTTTATCTTTCAGGGCTTTAATCTGATCGCAAATCTTACGGCGCTGGAAAACGTGGAGCTTCCTCTGATCTATCGTGGGATCGACCGGAAAACAAGAAGAAAGCTTGCTGTGGAATCTCTTAAAAAAGTCGGACTTGAGAAACGTATGGACCATAAGCCAAACGAAATGTCAGGGGGACAGCAGCAGCGTGTGGCTATTGCCAGAGCTATCGCAGCCAGGCCGCCGGTGATCCTGGCAGATGAACCAACGGGAAATCTGGACTCTGCATCCAGCAGGGAAATTATGGAAATCCTGAAGGGAATGCACAGATCAGGAGAAACCTTGATCCTGATCACTCATGATAATGGGATCGCGGCTCAGGCCAGACGTGTGGTCCGGATCATGGATGGAAAAATTGAATCAGATACGATCAATGAGGAATTTGTCGAGGAGGCTTAAGAATGAAAAAAGGGAAAAAGATTGTGATCGGTGTGGCAGCAGTGGCTGTTGTGGCAGGCGGTATTTATGCGGCATCAGGTGCAGGCCGCGGGGGTTCACAGATTCCGCAGGTTGCTGTTACCAAAGCGGAGACAGGAGATGTGGAGGAGATCGTAGATGCAACCGGAACTGTTGTCAGTGATGAGCAGAAGACCTTTTATTCTCCGGTGAACGCACAGATCAAAAGCGTATCCTTCGCAGAAGGCGATACGGTTTCAAAGGGAACGAAGCTGATAGAGTTTGAAGTGAAGGATCTGGAGAGGGATAATCAGAAAGCAGAGCTGAATGTACAGTCCGGACAGTATGATTACAAAAATTCCATCAATAAATCCAATGAGGCCCAGCAGAAGCAGGACAGCGCAAAAGCAAAGGTTTCCAGTCTGGAACAGCAGGTAAGGGAGCAGCAGAATTATCTGGCTTCCCTGAGATCACAGCTGGCGTCTGTACAGGCTCAGGCTGCGGCAGATGCGCAGGCACAGGCCCAGGCGGAGACCCAGGCAAAGGCAGAGGCCCAGGCTGCCAGGGATGCAGAGACTCAGAGAGCGTATTCAGAAGCGCTGACTACATATCAGAATGAGACACTTCCGCAGTACCAGCAGGAGCTGGGACAGCTGAATTCCGATTATGTAACGGCACAGAATGCTTATAATCAGGCAGATACCAGTTATAAGATGGCTTTTGCACAGTGGCAGGCAGACCAGAGCGATGAGAATGCCCAGGCGCTGGATGAAGCGGAAGCAGCAAGAAGTCAGGCAGAGATCGCCTGCCAGGAAGCAAAGGAAGCTTATGAGGATAAGAAGGTCAGCCAGCCAAAAATGCCGGAGTATTCCGATTACAGCAGTAGTGCAGCCGGTGATTTTGTTACCGATGGAGCTTCAGAGGAAACACCGGGGCTGACAGATCATGCATCTGCGGATGCTTCTTCTGCAGGAAGTACAGTGGATACTTCTGCCATTGAGAATGCGATCGAACAGGCAACCTCTGATCTGGCGGATCTGCAGTCGGACCTTGCTTCCCAGAAATCCATTGCAGAGGCGGATTCTGCCAGCCTTACAGAAGAAGAGAAAGAAAAAATGCGTGTCAGCAACAATCTTACTGAGCTGGATGCAAAATCTGCGAAAGAGCTGGTAGAAGAAGGAAAGAAAGGCATTTCGGCGGATTTTAACGGCGTCATTTCCAAATCAGCAGTCCAGCAGGGCGCAGCGGCAACACAGGGAATGGAGCTTTTTACCCTGCAGAATACAGATAAGGTCAGCGTTGATATCAATGTGTCCAAGTATGACTACGATAAGGTAAAGGAAGGCCAGAATGCGGACATTACCATCGGCGACAGGAAATATACCGGCAAGGTGACTAAGATCAGTCACATTGCGACAACCAACGAAAAGGGCTCCACACTGATCTCTGCCACAGTGAGCATCGACAAGCCGGACAAGGATATTTTTCTGGGAGTAGATGCGAAGGTAAAGATCTATGCAGAAAAGGCAGAGAATGTGGTAACGCTTCCGGCAGGCGTGGTAAATATCGGCAAGGATGGTTCTTTCTGTTATGTGCTGAAGGATGGTGTGATCACGAAGCAGGATATCACAACAGGAATCAGTTCCGAGGATTCTGTTGAGATCACAGATGGCATTAAAGTCGGAGATAAGGTCATCGAGGATCTGGGCTCCCTGGAAGAGGGAATGAAGGCAGAGGCAGCAGCGGCAGACAGTGACAGTGCAGCAGAGACAGGGGAGACTGCTAATGAGTAATATTTATGAATATATCAAAATGGCGATCCATAATATCATGGCCAATAAGGGAAGATCCTTTCTCACCATGTTAGGGATCATCATCGGTATCGCATCTGTGATCGCCATTGTGTCCATCGGTGAGGGTACGAAGAATCAGATGAACAGCGAGATCAATGATATCGGCGGCGGCCAGATCGCTGTTTACTGCAGTGATGATGCCATAGCAGACCAGGTCTGGATCGAGCCGGAAGATATTGATGCAGTCCGGGAGCTGGATGGCGTGGAAGGTGTTAATGTTTCAGATTCCTATACAGGCGAGACCGTAACCGGAAAGGGTGATTTTAATCTTACAGTGACCGGGGAGGCCCAGGATGCCAAGCTGGTGGACAATGCTTCTGTGAAGTACGGAAGCTATTTCGGGCAGAAGGAGATCGAAGAGGGAAAAAACGTCTGCGTGATCTCCGATGCCGATGCGAAGAGGCTTTTCGGAACGGATGATGTAGTGGGAATGACACTGGACATTACCTGCTATGATCTGACCAAGACATTCCGCATCTGCGGAGTCACCACACAGAAAGAGAACGGAACCTTTGTCAGCTATACTTACGATGGAATGCCGGTGACCATAAATGTGCCTTATACGGCCATGGACGACTTTACCGGAAGCAGCGGAGAATTTTATCAGATCATAGTTCAGGCGGATAAGAGTCTGGATTCCCAGGCGGTCGCAGATAAGATCATAAATCTTCTTGAGAGACGTCACCAGTGTGCCGGAGATGAATATTTCCAGGTACAGAGCTTCCAGGATGTTATGAAATCCATGAATCAGATGCTTGGTATGGTGACTGCGTTTATCTCTTTTGTTGCGGGCATTTCCCTTCTGGTAGGTGGTATCGGTGTTATGAACATCATGCTGGTATCCGTCACAGAGCGTACCAGGGAGATCGGTATCCGGAAATCCCTTGGAGCGAAAACCTCGTCTATTATGTTACAGTTTCTTGCGGAGGCGGCGATCCTGACGATCATAGGCGGGCTGATCGGTATTGTGCTGGGGATTGCAGGCGGCTATGTGATCTGTGCGGTGATCAGCAGCAGTATGGGAATGACCATCACACCTGGGATCAGTGCGGGAACCATCCTGGCGGCTACGCTGTTCTCCTGTGCAGTAGGTGTGTTCTTCGGAATCTATCCGGCGAAAAAGGCAGCGAAACTGAGCCCGATCGAGGCACTTAGACGGAATTAAAAAACTGTTGCTTTTGCATCAAAAATAGCAATAAAAAATATTTT
>ERZ773146.3136-NODE-3136-length-10685-cov-3.450329_pt1 | contig 10685 bp, 18 predicted proteins | sample MGYA00580847_ERZ773146 | MGnify/ENA primary metagenome ERZ773146 (study PRJEB29015, sample SAMEA2737830) | human gut metagenome | biome: human gut; feature: human-associated habitat; material: faeces | place: China | collected 2012 ...
TATCCCCCCTATATCCCCCCAAAAGGGGGGAAGCGTGAAAAAGCGGAAACGGAACAAGTCCGTTCCGGAATGGAAGCCGGAGCGCTTTGAAAAATTTTGGGAGTACTACCGGACTCACGGCCGGGACAATGACCGGGCCGGGGCGGTCCGGGAGTGGGACAGGCTCAAGCCGGAGGATGATCTCATCGACACCATGGCTCGGGCGCTGGCGGCGCAGGCTGCCTCCGACGAGTGGCGGGCGGGGCATCGGCATCCCATATGCCTGCCGTTGGCTCCGCAATGAGCGCTGGAGGGATACCGGCCTCCGGCGGCCCGAATCGGACACCGAGGAGGCCCCGCCCCGGCGGCGCTACATCGGCAAGCGGGTGATCGACGGGGAGGAGGTAGACGTCTTTGAGTGATTTTGCAAGCGTGGAGGCCGAGCAGGCTGTGCTTGGCTCCATGCTTATTGACAGCCGGTGCATCCGGGAGATCGCGGGGCGGCTGCGGGAGACGGATTTTTCCGTGGGTCTCAATCAGGCGCTGTTTAGCCTGATCTGCGACATGGACCGGGACGGCCAGCCGGTGGACGGGATCACCGTCTGCGGCGCGGCAGTCAAGGCGGAGATCGCAGAGGACAAGACGCTGCGGAACTATTTGGCCCAGCTTATGGAGATCACGCCCACGGCGGCCAACGCGGCGGAGTACGCGGCGCTGGTGGCCCAGACCGCCCGGAGGCGGGAGCTCAAAGAGGGGCTGGAGGACGCACTCAGGGGCCTTGCGGAGCACGAGGCGGAGGACACGGTGCTCTCCCGGTTGGACGCGGCCATGGCGGCCAGTGCACAGCGGACGGAGAGCGAGCTGGCGGCCCCCAAGGAGCTGGCGGACAGCTTTTTGGCGTACCGGGAGCGCATCGACGAGGGGGCCGCACCCTACGTCCGCACCGGGGTCAAGGCGCTGGACAAGCTGCTGGGCGGCGGCATGGTGCAGGGCGGCTTGTACATATTGGCGGGACGTCCCGGCATGGGCAAAAGCGCACTTGGCATTGCCATTGCGGAGCACGTGGCGCAGACCGTGGGCCGTGTGGATTATTTCAGTCTGGAGATGAGCCGGGCGCAGATCATGGCCCGGCGGCTGGCGTCCATCGGCAAGATAGACAGCAAACGCATTTTGATGGACAGCCTGACGCCGGAGGAGTACAAGCGGATGATCGACGCCACGCGGCAGGCAGCGTCCACACCGCTCTACGCCACGGACGGACAGGCCCAGAGCGCACAGCGTATCACGGCCATTGCCCGGGCGGGGCGAGACGTCAAGCTGGCGGTGGTGGACCACTTCGGCCTGATTTTGCGGCCCGGCAGGCGGCAGGACGCGGACGAGTCAAGAGAGATCGCCCACGCTCTGAAACGGCTGGCGCAGTCCCTTCATCAGCCGGTGTTGTGCCTTGCACAGCTTAACCGGCAGAACGAGCAGCGCAGCGACAAGCGGCCCACGCTGGCAGACCTGCGGGCTACGGGCGCCATGGAGGAGGACGCCGACGGTGTGATCTTTATCCACAGGCCGGATTACTACAACGCGGACTACAAGCGGGAGCCGGGTGCGCCGGAGCGGACGGAGGTCATTTTAGCCAAAAACCGCCACGGCAGCACCGGCAAGATCAATTTATCTTTCTGGCCGGAGACCAACACCTTCAACCCGGCCTATGTGGAGTGAGGACAATATGCAAGTTGGGGATATTTTGGAGCGCACACCCACCATTGAGGCGATGAGCGGCCTTGGGACGGTGGGGCCGCTGCCGTGCCGGGGAATCTACATCCACCCGGAGGGGCGGTTTTACACGGTGGAGTTTACCAGCCGCATCGCCGGCGAGCGGTGGCGGGAGGCATTCTGGCCTGACCGCCAGCCGGAGCAAAAGCAGGGCTACGGCAACGAGGGGGCGCGGTTTTTCTGCCCGCCCCGGAGAGGTGAGGGACTATGAGGACGATCGCAATTATGAATAACAAGGGCGGAGTGGGTAAGACCGTTACCGCCATCAATCTGGGAGATATTTTAGCCGCCGATTTTGACCAGCGGGTGGTGCTGGCGGACTGCGACGGGCAGGCCAACCTAACGCGCTTTTTTCTGCCGGAGGGCGAGTCGGATACGTACACAACGGCGGACATCCTGACCGGCGAGGGGGAGAGCGTGTGGAGCAACAATCTTGTGACCATCCGGCCGGGGCTGAGCCTTCTGCCCGGCAGCTCCGAGCTCTATGACCTCGATTTGCGGGCCATCCGGGACGGGCTCAGCGCCCCGGAGCGGCTGCGGGGATTTGCGGAGTGCGCCCGGGAGGATGGGGACACAGACTGGATGATCTTTGACTGCCCGCCGGGTTACACCGTGGCCAGCGTGGCGGCGCTGCTGGCGGCGGACACGGTGGTCATCCCGGTTTTGGCGGACAAATTCTCCCTTGACGGGGCGGCGGCCGTGGCTGAGCAGGCCAACCGTCTCGCGGGCGTCCGGCCCCGGCTGCGGGTGCGGGCGCTGCTGACCCAGACCCGGGGGACGGAGGTGGTGACAGCGGCGGCCACCATGCTGACGCAGATGCGCCTGCCGGTATACCGTACAGCCATCCGGCGGACGGACAAGGTGCCGGAGAGCACTATGACGCTTTTGCCGCTGCGGCAGTACAGCCCCGGCAGCGCCGCCGCCCGGGACTACCGGGCGTGGGCCAACGAGCTGATGGAGGAGGTGGTCTGATGGCGGGCAAAAATTTTGACATCTCGCGGTTTGCCGAGACCATCGCGCCGGTGCGGTCCGAATCGGACACCATGCGGGAGATCGCCATTGACAAGATACTGGACAATCCCCGCAACTTTTACCCCGCGCCGGACTCAGAAGCACTGGCGGCGTTGGAGGACTCCATCCGGGCCAACGGCCTTTTGGAGCCGCCGACGGTCATTGCCGCCGAGGACGGGACGAGCTACCGCCTGATCTCCGGCCACAGCCGCATGGCGGCACTCCGGGCGCTCCATGCCAAGACGCCGGAGCAGTGGGAGACGGTGCCCTGCCGGGTGCTGCCCACTATGTCGGAGGAGGCGGAGGCATCGGCGGTCATTGAGGCTAACCGGCAGCGGGTCAAGTCTCCGGCGCTTTTGGCGGAGGAGGCGGAGAGGCTGACGGAGCTCTACATCAAGCGCCGAGAGGCAGGAGAGAGCTTGCCGGGGCGTATCCGGGACCGGGTTGCCGAGGCGCTGCAGGTCAAGTCTACAAAGATTGCCAATGTAACGGCCATTAAAAACGGCATTAAGGTACCGGGCATTGCTGAGCGGTGGAAACGGGACGAGATACCGCAGGCGGCAGCGCTGATGATCGCCCGGATGGACATTGAAGAGCAGTACCGGCTGCTGGACTGGATGATCGACAAGGGCCGGAGCTACACCATCAACGAGGTCCGCAAGTTTGACACCTGCTATCACAACGCAAAAAAGGCGGAGCGGCAGCCAACGCCGGAGCCGGAGCAGGAGGCGGAGGCGCTGCCGGAGGGGCAGATGGTGATCTGCGGCTGGATGCCGGGAGGCACCACACCGGCGGAGCCGGGAGAGTTTGCCGTGGTTGTGGACGTTAGCGGCGGCAAGCGGCTCAAGCGATTTTTTGAGTGGGACGGACATCGCTGGATGATGACAGGCGGCATTGAGGCGCGCATCGCACCGGCATGGTGGATGCGGCTGCCGCCGGTACCGGATAAGGAGGGCTGATATGAGCAGGCGATACAGAGGCAAGCGGCCCCACGAGCCGCTGACAGGCTGGGTGCTCTGGCCGCTGTTTTTGGCGGCGCTGTGCGGAGCACTGCTGGCGCTGACCACCACAGCAGGCGGAGGTGGGCTATGATGCGGTGCCCCTGCTACGGCTGCGAGCTGCGCGGCCCCGGCTGTCACAATCCGGAGCGCTGCGCCCGCTGGGCGGAGTATCTGGCAGCCACGGAGACCGCTCGCGCCAAGGCGGCGCAGAGCAAGCGGAGCACCGTTATTATGCAGGACTACGTTAAGGACAAAAGCAAAAATTTGCGGAAGCGGAAACGGTAAGGGAGCGAAGAAAGCAGCAGAAACTACTACACGCCGGAAATGGACGGACTAAAGCGGGACTGGACAGGCGTGTGTTGGCGCAACCGTGGTGATGCTGCTGCCCGCAAGAACGGATACCAAGAGGAGGGAAGATAATGGATGCTTTGGAGTTTTTGAAAACATTGCGCAGAATGTGCAACTGCGAGTGCTGCAGCCAATGCGAGATTTGGAAAAGGCTTAGCGTGTTTGAAACCTGCACATCCTGGATAAAAACCCACCCGGAGGAGGCCGTTGCCATTGCCGAAAAGTGGGCAAAGGATCACCCTATTAAAATCCGCCAGAGCGAGTTCTTGAAGCTGTTTCCGGAGGCGGCAATCTCAAAAGACGGTGCCATAGCGATATGCCCGCTTGAGATCTCAGCCGCATATAGTGGCGCTTGCAACAAAGGCAATTCCGATGCGTGCGCTGACTGCAAACGGCAATTCTGGCTTGCGGAGGTGGAATGATGCTCCATCTTGGTGACATAACAAAGATCAACGGAGCGGAGGCGCCCGTTGTGGATGTGGTGATCGGCGGCAGTCCGTGTCAGGACCTTTCCATTGCCGGAAAACGGGCGGGACTGGCCGGGGCGCGTTCCGGCCTGTACATGGATCAAATCAGGATCGTGAAGGAGATGCGAGCACATGACATGGCAAGCGGGAGAACAGGTGAGTTTGTGCGACCTCGGTATATGGTCTGGGAAAATGTTCCCGGAGCCTTCTCAAGCAATGGCGGAAAAGACTTCGCGGCCGTCCTCGAAGAAGCCATCCGGGTCGCAGAGCCGGAAGCCCCCGATATTAATGTGCCTGAAAAAGGTTGGAACACCTGGGGGGGGTACCACGATGAAATGGGAGGTCGATGGAGCGTTGCTTGGCGAGTGCTCGATGCGCAACACTGGGGAGTCCCCCAACGACGCCGTCGTATCGCGCTTGTCGCAGATTTTGGAGGCGACACCGCATGGGAAGTATTGTTTGAGCGCAAAAGCGTGTCAGGGTATCCTGCGGAGAGCGGAGCGGCGTGGGAAGGACCTGCCGCCGGTGCTGAAAGCGGTGCTTCTTACGCAGTCCGAATCAGGGGGGGCTGTGACGGAGGCGGAAAAGGAGCCTTAGTCCAGACGGAGAAAAGCGGAACGCTTGGCACCGGCAATGACCAGACGATTTTCTGCATGGGAACACAGCAAGGAGGAGCTGAGGTTCGAAGCGATGATAGAGCACCGGCCTTGACTGCCGCCGCGGGAATGAGCGGAAACAATCAGCCGGTAGTCTGCGCCGGGTTTAAGCTGGGCAACAGCGAACAGGCGAGGAGCATCGGATACGCCGAGGAGCAGTCCCCAACGCTGAACGCAGAGTGCAGAGAGGTCGTTCCAGCACTGCAAGCACGCATGGGGACAGGTGGCAACCAGATCCCGCTGACATATCAAATGCAGGGATTCGGCGATTACTGCGAGGGGAGCGTTGCAAGTAGTTGCAAGCAACGTGACTTTAAGGATGCAACAGATCTTGTGTGTGCCGTTGACTGCCGGAACTTCCGTGAGAGTAAAGATATAAACGGAACGCTGCAAGCGAAAGAAAGCGATGGGCAAAGTCTGAACCTGAACAACACGGTCCGGCAGAATCGAGTGGTGCGCCGTCTGACCCCGTTGGAATGTGAACGGCTGCAAGGTTTCCCGGACGGATGGAGTGACATCGGGGACTGGACGGACAGCAACGGAAAGCGCCACAAGGACGCTGACAGCCACCGGTATAAGGCGTTGGGCAACTCCATCGCCCTGCCGCCGTGGAAATGGCTGCTGAAACGGATATGCGCCCGTTATGAGCGGGATGCCACGATGGCAAGCCTGTTCGATGGGATAGGCGGATTCCCTTTGATTTGGGAGCAGCTGAACGGCTACGGAACGTGCCTATGGGCCAGCGAGATTGAGGAATTTCCCATGGCCGTGACCCGGCGGCGGTTTGGCACAGCGGAGGCGACGGGAGACATGGGACGGTTTTTGTTCCCATGCGGAGAAAGGGAGGAACTATGAGAGATACAAACCTCGTAAATGCGATGCGGACACAAGTGGAGGCAGCGCGGAAAATAGGACTTTACCCGGGCAAATCCGGGATATGGGCAGTGATTGAGCAGGCATCCGACCGGATCGCCAACCAGAGCACCCACATTGCGGCGCTCCAGCAGGAGATTGAGAAACTGCGGGGGCAGGTGCCCCGCTGGATCCCGGTGGAGGAGCGGCTGCCGGAATTGCAAAGCTGGGGCGCATCAACAGTGGTGCTCGGATTGATAAAAAACGAAAACGCACCTTCGTTGAATAAACTGCACGACCTGACATTATGTGTCTACTGTGATAACGGTATCTGGTCAATGCCTGGGCGATATGTAGCTATCACCCACTGGATTCCGCTGCCGGAACCGCCGGAGGTGGAATTATGAAAAAGTGCACCGGTGAAAACTGCCCCATGCAGATCGGTTATGACGTTGAAAAATGCGCCGCAATCGAAAAGTGCCCGTATCGCACGTGGCCCGTTACCATTGCCGACCGGATCCGGGGCATGACGGACAACGAGCTGGCCGGGGTGCTGTACAATTTCCGGATGGATTTTATCACGAAAGGCCTCTCTGGTGTTTCGACGATGCCAGAAGATTTTCGTGAAATTAAAAAATGGCTTGAAACCCCGTGGGATGGCAAGCCGTGAGCGAGGCTCAGAATGGAGGGAATGTGATGGAAAACATTTTGCAAAACTTCGCCAGCGGGCTGTGGATCGTGTTGGGCGTGTACTGTTTCTTCGGGCTAAGGAAGTGGAACAAGCGGTTCCGCGAACTGTATGACGAGTTGAAGGAGGAGGTGAAGTGATGGAGCGATTGACACAACGGCTTAGGACCGGAGAAGTCCTTATGGCATCAGAGTACGAGGAGAAATACACGGAGCAAGAGTGGATTAGCGTGCTGCAAGACCGCCTCGCCGACTATGAAGATACGGGGCTGACGCCCGGGGAAGTCAAGTCAATGCAAGAGGAGCACTTTAGCGGTCTGGAAATGGCAAAATTGCACAGCGCGCTCATGGAACTCAAAAAATATCAAGAAGCCGACAAGGACGGTCGGCTGGTGGTGCTGCCGTGTCAATCCGGAGATCATGTGTTTGCCCTGCTTGACGGCCAAAAGCGTGTGCGAGAATGCGAAGTTAAATACGCAGTTTTGGACGGTTGGCTGAAAGTTTTATATCTTGCACCAATCGACGACCACGGAAACTTGTATAGTGCGCCATTTGGGGCATTTGGCCAGTCCATATTCCTCACCCGAGAGGAGGCCGAAGCGGCATTGGAGGCGAAGAAGGATGAGTAAGGCTGTTATGCTGAGCATCCGCCCCAAGTGGGTGGAGAAGATCGCCAGCGGCGAAAAGACCATTGAAGTCAGGAAGACCAAGCCGAAGCTGGAAACGCCGTTTAAGTGCTATATTTACTGCACAAATATAAGGCCATTCCTTGTGTGGGGAGATGTTTTCCGTGGTGATTGGTTCACAGAGTTTACCCGGATTTCAGGGTATAGCAGAGCAGAAGCGGACAAAATCTGGGACGTTTTCAACGGGCATATTGCTGGCGAGTTTACCTGTGACCGGATTTATGAGCTTGCGCCCCTCAACCATGCACCGGATGACATAGAAAAGCAAGCCTGCCTGACACGGGAAGAAATTGTGAACTACCTAAAGGGAACCGGCTACGGCTGGCATATCTCCGACCTGAAAATCTACGATGCACCGAAAAAGCTGGGGGAGTTTTGGCGAGACTGTCTGGAATACTCGGAGCTTAGCACAAACTGTTGGTCTTGCGAAAATGTTTGCGGAGATGGTGACGAAACGGACTGCAACACGGACGGGCAGCTATATCTTCACCGCGCGCCCCAAAGCTGGTGCTATGTGGAGGAGGGCTGACAATGGCTGAATATAAAATCTGCTTTAGAGTGGCTGGGGCGTTTGGCGCTCAAATCAGCTTTGAGGCAAAACCCGGCGTATCCTATGAGGACGCTGCGGCGGCCCTTGACAAAGACAAACTGGCAAAGCTGATATGCCTCGACACCTTGGGCTACTCCGCAAAGGATATTGAGATTATCACGCCGGAACAGTACGAGGCGGAATTTGGAGGGGATGAGGATGGCTAAATACATTAAGCGGGAAGTGGCGGTGAAAGCTGCGAATGAATGGGTAAGCGAGGCGTGCGTGGCGCCCGTGATGCGGGTAAGCCGGTTGTTTGATAAATTGCAAAAAGTGCCCGCCGCTGACGTGGCCCCAATCGAAGCGCTGGAACGTCTGCGGGACGAGCTGTGCGCACAGGACCTAATCACCATGGAAGGGCTAAGAAAGTTGAACACGTTGATTTGGAAATACACAACGGCGCATGACGGAGGTGCTGACCATGAGGCTGATTGATGTTGATGATTTGGGCGTGGGCCGGTGCAGCAGAGATGTTGTCCCCGCGGCGTATTGTGCTGGTTGGAACGGCTTACTTGGCTTGATCGAAAAAGCCCCCACCGTGGATGCCGTGGTCGTGACGCGGTGCAAGGATTGTCGGTCATACAACAAACCGAAAACGGGATGGTGTGAAGTCCATCTCGACCGTGAACATCCGGACGATTTTTGCAGCTACGGCAAGAGAAAGGACGGAAGTGCTGACGATGGCTAAAACATCAGGGATGCAGGCGTATGCGGAGCGGTACGCCGAGGTCAAGGCGCAGGCGGCGCAGATGCTTGTCTGCCAATATATGCAGGACACACTCCAACTGGCGCTGCACCAGACGGAGGGCTGGGGCTATGATCGCATTGTGCGACTGTGCGAAGCGTGGCAGCACATCCGGGACGAGTACAGACCGGCTATCAATCCCAGCGACCCGGCAGCGGATGTTATGCAGGAGCACATGGACCGAGTAATGGCACAGATTATCAGCGGCAAGCAGAAGCTGATACCGTTTGCAGAGCGTTATCCGGAGCTAAAAAAAGTGAGATATGGGAGGTAACAAATGGGCGCTATACTGGCAATTTTTGCGATTTTGCTTTTTCTTGTTTGGACGGCAGGCTTCTTTGTGCTTGGAATGGCTGTAGGACTTGACATCAAAGCTGAAAAGCTGCGGCAAGCCGGGTGGAAAGTTGAACGCGAATCGGAGCGAGCCGATGGCTGATCCATTTGTGTGCGTTCGGCAGCGGGCGGGGCCGCTGGTCAAGGCGCTGGTGACGGACAACTACGGATATCTCCGTCGCTACGGGCCGGGAGCGGTGCGGGGCCGGTGCGGGCCGGCCCTTAGCCGCACCACCGTTGACAAGTTGGAGCTGCGGCTTGCGCTCTTTGGCTATGACGGTATTTTTTACTCGCTGACCTTTGACGATGACCATCTTCCGTCTGACCGTGCCGGGGCGGAGCGCGTGTGGGACGCTTTTCTCAAGCGGCTCCGACGGTGGAAACGCGGGCCTGTGGATTTTTACGTTTACCGAATTGAGGGCCTGCACGGAGACCACAGACTCCACATTCACACATTTTTGCGGGACGCGGATTTCCCGCCGGCAGTGGTGCAATTTCTCTGGCGCAAGTGGGGCGCGGCCTACGATGTGCCGTGGACGCGGGAGCGGGTGCTCTCCGAGCAGGGCTACCGTGGGCTGGCCATCTATTTTACCAAGGAGACGCCGGAGGTGGGCCGCCACCCGTGGGGGTGCTCCCGGGCGCTGAGTAAGTACATCCCGCCTCCGGAGGTGTCTACCTGCAAGAGCGGCATAGTGCGGCTGCCAAAAGGGGCAACGCCGCTGCCGATGCAGGGCCGGGACAGGCCAAAGCTGGAGAGCTGGGGGTTGTACGGCTACAGCCGGTATCTGCTGCCGGGAAAATAGTGCTTTTGTTTTAATAACAAGGATTAGATATACTTCTATCGGTAGAATCGCAATCCTCTTGAAACCTACGGAATATTTACGGACAAGAGCCGGGAAATGGAGGGAAAGGTATTGCAAACACTCAAAAAAGGTGATAGACTTGCCATAAAGGACGGATTGATTGTTTGCCCTGTTTGCAGACAGAAAACAAACCAGACGATCTTTCCGGAGACTACGGCGGATTTTTTCCCGCTTTGGTGCCGAAGGTGCAAGTCAGTCCATCTCGTCAAGATTGCAAGTGGCCAGTGCTACATGATTAGCCGGTGCCGATGAGCTCCCGTGTGTTGGGGGTACATCGGCGCCGGTTTTTGCTTTGCGCTGATTTGGCCTGTGCTTGTTTAGCCGGTGCCGATACTCAGCCCTTTGGGGCGGGTGTTGGCACCGGCTTTTGCTTTGGACGGAGGTGATAGCCCGTGGGGCAAACGGCTGGGGCCGGCATATCCGGCGCGAGGCTGGCTGAGCTGGCGGCGCTGCTGGCGGCAGGGCAGGAGTACAAGTTTTACTCGTGGCCGGAGTGGCGCAGCCTGCGGGCGGAGGTGCTGCGGCTGGACCACTACGAGTGCCAGCACTGCAAGGCGGCGGGGCGGTACAGCCGGGGGTACATCGTGCATCACGTTAAGCACTTGCGGGAGCGGCCTGACTTGGCTTTGAGCGTAGTTGACCCGGACACCGGGGCGCGCCAGCTTGAGACGCTGTGCAAACACTGCCACGAGCTGGAGCAT
>ERZ773146.3138-NODE-3138-length-10683-cov-4.398570_pt1 | contig 10683 bp, 9 predicted proteins | sample MGYA00580847_ERZ773146 | MGnify/ENA primary metagenome ERZ773146 (study PRJEB29015, sample SAMEA2737830) | human gut metagenome | biome: human gut; feature: human-associated habitat; material: faeces | place: China | collected 2012 ...
TCCGGAAATGGTGATAACTACAATCTGATCTTTGCGCATCTGCGGTACGATCTTTCTCGCGTAGGCAACTGCATGAGCACTCTCGATTGCCGGAATAATACCTTCTGTTCTTGACAGATATTCAAATGCATCTACTGCTTCGTCGTCTGTTACCGGCACATATTCTGCTCGGCCGATATCATAAAGATGCGCATGTTCCGGTCCAACACCCGGGTAATCCAGACCGGCGGAGATGGAATAAACCGGTGCGATCTGACCATACTCATCCTGGCAGAAATAAGACTTCATACCGTGGAAAATACCAAGTTTTCCGGTTGCGATCGTTGCTGCAGTCTCTGCTGTATTTACACCACGACCAGCAGCTTCACAGCCGATCAGACGCACACCTTCATCCTCGATAAAGTTATAAAATGTACCGATTGCATTGGAACCGCCACCTACACAGGCAAGTACGGCATCTGGAAGTTTTCCTTCTTTTTCGAGGATCTGTTCTTTTATTTCTTTAGAAATAACAGCCTGAAAATCACGTACGATCGTCGGGAACGGATGCGGACCCATGACAGAGCCGAGTACATAATGTGTGTCGGAAATACGGTTTGTCCACTCTCTCATTGTCTCAGAAACAGCATCTTTTAGGGTCGCAGTTCCTGATGTAACGGCATGTACTTTTGCTCCCAGAAGGCGCATTCTGTATACGTTTAATGCCTGACGTTCCGTGTCTTCTTTACCCATAAAAACTTCACATTCCATGCCCATAAGAGCAGCTGCCGTTGCCGTTGCAACACCATGCTGACCGGCACCTGTCTCTGCAATGACACGTGTTTTTCCCATTTTTTTTGCAAGTAAAACCTGTCCGAGAACATTGTTGATCTTGTGTGCTCCAGTATGGTTTAAGTCCTCACGTTTCAGATAAACTTTTGCCCCGCCAAGGTCTTCCGTCATATGTGCGGCATAATATAAACGAGACGGACGTCCTGCGTAATTGTTGAGTAAGTCTGTCAGCTCACGGTTAAATTCCGGATCATCTTTATAGTGATTATAGGCCTCTTCCAATTCCAGCACTGCATTCATCAGTGTCTCCGGAATGTACTGCCCTCCATGTATTCCAAATCTTCCTTTAGGCATTTGCTTGATTTCCTCCTCTATGTTTTCCTTCGAAATATTCTTGTTTCTCTACAATCTCTTCTCTAATCCTGTACTGCTTTTCTTACAATATCCACAACTCTTCGGATCTTTTCCGGATCTTTCCACTTTTCTGTCTCCACACTGCTGCTCAAGTCCACCGCAAACGGGTGAATCTCCCGGATCGCCTGCTCCAGATTCTCTTCCCCGATTCCTCCTGCAAGGAAAAATGGACGTTCAATCTTTGGAATCAAAGACCAATCAAATGTCTTGCCGGTTCCACCGCTGCCCTGATCAAGCAGGATATAATCTGCAGGACTCTGCAATGCATTCTCCATATCATCGGCTGTTTTTATGGAAAAAGCTTTGATGACCGGCTTATCTGTATGTGCTTTTAATTCTGCAATATAAGACTCATTCTCCTGTCCGTGAAGCTGTGCCATGGCAAGTGTTCCATCATCTAAAAGTGACCTTACAAGCTCCATTGACGCATTGACAAACACCCCGACCGGCTGAATTTCCGGTGAAAGATTCTTCACCAGTTCTCTTACCTCATCTGCTGTCACACTACGGAAGCTTTTGGGAAATTCAACGATAAATCCACAATAATCAGGATTCGCTTCATTGACTGCAAGGATATCTTCCCTGCATCTTAAACCACATATTTTAATCTTTGTTTTGCTGAAATTTTCTGTTTTCATTTCCTGTATCTCTATGTACTTATGCTTCTTCTAAAGGTGCTCCGTTCAGTTCCTCCAGTGCTGCTTTTTTATCTGGACTGCGCATAAGTGTCTCTCCGATCAGCACAGCTTCGATCTGATTTTCTTGTAATTTTTTTAAATCTGCCTTGGTATAATCAATCTTTGTTTTTTCAACGACATAGTCATCCTTGTATTCTGCAGAGTGTGAGAATCCTTTGACATCTTTGAATTTCTTATCGTATTCATCAATAACTTCTTTTAATTGTTCTTTTGGCAAGCCTGTTCCTTCGTAGTAAATAATACTTGTTGAATCTGTACTTAAAATTTTATCACCTTGATATTCAAGAACTACACGAATGTCTGTTTTCTTATCTTGGTCAATTAATTGAAGATAACCTTTTTTTGTGCTTTGTCCACAAGCTGCCAGTAGAAAGAGAGTAAAGACTGCTAAAAGAGGCAGAAGGATAGATTTAATTGATAGTTTTTTCATGACAAAAACTCCTTTATTATTGTTGGTTTGATTATATCATATTTTTACTTTAGGAAACGTTACAGTTTAGTAATAATTCAGAATCCATTTTTCATCCCTTTGTTCTTTGAATTATGATATAATAGATAAGATTGAAATGGGAATGGAGAAGAAGAAAAAATGGCTTTAACAGCAGGTATCGTAGGTTTGCCAAACGTCGGTAAATCAACCCTATTTAACGCAATTACAAAAGCAGGAGCAGAGGCTGCAAACTATCCTTTTGCGACCATTGATCCAAACGTTGGAATGGTAGAAGTTCCAGATGAACGCCTCCAAAAATTGACGGAAATGATCACTCCTAAGAAGACAGTCCCAACAACCTTTGAATTTACTGATATTGCAGGGATTGTAAAAGGTGCATCAAAAGGAGAGGGGCTTGGAAATAAATTCTTGGCCAATATCCGTGAAGTTGATGCCATTGTTCACGTAGTTCGTGCCTTTGATGATGAAAATGTCATGCGGGAGCAAGGACGTGAAGATGCCTTTGTCGATCCACTAGCAGATATTGATACCATTAACCTAGAATTGATTTTGGCTGATTTAGAATCTGTGAATAAACGCTATGCGCGTGTGGAAAAGATGGCACGTACTCAAAAAGATAAGGAATCCGTTGCAGAATTTAACGTTCTTCAAAAGATTAAACCTGTTCTTGAAGATGGAAAATCAGCTCGTACCATCGAATTCACAGACGAAGAGCAAAAAGTAGTTAAAGGTCTTTTCCTTTTGACCACGAAACCAGTTCTTTATGTAGCAAATGTGGATGAAGATGTGGTTGGAGACCCAGAATCTATCGAATATGTGAAGCAAATTCGTGAATTCGCAGCAACAGAAAATGCAGAGGTAGTGGTGATTTCTGCGCGTGCGGAGGAAGAAATTTCTGAGTTAGACGATGAAGATAAAAAAGAGTTTCTTGAAGCCATTGGTTTGACAGAATCAGGTGTGGATAAGTTGACCCGTGCAGCTTACCATTTACTTGGACTGGGAACTTACTTCACAGCTGGTGAAAAAGAAGTTCGGGCTTGGACCTTTAAACGTGGCATGAAAGCTCCTCAAGCAGCTGGTATTATCCACTCTGACTTCGAAAAAGGATTTATCCGTGCAGTAACGATGTCTTATGACGATTTGGTAAAATACGGATCTGAAAAGGCTGTAAAAGAAGCGGGACGATTGCGTGAAGAAGGGAAAGACTATATCGTTCAAGATGGCGATATCATGGAATTCCGCTTCAATGTGTAAAGAAAACAAGTAAATAACCAAAAGGTTGGAAAAAAATTCCAGCCCTTTTGGCTTTTGAAAGGGAAAGCAAATGACAAAATTAATCGTCGGATTAGGAAATCCGGGAGATAAATATGTAGAAACCAAACACAATGTGGGGTTTATGCTAGTGGACCAGCTGGCGAAGTCTCTCAATCTCACCTTCTCACATGATAAGATTTTTCAAGCAGATGTAACCTCCACTTTTATAGATGGAGAAAAGGTCTTTTTGGTCAAACCAACCACTTTTATGAACGAGAGTGGCAAGGCCGTACACGCGCTTTTGACTTATTATGGCTTAGAGGTGGAAGATTTGGTCGTTATTTATGACGACTTGGATATGGAAGTCGGCAAGATTCGCCTTCGAGCAAAAGGATCGGCTGGAGGCCACAACGGAATCAAATCGATTATCAACCATATTGGAACTCAGACCTTTAATCGAATCAAGATTGGAATCGGAAGACCTAAGAATGGTATGTCAGTGGTCCACCATGTCTTAGGGAAATTCGATCAGGATGATTATGCTGCCATCCTCCTTGCCATCGATAAATCAGAAGAAGCTCTTCGTTTTTATTTGAAAGATGGTCAATTTGAAAAAGCAATGCAACGATACAATGGATAAATATAAGACACTGGTTGATCTATTTCAACAAAATAAAGATATCAGAAAATGGCAACAGGACCAGCAAAAAAGAAGTCGCTCTCTTTTACTAGGTCTGTCTTCATCTACTAAAGCCATTACGATGGCAACAGCTGTTGAAGATGGTCACAAGGTCTTGGTCTTGACCTCTTCTCAAAATGAAGCAGAACGGCTCGCCAGTGATTTACTGGGATTATTAGGTGAAGAAAAGGTCTATCTTTTCCTCGGAGATGACAATCCCTTGGCAGAGTTTGTCTTTGCTTCCCAAGAACGGGTCTTTTCTCGTTTGGAAGCTCTGGACTTTCTCCTAGCTCCAGAAAAAGAAGGAATCATTATTGCCAATGTAAGTGGTAGCCGTTTGCTCTTACCTAATCCAAAGACTTTCAGCTCTATGATTCAATCTTTCTCTGTTGGAGAAGAACGAAATCTGACAGAATTGAAAGATACCCTACTGGCCATGGGCTATCAAAAGGTTTCACAGGTAAGCCAACAGGGCGAGTTTAGTCTTCGAGGAGATATTTTAGATCTTTTTGAAGCCAGTCAAGATTTCCCTTATCGCCTGGAATTTTTTGGAGATGAGATAGATGGCATTCGGACTTTCTCTCCAGAGACTCAACGTTCACTAGAAAATCTAGATGCGATAACGGTTCATCCAGTTAGTGATATGCTACTAACGAAAGATGATTTTTTAAGAGGACAGAAGAACCTAGAAAATCTGATTCAAAAAAGCCCTAATCCAGAGCTAAAATCCTATTTGACTGAGATTCTCACAGAGGCGCATCACCAGCGACTGCATGCAGATAGTCGCAAATTTCTCTCTCTTTTTTATCAGCAAACCTACACTCTCTTTGATTACCTGCCCAAGCATGCTCCTGTTTTTCTAGATGATTACCATAAAATCATGGATCAGGAAACGCGGTTTGATGTAGAAGTTGCTAACCTTTTGACAGAGGATTTACAAAAGAGTCGTTCTTTTTCTGAAGCTCTGTATTTTGCGGATAATAGCGCGCTCTTACGTACTTATAAACCAGCTTCTTATTTTTCAAATTTCCAAAAAGGCTTGGGAAATCTGCGATTCGATGCCCTCTATTCTTTTAACCAATACCCCATGCAGGAATTCTTCAGTCAATTTACTCTCTTAAAGGATGAAATTGACCGTTTCCGTAAACAAGATTACACAGTCATCCTTCAAGTGACGAGTAAACAAGGCTTCCAGCAGTTACAAGAGCACTTGAGAGACTATGGGATTGACCTGGATTATCTTGCGCCCGATCAGCTTCATCCAGGACAAAGCCAGTTGATCATCGGTGGTTTGGCGCGTGGATTCCATTTTGTAGATGAGAAGATTGTCCTTATTACAGAGACAGAAATCTTTCAGAAAAAGGTTAAAAGAAAGATCCGTCGGCAAACCATTTCCAACGCTGAGCGGTTGAAAAACTACAATGAGTTGGAAAAGGGAGACTACGTCGTTCACCAGGTTCATGGAATTGGTCAGTATTTAGGACTAGAAACCATTGAAATTTCTGGCGTTCACCGAGACTATGTCTCCATCCAGTATCAAAATGGAGACCGGATTTCCATTCCTGTGGATCAAATCCAGATGCTGTCCAAGTATGTTGCGAGTGATGGCAAGCCTCCTAAAATCAACAAACTGAATGATGGTCGCTTCCAAAAGGCTAAACAAAAGGTCCGTCAAGAAGTAGAGGATATTGCAGATGATCTGATTCAACTCTATGCAGAGCGAAGTCAATTACAAGGCTTTGCTTTTACTCCAGACGATGAGAATCAAGAAGCTTTTGATCAGGCTTTTCCTTATGTTGAAACAGATGATCAGATTCGCTCTATCCAAGAAATTAAAAAAGATATGGAGTCTTCAAGCCCCATGGATCGCCTCTTGGTCGGTGACGTGGGCTTCGGGAAAACAGAAGTAGCTATGCGAGCGGCCTTTAAAGCTGTCAAAGACCACAAACAAGTAGCCGTATTAGTTCCGACAACAGTCTTAGCTCAACAGCACTATGCCAATTTCAAAGAACGCTTCGAGGCCTTTCCAGTAGAAGTCGATGTCTTGAGTCGTTTCCGGAGTCGTGCTGAGCAAAAAGAAACTTTGGAAAAACTAAAAAAAGGCCAGGTCGATATTCTGATTGGAACCCACCGCCTCTTATCTAAGGATGTGGAATTTGCGGATCTCGGTCTTATCGTGATTGATGAGGAGCAACGGTTCGGTGTCAAACATAAGGAAACCCTCAAGGAATTAAAGAAAAAAGTCGATGTCTTAACCTTAACGGCAACGCCCATTCCTCGTACCCTCCACATGTCTATGTTGGGAATTCGGGATCTATCTGTTATTGAGACCCCGCCGACCAATCGGTATCCTGTTCAAACTTATGTCCTAGAAACCAATCCAACCATTATACGAGATGCCATTCGTCGGGAGATGGATCGGGGAGGCCAGGTCTATTATCTCTACAATAAGGTGGACACCATTGAACAAAAGGTTTCAGAACTACAAGAATTAGTTCCAGAAGCCTCTATTGGTTTTGTCCATGGACAGATGAGTGAAGTGCGGTTGGAAAACACCTTAATGGACTTTATTGAAGGTGAGTATGATATTTTAGTTACAACCACCATTATTGAAACAGGAGTGGATATCCCAAATGCTAATACCCTCTTCATTGAGAATGCCGACCATATGGGCTTGTCTACCCTTTACCAATTGAGAGGCCGGGTCGGACGAAGCAATCGCATTGCCTATGCCTACTTGATGTATCGGCCGGACAAAACCTTGACAGAAGTTTCTGAAAAGCGCCTAGAAGCTATCAAAGGTTTCACTGAATTGGGATCTGGTTTTAAGATTGCTATGCGAGACTTGTCTATTCGAGGTGCGGGAAATATTTTAGGAGCTTCTCAGTCTGGCTTTATTGATTCTGTCGGATTTGAAATGTATTCACAGTTACTCGAAGCTGCTATTGAGAAGAAACAAGGAAAAGAGAAAAAACGTCAAAAAGGAAATGCAGAACTCAATCTCCAAATTGATGCCTACATTCCAAGTGACTATATTTCCGATGAACGTCAAAAAATTGAAATTTACAAACGCATTCGAGAAATTCAAGTTCAAGAAGATTATGAGCTTTTGCAAGACGAATTGATTGATCGATTCGGAGAATACCCAGATGTGGTAGCTTATCTCCTAGAAATAGGGTTTATCAAATCTTATCTGGATCAGGTCTTTGTTAAAGTAGTCGATCGAAAAGACCAGCAACTAACGGTGAAATTTGAGCCAATTACTAAGCAACTTTTCTTGACTCAAGATTATTTTGCTGCCTTATCAGCAACGAATTTAAAAGCTCGTATTGCAGAAAACCAAGGCTTGATTGAATTAATCTTTGATGTGCGAAATAAGAAAGACTTCGAAATTTTAGAAGGCTTGCGACAATTTGGGGAGAAATTACTAGCCATCAAGCAGGAAAAATTGGAAAATCAAGACTAGAAAGAAAGATTTTACTAGGCTCTTTCTAAAAAAATGGTACAATAATACATTAGAGGTGATACGATGAGATTAGATAAATATTTAAAAGTTTCCCGCATTATCAAAAGACGCCCTGTAGCTAAAGAAGTGGCTGACAAGGGGCGCATCAAAGTTAATGGGGTCCTAGCGAAAAGTTCAACCGACTTGAAGGTAAATGACGAAATTGAAGTTCGCTTTGGAAATAAGCTATTGACAGTAAAAGTATTGGAAATGTTAGATAGTACCAAAAAAGAAGATGCGTCTAAAATGTATGAAATCATTCGTGAAACAAGGATAGAAGAAGATGCCTAAAAATATTGTACAAATGAATAATCGGTATATCCAAGACGAACATCAACGTCAGAAATACCAGAATGAGGAGCGAAAAAAACAGAACCGATTTATGGGTTGGGTTCTCATTTTAATTATTTTATTGTTCATCCTTCCAACCTATAATCTGGCTCAGAGTTACCAGACGCTTCAAAAACGCAAACAACAATACGTTCAATTGCAAGAACAATATCAGCAAACCCTTGAGGAAAAAGAATATCAAAAGGATATCGTAGAGAAATTGAAGGATGACGAATACGCTGCAAAATATGCACGCGCAAAATATTCCTTCTCTAAAGATGGTGAATATATTTATACGATACCTAACTTATTACCGAAATAATGGAAAATATTGTAAAAACAGTTCAACAATTTCTAGAATATTCTGATACAAAATTAGAAGAGTTAGCTAAAAAGAATCAAGCCTTAAAATTGCAGGAAGAAAATCAGGAAAGGAGCAAGGATGAATAAGTTACTTTATTGGATGGTTTTTCCTACTTTCTTAGCCATCCAACCCTTATCTGATTCCTCCCAGCCCCAAATTCCTTTAACTTCTGATTCTTCTTACACTAGCCAAATAGGGACTCAAGACCATTTCTTTGTCTCCATCCCGTCCAATCCAAATGTTTATCAGCCAATCGTGACCTATTCAGATCCAGAATTGAGTAAAAAAGCTGGGGAAATCAAGCCTGATACTCCTTTTACGGTTGATCAATTATTTGTGAATGACCAAGGAAAATCTGTTTTTAAATTATCGAATAAACAGTATGTAGTAGCTGATCAAGATCAAATTTACGAAGATTCAATTTTGGAATTAACAGAAGAAAAAAAGACCATGTGGTTGTCATCCTCTTTTACAGTTTATGATCAACCTTTGGTGAATGGTGCAAAAAGTAAAAAAACAAATCTGGCTCCCTATAGCAAGGTTCAAATCACCAAGAGTGCCAAAACTTCAAAAGGGACCTACCTAGAAATTTCTGGTCAGGGTTGGATTTCAAAAGATGAACTTTCTGCTACAGATAATCGGATGGAAAAAGTCCAAACGATTCTCAATCAGAAGTACAACAAAGATGGAATTGCAGTTTACGTGAAGCAAGTGGATACTGGAAAGACTGCTGGGATACATGAAGATCAGGAAATGTATTCTGCCAGTATAGCCAAGCTCTTATATTTGTACTATACTCAAAAAGAGTTGAATGAGCATCAAGTCGATTTGCAGACTTCTTTAAAGTATACAAAAGAAGTCAATGATTATCCTGGATCTTATGAACCGGAAGGTAGTGGAAGTATTTCAAAAACACCAGATGATAAAGATTATACCGTCGCTGATTTGATTAATCGGGTGGCTAAAGAATCTGATAATGTAGCTCATAATATTTTAGGCTATTATGTGACGCATCAATCAGATAAAGAATTTCAAAAGGTGACCAATAAGATTGCAGGAAAAACATGGAATGTAGAAAATAGAATGGCATCTGCAAAAATGGCAGGGAATGTCATGGAAGCTATCTACCAACAAAATGGTGGGATCATTGATGCTTTGTCGGATACTCGCTTTGATGATCAACGAATTTCAAAAGATATCCCAGTCAAGGTTGCTCACAAGATTGGAGATGCATATGATTTTCGTCATGATGTCGCCATTGTTTATACCGATTCACCATTTATTTTAGCTATTTTTACGGATCACTCTGATTACGAGACTATCTCAGAAATTGCAAAAGATATTTATGAGGTCTTACAGTAATGAAAGAAAAATTTCTTCAGTTCTGTCAAAAGGAGGGACTTTTTGAATCTCATCAAAAAGTCCTTTTGGCTTTATCAGGAGGAGTGGACTCCATGACATTACTGGATTGGCTCTACCATTATCAGCATCAATTGGGAATCAACCTTGTTCTTGCTCATGTCAATCATCACCAACGCATTGAAGCTGATCAGGAGGAAAGAGGAATTCGGGAATTAGCTGAAGCAAAACATCTACCACTGAAGGTTGCCCATTTCTCTGGTACTTTTTCTGAAAGCCGAGCTAGACAATTCCGCTATGACTTTTTTGAAAAAGTTATGAAAGAAGAAGCTTGTAGTGCTCTCGTTACTGCTCATCATATGGATGATCAGGCAGAAACCATTTTGATGCGTTTGATTCGTGGAAGTCGTCCGCGGCATTTAAAAGGAATTCCTTTAAAACAACCATTTGGACAGGGTGTGTTGATTCGCCCTCTCTTATATTTCAAAAAAGAGGATTTTCCAGAAATTTTTCATTACGAGGATAAAAGCAATCAGTCTTTAGACTATTTTCGTAATCGTGTTCGTCATCGTTATCTCCCACTGTTAGAGGAAGAAAATCCTCAAGTGACGAGTGCTTTGGTCAACTTAGGAGAGGATCTCAGTCATTGGCACCAGGCCTTAAAAGAGTTGACCAAAGATTTGAATCCACAAGATGTGACACAGTTTCAAAAACAATCACCAGCTGTTCAAATTTATTTGCTAGAAGAGTATATAGCTAGCTTTCCAGATTTGCAGTTGAGTCGGGCGCAATTTGAACAACTGCATAGAATAGTAGTGAATAAATCCAATACGCAGCAAGTTCTAAAGAATGGTTATG
>ERZ773146.3141-NODE-3141-length-10672-cov-32.412828_pt1 | contig 10672 bp, 19 predicted proteins | sample MGYA00580847_ERZ773146 | MGnify/ENA primary metagenome ERZ773146 (study PRJEB29015, sample SAMEA2737830) | human gut metagenome | biome: human gut; feature: human-associated habitat; material: faeces | place: China | collected 2012 ...
GTACTGAATTGTACTGTAGAAATAAGCAAAGAAGATGATAAGAAGGAAGTACATTCCTGCGTACCACCATGAATCACTTTGGAATGCATTAAAGAATTTTTCCCAGCCTGTTCCCTTGTACTTGCTTTCTGTAAGGAACATTTGAACAGTACCCGGGAGAGAAAGGATGGATGATGCAAAGATGATTGGGAGAACGCCGCTCATATTAACCTTAATCGGCATATGAGTATTTTGTCCGCCGTACATCTTTCTGCCCTTAACACGCTTTGCGTATTGGATAGGAAGTCTTCTTTCTGCATTGTCGAGCAAAACGATGTATGCCATCATAAGCAAGAAGCATACACAAACTACCGGAACAAGTACATAATATACTTTTCTCTCTGTATCGAGATAGCCAAAGAGCTGTCTGATAATGGTTGGGAAACGAGACACGATACCTGCGAAGAGGATGATTGAGATACCGTTGCCGATACCGTCAATTGTAATCTGCTCACCGAGCCACATAATTACTGCTGTACCTGCTGTGAGAACGGCAATAATAACAACTGCTTGGAATACCAAATCGAAAGTTGAAGCATTCGGGAATGTTTCAAGGTAGTTGTTTGCACGAAGGAAGAAGAAATATGCCAACGATTGAAGCAAACCGAGAACGATTGTAACGATTCTTGTAATTGTTGAGATTTTCTTCTTACCCTCCTCGCCCTCTTTTTGGAGATTTTCAAGGGCGGGGATTGCAACTGCAAGGAGTTGCATAATGATTGACGAGTTGATGTACGGTGTGATTGACATAGCGAAAATAGTTCCGTATGTGAATGCGCTACCGGTCATCAAACTCAAATAAGTTAAAATTGTGTTGCCCTTACCAACGCTGATTTCTTCTGTAATGTTAAGAAACGGAACAGGAATAACCGAGCCGATTCTGAAAATCAAGATGATAAAAGCAGTAAAGAGAAGTTTTTTTCTGATGTCGGGAAGTTTGAATGCGTTAATGATAGTTTTAATCACTTAAAGCACCTCCACCTTGCCACCAGCTGCTTCAATCTTTGCCTTTGCGGATTCACTTACAGCGTTAACCTTAACAGTCAAAGCTTTAGTAATCTCGCCTTTGCCGAGAACCTTGATGCCGTCAAGTGTCTTCTTAACAAGACCGCAAGCTGCAAGGCTTTCTGCGTCTACGGTTGCACCGTCATCAAATCTGTCGTTAAGAGCAGAAACATTTACGGTTACATACTCAGTAGCAAAGATGTTGTTAAATCCTCTCTTTGGAATTCTTCTTTGAAGCGGCATCTGACCGCCTTCAAAACCTGGGCGTCTGCTGTAGCCGGAACGAGCCTTTTGACCCTTATGGCCTTTGCCTGCTGTTTTACCCTGGCCTGAGCCTGCGCCTCTGCCAATTCTCTTAACAGCTTTTTTAGAGCCCTCTGCAGGAGAAAGTTCGTGTAATTTCATCAGTGCACCTCCCCTTATTCTTCTACGATTGTTACAAGGTGAGAAATCTTTTTGATTTTACCCTGTGTCTGTGCGTTATCAGGCTGTACTGTTACATTGCCGATTTTACGGAGACCAAGTGAGTTGGCGGTGGCGATTTGGTCTTTTTTGCTACCGATTAAACTCTTTGTGAGTTTGATTTTAATATCTGCCATGCTAACCCCTCCTTAACCTACTATTTCCTTAACAGTCTTGCCGCGAACAGCAGCAACCTCTTCGGCACTGCGAAGCTGGCTTAAGCCGTTGATTGTTGCTCTTACAACATTGCAAGGATTGTTAGAACGAATTGCCTTTGTACGGATATCCTTGATACCTACTGTTTCAACAACAGCACGAACAGGGCCGCCGGCAATAACACCGGTACCTTTCGGAGCCGGCATAAGAAGAACTTCACCTGCGCCGAATTTACCTGTAATCTCATGAGGAATTGTTGTGCCTCTGAGTGAAACCTTAATAACATTTTTCTTTGCATCCTCGATACCCTTACGGATAGCATCAGGAACTTCGCCTGACTTACCGATACCGAAGCCTACAAGTCCGTTACCGTCGCCTACAACAACAAGTGCAGAGAACTTAAAAATTCTACCGCCCTTAACCGTCTTTGAAACACGGTTGATGGTAACAACTCTTTCTTCAAGTTCCATTGAAGATACGTCAATCTTATTATTCATAATAAATTACTCCCTTCTTTAGAACTCAAGTCCGCCTTCACGAGCGCCGTCAGCAACAGCTGCAACACGACCGTGATATACGTAACCGCCACGGTCAAATACACATTCTTTGATGCCCTTTGCTGTGGCTCTTTCTGCTAATTTTTTACCTACAGCTTTCGCTGCTTCAACGTTTCCACCGTACTGAGCAAAATCTTTTTCAACTGTTGATGCCTGAGCAAGTGTTACACCTGCAACATCATCAATAAGCTGAGCGTAGATATTGCTGAGGGAGCGATATACGTTGAGTCTTGGACAATCAGCTGTACCGCTGATCTTACCGCGTACACGAGTGTGACGCTTTTGTCTTGCTTTGTTAGAATCTTGTCTTGAAACCATTGTATTTCACTCCTTTCTTTATTTCTTACCTGCTTTGCCTTCCTTACGGCGAATATGCTCTTCAGCATATTTGATGCCCTTGCCCTTATACGGCTCCGGCGGTCTCTTTTCGCGAACTTGAGCTGCGAACTGACCAACCTTTTGCTTATCTGCACCGCTGATAACGATTGCATTTGCGCTTGGGCATTCAATTTTGATTCCTTCAGGTGCATCCATCTTAACCTGGTGTGAGAAACCGAGGTTCATTACAAGGGTGTTGCCCTGCATCTGAACTCTGTAACCTACGCCGTTAACCTCGAGGTTCTTTTTGAAACCTTCTGTTACACCTTTAACCATGTTTGCGATAAGAGCTCTGTAAAGACCGTGAAGTGCTCTGTGCTCCTTATCGTCTGATGGTCTTGATACTTTAACTTCGCTGCCGTCGACAGTAACTGTGATGTCTTTGCTAACATCCTGAGTAAGAGTACCGCTTGGTCCCTTAACGGTTACAGTATTTTCGCCGTTTACTGATACTTCAACGCCGGCAGGAATTACGATTGGCTTTAAACCTATACGTGACATCCTAACTGCACCTCCTTACCAAACAAATGCTAATACTTCGCCGCCAACATTTTGCTTGCGAGCTTCTCTGTCTGTCATTATACCTTTTGAAGTTGATACGATAGCGATACCGAGTCCCTTCATAACCTTAGGCATATCCTCAACATTTGAGTAAATTCTAAGGCCCGGCTTTGAAACTCTTCTGAGGCCTGTAATAACCTGAGATTTGTTTTCACCGTACTTGAGTGTTACACGGATAACACCTTGTTTATCATCTTCAATTACTTTATATGATGCGATATAACCTTCATCAAGAAGAATCTGAGCGATTGCCTTCTTCATATTTGATGCAGGAATATCTACTGTTTCGTGTTTTGCTGAATTGGCGTTACGAATTCTTGTAAGCATATCAGCAATTGGGTCTGTAATATGCATGATATTTCCTCCTTATAAAATTAGCAATTCTCAGTATCTTACCAAGATGACTTTTTAACTCCGGGGATTTCGCCCTTGTGAGCGAGCTCTCTGAAGCAGATACGGCATACGCCATACTTACGAAGATAAGCATGAGGTCTACCGCAGATTTTGCATCTGTTATATGCTCTTGTTGAGTATTTAGCAGTTCTTTGCTGCTTAACTTTCATAGATGTTTTAGCCACGATAATCCCTCCTTACTCTGCAAACGGAGCGCCCATCAATTTGAGGAGCTCTCTTGCTTCTTCGTCAGTGTTTGCGGTTGTAACCATAATGATGTCCATACCGCGTACCTTATCAATCTTATCATAATCGATTTCAGGGAAAATCAACTGCTCTTTGATGCCTAATGCATAGTTGCCGCGGCCGTCAAATGAGTTTGGATTAATACCTCTGAAGTCACGAACTCTGGGAAGTGCGAGATTGAAGAATCTGTCAAGAAATTCATACATTCTGTCACCGCGAAGAGTAACTTTAACACCGATCGGCATGCCCTCACGGAGTTTGAAGTTAGCTACTGATTTCTTTGCCTTACATACAACAGGCTTTTGACCTGAAATTTGAGTAAGGTCTGAAACGATAGCGTCAATTACCTTTGAGTTTTCACGAGCTTCGCCGGCACCGACATTGATAACAATCTTGTCAAGCTTTGGGATTTGCATAACAGACTTGTATTCGAATTTCTTCATCAATGCAGGAGCAACTTCACTCTTATATGTTTCTTTTAAGCGTGCTGCCATTTGTTATGTCCTCCCTTTCTTAAAACTCGTGTCCGCATTCTTTATTCTTGCAAACGCGGATGCCGCCCTTTTTGTGACCAACTCTTGTAGGTTGCTTACATTTTGGGCAAACTAATTGAACTTTTGAAGCGTAGAGTGCAGATTCAACCTCTACAAGTCCGCCCTGCTCACCCATCTTTGATGGTTTAACATGCTTTGTAACAACGTTAACATTTTTAACGATAACCTTGTTCTCTTTAGGACTTACAGCGATTACTTCGCCCTGAACGCCTTTTGATTTACCTGACAATACCTGAACGGTATCGCCTGTTTTAACGAACATTTTACTCATCTTGCGCACCTCCATTAAAGTACTTCCGGAGCGAGAGAAAGAATCTTCATGTAATCTTTTTCACGAAGCTCTCTTGCTACGGGACCAAAAATACGGGTGCCTTTAGGGGTTTTATCATCCCTAATAATTACGGCAGCATTTTCGTCGAAACGAATATACTGACCATCATCACGACGTACACCTTTAGTTGTACGAACGATGACTGCTTTAACAACTTCGCCCTTCTTAACGATACCACCCGGTGCTGCCTTCTTAACTGAAGCAACGATAACATCGCCAATGTTGGCATATTTTCTTCCTGAGCCGCCGAGAACACGAATGCAAAGCAATTCTTTAGCACCTGTGTTGTCTGCAACTTTAAGACGACTTTCTTGTTGTATCACAGCGTTTTCCTCCTTCGTACTGCAAAATAACACTTTGCTAAGTTGCAGTTATTATTTTCTGTTTGACTAAATTAATAGCACTAAACTTTTTTATTCTCAAAAGCGCAAATCGTAATGATTATTTAGCCTTTTCGATGATTTTAACTACACGCCAATTTTTATCCTTGCTGAGTGGGCGGCATTCCATGATTTGAACCTTGTCGCCGATTCCGCATTCGTTATTCTCGTCGTGTGCTTTGTATTTTACAGAGCGGTCAACAATCTTGCTGTAAAGAGGGTGCTTAACTCTGTCTTGAATTGTAACAACAACGGTTTTATCCATTTTGTCTGATGTTACAATACCGATTCTGGTTTTTCTGAGGTTTCTTTCCATAATCAGTTACCTCCTTAGGAATTAGCTTGTTCAAGTTCGATAGCTCTCTCAACAGTTTTGATACGAGCAATATCTTTCTTGACAGCTTTAATTCTCATAGGGTTGTCGAGCTGATTGATAGCCTGCTGAAAATGAAGGTTGAAAAGTTCTTCCTTAAGCTCTGCAAGTTTCTTTGATCTTTCCTCTGCAGATAAGCTTCTGATTTCTGATGCTTTCATTATTGCTCGCCTCCCTCTTCTTTTTTAACGAATTTGCATTTTACAGGAAGTTTGTTAGCTGCAAGACGCATAGCCTCGCGAGCAACCTCCTCGCTTACGCCGCCGAGCTCAAACATAACTCTGCCCGGCTTAACTACTGCTACCCAGTAGTCAACATTACCTTTACCTTTACCCATACGAGTATCGGCAGGTCTTGCAGTGATCGGCTTGTCAGGGAAAATTTTAATCCAAACACGGCCGCCACGCTTTGTGTAACGAGTCATAGCGATACGGGCTGCCTCGATTTGAGCTGCTGTGATCCATGCAGGCTCTGTTGTAGCAAGACCGAACTCACCGTATGATACTTTATTACCTCTTGTAGCAACACCGGTCATACGACCTCTGTGTTGTTTTCTGTGTTTTACACGCTTAGGTAAGAGCATTATTTATTTCCCCCTTCCTTGCGATTTGATCTTCTTCTCTTATTGCGAGATTCTCTGAGAACTTCGCCTTGATAGATCCAAACTTTAACACCGATTCTACCGTATGTTGTAGCAGCTTCTGCTGTTCCGTAATCGATGTCGGCACGGATTGTTTGAAGAGGAATAGTACCCTCTTTGTATGTTTCCGAACGAGCGATTTCTGCGCCGCCGATACGACCTGAAACCTGAACCTTGATACCTCGAGCACCAAGTCTCATTGTGTTTCTGATAGCGCCTTTAACTGCTCTTCTGAATGCTACACGACGCTCAAGCTGTTGAGCGATTGACTGTGCAACAAGAATTGCATCGAGGTCGGGTTGTTTGATTTCAACGATGTTGATGAAAACTTCGTTTGGCTCTTTGCCCAACTTCTTTGCACAAATTGCCTTGAGCTTTTCGATTTCAGCACCCTGCTTACCGATAACCATGCCCGGCTTTGCACAGTGGATGTTGATTCTTACTCTCTTAGCGTCTCTTTCGATTTCTACTTTAGGAACACCTGCGCTGTAAAGGGTCTTAAGAAGATACTTACGAAGATTGTAATCTTCAACGAGTGTATCTGCGAATTCGCCTTTCTTAGCATACCAGCGAGAGTCCCAGTTTTTGATAACACCGATTCTTAAACCGGTTGGATTACATTTCTGTCCCATTTAACTTTTCCTCCTCGCTTAGTCTTCCATTTCCTTGAGAACAAGGGTAATGTGTGATGTTCTTTTGTTGATTCTGTATGCTCTGCCCTGAGCTCTCGGCTGGATTCTCTTAAGAATCGGACCCGGTGCTACATGAGCTTCGCTTACTACCAATCTTGATACGTCCATATTAAAATTATTCTCTGCGTTTGCAATTGCTGATTTGAGAACCTTTGATACAGGCTCGCAAGCAGCTTTATGAGTAAACTTGAGAATAGCCATAGCCTTGTCGGCAGGTTGATTTCTGATTAAATCAAGAACAATCTGAACCTTTCTCGGAGAAATACGAACATATGTTGCTTTTGCTTTTGCTTTTGCTTCCATCATAAATCTCCTTTCAATTACTTACCGGTCTTAGTGCCGGCATGGCCTCTGAATGTTCTGGTCGGAGCAAACTCACCGAGCTTGTGACCAACCATATCCTCTGTTACATAAACAGGAACATGCTTTCTTCCATCGTGTACGGCAAATGTATGACCAACGAACTCAGGGAAGATTGTTGAACTTCTTGACCAAGTTTTGATAACTTGCTTGTCGCCCTTTGCGTTAAGTGCTTCTACCTTTTTGAAGAGGCTTTCTTCGACGAATGGGCCTTTTTTAGTACTTCTACTCATTTAAAATCTTCTCCTTTCCGTTTATTTACCGTTGCGACGGCGAACGATCATCTTATTAGATGCCTTCTTCTTGCTGCGTGTCTTATAACCAAGAGCAGGTTTGCCCCATGGTGTGCAAGGACCGGGACGGCCGACAGGTGACTTACCTTCACCACCACCGTGAGGGTGGTCATTCGGGTTCATAACAGAACCACGAACTGTAGGTCTCCAACCCATGTTGCGCTTTCTGCCTGCTTTACCGATTTTAACATTTGCATGTTCTGCATTGCCTACAACACCGACTGTTGCGATGCATTCCTTAGGAACATTTCTCAACTCGCCCGAAGGAAGTCTGAGAAGTGCATAAGGTCCTTCAAGAGCCATAAGCTGTGCGCTGTTACCTGCTGATCTTGCAAGCTGTGCGCCGTTGCCCGGATAAAGCTCAACATTGTGTACGATTGTACCAACCGGCATATTCTCTAAAGGAAGAGCGTTGCCGACAACAATGTCAACGCCTGTGCCTGCTACAACGGTGTCGCCCACTTTGAGGCCTTCCGGAGCAGTGATGTAGCTCTTAACGCCGTCTTCATATTGAATAAGAGCAATATGAGCTGAACGGTTTGGATCGTATTCGATAGTTTTAACAGTAGCCGGTACATCGAACTTGTTTCTCTTGAAGTCGATTACACGGTACTTTCTTCTGTTTCCGCCGCCTCTGTGGCGAACAGTGATTCTTCCGTATGAGTTACGACCTGACTTCTTGTTAAGCGGTTCAAGAAGTGATTTCTCAGGAGCAACTTTTGATAAAGAAGAATAATCGATAACCGACATATTTCTTCTTGAAGGTGTAGTCGGCTTATAATTCTTAACTGCCATTATTAATCTCCTTATTGCGAATAACTTTGCGAAGGGATGGCACCCTTAATACCTCGTCATCCGCGATTGTTGTTGCTTTCTATATAATGTATATATTATATAGTGATTACATCATATCATTGAAGAATTCAATTTCCTTTGAATCCTCTGTAAGAGTAACAATTGCTTTTTTCCATGAAGGAGTGTAGCCTACATTGTAACCCTGACGACGCTTGCGGCCTCTTACATTGATTGTGTTTACCTTTGCAACCTTTGTGCCCGGGAAAACTGCCTCAACAGCCTTTGCAATTTCAATCTTGTTAGCGTCTTTTGCAACCTTGAAGGTATATTTTTTAGCCATAATACCCATCATTGATTCCTCAGTGATGACAGGCTTGAGAATAATGTCTTGCGCTGCTTTCATTATGCATATACCTCCTCAATTTTCTTAACAGCATCCTTGAGAACGATGAATGAATCGCAGTTGATGATGTCATATACACAAAGTGTATTAACACTTGCAACCTTAACGCCCTCAATGTTGCGTGCTGATTTGTAAATCTTCTCGTCTGCTTCAGCAGTTACGATAAGAACTTTCTTTGCTGCCTTAAGCTTAGTGAGCATTTCAACAATCTCTTTTGTTTTGATTGCTTCAAGCTCAACCTTGCTGACAACCTTCATTTCGTTTTCTGCAACCTTAGTTGAAAGAGCAGACTTCATAGCAAGTCTTTTAACTTTCTTGTTAAGGTTTACTTTATATGTTCTTGGCTTAGGACCAAGAGCGATACCGCCGTGTGTCCACTGTGGGCTTCTGATTGAACCCTGACGAGCACGACCTGTACCCTTTTGTCTCCAAGGCTTTGCACCGCCGCCACGCACTTCCGAACGAGTGAGAGTTGACTGTGTGCCTTGACGCTGGTTAGCAAGATAACTAACAACTGCAAGGTGAATTGCGTTTGCATTTGGCTCAATACCGAATACTGAATCCGCAATCTCTAAATCTGAAGTTTTTCTGCCTTTTTGGCTGTAAACTGCAACTGTTGCCATTTCAATCTCTCCTTTCGTTAAGCTTTAACTGCGTCTTTGATAACAACAACGCTTCCCTTAGCGCCCGGGATTGCACCCTTGATTGCGATGAGATTGTTCTCAGCGTCAACCTTTACGACTTTAAGGTTTTGAACTGTTACTGTTTCGTGACCGTAGTGACCTGCCATCTTCTTGCCCTTGAATACTCTTGAAGGGCTTGAACAAGCACCGAGTGAACCTGCATGGCGGGCGTTAGGGCCTGTACCATGAGACATTCTGAGTCTTGAGAAGTTCCAACGCTTGATTGCGCCGGCAGTTCCGTGACCCTTGCTTGTTCCCTGAACATCAACTACATCGCCTGCTGCAAAAACATCAGCTTTGATGATTCCTGCAACCTCGTATGATGAGATGTCGTCGAGACGGAATTCTTTGAGTGTTCTTTTCGGAGCGGCGTTTGCTTTGTCGAAGTGACCCTTCATAGGCTTGTTGACTCTGTTAACTTTAACATCGCCGAAACCAACTTGGATTGCTTCGTAGCCGTCGTTCTCGATTGTCTTGATTTGGGTAACTACGCATGGACCAGCTTCAACTACTGTTACAGGAACAGCATTTCCTGCTTCGTCGAAGATCTGTGTCATGCCGATTTTCTTACCGATAAGACCTTTCTTCATTTGTATTTCCTCCTTTGGTTATTGGTTGGGGTTTACACCCAACATGACCTCAGCCGTTGTTGATCAACGATTATAATTTGATTTCGATGTCAACGCCTGCCGGGAGCTCAAGACTTGTCAGAGCCTCAACAGTTTTGTTTGAAGGTCTGAGAATGTCGATGAGTCTTTTGTGAGTTCTCTGCTCAAACTGCTCACGGCTGTCCTTATACTTGTGAACAGCGCGAAGGATTGTAACCTTCTCTACCTCTGTCGGGAGCGGAATCGGACCGCTTACCTGAGCGCCGGTTCTCTTTGCAGTTTCAACAATTTTCTCTGCAGCCTGATCAACGAGTTTACTAAAGACCCCAATGGAAGGACGTACTTTTCGCCTTCTATTGTAATAATAGCCTCCGTATCAGTAACTACTATAGAGATATTTCCTCCACCTGGCTTAATTACAATCTTTTGTCCATCACTCAATGTCAACGTATATGTACCGTTATTTTCATCCACTTTTGTGATACTTGCACCGGTCATCAATGCTTTGCCCAATTGTGTTTTGATGTCATCAATTGCCACTTCAATTACTGACACTCTTGATTTCAAATCATCAACATCATCATTATTACATGAAGTAAAAGTTCCTGTTGAAAGAACCACCGCTCCAAACAGGAGCGCATTTAAGAATCGTTTGTTCATAATAATTAAATTAAAAGTTGGTAAATATATAATTTGAGTCACTTAAAAAAGTTTATCTTTTCTGTTTGTCCTAGGAGGACTATTCGCAAGAGGATACTTTACG
>ERZ773146.3149-NODE-3149-length-10648-cov-3.661191_pt1 | contig 10648 bp, 9 predicted proteins | sample MGYA00580847_ERZ773146 | MGnify/ENA primary metagenome ERZ773146 (study PRJEB29015, sample SAMEA2737830) | human gut metagenome | biome: human gut; feature: human-associated habitat; material: faeces | place: China | collected 2012 ...
AGGAATATATAAAATATTCAAAGATCAAAGAAAGTCTTACAGATGATTCAAAGGAACATATTAAAAGACGCAAAGCTGAAGTAGAGGATTTACTTGGAGATATCATGGAGGCACTTTGTTATTATGAATTGTAGAAAACTGATCGACCTTTTAGAGATGGAAGTACCATTAGAGACAGCAGAAAGCTGGGATAATCCAGGATTTCTTGTTGGAGATAAAGAAAAAGAGATTAAAAAAGTTTTAGTTGTTCTGGATATTACAAATGAAGTGGTAGAATATGCGATCAAAGAGCAGGTAGATTTTATCCTTGCACACCATCCCGTGATCTTTTCAAAGATCAGCAGATGTACCAGTGATGATTTTCTTCAGAATAAACTTTTGAAGCTGATCAGTCATGGAATCTGTGCTTATGGAATGCATACTTGTTATGATGTATGCAGAATGGGAGACCGTATGGTAGAACGTCTGGGACTTAATAATCTATGTGGACCTGTAGAAGATAGTGCATCTGGTAATGAAAAGGCACAGGGAAAAGGAATCGGTATCACAGCATACATCGAAGGAGATGTGACTGTTGGAGAGTACGCAAAGAAAGTCAAAGAAGCATTTTCATTAGAAAGTGTTATGGTATTTGGTGATTCAAATACGAAGATTTCAAAGATCGCGATCGTTCCAGGATCAGGAAGAAGTATGATAAGCACAGCTAAGCAGACAGGTGCTGATGTATTTTTAACTGGAGATATCGGACATCATGAAGGTCTTGATGCTATAGATATGGGAATGTGCGTGATCGATGCAGGACATTATGGATTAGAACATGTATTTATTGATGATATGAAACAATTCCTTTGTGATCAGACAGAAAATCTGGAAGTGATTACATATAAAGCAGGAAGTCCATATAAAGTTTTTTAAATAAATTTGTTTATTGATGAAAAAGAAAGAAGTGATGGTATATGATCAAAGTTACAGCAGGTCAGTCTATTTATGAAGTAGAAGAAGGAACAACACTTGAACAGCTTGCGAAACAGCTGCAAAAAAAAGAGGAACCAGTGATCCTTCTCGCTTACATGGATGGGAAACTAACAGAGTTATTTACAGAGATCAAAAAAGACTGTCATGTACGTTTTGTTACATTGAAAGAACAAGCAGGATATATGGCGTATAAACGTACGGCGACTTTTATATTTTTAAAGGCATGTGAAGATCTTCTTGGAAAAGGTGAAAGCACGAAGATAGCAATTGATTATTCTATTGGAAACAGTATCTTTTGTGATTTCTCTTCCATGGAGCGGATAGTAGATGATAAATTTGCACATTCTATTCAAAAACGTATGGAGCAGTTGTACGAGTCAGATTTACCGATTACAAAAAGATCATTAGATACCGATCAGGCATCAAGATATTTTGACAGTGTTGGACTTAAAGGCAAGAGAGAATTGTTTAAATTCCGCAGAGAATCAAAGACAAATATTTATTCTATGGATGGATATGATAATTATTTTTACGGATATATGGCACCATCAACAGGGTACATTCCTACATTTTTAGTTTCAGTATATCAGCATGGTGTTGTGCTTCAGATTCCAAAGCGGAAGCAGACAGAAGAAATTGTGCCGTTTACTCCGCAGCCAAAGCTCTTCCATGTGATGCAGCGATCCAGAGAGTGGACAAAGACAATGGGAGTCGATACTGTTGGAGCTTTAAATGACGAGATCACATATGGCAATATTAACCACCTGATCTTATTACAGGAAGGTTTACAGGAGAAGCTTCTTGCAGATATCTCAGATGAGATTGTAAGCAAGAACAAACGGATCATTTTGATCGCAGGGCCTTCATCCTCAGGAAAAACAACATTTTCACACAGACTGTCTATTCAGTTAGAGATTGCAGGCTTAACACCGCATCCAGTTTCTATGGATGATTATTTCTTAGACAGAGAACTTTCACCAAGAGATGAAAATGGAAATTATAACTTTGAAACAATTGCATCATTAGATGTAAATCTTCTGACAAAACATATCAATCAGCTGTTAAATGGCGAAGAAGTAGATGTTCCAAGTTACAATTTTGTTACTGGAAAAAGAGAGTATCATGGACACAAATTAAAGATTGGACAAAAAGATGTTCTCGTTATGGAAGGAATTCATGGATTAAATGGAACTCTCACAAACGAGATTCCAGAAGATGCAAAATACAGAATCTATGTCAGTGCATTAAATCAGATCAATTTGGATGAACATAACAGAATACCAAGTTCCGATGGAAGATTATTGCGAAGAATTGTAAGAGACGCGATGACAAGAGGAAATGATGCCAGAGAGACCATCTCCAGATGGGATTCCGTAAGAAAGGGAGAAGAAGACAATATCTTCCCATATCAGGAAGAAGCAGATGTCATGTTTAATTCTGCACAAGTCTATGAGATCGCGGTACTGAAACAATATGCGGAACCTTTGTTATTTGCGGTTCCAAGAGATTGTCCTGAATATCAGGAAGCAAAAAGATTATTAAAATTCTTAGAATATTTCTTAAATATTCCAAGCGAAGCAATTCCAAAGACGTCTCTTTTAAGAGAATTTATCGGTGGTAGTTGCTTTGACGTGTAAGATGTGATATAATAATTGGCGCTTAGTCGGACAAATGGTCGCGCCGTTTCAGACGAAAGGGAAACGGTGAGGAAAGTCCGGGCTTCACAGGGCAGGATGCCGGATAACGTCCGGTAGGGGCAACCCTCAAGCTAGTGCAACAGAAATATACCGCCACATAAGTGGTAAGGGTGAAATGGTAAGGTAAGAGCTTACCGCCTGGCTGGTAACAGGCAGGGCATATGTAAACCTCATCCGAAGCAAGACCGAGATGAAAACGATAGATTGGCCCGATCTGTTTTCAGGTGGGTCGCTGGAGCTTGCTGGTAACAGTAAGTCGAGATAGATGACCATTCAACGACATAACCCGGCTTACCGTTTTGCTCAAATCATTTAAGAGGGCTGTTGCCGAATGCAGATACCAAAGAGCATCTTTATTTGGCAGCGGCTCTTTTTTCTATATTGCATACAAAAGAAAAGGGGGAAATTTTATGTTAGAAGGATTTGCATCACTCGTTGGTGTGATCAGCAATGTTATGTACAGCTATCTGTTGATTATCATGCTGCTGGCGGTCGGACTGTATTTCACACTCCGAAGCCGTTTCGTACAGCTCCGTCTGCTTCCGGAATCAATCCGGGTAGTCGGAGAAAAGACGGACAGCAACTCCGTATCCGCATTTCAGGCGCTGATGGTATCGACGGCGAGCCGCGTCGGCACAGGCAATATCGTAGGTGTAGCCAATGCGATCGCGATCGGCGGTTACGGCGCGGTGTTCTGGATGTGGCTGATCGCGATTGTGGGCGGCGCATCGGCTTTTGTTGAGAGCACGCTGGCACAGATTTATAAGAAGCGCGACGCATCCGGCGGAAGCTACGGAGGTCCGTCTTATTATATCGAGGCGGCGCTGAAGAGCCGTGCGCTGGGCGTTGTCTTCGCGATTGCCCTGATTGCTACTTATGCTGGCGGTTTTAATATGCTGGCGTCCTTTAACCTAATTGACAGCATGTCGAATTACGGCTTTTACCATCAATTTATGATGGGGGACAGGAGCCTGGTTCCGATGATCGGCGGCGCCATTCTGGCGATTCTGGTCGGCATCTGTATCATGGGCGGCGGAAAACAGATTGTCCGCATTACCGGTGTGCTGGTTCCGTTTATGGGCGTTTTCTACATCTTGATGGCAGTTGCGGTCATGTTCTTAAACATCGGAAGACTACCGGAAGTGTTTGTCAATATCTTCTCCAATGCCTTTGATTTCAAGGCGATCTTCGGCGGATTCGCAGGTTCTGCCATGATGCAGGGAATCAAGAGAGGTCTGTATTCCAACGAGGCGGGTGTTGGTTCTGCACCGAACGCGGCGGCAGCAGCCAATGTCAGCCATCCGGTTAAGCAGGGACTGGTACAGATGCTTTCCGTCTTTATCGATACAATCCTCATCTGTACGGCAACAGCGATGATGTGCCTCTGCACCGGTATCGTTCCGTCCGAAGAGCTGAAAGGCGCTCCGTTCGTACAGGAATCTTTGGGAACGGTATTTGGCGTGATCGGACCGTATTTCATTACATTTGCACTTCTTTTGTTTGCATTTACGACACTGCTCGGCAACCTGTTCTACTGTGAGGGATGTCTCAACTACATCGCAGGTCGTACACTGAAAAACAAAGAAATGAACGTGTTCCGCCTGTTTGCGGTGGTAGTTGTCTTCATCGGCGCACAGCTCCAGTTCGGTCTGGTATGGGATCTCGCGGATGTCCTCATGGGTATCATGGCGATCATCAACCTGCCGGTTATCGTGATTCTGGGAAATACAGCGCTCAAATGTCTGGATGATTACCTGGTGCAGAAAAAGGAAGGCAAGAATCCGTGCTTCAAGGCTGAGAGTATCGGGCTGGAAGGTAAGACAGAGTTCTGGAATTAAGATGTTCAAGGGTAGGCACTTTTGGAATCTATAATCTGGAAAATAATAAAAAGCCATGAAATCGCTTATGATCTGTAAATCTACAGAAAAGTCGTTCATGGCTTTTTTGATATTCATTTGATATATTCAGGAGAATTTACAGCGAATACTTCTCATCACAGTACTGGCAGCGGTATACCTCTTTTTCCTCATCCGCGAGATAGAAGATATGCGGAAGCTCCTGCTCGATCGAGGTAATGCAGCGCGGGTTTTTGCAGTGGATGACATTTTTGATCCGCGTCGGGAGCTTGAGCTGGCGCTTTTCCATCTGCTTGCCGTCCTTGATGAAGTTCACCGTAATGCCCGGGTCAACATAGCCGATCACGTCCCAGTCCAGATCCAGAATGCGGTCAATTTTGATGATGTCCTTGCGGCCAAGCTTATTGCTGACAACGTTTTTGAGCAGCGCCACCGAGCAATCGAGCTTGTCGAGCTCCAGCACCTTATATAAATACATGGCCTTACCGGCAGTAATGTGGTCAATGACAATGCCATTGGAAATTGCATCAATAATCATCTTTCAGTACCTCCCTTATTCGATACCAAGCATCTTCATAATCAGAGCCATGCGGATATACCGGCCGTTGCGAACCTGCTTGAAATAGCAGGCTCTCGGGTCGTCGTCGACCGCAACGGAAATTTCATTGACACGGGGCAGCGGGTGCATGATGCAAAGATCCTGCTTCGCGTTTTTGAGCTTTTCCGGCGTCAGGATATAGCTGTCTTTCAGACGCAGATAGTCTTCCTCGTTGAAGAAGCGCTCGCGCTGCACGCGGGTCATGTAGAGAATGTCGAGCTCCGGCATCACGGATTCCAGATCGGTCGTCTGCTCATAGGGGATGTTGTTCTTCTTGATGACCTCGTTTTTCACATAGCTCGGCAGCTTCAGCTCCTCCGGCGAGACAAGCACAAACTTGATGCCGGTGTAGCGGCTGAGCGCGCTGATGAGCGAATGAACCGTGCGTCCAAACTTGAGGTCTCCGCAGAAGCCGACCGTCAGATCGTTGAAGCGGCCCTTTTCGCGGTTGATTGTCAGAAGGTCTGTGAGCGTCTGGGTCGGATGGTTGTGTCCGCCGTCGCCTGCGTTGATGACCGGAACCTCCGAGCGCATCGAAGCGACAAGCGGCGCGCCCTCCTTCGGGTGGCGCATGGCAATGATGTCTGCGTAGCAGCTGACCGTGCGCACCGTATCCGCTACGCTCTCGCCCTTTGCTGCGGAAGAGCTGTTAGCGGACGAGAAGCCGAGTGTCTTACCGCCCAGGCTCAGCATGGCCGATTCAAAGCTCAGTCTTGTACGGGTCGAGGGCTCAAAGAAGAGCGTGGCCAGAATTTTACCGTCGCACTTGTGGGCATATGCCTCGGGGTTTGCGATGATATCCTTGGCCTTTTCGACCAGCTCGTCGATTTCCTGCGTACTCAGCTGCAAAATGTCAATCAGATGGTTCATATCAGTTGTTACCTCCAATCCAGGATTCGTCTGCGGGGTTGTTCCGGAACTGAATCAGCCGGACAACGTCTTCTTGCTTGATATAGTTCTGCTCCGCTGCAACAGCAGCGATCACATCAAAATTTGTCAGGCTCACGTTCTTCACGTTTGCCGCGGCCAGCCGCTCGAGACCCTTTTTCATGCCGTAGGTGAAGATGCTCACCACACCGAGCACCTCCGCGCCTGCCGCGCGCAGAACCTTCACCACGTCCAGAACGCTTCCGCCGGTGGAAATGAGGTCCTCCACCACTACGACCTTCTGACCCTTTTCAAGTCTTCCTTCGATCTGGTTCTGCCGGCCATGGTCCTTGCTCGAGCCGCGGACATAGCCCATTGGAAGCTTCATCATGTGTCCGACAATGGCCGCGTGCGCGATACCTGCCGTGCTCGTGCCCATAAGCACCTCCGCCTGCGGATATTCGCGCTCAATGGTCTGCATGATCGCCGTCTCCACCTCCGTGCGCACATCAGGTGCAGTGAGAATCAGGCGATTGTCGCAGTAGACCGGGCTCTTGATGCCGCTGGCCCAGGTAAACGGCTCGTCCGGCCGGAAAAATACGGCGCGGATGGAAAGTAAATCCTCTGCTATTTTGCGTTCTGTTGCGTTCATGCGCTTGTCCCCCTGTTGTTCTGATAACATGATCTTCGTAAATTCCTCCGGTGTCCGGCAGATCAGATCTGCGCCTGCCTGCGCAAGCTCTTCCCGGCTTCCGTAGCCGTACAAAATTCCGGCTGTCCGGATGCCTGCCAGCTTGCCGCCAATGATATCGTGCTTGCGGTCGCCCACAATCATCGCCTGCGTAAGGTTGGTGCAGCCTGCTTTTTGCAGCGCCGCGCGGATTACATTCACCTTTTTTCCTGCTTGCGTATTATCGCCCGGCGCGCCGCAGATCGCTTCAAAATACGGCGCCAGGCCGAAATGCCCCAGCACCTGCACGGCCATGCTCTCGAGCTTCGAGGTTGCCACAAACAGCCGAAAGCCGTTTTTTTGCAGCGTGTCCAGCATCTCGCGCACACCCGGGTACGGCTCGTTCTCTAACCATCCGACGTCATGGTAGTACACGCGGAACTGGTCAATCGCGCCCGGGATATCCTCTTTCGGCATAAACTGACCGAACGTCTCGTCAAGCGGCGGCCCGACAAAAAAGTCAAGCTCCTGCCAGTCTCTCTCCACCCCATACGCGTGCAGCGCAAACTGCGAGGCCTTCATAATGCCGGGGCCGGAGTCGGTCAGCGTGCCGTCCAGATCGAATAAAATGATACGCTCCTGCATCGCTTACCCCACGAACTCTTCTGCGCACCGCAGATACGCCGCAACCGGGTCGGCCGCCTGGGTAATGGGACGGCCAACTACAATGTAGTCAGAGCCAATCTCCCGTGCGCGTGCCGGAGTTGTGATGCGCACCTGGTCGTCTGCCTTGCTGTCTGCAAAGCGGATGCCGGGTGTGACCGTGGCAAAGTGTTTGCCGCAGGCCTCATGAATCTTGCCTGCCTCCAGCGGCGAACAGACCACGCCGTCAAGTCCCGCCAGCTCCGCGTTTTTCGCGTAGTCGATGACGACCTCGGAAAGCTCCTTGTGAATTTCAATCTCCTCTTCCATGCTCTGCTGGCTTGTCGAGGTCAGCTGCGTAACGGCAATAAGAAGCGGTCTCGTTCCGTCTGCGCGGGTAAGACCCTCCAGAGCGGCTGTCATCATCGCGCGCGTGCCTGCCGCGTGCAGGTTCACCATATCCACATCAAGCGCCGAGAGCACCGCCATCGCCTTTTTGACCGTGTTCGGAATGTCGTGGAGCTTGAGGTCCAGGAAGATTTTGTGACCCCTTGCCTTGATTTCGCGGACGATGGACGGACCCTCGGCATAGAACAGCTCCATGCCGATTTTCACAAACGGCTTGCGGTCTGTGAACTGATCGAGAAAGGCCAGTGTCTTTTCGCGGCTGTCAAAATCCAGAGCGATGATTACGTCTTTACCCATGGTGTGCGCCTCCTATGATATCTTTCAGATTCTGTATGTTGTAGTTCTGCATTGCCTGCGGAAGATCCCGGACAATATCGCGGCAGGCATAGGGATTCACCAAGTTTGCCGCGCCGACCTCCACCGCCGTTGCTCCGGCCAGCATCAGCTCCAGCACATCTTCCGCGCGCGTCACGCCGCCCATGCCGATGATCGGAATTCTGACCGCCTCATAGACCTGCCAGACCATCCGCACGGCAAGCGGAAAAATTGCTGGACCGGACATGCCGCCCGTTTTGTTTGCCAGCAGCGGCCGCTTCGCGCGCAGGTCGATGCGCATGCCAAGCACCGTGTTGATTAAGCTCACCGCGTCCGCGCCCGCGTCTTCGCACGCCCTGGCGATATCCGCAATGCTTGTGACATTCGGAGAAAGCTTCACAATAACGGGCTTTTTGACCGCAGCCTTTACTGCCCTTGTGACGCTTGCAGCAGCTTTCGGATCCGTTCCGAAGGCGAGGCCACCGCCGTGGACGTTCGGGCAGGAAATATTCACTTCCAGCCAGCCAACCTGCTCGCATGCGTCAAGCTTCCGGCAGACCTCAACGTACTCTTCGATCGAAAACCCGCTCACATTCGCCATGACTGGCTTGTGAAAAACCTGCTTGAGCCGCGGAAGCTCTTCTACTATCACCGCGTCCACACCCGGGTTTTGCAGACCCACGGCGTTGAGCATACCGCCGGGCGCCTCTGCAATGCGCGGCTGCGCGTTTCCAAGGCGCTGCTCGCGAGTTGTTCCTTTAAAGGAAAAGGTTCCAAGGCAATCGATATCGTAGAGCTCTGCAAACGTGTACCCGTAGCCAAAGGTTCCGCTGGCCGGAATGACGGGGTTGTCGAGCTCAATGCCGCAGAGTGAAACTGCTGCCCTCACCATATCAGTTCCTCCTTTCGGAATACGGGTCCTTCCTTGCAGACCCGTTTCGGCCCATGTGCTGTCTCAATGGTGCAACCCATGCACGCGCCAAAGCCGCAGCCCATCCGCGCTTCCAGGCTCAAAAAGCCCGGCTTTTCCGTCCTGGCGCACAGCGCGCGCAGCATCGGCATCGGCCCGCAGGCACAGAATGTGTCAAACGCTTCCGGCAGCGCATCTGTTACAAAGCCTTTGATACCCGCGCTTCCATCGGCGGTTGCAAGAATCGTCTCAATTCCAAGCGCTTCAAATTCTTCTTTGTAGAAAATCTCGCTCGCCGTATTAAATCCAAGAATTGCAGCCGGTGTTTTCCCAGCCGCAAGGAGTCTCTTTGCAAGGCTATACATCGGCGGCACGCCGATGCCTCCTCCGATCACAAGCGTCTTTTCTCCGCACGCCGTCACGTCAAATCCATTTCCAAGGCCGCACAGCGCATCAATCGTCTGACCAGGCTTCATTTCGGCCAGCGCCCTTGTGCCATCTCCGACCGCGCGGTATAAAATTGTGACACTTCCGTCCTCCCAGTCGCAGACGGAAAGCGGCCGTCTGAGGAAAAAGCCCGGAATACTGAGCTCCAGGAACTGTCCTGGCGCGGTGATGGCCGAGGCGTCCCCTGCCAAACGTAGCCGGTACACATTCGGCGCAAGCCGCGCGTTTTCTGTCAGTGTAAAGCGTACTTCGTTCAAAGCGTTTCCTCCTTCCAGACGATCTTTCCATCAATCATTGTCATCTTGCATACGCCGGTGAGCGTGACGCCTGCAAACGGCGTTGCCCGACCCATCGACAAAAACTGTTCCGGCTCTACTACATAACTCTCGCTCAGGTTGAAGACTGTCAGATCTGCCGGCTGCCCGATGGCAAGCTCCGTGCCGCAGCCAAAGCGGCGCATCGGCGCGTCGTGCATCAGATCCATAAGCTTTCCGAGCGGCAGAACGCCGGGCTTCACGAAGCCTGTGTAGCAGGCGGCAAAGGAGGTTTCCAGACCCACAACGCCCATCGCGCTTTTTTCCAGTCCGCGGGCTTTTTCTTCCCGGCTGTGTGGCGCGTGATCGGTCACAATCATGTCAATCGTTCCATCCAGAAGTCCCTCGATCAGCGCGTCGCGGTCTTCCCTGCTTCTGAGCGGCGGATTCATCTTGAACCGTCCGTCCTCCTGCAAATCATCCTCCGTAAAGGTCAGATAATGCGGTCCTGTCTCGCATGTTACATTTACGCCGCGCCGTTTTGCCTCCCGGATGATCGAAACACTTTCCTTCGTGGAGACGTGACACACATGATATGCACAGCCTGTCTCCTCTGCCAGGCGCACATCGCGCGCAATCTGGCCCCACTCGCTCTCGGAGCAAATGCCCCGGTGGCTGTGGGTCTTTGCATATGCGCCGTCGTGGATATAGCCGCCGCGAAGCAGGCGATTGTCCTCGCAGTGCGCGGCCAGAATTTTCCCAAGCCTTCTGCACTGCTCCATCGCCTCGCGCATCAGGCTCTCCGACTGTACGCCCTTTCCATCGTCGGAAAATGCAATTACCTCCGGGGCCATCGCGTCCAGATCCGCCAGCTGCTCGCCCTTTTGCCCGACGGAAATTGCGCCGTAGGGGTGCACATGCACGCAGGCGCTTTCCCGGATACGGCGCAGCTCCTCTTCCAGTGACGCCTTGCAGTCCGGCACCGGGTTCAGGTTGGGCATGGCGCACA
>ERZ773146.3151-NODE-3151-length-10645-cov-20.142587_pt1 | contig 10645 bp, 8 predicted proteins | sample MGYA00580847_ERZ773146 | MGnify/ENA primary metagenome ERZ773146 (study PRJEB29015, sample SAMEA2737830) | human gut metagenome | biome: human gut; feature: human-associated habitat; material: faeces | place: China | collected 2012 ...
CAGCCACCGCAAGAGCCATCACGAAAAAGGCAAAGCCGCAATACCGGCAGATCATCCGCAGGCTGCCGGAGTTCGAAAAAGCTGACCGTTTCAAAATGAATCTGGTCAACTGCGCGATGATCGGGGCATTCATTCTCTCCATGCCGCAGCGCCCGGAGGTGGACAGGCTGACGGATTACTACGCAAAATCCATGATGACAGCGCCCATGCAGTGGTTCTGCCGCAAGAGCGGAAAAAGCAAATTTACCGCAAAGGATATTGCCGCTATGAAAGCCACCGCCGCCCTGAAAGCCGCCGACCGCAACCCCTACTCGTGGAACATGGAGTTTTACGAGTACCCGGATGGCAGCGGCTACGAGGGACGCTTTACCAGGTGCGGTATCTGTGTGCTGATGAAGGAGCTGGGACTGTACGACCTGACCCCTGCTTTGTGCCATCTGGACTACACCATGAGCGAGGCGGGCGGCGTGACGGATTTTGTGCGGCAGTACACCCTTGCCTCCGGCGGACCCTGCTGTGACTGCGGGTACAAAAAGAAAGGGTAACGGACGATGAAGAGGAAAGAAACGTATCTTTCCCGTAATTTCCGGGATACTGCGGCACAGCGCTTTCCTGCGCAGGCGAAGCAGCTGAACGCCGCTTTCGATATTCTACACACGTAAAATCCTGCTTGTGTTTGCGAAATATCCGTCATCTTCTTTGTTTTCAGATACACCTTAGGGCTTCCGCAAGCCCCCCGGCTTAGCCGGGGGGCCTGACTATGTATAAGCAGGCTGAAGCGGAACAAAACAATGCCAAACCCCGTGATTGCGGATAGAGAAAAAATTCAGTGCAGATTTTGGGGTAGAGGGGAAAAGCGGCAATATGGAGCAGATACTGATACCGCCCATAAAAAACATAAAAGAAAAACCTTGAAGCAGAAGCTTCAAGGTTTATTTGGCTGCCCCAGTCCGACTTGAACGGACGACACCCTGATTAACAGTCAGGTGCTCTAACCAACTGAGCTATGGGGCAATATTTGTTTTGCGCTGTAAGCACGCTTGCTTGATTCAGCTTTTATAGTATAGCAACTGGGCAAGAGAATGTCAAGCATAAATTTCAAAAAAATCAAAATTTTTTAAAAACCTGTCGGGAAGTTTTTTCGGGGGCTGACAGGGTTTTGCATTTTATGCGCGGGCGGGGTGGTATCATCATAACACGCAAAGAGAACAGCGGCCGCTGCCTTTGGCCAGGGCGGCGGAGCTGTTCACAGCATGGTGCGGCGATACAAGCCGTCAGCCGGGCAAAGGGACAGCAGGGGCGCACTGCCGGGTACCAACGTACATATCCGCCATTGGCGGCAGGCAGGAGCAGGGGCGTCAAAGCAGGAACAGAACCCGGCGGGGCATGGTGGAGAGAATCCATAATAGCCGCCAGCCATGCAGCGCGGACAGGCATTGGGCTTGAACAGAGAGGGTGATCCCCGCAGGCGGATAAGGCGGGCTGTGCGGGGCTTCCGCTGTGGGCGGAATGGGAAGGAGGCTGACACAATGAAAGAGCGTGTACGTTTTGCTGTGGGAGCAGCTTCGATGGTATTGGCGGCGTGCTGCCTGATGGGCGCGCTGTTTACGGCGTGGCTGCGCTGCGCAGCCGGGGCGGTGACCCAGGCGGCAGGCTGGGCGGTGATGCAGCAGCTGGATTTGAAGGAACAACCGTGGGCGGCTGGTACGCCGCACCGGGTAACGCTGGCGGTGGAGCCGGGCAGCTTACGGGGCAATGAGGGACTGCTGGATCAGGCTGCCTTGGGCGCACCGCCCGGAACGGAAATAGAACAGCCCGGAGATAAGAGTCAATGAAGCGGGCGGGGATCAGTCTGGCGCTGGTGGTGATGCTTCTGCTGGGGGCAGCAGCCCCAGTTCAGGCCCAGGCAGAGGAAACCGGGCTGGCGACGGAGGCGGAAAGCTTTTACCGGTCGGTTCTGGCAGCGAAAGACCGCGAAACACTGCAAACCTATCTGGACTGCTTTTCGGACCAGCGCCGGGCGGAACTGCGGGCAGAGCTCCCCGCAACGCTGCGGCAGAGGCTGGATACCGTTTTGCAGCAGATGAAACTGCCGTCCATCACCCCGGTAGAGGAGAACACGCAGCAAAAAGAGACCGGCTGGCAGCTGGATGCCAGCACAACCTGGGACGATGCCGCGGGTAGCTACACCCTGCGCCTGGAAACCAGTAGCGAAGCGGGCGGGGCAGACGCGGTGATCCGCTATACCCTGGCATCGGAGCTGGATGCCGGCAGTGCGCGGCTGCAATACTGGGCGGTGGACAAGACCCCGCAAGGGTGGAGCCAGACGATGCAGAACTGCCCCAAAGTGGCTGCGGCGCTGGATAACGGGGTGTTGACGGTTTCCGGGTTTGATTTTACAACAGGCAAAAAGCTGGTGGTCCAGCTTGCCGGGCTGCAGCCAGCGCGCGGCAGCAGCTTTGGCGGGCAGGGCATTCCGGTGGGGGAAGGAGGGGTTCTGCAAACCGTACATGAAACCGATTATATGGTGCGATACCCGGCGGTTGGGATGGACCTGCCGCTGAATGCACCGTGCTTCCCGGTAGACCAAACGATACAGGACGGGCAGGCAGTGAACTTTGGCTACATGCTGCGCCCGCCGCACGGGGATAGCAGTGCCCTGCCGGACGGCACAAACAATGCGTGGTGCAACGCAGCCTATACGGTAACGGATGCCAATGGCCAGGTGATGGGGTGCTTCCGCGTGGGGGCCGGGCAGCCCGTTGGCGCCGGGCGGTGGGATGCGCCGCTGCCGCAAATCTGCCCCCAAAGCGATACCCAATATACGGTGACACTGACCCTGACGGCGGTACAGGATGCGGCAGGTTCCGGCCCAAGCGGAACCGCGCAGGCTGCGTGCAGCAGCACAGCCCAGGTATTTGTGCAGCCGTAATCATTTGCAACAGACAAAAGCCCGCACGGCAAAGCAAGCTGCTGTGCGGGCTTTGCGCTGTATTGCGCGGGAAATTATGGTCAGGGTCTGTTTTTGCCGGCAAAAATATGCTACAATAAACACCAAAGCTTTATTTTTATGGATACGGCAAAAGCCAGCAGGGAGGTGTACGGCAATGCCAAACCGAGAAGGCGGATACGGCGGCTACCAGAGCAGCCAGCCGCAGCAGAACAGAATGCCCAGGAAAGTGAACGCGCCCGGCAGCGGCAAGGTACGGCGCGGGGTGGATCCGGCGGGCCTTGGGGCACAGCGCCCCCCGCAGCGGCCCACCCGCCCGGCGCAGCAGCCACCGGAGCCGCCGCCGCGCCGCCGTACAGCGGAACGCCCGGCGGCCCAGCCGCAGCCCGTGCACCGGGCAGCACCCCGCCCGCAGCAGCGGTCGTCCTATCATGCGCAGCAGCCCAACCGGGGCAGCGCGCCGCATCCCCGCCTATATTGCAAACCGCGCCTGCCGGACCGGCGGGGGATCCTTGCGGGCACAGCGGCGGGCATTCTGCTGTTGGCCGGGGTGATTACCCTGCTGCTGCCAAGCAACAAAGCTGTGGAAAATGTGCCGGTTGGCACAGAGCAGACCGCCCAGGCCGAGCGGCTGGTGGCCCCCGTGCCCTATGCCGGCAGCGATGGCTCCGGCAACGGCGGCCCAAGCATTGACTGGGGAACCATTGGCCCGGTGCAGCAGGCCGAAACCTATACTTACACCGCCGCCCCGCAGGCCCCCGACATGGTGCCGGAGTTTGGCCGGGTGAGCACCGATTGGTTTTCCGATGCGGCATTTTTGGGCGATTCTTTGACCGCAGGCATTGCGTATTATGACATTAACGTGGGTGGTGCGCTGGTGCTGGGGTATGAAGGCACCAGCCCCAACCAGATCGTGAACCGCACCGCACTGAAAAACACCAACGAGGACGATGCCGAGCAGGTTCCGCTGGATATCCTGGCCGAGCAGCAGCCCGCCAAGCTGTACCTGCTGATCGGCACCAACGCACTGGCGGGATTGGGCAATGATGAAGGCTTTTTGGCGTATTACGGCAAACTGCTGGATGAATTGCAAAGCACGCTGCCCAACAGCATGATCTTTGTGCAGTCCATTTTGAACGTGCGGCCCGAAGCACTGGACCAGGCCCCCGGCCTGACCCCCGAGCGCGTGGGCAGCATGAACGATAAAATCAAAGAAATGTGCAAGGAGCGCGGGTTCTATTACCTGAACCTGACCGAAGCCTTTACCGGGGAGGATGGCTACCTGACGGCGGATTATGCCCAGAATGACGGCATTCACTTGACGGTTGCCGGGTACTCCCACTGGGTGGACTACCTGTGCACCCATGTGCCGTACAACAAAAACAACCCCTACCAGCAGGGCAGCACCTATTATCTTTCGGACGAACTGCGGCAGCTGATTGCGGACCTGCCGTAAACAAGATATGTGAGGAAAAAGGAATGCCAAACCCGTATAACCCGAACCCCTATAACGAAGACCAGGACCGTGCGCGGCAGCAGCCGCTGTATGACCAGCCCGGCGGCCCCTGGCAAGACGCCAGCCAGGAATACCACAAAGGGGATGGCGTGTTCCAAATCCCCTGGTGGGTGATCGTAATCACATTCTGCTTTGCGGCGTGGCCGATTGGCGTTGCAATGATGATCATCAACCATCTGCTGCGAATGGGCAAAATCTCTGCGCCGCAGAGCTGGAGCCAGAACAACCGGCAGACCGGCCAGCCGTACACCGCCCGCCCCATCTATGCGGACCCGCAGAAAGTGGAAAAGATGCGCCGGGATGCCCAGCGCGTGGTGCAGAGAGCGGAAGAAGCCGCGCACAAAGCCGAGAAGCGGGTCGAGATCTACCAGAACGCGGACCGCGCACAGGCGTATGACCCGGAGCAGACCGCCCGCCAGAATGAGCGCGGCCGCAAGGATAAAGGTGAGGGCTGGAGCATTGCCCTGACGGTTCTGGGCGTGATTTTTTCCATTGCCATGGTGGCCAACCTGCCGGAAGCCGTGTATTGGCTGCCGGAAGCCCTTACGCAGGGCGGCAGTTACTGGACCTGGCTGTTCCAGGATCTTGCGGGCAGCGTGACCCTGTTGTTTGCGGGCGCGGGCTTCCTGTTTGCCGGGTGGAAGCTGCGCACCGGCCGCCGCATGCGCAAAAAGATCAGTAACATTGTTGGCAACGCCCCCTACATGAAAATTCAGGAGATCGCGGATGCCATCCCCTGCAATTACGCCAAGTGCTGCAAGCACCTGGAAAACTGCATTGACAAGGGCGTGTTTGGAGAAAACGCCTACCTGGATATGCGCACCGGTACCCTGGTGGTACGCGGCGCACCGCCCGCTCCGCAGCCTGCCCCCGCGGCAGCCCCAAAAGCCCAGCCGGAAGAAGCAAAGGCGGAGGACAATTATGCCCAGATTCTGAACCAGCTGCGGGCCTTGAATGATGCCATCCCTGGCGAGGAAATGTCCGATAAGATCAGCCGGTTGGAAGCCGTCAGCGCCAAAATTTTTGCCCAGGCCAAGCAGAACCCGGACAAGCTGCCGCAGATGCGCAAGTTCATGGATTACTATCTGCCCACGGCCCTGAAGCTGCTCAAAACGTATGCCGAGCTGGATGCCCAGGGCGTGGAGGGGGAGAACATCCGCGAGTCCAAACAGCGCATTGAACAGGTGATGGATACCCTTGTGACCGCCTTTGAAGCCCAGCTGGACCGCCTGTTTGAGGATGACGCGCTGGACGTTTCGACTGACATTGATGTGATGGAAAACATGCTGCGTGCCGATGGCCTGACCGGAAACACCGGGAACAGCCCGAAATTGCAGCTGTAAGCCAGCAAAGAAAAGCAAAAAGCAAACCCAACATTCAACAAAAGCCATGCCGCTTTGTGGAAAAACCACGGCGGCATGGCTTTTGTATTTATGGTTGATCGTTTCAGGGAATGGCGAAATTTTTACATGCTGGCGGCAACCGCGGCGGCGCAGGCTTCCAGTTCGGCATCCTGGGTGGCGGTCAGGCGGCCGCGCACCGTTACCTTGGCATCCAGCACGGTACAATTCTTCAGCTCGCCGATTTTGGCGGCCATCAGCTTGGCGGACATCGGGGCCCAGCTGCCGTTTTCCACCAGGGCAAAGGTGCGGTCGTGCAGGTTCAGGGCTTTCAGGTCCTCCAGCAGGTTGGCGGCGGGCAGGTAAATGCCGCCGTTGTAGGTGGGGGCGGCCAGCACAATGGTGGATGCGCGCCAGCACTCGGCAACGGCTTCGCTGTTGTCAATGCAGGAAAGGTCATGCACAGCAACCTTTACGCCCTTGGCGGCAACTTTGGCGGCCAGGGCGTTGGCAGCGCTTGCGGTGTTGCCGTACATGCTGCCGTACAGCACAACAACCGCCTTTTCTTCGGGTTCGCAGCGGCTCCACAGGTCATACTTGCCAATGAACCAGCCCAGGTTCTTGCGCCACACGGGACCGTGCAGCGGGGCAATGGTCTCGATGGGCAGGGTGGCGGCCTTTTTCAGCACAGCCTGCACCTGCACGCCGTACTTGCCCACAATGTTGGCGTAGTAGCGGCGGGCATCGTCCAGCCATTTGCCGGCAAAGTCTACCTCATCAGCGAACAGGGCCCCCTCCAGGGCACCAAAGGTGCCAAAAGCATCGGCGCTGAACAGGGTACCGGTGGTGGTGTCAAAGGTCATCATCACTTCCGGCCAGTGTACCATGGGGGCCATCACAAAGGTCAGCTTGTGTTTTCCCAGGTCCAGCGTGTCGCCCTCTTTTACTACCAGGGCATCGTCAATGGCGGCGCTGTCCGTGGGAAAGTACATTTTCAGCATGGGCAGGGTTTTGGCGTTCACCACCAGGCGCAGATCCGGCCAGCGCACCAGCACGGCTTCGATCATGGCGGCGTGGTCCGGCTCCATGTGGTCCACGATCAGATAGTCCAGCTTGCGGCCATCCAGGGCGGCGGCAACGTTTTCCAGGAACTGTGCGCCAACGCTGGCATCGGCGGTGTCCAGCAGGGCGGTTTTTTCATCCAGAATCACATAGGCGTTGTAGCTGACGCCGCGCGGAATGGGAAACAGGTTTTCAAACTTTGCCAGGCGGCGGTCACTTGCGCCGACATAAATTGTATTTTCGGATACAGTCTGAATGCTTTGCATGAATATTCCTCCGTATCAGTAGAAATAGTGAAAAATATTTTGAATGATTAGGACACAGTAAAACTTTGCTGAGGATAGAATACCACATTTTGGGGCGTACTGCAAGATGAAACGGGGGCTTTTTGATGGGATGTGTGGTGATTTGAGGGGCGGGAGTTTGTGGGGATGGTGAGCGGCTTGCCCGCAAGAGGAGCAGATGATAGGGCGGCGGGCACACAATGTGCGCCCCTACTAGTGTGGTAATTCTAAAGATTTACTTTTTATGATTTGGAGACTTTCTCCATTTGGCTTTGTTACGAAGCGGCTCTAATTTTTTTAGATAGAGCAAAAAGGTGAAGTTTTAGCCTTAATGCACTACTACGGGTTGGAGGTGGTTTCAAGGGCGATTGCACATAAAAAACAATCTGTAGGACGCTGCGCACGCAGGCGCGTTTTGGAGGCCAACCGAACCATAGGTTCGGCTCTTAGGCTGGAGATAGGTGACCTTACCCCGCCGCGGTGGAACTTAAATAATTTGTTACCAACCTAAAAAACATTTGTAGGGGACGATGCTCCGCATCGTCCCACACGCAGGGCCTTGCCGGAATTATATCCTCTCCCCCGAAAGATTGCAAACAAAAACCGGCCCCTTTTCAGGAACCGGTAAACATTTAAGAACGTTCGGGCAGCGCATGGTGATGGTTGTGGCGATAAGCAACCGAGGGCGCTGTGCGCAGGGCAACGGCATCGGCCACGGCGTCCAGCGTCAGAGCCAGAATGATGCCGCCCATCACATCAAACACCGAATGCTGCTTTAACAGCATGGTGGAAAGAATGATGGAAACGCAGAGCAGATCGGCAGATACGCGCACCCACAGCCATTTGCGGCCGCGCAGCCGTGCGCAGTGGTGATAAGCCAGCGCCAGCGTGACGGAGTTGAACACATGGATGGACGGGAAGACGTTGGTGGGCGTATCCGTGCGCCACAAAGCGCGTACCGTGCGGGTAAAGATATCATTGCCGTAAATGTAAGCGGGACGCAGGTCGGTACCATTGGGTACGATTGCGCAGAACAGCAGCGAGAGGGTCATGCCGGTAAACAGCGGCAGGCACAGCCGCCAGAATTCCCGCCGGTCATTGAACCACAACAAATAGAACAGTGTACAGGGGATCCAGGCGAACCACAGGTAATAAGGGATGATGGCGTATTTACAGAACGGAATCAGATCATCCAACCGGCAGTGGAGCACCAGATCCGGCACCTGGATGCCCTGTTCCAACAATTTGAAAAACGCAAGATAAAAGACCAGGTAGCAGGCCATGAACTGGATGGGATGGTCTTTGCACCATGTACGAATCACAAAAAACACTCCTTTTTAAGAAAAAAGGCCGCCGCAGGGGGACCATTCCCCTTGCGATGATAGAGTATTATACTCTGCAAATGTGTCAAAAACAAGGGAAAGCGGCGACAAGGATTGACAAATCGAACTACATTTTTTTGTGCAGCACTGCTAAATTGTGAAATTGAAAATTGTGAAAAGCAACAAAAATAGCAAGCCGGGAATGCTTGCTGGGCTGCGCGGGCCGTTGCAGCATTTGGCTGACCATTAAATTATACGACCCCCCCGGCCCGGATTTTGCACCAGCGGTGCGGTTTTTACATTTTTTACACCGCCCACCCCAAGATGCGGCGGAAAGAGCGGAAATTCAGCCGATTCTTTTACTTTTCATACATCACACAAATTAGTTGCACACCACAAGGGGAATTGGTATAATATTACTTAATATTGTACGTTTGCCCAGGCGCAGGATTGCAAAACTGCACAAAAAGCTTTTGCCGTGCTGCTGCCCGGAGCAGGAGGGGGCAAAATACCGTGCCGAAAATTGATGTGACCCGTTTTATGGAGCAGAGTGGAATGCGTAAAGCACGCTTTGGCGGCTATGAGCCGGACGATGTGCGTGCGGCACTGCAGGCCCTTTGCACGGAATATGAACAGCGCCTTGGCCGGGCCGAAGCCCAGGCCCGCAAGGCCGAACAGGAAAACGCTGCATTGCAGCAGCATTGCCAGACCCTGACCGCCCAGAACAACCGGCTTTCCGGCCAGAACGCTGCGCTGGCGGGCAGCAGCTCTACATACTCACGCCAGAAAGAAAGCCTGGACGCCCAGGTTTCCGCCCTACAGGAGCGCAACCATTCGCTGAACGACCAGGTGGCCGTTCTGCGGCTGAAGAACGGCAGCCTGCAAAAAGAAAAAGAAAAATTGCAGGAACGTGCCGACCAGGCCGAAGCCGCCCTGCGCATCAAGGGCCGTGAGTTGGACGATGCCCGCAATGCGCTGGAAAACGGCAAAGAAGAGATCATGCAGGAAGCACGCCAGAAGGCGGAGGACATTGTGGCTAACGCCCATGTGCGCGCCGACCAGATCAAGGAGGACGCCCAGGCCGAAGCCCAGGCGATGGATGTTTCGGCCCGCGACCAGGCCAAAGCCCAGGCACAAAAGCTGGTGGATGCCGCCGCTGCGGAAGCCAATGAGATCCAGAACGCCCACCAGCTGCGGCTGAACAACCTGCGCGCCGAAGTGCGGGAGATGGAGGCCCAGCGTGCCGCGCTGATTGACTACCTTGGCCTGATGAGCCGCAAGCTGCTGAACCTGCAGAACGAAGCCATTGCCAATGACCCCGCCGCCGAAGCCCGCGCTGCCGATAACGCGGACCGCGAGCTGGAAACCGAGCTGCCGGAGCTGCACACCGTGCCTACGCCGGAAGCTGCGCTGGATTTAAGCCCCGAAACGGTGGCCCGCGCGGTGGATGAACTGCGCGCCCAGGCCGCTGCTGCCGGGGAGGAGGACGAACCCGAAACCCTGAGCCAGCAGAGCACCGCCCTGCAGGAAGTGGAAAAACAGGAAGAAGCTGCCGCCCCGGCAGAGCCCGCAGCCGTGCAGCTGGAGGAAGAAACGCCGGAAAACGCAGCGCCGGAGGCTGAAACAGAAGAACAGCCGAAGACAGAAGAAACACCCGAACCGGAAAAGACCGAGGATAAGCCGGACCATCCCACCGGGGACCCCAACCACCAGACCGGTCCGGCGCTGACTGAAGTGCCGGGGGCCATCTTCTCTTCGCCCATTGTGCGCCCGGCGGATGCCCCGCGCCCGGACGATACCCCGCCTTCCGCCACGCCGATGGCCCCGGTAATGCCCAGCTTTGAGGAAGAGGACGAGCCGGACGCCCCGGCCATGCCGCTTCCCCCGCGGGAAAAGCCGCAGGAGCCTGAAGCCGAAGAAGAAGCGCCCGCCGTGCCGGAAGAGCCCCAGCCCGAAACGCCGGAAGCCGCCAAACAGCGCGCCGCCCGCCAAAAGGCAATGCGCGCCCTGTGCGCATTGCGCCGCATGAGGGAGCAGCATGGACTGCAGGACATCTGAAAAGACGAGAATGTAGCCTATTTCTACAAACGCAGCCGGATTTTGCGTTAAAAACCTTGGGCAATACCGCACAATTCCCGCCTAACGGCTCAAGCACCGCTCCGGCGGCTGCG
>ERZ773146.3159-NODE-3159-length-10628-cov-11.298874_pt1 | contig 10628 bp, 7 predicted proteins | sample MGYA00580847_ERZ773146 | MGnify/ENA primary metagenome ERZ773146 (study PRJEB29015, sample SAMEA2737830) | human gut metagenome | biome: human gut; feature: human-associated habitat; material: faeces | place: China | collected 2012 ...
ACATCCTCGACAAGCTGGACGTGAAGCGCCGGGCGGAGGCCAAGACCGCCGCGAAGAAGCTGCATTTAGTGCCGGACAACCTGTAAAAATATCATCCGACAGATGTCGGATTTCCACATAAAAGCAAGACGATTTTTCAAGGAGGAAAGACATGAAAAAACGAATATTGAGTGTGCTCATGGCGTTGGCGCTGTGTCTAACGCTCCTGCCCGCGCCCGCGTGGGCGGCGGAGGACACACTGGAGGGCGGCACCATCGTGCAGGAGGAGCAGGAAGAAACTACGCCCGCCACATCGGAACAGGCGGTGGAGGACGCGTCGGAGGGTGGCACCATCGTGCAGGAGGAGCAGGAAGAAGCCACGACCGAAGGCAACGGGCAGTCGACCAACACGGGCGGAACAGTCCAATTCCGAAACGAACACGCTTACGGAGATCTGGTTCGTAAGAAAGCCCGATTCCATTGGCCGCAGCTATGACGGTACGACGGACGGCAGCATGGTTTCGTTCGGCACACCACAATTCACGGACGGCACAAATACGTTTGAACTCACGGAAGGAACGGACTTTACCGCCAAGAAGGCCTTCGATTCTGCGGACGCGGGTAATCATACCGTCACTGTGGAGGTCACGCTGATCGGCGAGGCCGCAGCGAAGTACAAGCTCAAGGCGGGCGAGGAAACGTTTACGATCAGCGGCACCATCAACAAGGCCTATCCAAATCTGACCGTATCTCTTTCCGAGACGACTTGCGCGGTGGGCGAAAAGCTTCTTCCGCTGCTGTCTGTCAGCGGTGCTCCGGAAGACGCCGCGGTGACATATTACTATACGCAGTACCAAACATTGGATGGGAATTCGGAGTATGAGGGCAGTGATGTCATTCCTGCAATCGACGAAAACACTGCAATCAGCGAGCCCGGCACATATTACGTTTATGCCAAGTCCAGCGAGACTAAGAACTACGATGAGGAACGGTCGGATACCGTGGAACTCACGGTCAACAAGGCGGTCGTTAAGGCGGCTTCCGTGACAAAAGCGGACGGCACGGATGGCGGTACATACGAATCCCTCCCGGCGGCGCTGAACGCGGCGCAGGACGGCGACACCGTCAAGCTGCTGTCGAACCATACGACAAATTGGAGCGACGTCGAAGCCAGCGATCTTTCCACACTGGCTGTCGTCACCAAACGGCTGACGCTGGAATTGAACGGCTGGACGGTGGATTATCTCGAAGTGGGCGAGGTGGTTCCTGACGAGGAAGGCGGAATCCTGGAATCCACCGATGGCAACCTGACCATCGTAGATAACATTCAAGATGGCTCCCACGGTAAAATCAAAGACCTCCAATTTGTAAATGGTTCACTGGAGATTCAGAGCGGTCAGATTGGAGATTCTGGCGAAGGCAAGCTTACCTGTAACGGGAACAGCGGCAGCGTGACTGTCTGCGGCGGCACGGTGCTTGGTCTCACGGTGGGCGAGGGCGCTTCCGTCACCGTCTCCGGCGGCTCAACGCACGCGGGTTTCTGGTTCAACGACGGTACGCTGACAATCACAGGCGGCACGTTCGGCAATGTAAACTTCCGTAATAACGGTGGGACCATCGCCATCAGCGGCGGCACCTTCTCTACGATTCGAAATACGGGTGTAAGCAGCAACATTCCGCCCATGTCCCTGCTGGCGCCGGGCTATGCCTTCTATAAGGACAACGCCGTGCAGGACGGCAGCAAGATCGATTCTCTGCAAGATGTGACGGTCAAAGAACACACTCACACCATGGTGGACAACAAGTGCGCCTGCGGTTTTTCCTGCACCCACACGAACACCAAGGGCGTGAGCACCATCGGTAAAGATGGCAAGTGCACGGTCTGCGGGACGCAGGTTGCGGCTGGCATCGGTGAAACCTATTATACCGATGTGAAGTCCGCCCTGGATGCGGCAGCTGACGGTCAGACCGTACGGCTGCTGGCAAACGGGATGCTTCCTCGCGACATATATGCCAGCAAGACCCTCACGCTGGATCTGAACGGACATAGCCTGAGTGGGTTCAGCTTGAATGTCGGCGGCTCTACGGCCACGGGCCAGACTCGCACCGGTAATTTGACGGTCATTGACAGCAGAGGCGGCAACGGCGCGGTGGGAGTGACCGTGCGGGACGGCGGTACACTGGTATTTGATCCGGAGAATGACAGCACCACCCTGCTCCAGCTGGAGGTTTGGGGCGGCACAGTCGAGCTGTACGGCGGAAGGATTTTGAGAAAAGGTCTGCAGCTGAATAACAGCATCGTATTGGGCGATCTGCTTCCCCGGAAAGCGGGGCTTGCTTACTACCGTGAGGGCAGCGACACGCAGCTCACGCTGAAGGAAGCCGCTTCCAGGACCTGCGACCTGGTGGTAAAGTCTTGCGCCCACGGCGGCAAGAACGGCTTTGACGAAAACGCCACTGCCTGCCCCTACTGCAACGCGCCCGCGGTGGCGGAAGCAACCTTGAACGATGGTGAGGGCGGTCGCCTGCGGCGGAGATTTACCAACCTACAAACAGCCATTGATGCAGATAGAGACGGTGGCGCGACTCTTCAGCTGCTGGCCGATGTGACCGGCGATTATACCATCGACGGTACGCAGGACACGGGACTTAACCTGAACGGACACTGCATCAAGGGTACGGTGACGGTCAAGGCGGCTACAGGCAACAATACCACCACTTTCAGCAACACACAAAACAACACCACAGCCAGCATTGATGCGGTCGTTGCCCACAGGGGAGCAAAACTCGCCGGGACGGGGTATCCCGCCGTGATCGGCAAATTGACATTGGCCGATACCACGAAGTGGAAGGATATCCTGCAGCAGCCTACCCGCCTTGGCTTCAGAGTCACGAACGCGGATGGCACCCACAAGTGGTATGCCCCGGATGATGTCAATGGTTCACAGTTGAACAACGTTATCATCAATAGCCTGCCCATCACCACCAAGACCCTGAATCTGAAGGTCGATGGCAAGAACCTGACCGGCAACTCGCCGAAGGTGGAGCGCGGCACAACCGTCCAGCTCTGCGCCAGCTGTAATGCGAAGGGTGCGGATGTATACATCTACATCGGGGAAAGCGTTGGAAACAACAATCCCACATACAGCCAGAAGAAAGCTGAATATAAAAAGATCGGCAGCTGGTACTACGTTGTAGACCTCGACGCTAACACAATCGGAACCTACGATATTTATTTCACCGCTTCCAAGGACGGCTATTCGGTGACGAGCAGCCACAAAAAGCTGACCGTCATCAAGGCCGCCACCCCGGCCAGCGCGATCACCGCGCCCGCGGCAAACGCCCTGACCTACAACGGCAATGAGCAGTTACTCGTCACGGCGGGCAGCGTGGAGGCAAAATACGGCGAGATGCAGTACCGTCTGGGTACGAGCGGCGGCTTCAGTACTGCCATTCCCGCCGCCACCGATGCCGGAACATACACGGTCTATTACAAAGTCGTAGGAGCTGAGGGCTACGATGACACCATTGCTAAGTCCATAAAAGTAACCATCAGCCCGGTGAAGATCAAGGGCATCGGCAACGTCGCTTCCGTCTCCAAGACCTACGACGGCAGCGCAAGCGTTACGCTTCCCAAGACCAATCTGGCGTTCCTGGGCGCTGCGGGCAGCATGATTTCCATCCCCGGGAGCGTTTATAGGATCACGGACGCCCGCTTTACCATGCAGCAGGATGGATTTATTTATGAGGATTCGCCGGACGCCGGTACGAAAGAGGCCATTTCCTTCACCCTGACGCTCACAGATTCCAACTACGCGTTCGAGGGCAAGGCGGCAAACGTCAGATCGGCCAACTTCAATTTCACCTCCAAGGATGACCGCTTTAAGATCAATCAGGCCACTGTGACCCCGGCTGAGATCACGCTGTATGTTTATAACGACGTGGCAAAGACCTACACGCTCAACCTGGCCACGCTTCTGCCGAAGCTGACTCCGGGCTGCGAGTACGGCAAAATCAAGTATCAAGGGTGCGATTACCATTTTACGGATAGCACCTACCTCGACAGTAACAACGGTATGTTCGTGTCAAACGAGGGCATTTTGACTCTGCCCATCGTGGCCGCGCACTCCGCAGATGTGAACAAGCAGATCGGCACGATAACCGCCCCGGTTGTAACCGCGAACTATCAGCAGTTCGAGCTGACCATCAAGGTCGTTATTGGCGAGAAGATCACGCCCGTAAAGTCAGATGACTTCAAAATCAGCGCGACGGGCATCATCTACCGCCAGACATTGGAAAACAGCAGGCTCACGGTCGAGGGCACGATGAAAGACCCCACCACAGGAGAAGAAGTCAAGGGCACCTTTGCGTGGCCGAATAAATACGATATACCCAGCCGAACCGGCGATTGCTACGTCGATTGGATATTCACCCCGGCGGAAGGCTACGAGAAATACGCAGCCGTAACCGACATAGTGAAAGTCCACGTCGCCCCCAAGTCCATCGAGGGCGCAACCATCACGCTGGAAAAATACGAATTCGCGTACAATGCAGCGGAGCAATCGCCGAAGATTACCGGCGTGACGCTGGAGAACTGGTATGAAACAAGAATCACCTATGTTATCAAAAGCGGCGACAAGGCCACCGATGCCAATGACAGCATTCCCCTGACCATCGAAGGTACCGGCAACTACACCGGTAAGGCCACGGTCAAGTGGAAGATCACGCCAAAAGAAGTGACGCCAACGATTGAAGTCGCACCCTGCACCTACACCGGCGATGCGCTGGAACCGACCGTCACCGTCAAGGACGACACCGGCAACATCATCGACCCGAAGGAGTACGAGATTTTCTACAGCAACAATACCAATGCCGGTACTGCGACTGTGACCGTCAAGGACGTTGAAGGCGGCAACTATGTTCTCAGCGAGGCCGTCAAGACCTTCGAGATCACCAAGGCTGCTGCACCCGCAGCAGAGGCTGGCTCGCTGACCATCACCAACGGTCTGCACAAGACTTATTTCCTTGGCCTCTCGACGCTGCTGCCGAAGCTGACTGCTCCCTGCGACTACGGCGAGATCATCTATGACAAGAAGGTTGATACCGCTCTGGGCAAGGGTACCTATGTTACCCTTGTAAACGGCAAGACCGGTGAGCTGACGCTGGAAGCAAACAGAAGCGGCACGGACGAAGGACAATTCGGCACGATTACTGTTACAATCTCCACGAGCAACTATCAGGATATCACCCTGACCATCAATGTCAGCGCGAAGAACAGGCTCACCCCGGTTCTGACCGGTACACCGACGCTCACGCCTACCGAACTCACCTACGGTGAGTCGCTGAGCAAGATCAAGATCACCGGCACGATGAAGGTCGGCGATACGGTCGTTAAGGGCACCTTCTCGTGGCAGCAACCGGGCGATACGATTCTGGATGCGAGTACGTTGGGCCATGATGTCGGATGGAAGTTCACGCCGGAGGATGGGAATACCTATACGGAAGCAACCGGCACCGCAACGGTCAGGGTCAACAAGGCTCAACAGTATGGCAAGGTCAGCATGGCGGGCTATACTTACGGTCAAACGCCAGGCACACCGACCCTGACAGACCGGACGGGTGATTTGAATGCTCAAGTGACCTACGGTTATGCCGTTGTTGACAGCGGCTCCGTTCAGACGTGGGATATCAGCAATCCGCCCGCGCTCAACGCCGGTACTTACCGTATGTTTGCACGGATCGGCGAGACGGGCAACTACTGTGAGTGTAATGCCAGGTATTGTGAATTTGTGGTAGAAAAGGCAACGCCGGACTACACCGTTCCCACCGGCCTGACGGCAAAATCCGGTCAGAGACTTGCGGATATAAAGCTGCCGGACGGCTGGAGCTGGATGGACAGCAGCAAATCTGTGGGTGACGCTTCAACCGTAACCAAGACCTTCCAGGCGAAGTTTACCCCGACAGACACCGACAACTACAACATAGTGGAGAACATTGAACTTGAAGTCATGGTGAACAAGGCGGATAGCAGTAGCCTCAAAACGGAGTCCACCCCGACAGACACCGACAACCACAACACGGTGGAGAACATGGAACTGAAAGGCATGGTGAAGAAGGCGGATGGAGGCAGCCTCAAAACGGTCGAGCTGACGCAGAAGTACACGGACGCTTCCGTGCATACCTACACGCCAGACTGGTCGGGGCTTCCCGGCGGACAAGTGTGGAGCTATAATAGCGAATACAGCGTCAGCAACGGCTCGAATATCACACTTACCAAGCATGATTTTGCAGCGGACGGCAGTTTGCTGACCTACGCGATTTCCGGCGGCAAGGCCGGTGACACCGTCACCATTACCCTGAAAGCTTCCTGCAACAACTACAAGGACTTCACCATCATCCTGAACATCATCCTGACAGAAAAGGATAGTCAGGAGGCACTTGTCATTATCGGTGCGGACAGTGTGTTCTATGGTCAGACGTTGACATTGACCACCAGAGGCGGCTCCGGCACAGGCGCTGTGACCTACCGCATTGACACTGCTCACAGCACCGGCGAAGCGACCATTGATCCCAATACCGGCGTTCTGACTCCGGCCAAGGTCGGCTCCGTGAGCGTCATTGCAACCAAGGCGGGGGACAAGGACTACAACGACGTTACCAGCGCCCCCTTCGTGCTCATGATTAAACCGGCCACTCCCGCCGGTGAGCCCAAGGACACCAAGATCACCGCTGATAGCGTTGGGGACGATCGGGACTACAGCAACTACACTATCAAGGCAACTGCCGGGGCTGGCGGCTCCATTTCTCCCTCCGGCGATGTCAGCGTCCGCGAGGGCGAAGATCAGACCTTTACCATCACCCCGGATGAGAGCTATGCTGTCGCCGACGTCAAGATTGATGGCAAGAACATCGGAGCGGTGAATTCCTACGCCTTTGAGAATGTCGGAAGAACCCATACCATCGAGGTCATCTTCGTCGAGGGCACTGCCAGCGCCAGCACCGGAGACAGCGGCAATCTTCCATTGTGGAGCGCCCTCCTGCTGGCAAGTACCTTTACTCTGGCCGGCGCCGTCCACTATAAGAGAAAACGCGCACGGTAATTGTCTTTATCATGCCTTAAAGGCCAACAAACAGCGCAGCTTCCGGGAAAATATCCGAAAGCTGCGCTGTTCTCTTTGTGCGCCTGGCGGCGCATGTTTCTAAAGGGTTAAAGTCCCGAATCCACCTTAGTAGTGGGAAGGATACAGCCGAAGACAAGGGTGTCCACCGTGAGGTGGAATCTGTAGACGATATCTGATAAAATAGAAGGTAAGAACAGCGATGCAAATCGGAATGAATGGAGGCTGACGTATGATTAAGACTGAGCGACTTTCAGTCAGGCGGGTTTATGCCAAAGATTGGAAAGCGATTCAAGCGATATGGGCGGACGAGGCGAAATCCGCTTACGCGCAATATGATAAACCAAATGATTTGGATGACCAGTCTGTTTCTCGCCGAATCGCGAAGTGGGCTTCCTTTGCGGACAGCGATGAGCACATGTTTTTTGCCGTTTGCCTGCGAAACATTGTTATCGGATACGTAGCCTTCCATGTAAGGGAAATAGGCTACGAGATAGGATACTGTTTCCATTCCGACTATCATGGAAAAGGATACGCAAAGGAGAGCATTACCACACTTCTTAATGTGATGAAGGACAGAGGCGCAGTTACGATTACAGCAGAAACGGCTTTGAACAACACACCTTCGGTCAGACTGTTGACTTCCCTTGGCTTCAGGCAGATCGGAACAGAGACTGTGTCTTTCTATAAAGACAGTGCGGGCAATGACATCACATTTGAGGGCGGTAATTACGAACTTCTTTTGCATACATAGAGAAATTCCGGTTTTTGAAACTGAAAAATCGAAAATTGCCGAGGGCGTAACCGAGAAATTAAAGTGTACCCGCCAAATGGAATGGGAGCACCGGTGCAATAAAATCCACAATCGGGAAGAAGAAATTGTTTTGCATGAGATAATTTATTTATAATAGTATGATGTCAGGATTATGACAAATCAGAGGTTAAAAGGTGCGTTATGTTAAAAAGCATAGGGTTATATTTTAGAAAAATAGATTTTCTGAATTTTGCAGTTGGAGCTATAATGCCAATCATTGTATTGTTTATAGTTTATTCATCAGTCAAATCAAATATAATTCTTCAAGACACTGATTTTTTATCACTGTTGATGAATCATAAAGGAAAATTCATATTTTACTTTTTCGTGTCCTTTATTGAAGAAGTTATTTTTAGAGGAATTATTTTTGGGCTGTTGCTGCAAAAATGTAAAAATAAGTATTTGAGTTGCGTAATAGCTGCACTTATTTTTACACTACCACATATTTTTAATACCGATAATATTTCTGTTCTGGTAATGTTTATTTTTCCTTTTCTATATGGAATATTTGCCAATGAAATGTTTTACACTACAAAGAGTATTTGGATGCCCACAGGATTTCATTGGTTATGGAATTATACAATAACAAGTTTGTTTCTTGTTACAGGAACACAAAGTTTCATATATGTACATATCATAGCAGCAATGATTATAATGATACCGTTGTTTTACATTGTTATTGGGAAAACACGCGTAGAATGATTATGACAAATTCGTATTTGAAGAAGAGATGGTGACACTGCCGCAGCTGGTGGAGATCCTGAAAAATAACTGGGAGGGAAATCAGGTTCTGCAGATGAAGATGATAAATGAAGGGGCGAAATTCGGAAACGGACAAAAAGAAGCTGGCAATCTGGCCTGCGAGATGGTAAACTATTTTGTGGAACGGGTAGAGGCATACAACAGCCGGTATGGCGATCTTATCTTTTCCCCGTGTATCGCTACATTTTCCTGGATTGTGAACATCGGAAAGCGGATAGGAGCCTCCGCAGACGGCCGTATGTCTAAGGATCCCATTGCCGCTAACATGTCTCCGGTTCTGTCCAGGGATGTATCAGGCCCCATGGCGGCTCTGAATTCTTATCTGAAGCTGTCTACGGATTCTCTCGAGTAAATAGTACTCGCTATCCGCATCCTCTGCACGCCTGCGGAGCTAGACGCAGGCACCGCTGCGCCGTCGATTCGCAGACGCACAGCTGACACGGATATCAAGCACTATTTACTTCGAGATTAATGCAATGATGTATTAGACGGGAAAGGACAGAGACGTAACAGGTAAAGAAAGGAGAGAAAATATAATGGAAAATATACACGAAAACGGAACATTTCAGTTGCATAACAAAGTGGAGATCCCTCAGGTGGGCTTCGGCACATGGCAGATGCCGGACGGAGAGACAGCGGCAGATGCGGTAATGCACGCCATAGAGGCAGGATACACCCATATAGATACGGCGGCGGTATATCACAACGAGATTGGGGTGGGAGCCGGAATCCGCATGTCGGGAGTGCCGAGAGAAAAGCTGTTTGTGACCAGCAAGCTGTGGAACGATGTGAGAGGCTATGAGGAAACCCTGAAAGCCTTTGATGCCTCCTTAAAAAGGCTGGCCCTGGATTATCTGGATCTGTACCTGATCCATTGGCCCCGTCCCCTGGCTTTCAGGGATACCTACCAGGAGGTAAACCGGGAGACCTGGAAGGCCTTTGAATATCTGTTGGAAAAAGGGTATGTACGGGCCATCGGTGTAAGCAATTTTCTCCCGGTGCATATGGAGGCGCTGCTGAAAACAGCACAGGTCATTCCTATGGTAGACCAGATTGAGTTCCATCCCGGCTGGATGCAGCCGGAAACGGCGGCCTTCTGCAAAGAGCATGACATCCTGGTGGAGGCGTGGAGTCCCCTTGGTTCTGGAAAACTTTTGGAAGATCCAAAGCTGAAGGAGTTTGGACAGAAATACGGCCGGTCCACAGCCCAGATCTGTCTGCGGTGGTGCCTGCAGAAAGGACATCTTCCTCTGCCCAAATCCGTTACCCCTGTGAGGATTAAGGAGAATCTGCAGCTTTTTGATTTTCAGATATCCCAGGAGGACATGGCAGTGATAGATAAGCTGGAATGCGTAGGCCGGACAGGCTCTGATCCGGACAATGCAAAATTCTGAGATGGTTAAAAGGGCATCGACCATCCAGGAAACTGATTGGATAAAAAGATAAGAAGACCTGCCGTACAGGAATTTCCAAGTCTGGTATGCCAGGTCTTTTTCGGTTATCTTCAGGGTGATCGGAAAATGTGTAAAAACAAGGTTGTAAATGCCGGAAAAACCACCCTGATCACTCGCTTGCTGCCTGTTTTGACCGACTATGGCTTGAAGGTTGCCACTGTCAAGCACGACGGGCATGAATTTGAAGGGGATGTGCCGGGGACGGATACCTACAGGCATATGAAAGCCGGAGCCTTTGGGACGGCAGTGTTTTATAAATACGCGAAGCAGGAAGAGGCCCTGTTAAACCGTCTGGAAAAATACCGTGAAAACCATTTGCTGTTCATAAAGCGTTCTGAGGTACCATTTGATAATAATATATCAGAACGGGATCTGAGGAAAGTAAAGAACCGTCAAAAAATGGCAGGCGGATTCCGTAAGAAACAGGGGAAGGAGATGTATTGCCGGAGACCGTTTCAAGTTTTGTGTAAACGTTAAAAACTGATATAAGATTTGTGAATA
>ERZ773146.3161-NODE-3161-length-10622-cov-36.893442_pt1 | contig 10622 bp, 9 predicted proteins | sample MGYA00580847_ERZ773146 | MGnify/ENA primary metagenome ERZ773146 (study PRJEB29015, sample SAMEA2737830) | human gut metagenome | biome: human gut; feature: human-associated habitat; material: faeces | place: China | collected 2012 ...
AAAGACAAGTGAGTTCTGTGCATCAAGTTTTTCTTGCTGTCATACGACGTTTTTTAAAGCAAATTTCAAAAAATCTATAGTGTTGAGTTATGACAAAAAAGTCCTGAAACCGCAAGGGTTTCGGGACTTTTTTATTTTGCCCGAACGGAAAACGTCCCCTGATTTTCTAACACAATTCTAACGCTTTCAAACACCGTCTCTCCGGTACCGGCCCTCTCGCGCTGCTCCTGTCGCCGGAGTCCCTGGCTCTGGGAGCCCCGCTCCCACTGCTGTAACGCAACCCAAAGCTCCCCCCGATGCAAAGCATCGAGGGGAGCTTCAGTTATCGTTGTACCGGCTCCCGCAGGTCCTTGGGCAGCCAGAATTTCCGCCACAGGCAGAACAAAAACAGCACCCCGCGGAAGCACAGCTCTATGCACATGGCGACCCACGCGCCGTGCAGACCCAGCCGGGAAGTGAGCAGCAGCGTCAGCGGGATACGGACGCCCCACATACTGGCGAAGTTCAGCACGGAGCTGAGCAGTGAGCTGCCCGCCCCCTGGAACACACCGGCGCACACCATAGCCGCGCCGAACAGCGGCTCGGCGAACACCACGATGCGCAGCACCTCCGTCCCCAGCGCCACCACCTGGGCATCGGGGCTCAGCAACCCGATGATCCACGGTGCCAGCACATACATGCACGCCGACATCACCGCCATGATGCCCATGCCCAGCAGCACCGTCACCCAGCTCAGCCGCGTCACCAGATCCCGCCGCCTGGCGCCTACGCTCTGGCCGATCAGCGTCACCGCTGCCGTCTCCACGCCGGTCCCCGGCATGTAGCACAGCGCCTCCGCCGTGACGGCGAAGGAGTTGGCTGCGATGGACAGCGTCCCCAGCGGCGCGATCACGCCGGTGGTAACGATCTGTCCGCCGGACATCACCGCATGCTCGATGGCCACCGGCATCCCCAGCCGCAAGGCCCGTTTCAGCTGCTGCGGCACGAACCGCAGCTTCTCGCCCCGCCGCAGCCCCAGCATAGGCGAGCGCAGCAGGTACATGCACATCAACAGCGCGATGACCGCCTCCGCCAATCCCGTGCCCAGCGCCGCACCGGCCACGCCCAGTCCCGCCCCCGGCAGGGTGAACCCTCCGACCTGACGGGTGGGGAAGATAAGCAGCAGGTTGAACAGCACATCCAGCCCGCACATCAGCACCAGCAGGGCGCTGGGCGTCCGCATGTTGCCGCCCGCCTGCAAAAGCGCCGCGCCCAGCCCGTTCAGCTGCAGTGCCGGCAGGAACAGAGCGAACACCAAAAAGTACGCGGAGGCGTCAGCCCAGATGCTCTCCTCCGCTCCCAGCCAGTGGGGCAGCGGTCCGGCCAGCGCGGCGGACAGCGCTGCCAGTACCATTCCGAAGGCCACTCCCACCAGCAGGCTCTGCTTCACCAGATTGCGGGCATCCCGCTCCTCCCCCGCGCCGATGCGCTGGGCCGTCTGGACGCAGAAACCCACCGTCAGCGCACGGCACAGGCCCATCAGAAGCCACGTGCTGGACGCTACCAATCCGATGGCGGCGCTGGCCTCGCGGCCCAGATGCCCCACCATGGATGAATCAATATACTGCATCGCGATGGACGACAGCTGCGCCAGAATGGCGGGGATACTCAGCTGCAATGCCATCGTTGTCTGCTGCCGCAGTGTCAGCTCTTCGCCGTGCCGCAGCGCCGCCAGCAGGTCTTTTTTCACGTCCCCACTCCTCTCAATCATCGTCCTACCACTATACCTGCTGTGAGCCAAAAGGTCAACCGCAAAATATGCCGCCGTCAGATGATTCGGTCCCGAAGCTGGATTTGATACGCCGTCAGCGGCACCCCCTCGCTCAGCTTTCCGTTGAGCCCGTAGCTGTCGCCGGATTTATAGCTGACAATAGCAGATTCTTCATCCCACGTCAAGCCGCCCTTCTTCTCGCCTACGCGGCCCCGCTTAGCCTTGCCCAAAAGTTCGTCCAGCCCCTTGTATTCGCTCTCGCTTTGCGGTACGCCGGAATCGCTCTCCTGTGTGGCTGAAACGCCCAGAGGGGCAAGGGGCGCGTCTACTTGCTGACGACCATTCCCCGCGCCCTGCACAGGGGAGCTTTCTTCTGCGTTCCCCGCTCCAGTATTTTAACTGTATGCTCCCCTGCTGCCGCCGCCGGGCGCCGCTATCGCCGAGGTGCCCGCCAGCCCCCGCCGTCAAAAGTCTTGGACAAGCGCCGCTGTCTGTGCTATACTGTCCATAGGCGCGCCGCGCCACTTTTTCCGAAAGGACGGACTGCTATGCACCCTCAGTTCACCGAGCTGACGCCCCGCTGGTTCAAACGGGCCTTTATCTACACCGGCTCCATTGGCGAGTTCCGCTATCGCTTTAATAACGACGCCAAGGAGAACGTCATCCACGCCGCTGTCTACTCCCAACTGTGCTACGAGCTGGCTGCGGATGTGGCGGAGCAGGATTTCCCCTGGGACGACGACGGCGTGGAGGCGCTGAAGGCGTGGCTCCAGAGCCGCTACGAGGCGTACTGCGCCGCCAACGCCTGATGCTTATTTCATGACATGACAGAAGGGACGCAGCCGGAGAACCGGCTGCGTCCCTTTTTTGCAACTTTTTCGGCCGCTCTGTTACGCCAGCGTGCCGTCGATGTTCACCACCTGCACCGTCAGCGGGATGTCCTTGCCGCAGGCGGCCAGCGCCGTTTTCACTGCGTGCTCCAGCCCGCCGCAGCAGGGCACTTCCATCCGCAGCAGCGTCACGGAACGGATGTCATTTCCCCGGAAAATGGCGGTGAGCTTCTCGCTGTAATCCACCATGTCCAGCTTGGGACAGCCGATGAGCAGTGTCCGGCCTGAGAGGAATCGGCGGTGGAAGTCGCCGTAGGTATAGGCAGTGCAGTCTGCGGCGATCAGCAGATCGCGGCCCGCAAAGGCGGGGCCTGCCGTGGGCGCCAGCTTGATCTGCACCGGCCAGTTGGTGAGCTGCCCGGACACGGGCTCTCCCGCTGCCGCAGGGGCTTTCGCTGCCATCTGCCGGATGCGGCTGCCGGGACAGCCGGTGTGAGCCGCGGGCTTGGCAGCCTGGGCCGCCTTCACCGCCGCCTCGTCGTAGGCAGGAGCCTCCCGCTCCTCAAAGGTGATGGCGCCGGTGGGGCAGGACGGCAGACAGTCCCCCAGCCCGTCGCAGTAGTGCTCCCGCATCAGCCTGGCCTTGCCGTTCACCAGGTCGATGGCCCCCTCGTGGCAGGCGTGGACACACTTGCCGCAGCCGTTACACTTTTCCTCATCGATGTGAATGATCCTCCGGATCATGCAGATCCCTCCTGTTCGTGTTGTGCAGTGCCAGTATACTCCCGCCGCCGCGCGTTTATCTGTTGCATTTGTCACTTTGCGAAATAACAGTTTTCGGAACTTTTCCGGCCATTTTGGTTATTTCTTCATCATGCCATTGTTTTACACGAAAAAACGGGAGCGGCGCTCCCGTTTTTTTCCAATTCAGCGGTCGCTCCACGCGCCGCGGGTCATCAGGGCCAGCATGGGCATCAGCTCCAGACGGCCGGTGAGCATCTCCAGCGACAGCACCAGCTTGCTCAGCGGCGACAGGATGGAAAAGTTTTCCATAGGGCCAAGAATACCCAGGCCGGGTCCCACGTTGCTGATGCAGGTCAGGGACGCGGCGAAGGATTCCTGAAAGCCGTAGTTATCCCAGCTCACCACCAGCGCGCCGGTCAGCACCACCGCCATATAGGCCATGATATACGCGCCGGTAGACAAGACGACACGCTCCTCCACGGGCTGACCGTCCACAGTGATGACGCTGACGTGGTTGGGGTGGACCATGCGCTTTAGCTCACGGACCAGCGATTTCCAAAGGATCAGCACACGGGACAGCTTCATACCGCCGGAGGTGGAGCCGGCGCAGCCGCCGGTGAACATCAGCACCAGCAGCGCCATGCGGCAGAACGTGGGCCACAGGGCGAAATCCACGGTGGCAAAGCCGGTGGTGGTCATGATGGTCACGGTCTGGAACGCCGCGTCCGTCACGGATTCGCCCAGCGGCACCCCCGCCTGCACACGCAGGCACACGCAGATCAGCAGCGTCACACTCACCACGATGGTGGTGTAGACCCGCAGCTCCTCGCTGCGCAGGGCGGTACGGAGCTTGCCGGTGGCAGCCAAGAACAGCAGGGAGAAGTTGACGCCCGCCAGAAACGAAAAGACGGTAATGATCCACATCACCGCAGGACTGCTGCCCGCCAGCGAGGTGTTGTTGATGGAAAAGCCGCCGGTGGCCATAGTGGTGAAGGCGTGGTTCACCGCGGAGAACCAGCTGAGCCCCGCGATGCGCAGGCAGGCCATCTCCAGCACCGTCAGCGCCACGTAGATGCCGTACAGGATCTTGGCGGTGCTGCCCACCTTGGGCACCAGCTTGGACTTGATGGGGCCCGGGCTCTCCGCCCGCATCAGGTACACCGCACCGTCCCCCAGCTTGGGCATCAGCGCCAGAAACAGCACCAGAACGCCCATACCGCCCATCCATTGGGTCAGGGAGCGCCACAGCAGAACGCTGTAGGGCAGGTGCTCCACCTCAGGGAACACCGTGGAGCCGGTGGTGGTCAGGCCGGACACCGTTTCAAACACAGCGTCCACGTAGCTGTCCAGCGCACCGGTGAGCACGTAGGGAAGCGCTCCCGTCAGGGACAGGGCGATCCAGCCCAGAGCCACGGCCATAAAGCCGTCCCGCCCGTGCATTTTTCGCTTTTTCACCGGCACCAGATGCAGCGCACCGCCGATCAGGATGCATAGCACCGCCGTGATGAAAAACGGCAGCCACGCCTCGCCGGAGAACACCGACACCGCCAGCGGCAGCAGCAGAAAGCCTGCCTCCACCCACAGCACATAGCTGGTGGTATTTGCGACCAAACGAAAGTTCATAGCAGTTCCTCATAGCCGCGGCAAAGCGCGGCAAAAGCAGACACCCTCCCTGACCGCGGGGCGGCGGAGATGCCCTGTTTTCACATGGTATGGTGCGGCCGTCCAGACCGCATACATTTGAATTATATATCCGCACCGTGCCCCTGTCAAGGATGGGCGAAAAAAACCTCCCGACAAGAAAAAGTTTCGTGTAAGTACGCGTTTTTTGGTACTGCGGCGCAGGTATGTTAAAATTATTATAGACAATAAGCGCCATTTTTTGAGAATTTTTCATTGCTTAAACAACTTTTTTGATTCAATTGACTTTTTCACTTTTTGTGGTATTCTAAATGCAACTTTAGCATCGTTCCGGGCAGGGCGCTGTGCCCCGCTCAGATGAAAGGAGGTCTCTGCCTTGAGCAGACTTGACATCAAGAGTCCCAGCCGCGCGCAGACCGTGGTAGATAACCTCTACCGCGATGTAGAGCGCCGCATCGCCGCCAGTCCCCCGGGTCTGTGCCCCGTGGACATGTCGCTGGCGTTCCTGCATCTGTGCCACGCACAGTCCTGCGGCAAGTGCGTGCCCTGCCGCATCGGTCTGGGGCAGCTGAGCAAGCTCATCGCCACGGTGCTGGACGGCACCGCCGACATGGGCACTATCGACATCATCGAAAAGACCGCCCGTACCACGCTGAACACCGCCGACTGCGCCATCGGCCGCGATGCGGCCAGGCTGGTGCTGGACGGACTGGAGGGCTTCCGCGACGACTACGAGGAGCACATCCAGCACCATCGATGTCTGGCGGGCCTGCAGCTGCCGGTGCCCTGCGTGGCGCTGTGCCCCGCGGGCGTGGATGTGCCGGGCTACATGGCGCTGGTGGGCGAGGGACGCTGCGCTGACGCGGTGCGCCTGATCCGGAAGGACAACCCCTTCCCCACCGCCTGCGCTTACATCTGCGAGCACCCCTGCGAGGCGCGGTGCCGCCGGAACATGATCGACGACGCCATCAACATCCGCGGCCTGAAGCGCTACGCCGTGGACCACGCAGGCGATGTGCCCCAGCCCGCCTGTGCGCCGCCTACCGGCAAGAAGGTGGCCATTATCGGAGGAGGGCCCAGCGGACTGAGCTGCGCCTACTATCTGGCGCTGATGGGCCATAAGGTCACGGTGTTCGAGGAGCGGGAGAAGCTGGGCGGCATGCTGCGCTACGGCATTCCCAGCTATCGTTTTCCCCGCCAGCTGCTGGACGCGGAGATCGAATCCATCCTCTCTCTGGGCATCGAAGCACACACCGGCACCACCGTGGGCGTGGACGTGTGGGTGGAGGAGCTGCAGAAGGAATACGACTGTCTGTATATCGCCATCGGCGCTCATCAGGACAAGAAGGTGGGCATCCCCGGGGAGGACAGCAAAAATGTGATGTCCGCCGTGGAGATGCTGCGCGCCATCGGCGACGACGTGATGCCGGACTTCTCCGGCAAGCAGGTAGTGGTCATCGGCGGCGGCAACGTGGCCATGGACGTGACCCGCAGCTCCATCCGTCTGGGTGCGGACAAGGTGACCTGCGTCTACCGCCGCCGCATAGAGGACATGACGGCCCTGCCCGACGAGGTGACGGGCGCCATGGCCGAGGGCGCGGAGATCCAGGCCCTGATGGCCCCCGTCCGCATTGAGGCCGATGAGGACGGCTGCGCCGCAGCGCTGTGGGTCCAGCCCCAGATCATCGGCGAGGCCGACAAGTCCGGTCGCCCCCGGCCCAACAAGGCCGACCTGCCGGAGGTGCGCATCCCTGCGGACATCATCGTGGTGGCCATCGGGCAGGGCATTGAGATCCAGGGCTTCGAGCAGGCCGGTGTACCCATCAAGCGGGGCGTATTCGTGGCAGGACTGTCCGGCCAGGTGGGCGATATGGACAACCTGTTTGCCGGAGGCGACTGCGTCACCGGCCCCGCCACAGCCATCCGCGCCATCGCCGCCGGTAAGGTGGCGGCGGCCAACATCGATGTACATCTGGGCTTCCAGCACGAGATCGAGGTGGATGTGGACATCCCGTCCCCGCGGCTGAACAACCGCGGCCCTCACGGGCGCATCAACACCACCGAGCGGGAGGCCTGCGAACGCCGGTGCGACTTCGAGGACATCGAGTGCGGCCTGACGGAGGAGGGCGCCCGCACTGAGGCATCCCGCTGCCTGCGCTGCGACCACTTCGGCTACGGTATTTTCAGAGGAGGGAGGAATGTCAAATGGTAACGCTGACCATCGATGGCCATGCCGTCACGGTGCCGGAGGACACCACCATTCTGGAGGCGGCCCGCAGCATCCATATCGAGATCCCCACCCTGTGCTATCTCAAGGGCATCAATGAGATCGGCGCCTGCCGCATCTGCACCGTGGAGGTGGAGGGGCAGCCCCGTCTGGTCCCCGCCTGCGACAACGTGGTGTCCCGGGGCATGGTGGTCCACACCAACTCCCCCCGCGTCCGCGAGGCGCGGCGCGTAAACCTGCGGCTGCTGCTGAGCCAGCACGACACCAAATGCACCAAGTGTACCCGCAGCGGCAACTGCAAGCTCCAGCAGCTCACCAATGACTACAACCTGCTGGGTGAGCACTACATCGAGGATCTTCGGAACATCCCCGACGACTTCTCCAACCCCGTCATCCGGCTGGAGAACCGCTGCGTCAAGTGCATGCGCTGCATCCAGATCTGTGACAAGGTGCAGACCATGGGCATCTGGGACCTGATGGGCACCGGCTCCCACACCACCGTAGGCGTGGCCCGTACCCGCACGCTGGGCGAGAGCGACTGCACGTTCTGCGGTCAGTGCGTCACCCACTGTCCCGTGGGCGGTCTGCAGGAGCACGACGACACCGGCAAGGTGTTTGACGCTCTGGCCGATCCCCAGCGCATCACCGTGGTGCAGATGGCCCCCGCCGTTCGGGCGGCCTGGGCGGAATTCTTCCACCTGGACCCCAAGTACGCCACGGCGGAGCGGATGGTGACGGCCCTGAAAACCATGGGCTTCGACTATGTATTCGACACCAATTTCACCGCCGACCTGACCATCATGGAGGAGGGCAGCGAGTTCATCGAGCGCTTTACCCACCGCAACAAGTACCACTGGCCCATGTTCACCAGCTGCTGCCCCGGCTGGGTGCGGTTCGTCAAGAGCCAGTTCCCCGCCTACATCGGCAACCTGTCCACGGCCAAGAGCCCCCAGCAGATGTTCGGCGCTGTGGTCAAGAGCTATCTGGCCGACCAGCTGAACGTGGACCCCAAAAAGCTGTTCGTGGTGTCCATCATGCCCTGCACCGCCAAGAAGGCGGAGGCGAGCCTGCCCACCATGCGGGACGCCGAGGGCGATCCCGACGTGGACGTGGTGCTGACCACCCGCGAGATCGTCCGCATGTTCCGCGGTGAGCAGATCAATCCCGCCGTCCTGTCGGAAACGCCGTTCGACAGCCCCCTGGGCTTCGGCACCGGCGCAGCCGTGGTATTCGGCGCCACCGGCGGCGTCATGGACGCGGCTCTGCGCAGCGCCTATTATCTGGTAACGGGGAAAAACCCCGATCCCGACGCCTTCCACGCCGTCCGAGGAATGGACAGCTGGAAGGAGGCAAAGTTCACCATCCCCGGCGCAGGCGACGTGCGCGTGGCGGTGGTCAGCAGTCTGGGTGCGACCCGGAAGCTGATGAACGCCATCGACGCCGGTGAGGTGGACTATGACTTCGTGGAGGTCATGGCGTGTCCCGGCGGCTGCGCCGGCGGCGGCGGACAGCCCATCCACGACAGTGTGGAGATGGCAGCCAGCCGCGGCGACGTGCTGTGGAATATCGACAAGAATACGAAGGTGCGCTTCTCCCATGAGAACAAGGACGTGCAGGCGCTGTATAAGGAGTACCTGCGCCAGCCGCTGGGTCACAAGGCCCATATGCTGCTGCACACCGACCACTTCGGATGGAAGATGCCCAGCGGCCACTGAGAAGCAAAAAAACATCCCGTGCATCTACACGGGATGTTTTTTTATACAGGTTCAGCGCTTCAGAGCCTTGCGGATGGCGGGGGCGATGGTGACGGCGATGACGCCGCCGATGGCCGCCGTTACCAGCTGAGGCCAGGAGAAGGACGCGGACATGGCGGAGGCTGCCGCCTCCGGCAGGTTCAGAGCAGGAATGGCCACTCTGGTCACCAGCAGGAACAGCACCACGAACTTGCACACGGCCGCCGCGGCCACCGCCAGGTAACTGCGCAGACCCAGGGGCTTGCCGCCGGCGATGAAGTGGAGTACCAGCACCAGTACCAGATTGCCCACGGCGATGAAGGGCACGATGGCCAGCTTGGCGGGGCCTACGCCCACCAGGAAGGCGCAGAAGGGGCTGACCAGAGCCACCACCGCGCCGCACCATACGCCGCCCACCAGGGTGGACACGCCCAGCACCAGATTGACGCAGGAGCCGGTGACGAACTGCCCCAGGGCCTTGGTGGCCCACTGCAGCGCCACCAGCAGCGCGATCATGACCGCCGTCTCAGCGATCCAGAAAGTTTTATTTTTCATGCGGAAACCTCTTTCTTTTTCTTTTCCTTTATGATAGCATGTCTGGAAGAAGTTTACGTTGCCACGGCAACAAAAAGGAGGATGCGCATGGATATCGACACGGCGCTGCTGCGGCGGACGGGCCTGTTTCAGGACATGGAGGACGGGGACATCCGGCGGCTGCTGGACTGCCTGCACTGTCCGGTGCGGCGATATGGGCGGGGCGAGTTTCTGTGGTATGCCGGCGACGCGGTGCCCATGGCGGGCATCGTGCTGGAGGGCTGCGTGGATGCGGTGCAGTACGGTGAGGACGGCGGCGCGGTGCTGACGGCGCGGCAGGAGAAGGGCGGTGTGTTCGGCGACCTGCTGATGGCAGCTGGGCAGGCCAGTCCCCTGTCACTGGTGGCGTCGGCGGAGGGGGCGGAGGTACTGTTCCTGCCGCTGGAGGGTATTCTGTCCGACTGCGGGCGGGGCTGCGCCTGCCACGTGGCCCTGCGGCGGAATCTGCTGGCGGAGACGGCCAGCAAATTCTGGGGCCTGCGGCAGCGGGTGGCCTATCTCACGGAGCCCCAACTGCGGCGGCGCATCCTGCTGTTCCTGCGGGACCGGCGGGAGACGGCGGGCAGCGACTATTTCCGCGTGCCCTACTCCCGTCAGGAGATGGCGGAGGTACTGGGCGTCAACCGCAGCGCCCTGTCCCGTGAGCTGGGACGAATGCAGCGGGAGGGGCTGCTGGAATTCTACCGCAGCAGCTTCCGGCTGAAAAACGTATAAAAGCAGCCCTCCGCTTCACATTCAGTGCGGAGGGCTGCTTTTATAGGGCGCTTATTTCAGAATGCCTACGCCCATGATGACCGCGCCAAGCATCACCAGTACGATGCCGGTAGCGCGGTTCAGCGTCTTGGGCTGTGCCATATTGGCGAACACCGCGGCGATGCGGGCCCACACCAGTGTGAAGATGACGCAGAGTGTCCACACCAGCCAGTCCGGCGTGCCCCCGATGGCGAAATGGGATACCGCGCCGGTGAGGGCCGTGAAGGTCATGATAAAGACGCTGGTGCCCACCGCCGTTTTCAGCTCGTAGCCCAGCACGGTGGTAAGGATCAGGAGCATCATCATGCCGCCGCCTGCGCCGATGAAGCCGCAGATGAAGCCGATGAGCA
>ERZ773146.3162-NODE-3162-length-10622-cov-4.367275_pt1 | contig 10622 bp, 11 predicted proteins | sample MGYA00580847_ERZ773146 | MGnify/ENA primary metagenome ERZ773146 (study PRJEB29015, sample SAMEA2737830) | human gut metagenome | biome: human gut; feature: human-associated habitat; material: faeces | place: China | collected 2012 ...
TGAATTTTCCTAAAATAGTCAATAAAAAGAATACAGACCTAATGCATCTTATAATAATAAAAATGCATAATAATGCATAAAAATAAATATAAATGCATAAAAATAAGAAATTATACATAAAAATACACAGAAATATGCATAAAAATCAAAAAAACCACTTGCTTTCCCAAATAAAACCATGTATACTAAACCAATCGGAAAATGTTCCCATTCGTCAGTGCACAGCTCCTGCGCGAAATATCTTTGCTAAGCAACCCCTCGAAAACGCCGGCACTTGGCAAGGCGAGCGTAAGCAAAGCCGAGCCTAGTACCGCTGCGTTTGAGACGCGCCGAAGAAATATCCACTGGATATTTCTTTAAGCATGCATGGCAAGCGCAAGCGCGGTTGCGTGCAAACATACATATTTCGCGCAGGAGCGTCCCCGCATCAATCAAAAAAACATTCCTCCAATTCCCGCGAACCCCTTTACAATAGGGATTAATGGGTTTATAGTATTTATGATTATGCCTATCTATACACAAATACGGCATTTACGAAAGGATGGTTTACATGATTAAAGCAGGAATCATCGGTTCTACCGGTTACGCCGGAGGAGAACTGGTTCGCATTTTAACAGGACATAAAGACGTAGAAATTAAATGGTTTGGCTCAAGAAGCTATATCGATAAGAAATATGCAGATGTATACCGCAATATGTTTCAGATCGTAGATGCGGTATGTTTAGATGATAATATGGAACAACTTGCAGATCAGGTAGATGTGATTTTCACAGCAACTCCACAGGGACTGTGCGCATCATTAGTTAATGAAGAAATCTTATCAAAGGTTAAGATCATCGACCTGAGCGCAGATTTCCGTATCAAAGATGTCAAGACTTACGAAAAATGGTACGGTATTGAGCACAAGAGCCCGCAGTTTATCGAAGAAGCAGTTTACGGACTGTGTGAAGTGAACAGAGAAGATATCAAAGGCGCAAGACTGATCGCCAATCCTGGATGCTATACAACATGCTCCATCCTGACTGCTTATCCGCTGGCAAAAGAAGGACTGATCGATATGGATACGCTGATCATTGATGCCAAATCCGGAACATCCGGAGCAGGAAGAGGGGCAAAGGTTCCGAACCTGTACTGTGAAGTCAATGAGAATATGAAAGCATACGGTGTGGCAACACACAGACACACACCGGAGATCGAGGAACAGCTTGGATATGCGAGCGGCAAAGAGGTTGTGATCAACTTTACACCGCATCTGGTTCCGATGAACAGAGGAATCCTGGCAACAGAGTACGCGAAGCTTACAAAGGATGTTACCTGGGAAGAAGTAAAAGCAGTTTACGATAAATATTATGCAAATGAAAAATTTGTCCGCGTTCTGGAGAAAGATGTTTACCCGGAAACAAAATGGGTAGAAGGAAGCAATTATGTCGATATCGGATTTAAGATCGATCCGAGAACAAACCGTATCATTATGATGGGTGCGATCGACAACCTGGTAAAAGGTGCAGCAGGACAGGCTGTACAGAACATGAACCTGATCTTTGGACTTCCGGAAAGTGAAGGTCTTGATCTGGTTCCGATGTTCCCGTAGAACACGGCAGAAAAAGAAAAGGAATGGAAAATATATGACAACAATTATTCGTGCGATGACAGTAGAAGATTATGACCAGCTTCATGCACTTTGGATGCGGATCAAAGGATTTGGAATCCGGAGCATAGATGATTCAAAAGAAGGCGTGGAACGATTCCTGAAAAGGAATCCGACAACCAGTGTGATCGCCGAAATAGACGGAAAAGTAGTAGGAGGAATCCTCTGCGGACACGACGGAAGAACCGGATGTTTTTATCATGTATGTGTAGATCCGGCGTACCGTTGTCATGGGATCGGAAAGAGCATGGTTGCCTATGCAATGTCAGCTCTGAAAGAGGAACATATCAACAAGATCACACTGATCGCATTTACCAAGAATGATATCGGCAATACGTTCTGGAATACGATCGGATGGACCAAGAGACCGGATGTCAACTACTATGAGTTTGTTTTAAATGAGGAAAATATTACAGCATTTATCGAAGAGGGCTAAAGGAGGCTATATACGATGAAGATTATCGAAGGCGGTGTGACCGCAGCAAAAGGATTTGAGGCAGCATCAACAGCAGCAAAGATCAAATATCAGGACAGAACCGACATGGCAATGATCTACAGCCAGGTTCCATGTGAATGTGCAGGAACATTTACTACAAACGTTGTAAAGGCAGCATGCGTAAAATGGGATCAGCAGGTTGTAAAGAGCGGTGCGAAAGCACAGGCTGTGATCGTCAATTCCGGAATTGCCAATGCATGTACCGGTGCGGAAGGATTTGGCTACTGCAAGGACACAGCAGATGCGGCAGCAGAAGCTCTTGGAATTAATGCAGACGGTGTACTGATCGGATCGACCGGTGTCATCGGAAAGCAGCTTCCAATTGATCGCATCGTGGCAGGGGTAAAGGTTCTTGCTGAAAAGAAAAATGATACACTGGCAAACGGAACTGAGGCAGCAAAAGCAATCATGACGACTGATACCTGTGAAAAACAGATCGCAGTAGAGATCGAGGTTGCCGGAAAGACCGTTACCATCGGTGGTATGGCAAAAGGATCTGGTATGATCCATCCGAATATGTGCACCATGCTCAGCTTTATCACAACAGATGCAGCAATCACAAAAGAGGCACTTCAGAAAGCCCTCAGTGATGATGTCAATGATACATACAATATGATTTCCGTAGACGGAGATACTTCTACAAATGATTCTGTAGTTCTTCTTGCAAACGGAATGGCTGAAAATGAAGTGATCACGGTAGACAGTGAAAGCTATAAGACCTTTGCGGAAGCATTGCATGAGATCAACGAATACCTTGCAAAGAAGATCGCAGGGGACGGAGAAGGAGCAACTGCTTTATTTGAAGTAACTGTAGTTGGTGCAGATACAAAAGAAACTGCAAAGACACTTGCAAAATCAATCGTATGCTCAAATCTTACCAAGGCAGCAATTGCAGGACATGATGCAAACTGGGGAAGAATCCTCTGTGCAATGGGATATTCCGGAGCACAGTTTGACCCGGAAAAGGTGGATCTGTTCTTCGAGAGCAAGGCAGGAAAGATCCAGATCATCGAAAATGGTACAGCGGTAGATTACAGTGAAGAAAAAGCAACGGAGATCCTCTCACAGGAAGAAGTAAAAGCAGTTGCTGATGTGAAGATGGGAAGCGAAAGCGCAACCGCATGGGGATGTGACCTGACTCACGGATATATTGACATCAATGCAGATTACAGAAGCTAGGAGGTAAGCAAAATGGATCAGGATATGCAGCAGTATCTGGACAAAGCAGAAGTTCTGATTGAGGCGCTTACTTATATTCAGCGTTTCAACCGTAAGATCATCGTTGTAAAATACGGTGGAAGTGCAATGCTGGACGAAGAACTCCAGAAAAATGTCATCAAGGATGTTACATTCTTGAAATTGGTTGGATTCAAACCGATCATCGTTCACGGCGGTGGAAAAGAGATCAGTAAATGGGTAAGTAAAGCCGGAATGGAGCCGAAATTCATCGACGGACTTCGTGTGACGGACGCAGAGACCATGGAAATTGCAGAGATGGTACTGAACAAGGTTAATAAAAATCTGGTTCGTATGGTCGAAGAACTTGGTGTCCGTGCTATCGGTGTCAGTGGAAAAGACGGCGGACTTTTAAGAGTTGATAAAAAGCTTTCCATGACAGGACAGGACGTTGGATTTGTAGGAGATATCAAGAAGGTTAATGCAGAGGTTCTTCTGGATCTTCTGGATAAAGATTTTCTCCCGATCGTATGCCCGGTCGGAATCGATGATGATTACAACACTTATAATATCAATGCGGATGATGCAGCTTATTCGATCGCAAAAGCGGTTCATGCTGAGAAGCTTGCGTTCCTCTCTGATATTGAAGGGGTATACAGAGACTACGAGGATAAATCTTCTCTGATCACAGCTCTTACTGTAGATCAGGCGAATGAACTGATCGAAAGCGGAGCAATTTCCGGAGGAATGATCCCGAAACTGCAGAACTGTGTAGGAGCGATTGAAAACGGAGTGTCCAGAGTCCATATTCTGGATGGAAGAATTCCGCACTGCCTGCTTCTTGAGATTTTCACGAAGAAAGGTATCGGAACTGCAATTTTAAGAAACGGTGAAGAAGATTAAAGGGAAGACAAAGAAAGAAGGTAATTCTTATGGCAAATCAGTATATGCAGGAAGAGGACGACGCGATTTTAAAAACTTATAACCGTTATCCGGTTGTATTGGACCATGGAGACGGCGCATACCTCTATGATCCGGAAGGAAAGAAATATCTGGATTTCTCAGCAGGATATGCAGTATCTTCTCTGGGATATAACAACAAGGAATTTAATGATGCATTAAAGGCTCAGATTGATAAGATGATCCATACATCAAACCTGTATTATAATACAACCTGCGGTAAAGCAGGAGAAGATCTGAAAAAGATCACCGGTATGTACAAGGTATTCTTCACAAACAGTGGTGGAGAAGCAATCGAAGGTGCGATCAAAACTGCAAGAAAATATGCGTACACAAAAAAAACCGGACGTTATGAATTTATTGCAATGGAGAATTCATTCCACGGCAGAAGTATGGGTGCAGTAGCACTTACCGGACACAAAGAATACAGAGAGCCATTTGAACCGGTTATGCCTGGTGTACATTTTGCAATCTACAATGATCTTGACAGTGTAAAAGCACTGGTAAATGATAAGACCTGCGCGATCATTCTGGAAACAATCCAGGGCGAAGGCGGAATTAACGCAGCGACAAAAGAATTTATGCAGGGAATCCGTAAGATCTGTGATGAGAACGGAATCCTGATGATCTGCGATGAAGTACAGTGTGGTATGGGACGAAGCGGTGCATGGTTTGCATGGCAGCAGATGGGAATCACACCGGATATTATGACAATGGCGAAAGCAATCGGAAGCGGTGTTCCGGTCGGCGCATTTGCGATGACAAAAGAAGTTGCAGATAATTCGCTGGTACCGGGAGATCACGGAACTACATATGGTGGAAACCCACTTTGCTGTGCAGCGGTCAGCAAGACTATTGAGATCTTTGAAAAAGAGCATATGCTCGATCATGTCAATGAAATCGCACCATATCTGACACAGAAACTGCAGGAAATCGTGGATACCTGCGATGCAGCCGTTAAAGTAAAGGGAAGAGGATTGATCCAGGGACTTCAGATCACCAAGCCGCTGGGTGAAGTGACAGCCAAAGCGTTGGAAGAAGGACTTCTGATCATCGGAGCTGGAACAGATGTGATCCGAATGATCCCACCGCTTGTTATCGGTAAAGAACAGGTAGATGAGATGGCAGAGATCCTGAAAAAAGCACTTGCATAAAGTCGGTGCCTGATAAAAATAAGAGAATAAAAGAGCCGGTCATCGGATATACTTTCAGAAGAAAAGGAGGTATGAAAGATGACCGGATTTTTTATTGCCCTGCTGTCGGGAGCGCTGATGAGTGTGCAGGGGGTATTTAACACACAGGTAACAAAGACGACAGGAATGTGGGTGAGTAATGCCTGGGTGCAGCTTAGTGCATTTGCCATCTGCCTGGTAATGTGGCTGATCATGGGAAGGGACAGTATTGCCACGATAGGAGAGGTGCAGCCTAAATATATGCTGCTTGGCGGTGTGATCGGAGCAGGGATCACTTGGACCGTGATCAAAAGTATGGCGCAGCTCGGGCCTGCAAAGGCGGCACTTCTGATCGTTATGTCTCAGCTTATTGTGGCGTATCTGATTGAACTGGTGGGATTATTTGGTGTGGAAAAAGAGCCATTTTCCTGGAGAAAAGTGATCGGTATGGGGATCGCTCTGATCGGCACGACAATTTTTCAGTGGAAATAGGTTGTCTTTTGGAAAAAAATTCGTTACAATAATCATGTCTTGGAAGTACGAGGGGACATGCTCTGCGGAAAAGGAGTATGTATGCGGAAAAGAAGACAGATTTTATATCAAATATGTGGAATTTTCCTTGGAATCAGCTGTATGCTGTCAGCATGCCATGAAAAAGAAGAGACCTTTACCAGTGTGGCTGCTGTAGAAGCGGATGCCGGGGATAAGAAAAACGAGGCAGAATCAAAGGCTGCCGAAGAAAAGCCGGATAAGGAAAAAGCAGATCCGGGTGGTGAAGAAAAAGAAGGTTCGATCTGGGTGTATGTATGTGGCGAGGTGGCATCACCCGGTGTATATGAACTGCAGGAAGGAGACCGCATCACGCATGCCATAGAAGCAGCGGGAGGTCTGACGGAAGCAGCAGGACAGGTTTATCTGAATCAGGCAGCACATCTGACAGATGGACAAAGGATTTATGTGCCATCCAGAGAAGAAGAACAGACTTTGAAAGAAGAAGATTCACCATCGGATATGGCAGATGCCGGGATGGGAAAAGACACAGGAATAATAAACCTGAACACCGCGACAAAGGCTGAACTTTTAAGCTTAAGCGGGATTGGCGAGTCCCGCGCGGAAGCAATTATTGCTTATAGAGAGACAAACGGTGGATTCAGGAAGATAGAGGATCTGAAGAAAGTGGACGGGATCAAGGAAGGAATCTTTCAGAAGATCCGGGAGCAGATAACGGTAGAGTAGAGGAGTGCGCAAGATGGGCAGAAAAGTATTGGTAGTAGATGATGAAAAGCTGATCGTGAAAGGACTGAGATTCAGCCTGGAACAGGATGATATGGAAGTTGACTGCGCATACGACGGTGAGGAAGCACTTGAGATGGTAAAAAGAAAAGAGTATGATATGATTCTTCTGGATGTCATGCTTCCAAAATACGATGGATTTGAAGTATGCAGACAGATCCGTGATTTCTCAGATGTACCGGTCATCATGCTCACTGCGAAGGGCGAGGATATGGACAAGATCCTCGGGTTGGAATATGGCGCAGATGATTACATCACAAAGCCGTTCAACATTCTGGAAGTAAAAGCACGCATCAAGGCCATCATGCGCCGTGCGGCCCGCCAGGAGCCAAAAGAAGAGAAAGCAAAAGTCGTACAGGTGAAAGACCTGCGGATCGACTGCGAGAGCAGAAGAGTCTTCATCGGAGACCGCGAGATCAATCTGACTGCGAAGGAGTTCGATGTGCTCGAGCTTCTCGTCTTCAATCCGAACAAGGTGTACAGCAGAGAGAACCTGCTGAACATTGTCTGGGGCTATGAGTACCCGGGCGACGTGCGCACCGTAGATGTACATATCCGCCGTCTGCGCGAAAAGATTGAGAAAAATCCAAGTGAACCGAAGTACGTTCACACAAAGTGGGGAGTTGGTTACTATTTCCAGGCTTAAAAACAAAGAAAAATGGAAGTTTCTGCGGAGTCTGCGCTTCCGCATCACGGTGATTCTTGTGATCATCGGCATTGTACCGTGTGTGATCCTTGAGAAGAGCATCGTAAACAGCTATGAGGACCGTGCGGTATCGGTGCGCAGCATTACCGTAAAAAATCAGTGCGATATTATCTGCAACCAGCTCATCCAGCAGAATTACATGGAAGATCCTGGATCGGATGTTATCAACGGACAGCTCAGTATGCTGACGAATATCTACGGCGGCAGAATCCTGATTATCGACCAGGATTTCCGCGTCATCAAAGATACGTACGATATGGACCGCGGAAAGACGATTATCTCGCAGGAGGTCATCCAGAGCTTTCAGGGCAAGGAGACGAGCCAGTACGACCGGAAAAACAGCTATCTGGAAATGACGGTGCGGATTCAGAATACCGAGACGAAGGAGACGCTCGGCGTTATGCTCGTCAGCATTTCGGCGGATGAGATCCGTGCGAATATGAAAATTCTGGAGACGAAGGGAATGACGATTCTTTCGATCATTGCGCTTCTCGTGCTGGTTTTTGGCTATCTGCTCGCGGGCATTCTGATGAAGCCGTTCCAGAAGGTCACCCGTTCCATCGAGGACATCACCGACGGCTATCTCGACGAAAGCATTTCTGTTCCGGATTACCTCGAGACAGAGCTGATCACGGACGCATTCAACAAGATGCTGACCCGCGTCCGCACGCTCGACGATTCCCGCCAGGAATTTGTTTCGAACGTCTCGCATGAGTTAAAGACGCCGCTTGCGTCCATGAAGGTTCTGGCGGATTCGCTGAACGGGCAGGAGGGCGTTCCGGTGGAACTTTATCAGGAGTTCATGCAGGATATTACCTCGGAGATCGACCGCGAAAACCAGATTATTACCGACCTTTTGTCGCTGGTCAAGATGGATAAAAAGGTGGCAGACCTCAATATCACCCAGGTCAATATCAACGAGCTGTTAGAGCAGCTGCTGAAGCGGCTTCATCCGATTGCCGCACAGAAAAATGTGGAGCTCATTCTCGACAGCTTCCGCCCGGTCAATGCGGAGGTAGATGCGACGAAGCTCTCGCTGGCGTTCTCGAACCTGATCGAAAACGGCATCAAGTACAACAACGAGAATGGATGGGTGCGTGTATCCTTAAATGCGGATCACAAATATTTCTACGTGACGGTGGCAGACTCCGGCATCGGCATCCCGGAGGAGTCGATTGCGCATATCTTCGAGCGTTTCTACCGCGTGGACAAGTCCCACTCGCGGGAAATCGGCGGAACCGGCCTTGGCCTTGCGATTGCGCGGAGCGCGATTGTCATGCACCGGGGAGCGATCCGTGTATACAGCAAAGAAAACGAGGGAACGACATTTTCCGTGCGGATTCCTCTGAATTACGTGATGTAGGAGGTGGCGCACATGAAACGGATACTTGGCGTACTGCTGGCCGGCGTGCTGCTTCTTAGCGGCTGCGGGCAGTGGCAGAAGAGCCAGAAGGAGTCGGCGTATCACCTGTACTGCCTGGACAAAACCGGCACAACACTGGTGCAGGAGCCGTATGAACCAAAAGAAGGAACGGATCAGAAACTGATCAAGGAGCTGGTTGACGCGCTGCAGGAGAAACCTGCCAAGGACGGAAACCAGGCACTTCTTTCCAATGGGATTTCCATCAAGACGTATACGCTGGAGAACGGGCTCCTTACGCTGAACTTAAGTGGAGAGTACGGAAAGCTTGCGCGGCCGCAGGAGGTTTTGGTGCGTGCAGGACTGGTGCGTACCTTTGTGCAGGTTCCGGAGGTGGAGCGCGTGACGCTTCTGATTGACGGGGATCCGTTAAAGGATTCCAAAGGACGCGAGATCGGAACGATGACGGCGGACAGCTTTCTGGAAAATTCTGGAAGGGAAATTTATCAGTATCAGTATGCGACGCTGACACTGTATTTTGCAAATGAAGCAGGCGATCATCTTGTGAAGGAGACGCGGCGGGTGCCGTACAGCACGAACATTCCGCTGGAGCGGGTCGTGGTGGAGCAGCTGATGAAGGGACCGAAAGAAGACGGCCATTATGCAGTGCTGCCGGATACGATGAATGTCTTAAGTGTCACGACATCCGATCGGATTGCCTATGTGAATTTTGACAAATCTTTTAAGGATTCTGCGCTTTCGAGTGTGGCGGAGCAGATTCCGATTTACGCGGTGGTGGATTCCATCACGGCGAACTGTAAGGTGGATAAGGTGCAGTTTTCCATCAACGGAGAGAGCGATGTAACCTTCCGTGAAACGATGAAACTAAATCAGTTCTACGAGGAAGACCTGTCTTATCTGGAGGAAAAAGATACATGAGAAAACGGCCCATGTGCTTGGCGTGTCTTGGATTCATGCTGGTGCTTGTGCTGCGCCTTTACGCATGGGCGCGCACCGATGCCCGCAGACTGCGCCGGTTGCGCCGGGGGCTGGCGGCTGCGGCTGCCGCTGCGGTGCTGGGCGGTGTGCTTGCGCTCTCCCGCATGGGCGGCGGGCTGGACCCCGATCAGCTTTTGATGACGAACCCCAACGGCGATTCCATCTGGACCTTCTCGCTGGGCTACATCTGCCGCAACCTGCCCGCCACGGCGAAGCTCTTGCTGCGCACGATCCCCGAGCAGGGCGCGCTCTGGCTGCAGGGCGTTTTGGGTACCACGCTGGGTGAACCGATCGTTTACCGCCTCGATGTAAGCTGGCTGCTCGGCGTTGGGCTGGTGCTGACACTGCTGGCGGCGGCGCTGCCTGTGCAGGGTGAGCAGCCGCCCCTTGGCCGCCATGCGGCATGGGGTACGGCGGGCATCATCCTCTGCGTTGTGGCGGCGTCCCTTGTCGTGGCGCTGAACTGGACCCCCATCAACTACCAGACGCTTTTCGGTCTGCAGGGCCGCTACTGGCTGCCCGTGCTGCCGCTGGCGCTGGTGCTCTGCAAGCGCGCGGGCAATGTCAGCCTGCGGCGCAATGCTTCCCGCGGGGCGGCGCTGGCCGTCACCGCCTGTACACTGTTGACCCTGCTGCAGGGCTTTGGCCTGTACGCCAGCTGGCAGCCGGTATCATAAAAAGATAACAAAACCCGGATAAGGAGAACCATCTTATGACTGTTACGAAGAACACCATCATTGCCGAGATCCTGAACAATGACCCCACCCAGGGCTGCGTGCCCATCTTCCTGTCCACCGGTATGCACTGCCTGG
>ERZ773146.3167-NODE-3167-length-10611-cov-40.600038_pt1 | contig 10611 bp, 8 predicted proteins | sample MGYA00580847_ERZ773146 | MGnify/ENA primary metagenome ERZ773146 (study PRJEB29015, sample SAMEA2737830) | human gut metagenome | biome: human gut; feature: human-associated habitat; material: faeces | place: China | collected 2012 ...
CAAGATCGGGACCGGAGAGAACCTGTCCGTTGCTGCCGTCGATGGCGGCGGTCACAATGATGATGCCGTCCTCCGACAGGTGGTGGCGGTCACGCAGGACCACGTTGCCTACATCGCCGACGCCGTAGCCATCGACCATCACAGCGCCCGCCGTAACAGTGTTCTCAACGGTCATGCCATCCGCGGAAAGGCGGATGTTCTGGCCGTTCTCGGCGATATAGATATTCTGCTTCGGGATATAGCCCAGGTGCTCCGCGGTCTCGGCGTGGCGCTTGAGCTGCTTGAACTCACCGTGCACGGGCAGGAAGAACTGCGGGTGGGCCAGCGTCAGCATGAGCTTCTGCTCCTCCTGGCAGGCATGGCCGGACACGTGGGTGTCGTACATATTTTCGTAGATGACCTCGGCCCCGAGGGTCAGCAGGCCATTGACGACCTTGGTGACGGTCTTTTCATTGCCGGGGATCGGGCGGGCCGAGATGATGATGAAGTCATTGGGGCCGACGCGCACCTGACGGTGGCTGGCCTGCGCCATGCGGGACAGCGCACTCAGCGGCTCACCCTGGCTGCCGGTGGTGATGAGTACGACCTTCTCCGGCGGGTATTTGTTGATTTCGTCAATCGTGATAAGCACATTATCCGGCGCGTGCAGGTAGCCCAGCTCGCGGGCCATCTCGGTGTTGGAGACCATGCTGCGCCCACTGACGGCGACCTTGCGGCCCGACTCAATCGCCAGGTCGATGATCTGCTGCACGCGGTAGATGTTGGAGGCGAACGTTGCCACGATGATGCGGCGCTTACCGGCCTTGACAAACAGGCGGCGCACACCTTCGGCAACGGTCTGTTCAGTGGCGGTGAAGCCCGGGCGCTCTGCGTTGGTGGAATCTGCCAGCAGCGCCAGCACACCCTTGCGGCCATACTCGGCAATCGTGGGCAGGTCAGTCACGGCGTCGCCGGACAGCGGCGTGTAGTCGACCTTGAAGTCGCCGGTGTGGATGACCACGCCCGCCGGGCAGTCGATGGCGAAGGCCAGCGAGTCCGGGATGGAGTGGTTGACGTGGATCGGCTCAACGGTAAAGCAGCCGAGCGTGACCTTCTGGCGCGGGCGGATCTCATGGAAGATCGCGCTGGACGCAAGGCCGTGCTCCTCGAGCTTGTTCTTGATAAGACCAATCGTCAGCTTGGCGGCGTAGATCGGCACATTGAATTTTTTGAGCAGGTACGGCAGACTGCCGATGTGGTCCTCGTGACCGTGGGTGATGAACAGGCCCTTGATGCGGTCCCTGTTCTCGAGCACGTAGGTGAAGTCCGGGATGACCAGATCGACACCGAACATATCGGCATCCGGGAACACAAGGCCGCAGTCAACGAGGATCATGTCGCCCTGGCACTCATACAGCGTAATGTTCTTGCCGACCTCGCCGAGGCCGCCCAGCGGGCAGATGTGCATCGGGATGGCCGGGGTCATCTCAAGATGCTCCGGGTTCTTAGGACGGCGTCCGCGGCGCTGGCCCTGGGGGCGCGGTGCGGCAGCCTGACCGTTCTGGGGTGCAGCGCTGTTCTGATTCTGGCGCGGGCGGCGCGGACGCGGAGCCGGGATGCTCTGCGCGGCGGCGTTCTGCTCGGCAGTGGCCGGGGCCGCGGGGCGCGGGCGGCGGGGGCGGGGCTTGTGCTGCGCGTTGGCAGCGTTCTCACCCTGGGGCTTGGGTGTGCGCGGCTTGCGGGTATGGGGCGCACTCTGGCCGTTCTGGGCAGACTGTGCGGTATTTTTACGTTTTGGCTTGAACTCTTCCATCGAAAACCTCCGAATCGTCGTATTTCCGGGCTGGTGCCTGCCATCTGCAGGTACCGGAATCCCTCAAAAGCGGTTGCGATCTATGTATTTTAAGAGCGGATGCTCCTATGCCTAATGGAATGGGCGCGGAAAGCCCGCCTGAAAAGACGCGGCCAGGCCCGATAAAACACACAATGCAATTACACTCTATTATAATCGGAAATGGCGTCTATGTCAAATATCTTGCCTTATGAAGCCCGGCTTGCTATAATAGTAGTATTATAGACCAGAATACGGAGTACAACGCATGAAGCATATTGAAATTTATACCGACGGTGCCTGCAGCGGCAACCCCGGCCCGGGCGGCTGGGGCGCGATCCTGCGGTTCCGCACGGCGCAGAAGGTGTACGAGAAGGAGCTTTCCGGCGGCGAGGCCAACACGACCAACAACCGCATGGAGATGACCGCCCTGCTGGAGGCGCTGCGCCAGCTCAAGGAGCCCTGCGCCATTGACCTGTACAGCGACAGCAAATACGTCATTGACAGCCTGCAAAAGGGCTGGGCCAGGGGGTGGCGTGCCCGCGGCTGGAAGAAAGCAGACAAATCCCCCGCCCTGAACCCGGATCTGTGGGCCCCGCTGCTGGCCGAGAGCGAGAAACATGAAATCACCTACCACTGGCTGAAGGGCCACGCCGGCCATCCCGAAAACGAACGCTGTGACCGCATGGCTGTGGAGCAAAGCAAGAAATACGGCGGGCGTCAAGCCTGACCTTGGCATTAGGAGAGAAACATGGACGGTTTTAACACATTTGAAAAGCAGGATAAGGTCCTGCTGGGATTGAACAGCGGCAGTGACGCCGCAGCAGCCATGCGCATTTTGCAGCAGCAGAGCTTTGCGGTGCAGACATTCACGGCTGAACACGAAGTCACGCCTGCCGCGCTTTTGCAGCTGCTGGCCGACAAAGCTGCCGAGTTGGACTGCGCGTTTATTGCCACCGGGCACTATGCCCGCATCGAGGTGGACGGCGAGGGCCTTTCTCACCTGCTGCCCGCCGCGGACGCCGAGGCAGACCAGAGTGCCGCGCTGGCAGGTCTGCCGCAGGAAGTGCTGGCTAAGCTGGTGCTGCCGCTGGGCGAGTTTACCAAGACAGAAGTGGCGGAGATGCTGGCGGAAGCAGCAGAATAAAGAAGAATAAGATTTAATAGAAAAAGCTCCTGTGCGGGATTGTCACAGGAGCTTTCTTTTTTTGCTGCACGGGCGGATATGGAATCCGCCCCTACGGGATACAGCATATCAACAAATCACAATTATATCTTGCCGAGAAGGCAGGCGCGAACAATGTTTGCCCCTGCAGAGCGTTATTGGATCGAACGCACCACCGCTAAAACTTTATTTTTTCTTTTTATGCTTCGGCCAGGGCCACCATTTGCCCTCTTTTTCGTGCATCCAATGGGCGAGCGGATAGAAGATCACGGCCAGACCGCCCAGCAGGATCAGGATGTACAGCCAACCCGCAAAGTCAAAAATCACATCCAGTGCGGCCAGCGCAGCCAGAAAGAACCCGGCGTACATCATGAACTGGCCGTTGTGCACCACATAGCCGTTCCAGTTTTCTGGTTTGATCTCGTCGCGGCCCTGGTCGCCCCAGACATTGGGGTTCTTCATTGCGGAGTAGCCGTAAAACGCCAGCACGATGCCGATAACAAAAAGGAATTCAAACAATGGGGTGTCCTCCCGGAATTATTTTTTGAAGAAGGGGCTGAAATCAAACGTTGCAAAGTAGTCCTCCGGCGTCTCGGCGCGGCGGATGAGCTGGTGGGAGCCGTCCTCCTTCAGCAGGACCTCGGCACTGCGCAGCTTGCCGTTGTAGTTGTAGCCCATCGAGAAGCCGTGTGCGCCGGTGTCATGGATGTAGACAATGTCTCCGATGTCGATTTCCGGCAGCATACGGTCAATGGCGAACTTGTCATTGTTCTCACACAGACCGCCGGTGACGTCGTACTTGTGGTCGCAGGGGGTGTCCTCCTTGCCCAGCACCGTAATGTGATGGTAGGAGCCGTACATGGCAGGGCGCATCAGGTTGGCCGCGCAGGCGTCAACGCCGATGTACTCCTTGTAAATATGCTTCTGGTGCAGCACGGTGGTGACAAGTGCGCCGTAGGGTGCCAGCATGAAGCGGCCCATCTCGGTGAAGATGGCGACATCACCCATGCCGGCGGGCACCAGAATCTCCTCAAACATCTTGCGCACGCCCTCGCCGATGGCGGCAATGTCGTTGCTGCGCTGGTCGGGGCGGTAGGCAATGCCGACGCCGCCCGAAAGGTTGATGAACTTGATTTTTGCGCCGGTGCGCTTGTGCAGGCGGACGGCCAGCTCAAACAGGATACCGGCCAGCTTCGGGTAATAGTCATCAGTCACGGTGTTGCTGGCCAGGAAGGAGTGGATGCCGAACTCCTCGGCACCGGCAGCCATCAGCCTGGTGTAAGCCTCGGCCATCTGGTCCTCGCTCATGCCGTACTTGGCGTCGCCGGGGTTGTCCATGATACCGTTGCCCAATTCAAACACACCGCCCGGATTGTAGCGGCAGCAGACGGTCTTGGGCACACCAGCAACCTTCTCGAGAAATTCGACATGGGTCAGATCATCCAGATTGATGTACGCGCCGAGGTCGTAGGCTTTCTTCATGTCCTGCGCGGGCGTGTCGTTGGAGGAAAACATGATGTCGCTCCCCTTGAAGCCGCAGGCCTCGCTCATGAGCAGCTCAGTATAGCTGGAGCAGTCAACGCCGCAGCCCTCCTCCTGCAGAATCTTCAGCAGGTAGGGGTTGGGCGTGGCCTTGACGGCAAAGTATTCCTTGAAACCCTTGTTCCAGCTGAACGCGGCGATGACCCTGCGGGCGTTCTCGCGGATTCCCTTTTCATCGTAAAGGTGGAACGGGGTGGGAATATCGGCGGCGATCTCCTTCGCCTGGGCAAGGGTAATAAACGGCTTTTTCTGCGGCATGATTGTCTTTCCTTTCCCTTTATATGCTTCTTCAGGCCGTTATAAAAACGCATTCTTGCCTTATTGCACGTGTAGGGGCGACCATTGGTCGCCCGTCAACTTACCGCAGCAACGCATTTTCTGCGACAGTTTGCTTACAAGGCAAACGGGCACGGGCGAGCAATGCTCGCTCCTACAAGAGTTTTTCGACAGTCTGATTTCTCTATAGGCTTATTATATACGTTTTTTTATACATCGGCAAGAGGAAATGCTAAAAACGTAGGGGCGGATTCCATATCCGCCCGCAAGCCGTACCGCTGCCGCACACGGTCCGGGCGCATATCGAAGGCGCCCCTGCGGAGACACAAACAAAAATGACCGCCTTCCCATGAAAGCGGTCACAAGATTTACAGCACAGTCTCCGCGTGGTCGCCCTGAATGTGGAGCCTGGCGGCCAGCAGGCGGTTGTCCAGTTGGCGGCAGGTCCAGCGGTACGCAGGGTACAGGAACAGGCAGGCCGCGATCCATGCGGCGGGATTGGACAGCTCCGCGCCGAAGTATCCCAGAACCGGGACCAGTACAATTGCCACCGCCGTGCGGGCGACCATCTCAGCCACACCGGCCAGCATAGCGAGTGACGAGAAGCCGAGTCCCTGGATGGAGTAGCGCCAGACGATCAGCGCACCCAGCGGCACAAAGAACACACTGTTCCAGAACAGATATTCGCGCCCCATGGCAACGATGTCGACCTCCTTGGCTGTGTCCAGAAACAGCCCCATGATCTGCACATCGGTAAAATGCAGAACGAAAGCCGATGCCACACCGTAAATCAAAATAATGAGCATTGCGCTGTTGACGCCCTGCCGCACACGATCCATCCGGGATGCGCCGAGGTTTTGCCCGGCGTAGGTTGCCATGGCCGTGCCGACGCTCTCCATCGGAACGGTCAGCAGCCCCTGGGTCTTGCCTGCTGCGGTGACGGCGGCAACGGCGGTGCTGCCCAGCACATTGACAGCCCACTGCATGATGACGCTGCCAATGGCCGTGATGCTGCACTGCAGACCCATCGGCACACCGATGCCCAGCAGACGTATGCTAGCCTTTTTCGAGAAGACCAGATCATCCTTTTCCATTTTCAGCACGTCGAACTTGCGGCGGAGATAAATAAAGCTCAGCACGCCGGAGATGACCTGCGAAATGTCGGTTGCCAGCGCCGCGCCGAGCACGCCGAAATGGAACGGCACGATAAACAGAAGGTCAAGGCCGATGTTCAGTGCGCTGGTCAAAATCAGAAAGTAAAGCGGCGTCTTGCTGTCGCCCAGTGCGCGCATGATGGCCGCCACCATATTGTACAGAAAGATGAACGGGATGCCTGCAAAGATCCAGCCGATGTAGATGACCGCGCCGTCAATGATGTCGTCGGGCGTCTGCATCAGCTGCATCATGGGGCGGGTCAGCGCAACGGTGCTGATGGTCAGCACCACACTGGCCGCCATGCAGAGCCAGGCGGCGTTGGCGACATGGCGGCGCAGATCCTTATAGTCCCGCGCGCCGAACATCTGTGCAATGGGAATCGCAAAGCCGTTGCAGACGCCGATGACGAAACCCAAAATCAGATAGTTGACCGACCCGGTAGCGCCGACAGAGGCCAGCGCACTGACACCGCAGAACCGGCCCACGATGATGGTATCCGCCAGCGCATAGAACTGCTGGAACAGGTTGCCCAGCACCAGCGGCAAGCTGAACAGGAGAATAACTTTGAGCGGACTGCCGCTCGTAAGGTCTTTTGTCATGATTTTTCATACCCTATTATATGCGTGCAAAATTTCGTGCGGCTTGTATTATAGCACGCACAGATACAAATGCAAGAGGGCTGACCACACAAATTTTGCGTTCTTTTCGGCAAAACAGCACCGGATGGCAAAAGCGTATTTTCTTGCGCAGCGGCGGCAGATTTCAGGCGCCTGACAGGTGTTATTTCCAGAATGCGGCCAGCTCCGCTGTCAGCGCCTGCGCCGAGTCCACGACCCGCAGATGCTCCCAGTGCGGCGGCATCAGGCGGCGGGTGTCAGGGGCCAGGAACCGATCATCAATGAGCAGGACAACGCCGCGGTCCTCCGGCGTGCGGATGACCCGGCCTGCCGCCTGCAAAACCTTGTTCATGCCAGGGAAGCGGTAGGCATAGTCAAAGCCGGAGCCGCGCGTCTGCTCAAAGTAATCGCGCAGCTGCTCCTGCCGCGGGCCGACCTGCGGCAGGCCCGGGCTGACGATGGCTGCACCGATGAGGCTCTCCCCCGTCAGATCGACGCCCTCGCCAAAAACGCCGCCCAGCACCGCAAAGCCCAACAGCGGTCTGCCGTCGGATTTCTGAAACTGCGCCAGAAACTCCGCGCGTTTTTCCTCGTCCATGGCGCTTTCCTGACAGAGAGTCGGCCGGTCCGGGTACCGGGCGCTGAAATCCTCCCACACCTGCTGTAAATAGCTGTAGCTCGGGAAAAACGCCAGATAGTGCCCGGCCCTCGCCCCGGACATCACGGCCAGCAGGTCAGCGACCTTGGCAATGCTGTCCGCGCGGTCCTTGTAGCGGGTGCTGACGTGGCGGGCGCACCACAGGCCCAGATGCTCCGTATCAAACGGGCTGCGCAGCGCTACAGCGCGGGCATCGGGCAGACCGCACAGATCTCTGTAATAGCCTGCCGGAGCCAGCGTCGCGCTGAACAGCACCGCCGCGCGGCCCTTGGCAAAGTCCGCCGCCAGAAAGTCACTCGGGTCCAGGCAGAGCATTGCGGCACGGACCTCACTGCCATGGGCAGAGATTTGCAGTACAAAGTGATCGTCGAACGTGTCCGCCACGCGCAGCCAGGCGCGGATGTCAAAGTATAATTGCAGCAGTGCCTCGTGTGTCTCGTCGGGGTCGCGGTGCTCGTCAAGCCAGATCTCCATCGGCTCACAGAGCCTTGTCAGTGCGCGGTCAAGCGCATCGGCGCGGGACTTTTCAAAGAACGTGCGGCCAAAGCGGCTGTCGCCGGGCGCTTCCTCGCAGCGGTGCCGCCACTCGATAAAGATGTCGTTGACCTTTGTCAGCGCGTTTTTCAGGCTGCTTTTGCCCTTGCCCAGCCGTTTTTTGGCGTCGTAGAAGGCGCTTTTGGCAAGGACGGCACTGTGCATGCCCCGGGCGCGGTCCGGAAGATTATGTGCCTCATCAAGCAGAAACAGATAGTCCCCCGCTGTGTCAAAAAAGCGTTCCAAGTGCACGACGGGGTCAAACAGGTAGTTGTAGTCCCCGATGACTACATCACACCACAGGCTTAGATCCAGCCCCAGCTCAAACGGACAGACCTTATGTCTGCGAGCCAGCATCTGCAGGGCGTCAGCGGTCAGAGCGTGGGTGTCCAGCGCATCCCACAGCGCCGTCCTGACGCGATCATAGTAGCCTTTGGCATAGGGGCATGCCTCGGGCGTACACTCGCGCCGATCCTGCATACAGATTTTGTCCTTGGCGGTCAGCGTTACGCTGCGCAGCTTTAAATGGGCGTCGGACGCCCGCAGCAGCGCCAGCGCGTTCTCCGCTGCCGCACGGGTCGTGCCGCGGGCTGTCAGGTAAAAGACGGGGCCGCCCTGCCCCACAGCCTTTAACGCCGGGAACAGCACGCTCATCGTCTTGCCGATGCCGGTGGGTGCCTGGCAGAGCAGCTGCCCGCCCTCGGTGCAAATCTTGTACACCGCGCCGATCATGGCCCGCTGGCCCGGACGATAGCCGGGAAACGGAAATTGCAGCGCCGCCAGTGACGCGCGGCTGATGCGCTGCCACTCGGCGGCACGCTTGGCCCACGGCGCGTACTGCGTCAGCAGGTCGGTCACAACGGCGTCCAGCGCGTCGGCGGTGTAGTCATGACTGAAACGAAATTCCAGTTCCTCATCGACCTGAAAGTAGGTCAGCCGCACCCGCATAGCGGGCAGGCCGTTCTGCCGCGCGTAGATGGCCGCATAGATCTGCGCCTGTGCCCAGTGCTCCGGGCTTTGCTCACCGGTGATGAGCTCGGGCGGCAGAGTTGTGGTTTTGATCTCATCAATGGTCGGCATGCCGTCAGTATCGGTAAAAATACCGTCGGCACGGCCTTCCAGCGTGTAGGTGATTTGGGCACAGGTGTAGTCCTGCTTCAACGCCGCCTCGGCCTGGTAGTCCGGGTACTCTTTTACGGCGGCACGCTGCAATTTGCGGTGCAGGCGTGCGCCCTCCAGCGCGCGGTCAAAGCCGGTAAAGCGGCTGTCAATGCTGCCGGTGCGCAATAAAAACTCCACCAGACGTCGTATGGGCAGCGTCAGTGCCAACGCTTCAGGCTCCATGCCGCTTCCCTCCTTGCATCCGGTGGTATCTTTTTAATAGGTATGGTCGCAGACCTCTGTGATTTTCTGCCGCAGGGCCACAAAGTCGCCAAAGACAGCGGGCTTGTTGTCTGGGTAGCGCAGCAGCGCTGCGGGGTGGTAGGTCGCCATGAACAGTGTGCCCTGTTTGTCGAAAAATTTACCGTGGTCGCGGGAAATCGAGAAGCCCGGGTCGAGCATCCGCTGCGCGGCCACACGGCCCAGACAGACAACGATTTTGGGACGGATCAGCTGAAATTGTTGGCGCAGCCAAGGCATGCAAGCGGCAGATTCTTCCGGCAGCGGGTCGCGGTTCTGCGGCGGGCGGCATTTGACGATATTGGCAATATAGACGTTTTTGTCACGGCTCAAGTCGACGGCCTCCAGATAGTGGTCCAGCAGTTGGCCGCTCTTGCCCACAAAGGGAAGCCCCTGCTCGTCCTCGTTGGCACCGGGGCCCTCGCCTACGAGCATGACCTCGGCGTGTGCGGCACCCTGGCCAAAGACGACGCTGTGGCGCGTCTCGCACAGGCCGCAGCGGCGGCAGGCCAGGCATTCCTGTTGCAATGCTTGCAGTTCCATAATATACTTCCTCTGACATGGTTAAATCGGGTGCGGCGCACCCATACTGTAAGGAAAAGGAGGGGCAGGCGTATGGCACTATTTTTGCGGGGACTCTGCCTGCTGGCGGGGTATCTGTTCGGCGGTTTTTTGACAGCGGAGGTCGTGGCGCGGTGCACGGCGGGCGTCAGTGCGCGGGATATTGGCACCGGCAACCCCGGCATGGCGAATATTGCGACACATCTTGGTAAAAAGGCCGGGCTGCTGGTTCTGGCGGGCGACGTCATCAAGACTGCGGTGGCCTGCTGGTTCTGCCACCAGCTTGCGCCGGAGCTGGGGCTTACCGCTCTGCTGTACGGCGGGCTTGGCGCGGTGCTCGGGCACAACTGGCCGATTTGGTACAAGGGCCGGGGCGGCAAGGGTGTGGCCGTCACCTGCGCGTGGCTCATGCTGTACCTGCCCGTCACCGGTGTGCTGTGCTGTCTGGCGGGCGGCGTGGCCGTGATGCTGACCGGCTATCTGCCGGTAGGCGCGGTGCTGATTGCCGCGCTGGCTGTGCCGGTGGGCTGGCTGCAATACGGCACCGAGGCCGGTGCTGTACTGGCCCTGAATGCCGTTATCATGGTTACGCGGCACTGGGCCGGTCTGCAGCGGATACATCGCGGCGAGGAGCTGCAGTTCTTCCGCCCGAAGCTCTGATATAATCTATCATACCACGCCCTGCCCCGGAATGCAATGTTCTTTAGGTTTTTACGCAACTGCGCTGTATTTTATCGAAGTTGAAAAAATCGGTAAAAAATATCAAAAAAAGTGTTGACATTTTGCGTGTCAGCCGCTATAATTAACAACGTTGCAGCTGCCACGGCAGCGCACAAAGCTGGGTATGGCCCGGTAGTTCAGTTGGTTAGAACGCTAGCCTGTCACGCTAGAG
>ERZ773146.3168-NODE-3168-length-10611-cov-4.952823_pt1 | contig 10611 bp, 7 predicted proteins | sample MGYA00580847_ERZ773146 | MGnify/ENA primary metagenome ERZ773146 (study PRJEB29015, sample SAMEA2737830) | human gut metagenome | biome: human gut; feature: human-associated habitat; material: faeces | place: China | collected 2012 ...
GCAATAACAAAAAGCTGCTATAATAGATTTTCTCTATTGTAACAGCTTTGTTTTCCTACTTTTGGAATGGATTTATTATATTATAAGTTTTTTTCTCTGTCAACGCCCTCAGACAATTTCACAGCTTTTCTTTATCAGTAAACCTGTATCCTGCTTTCTCAGATCTGATACCAGCGGATCTCATTAGCTTCCAGATGAAGGTCAAAGCTCTTTCCATCCCCTGTGTAAACCGTAGTGTCCTGTGGCTCATAGGTGTTGTTTACCACACAATACTTTTTATTTTTCACATAAGCATGTACTTCCACATTATAATTGGAAGAAAACCAGCAGAAAAGCTCATTTTCTGCCGCTGCTGACCAGAGCACAGCACGATAAAGGATACGGCTGTTGCAGAAGCTGTACGGAAGTCCGCTGATGTAAACACCTCTGCCTTTTCCGAAGGTTTTTACTGCCATCTGGACTTCCTGGTCCTTCTGGATAAGGATCTTCGTATCCGGAAGTGCGAAGATATTCTTTTTCCCCTCACCGAAATCTACGGTTCCGTCTGTATCCTTCAGGATAAAATGATCTTTATGCTCTTCCCAGTTGTATTTATCGGTATTAAGATTAAATCCTCTTTCTTCCTCTACACCAAGGATGTCATCCAGCTGGAAGAATTTTCCCTGCCACTGATGAGCTGCCGGTTCACCGACGCCAATAAATCCGCCGCCATTATAGACAAATTTCCGCACAGCTGTAAGAATCTTCGGATCTGCCCAGTTCTCACCACCGGACTGTGCAGTATCCGCATCACCTACATTGATGATCACATCAAAATCATTCAGCAGATCTTTATCCTGACGGATATCATCAAAGCTGATAAAGGACACATCAAAAGGCGCACCGCTTAATGCCTCGATAATTCCGAAATAGGAATAATTCTGCTTGTAATAGATGGCATGATGTACCATATGGTTGCCCCAGGAGCGCATTTTTCCCCAGCAATTTAAAACAGCCACACGTTTTACACAGTATGGTGTGGTTCCCTGGATATTGTCGTAGAGCACACGGAATTCCTGGCAGACTTCCTTGATATACTGTACAAAATCCGGAAATTCCAGAGCCAGTTTCAGATAACCGCCGTATCCAATTCTCTGGATCGGACTTCGAAGGATAGCTCTTCTTGCAGTCACCCAGTTTACTTTTGCCTCTTTTACAGGATCCCCGCCCTCATGGAAGGTGTCCGGGAAAAAGTACGGCAGAAATCTTCCCTCTGTATATTTTACATGTTTAATATCACTGAACAAACGTAGGGTCGCTCCGTTTCCGACGCTTCCCACTACCGCATCCAGCCCGATGGAAGCAAACTCATCCATAAAGGGCTCCATACCGATCCAGTGATCACCCATGAACATCATGGCCTCTTTTCCGTATTCATGGACAATGTCTACCATTTCCTTTGCAAGCTTCGCCACTTCCCGTCTCTGGAAAGCTTGGAAATCTTTAAATTCTTTTGATGGGATACGGTAGGTGTTGTTCATATATCCCTGATCAATGATAAACTCCGGACGGAACTTATATCCCACTTCCTGCTCAAACTGTTTCAGGATATAGGGGCTCACCGAAGCGGAATATCCAAACCAGTCTACATATTTTTCCCGTGCCATCTCATCAAAGATCAGTGTGAACTGGTGAAAAAATGTAGTAAATCGTACTACATTCACATAATCATGGGAATCCAGAAATCTGCGGAGGCGATTCATGGAATGTGCACGTGTTGCCGGCTGACGCACATCAAAAGTGATCTGAGGTTCTACATCTTTCCAGTCATTGACAACTGCATTGTACATATGTACCGGATCCCACATGATATATGCAAGAAAGCTTACCGTATACTCATGAAACTCTTTCGCCGGCCTGATCACAACATTTCCGTTTTCTTCATCGTATGACCATTCCTCTGTACTGACAGCTTCCCCTGTAGTCCGGTCAATGACTTCCCACCATCTTCTGATATCATCTCTTGTATTCACCGCCAGCATATCCGGATACAAATGATCCATCAGATGGATCTCCAGAGTATCCGACACTGCCGTGTGAAAAGATGTCATGATATACATCTGCTGGATTTCTTCCGGATGGGCCTTTGCCCAGGCATTATCCTTTCTGGTGGTATAATAAGTTGCATAAATCTTTGCGCCGGTTTTCTTCAGCTCTGCCGGAAATTCCGTTCCGTCACAGTCACGGATGGCATCTGCACCCCACTCATCCAGCATTTTCAGTGTCTCCGGGATCACATCCAGATCTGTCGGAATGGTCACTCTTCCTTTTGTTTCGCTCATCACTTTACCTCCATTGTAAAAATTCCTGTTTTTTTATTTCTGATATTTTTTCACGATCGTCTGCATAGTATCCCATTTCTGTTCCATATCAGCCACCAGCTTAAACTGTGTGCGGCAGCGGTCCAGATTGTGTTCTTCCCGGTCGATCTTAAAATAATGATCTCCTTCCAGATAATCGGTAAGAAAGCGAATGCCACATTCATAAGTCATCACCTTAGCTCCCATGGGAAGCATCTCGATCTCTTTTGCACTAAGCTTATCTCCACAGCTTTCCAGAAAGCCTTTTACATAGATTTCATAGAGCTCCATATCACAGGAAACTTTGCTTAAATCTTTCTCATCCTCCAATGCAGTGCTGGCCCCGAAACGAATGGAATCTCCAAAATCATTCATGGCAAGTCCCGGCATAACCGTGTCCAGGTCCACTACACAGATTCCCCTTCCTGTTTCCAAGTCGATCATAACGTTATTCAGCTTCGTATCGTTGTGCGTTACCCGAAGGGGCACCTCACCTTTTGCCAGAAGCTCACCGAATACATTTGCCAGATACTCATGCTGAAACGCAAATGCGATCTCTTCTTTTACGGATGCGGCACGATGGCGGCTGTCCTTCTCTATGGCATTTTTCAAAGTCTGAAAACGTTTCTTTGTATCATGGAAATCCTTTATCGTTTCATGCAGAGTCTCTGCCGGGTAATCTGCCAGCATTTCCTGGAATTTTCCAAATGCAACTGCACTTTCATAAAAATCCTCCGGTTTTTCCGCCAGATCATAACTTACTGCATCGGTAATAAAAATATAAGCTCTCCAGCATTCTCCGTTTTCATCTGTCAGGAATGCCTTCCCGTCCTTTGTCGGAATCAGGTTCAGAACCTCCCGTTCCGGATCTCCTCCCTTCTGAAGAACTTTCTTTTTCAGATGCCCGGTGACTCCGGCAATATTCTCCATCAGTTCTTCCGGTTTCTGAAAGATCTCCCGATTGATCTTCTGAAGGATCACCTTAATGGACCCCATCTCTCCGATCCGATATCTAAGCATATAGGTTTCGTTAATATGCCCGCTTCCGCAAGGGCCGCACGAAACCAGTTCTCCGGTAAATGCAAACTGATCCGCTATTCTTTTTATCTCTTCTTTTGCTGTACCTTTCATTTTACCTTCTCTTTCCCAGACAGCAGTAAAAAGCATACCGTCCGAAAACAAATATACTTTATACTTTTGCTGTGATTTTTTTACTTTGATTATTTTTTCCGCTTTAAGATCCTGGTGGCAAGCGGAGCCATATTTTCATCCGTTGATCCGTAGAGAACTTCGTAATCCCCCGAGACAGAAACTGTTTCTGTCTTTTCTCCGAAATTCTGGATAAACAGATATTCCGTATCCTCATTTTCTCTGGTTGTCACAGAAATACCTTCCGGTATAAATGTAAGCGGCATCTTCACGCCTGCTTCCTCTGCTGCCCTTCCCAGAAAATCCTCATAAAAGGCTGCTTCCATATCTGCCGCCACATAATAAACATGGCCCTTTCCGTATTTCTTGTGAGTCAGTACCGGATACCCCTGATAGAAATCCCTTCCATAACGCAGCAGTACTTCCGCATCGGAAACCTTTGCAAGCTCACAGAGATTTTTGCAGGTATAGCTTTCTGTAATTCTGAGATGATTTCCTGTTTCCGGGATACCTACGTTTTCTTCCCAGTCATAAAGTGCATCGATCTCTTCCGTACGGATACCGGCTGCTTCCATCAGCCCGTGAGGGGTTCCCTCCAGATAGCATTTATCTGTTTCATCTACAAGTCCGGACCAGTAGGAAATTACCAAAGTACCACCGTTTTTTGCAAAAGCGCGAAGCTTTTCGGCATATCCATGATAAAACATGTAGGCCATCGGTGCCGTTACCAAACGGTACCGGGACAGCTCATGTTCCATATTGATGATATCTGTATTATAGCCTTTTCTTCGGAGAGCACGATACTGTTTCAGTACATTTTCCTGATAATGCATATCCTCGTTTCGAGGTCCCTGCGCATCCTTCAGCGCCCAGTCATTTTCCCGGTCATAGAGAACAGCCACTGGAGACTTCGTCACGCTTCCAGCAGTTTCCCGGATCTGCTCCAACGCTTCTCCTACCTCTGTCACTTCGCGGAAAATACGAGTATCATCCCCACCGTAGTGATCGATCACCGCACCATGGAATTTCTCAGAGGCTCCCTGGCTCTGACGAAGCTGGAAATACAGAACACTGTCTGAACCATGAGCAACTGCCTGCAGAGAGGCAGCCAGATGTATTCCTGGTTTTTTCAGCTTGTTGATAGGCTTCCAGTTGGTCGCAGAGGGACAGGATTCCATCAGAAGAAACGGTGCTTTCTTGATGCTTCGCATAAGATCATGCTGCATGGCTCCGTCCAACGCTGTGGTATAATTGTCTTTTTTATGCCAGCTTGGATAATTATCCCAGGATGCAATATCCATAACATCCTTAAATTTTTTATAGTCCAGTCCGTTGTAGTCATACATCAGATTGGCAGTTGCCGGAAGCTCGGAACCACCTGCACGGATCGCAGAAATCTCATGCTTCATAAAATCCACAGTCCTGTCTGTAACAAAACGTTTCCAGTCCAAGGTAAGTGCATGAAGAGCATTTTCCCCCTTTGGCGAAGGACTTTCGATCTGATCAAAGCTGTTATAGGTATGGCTCCAAAACGTTGTGCACCAGCTGGAATTTAAATTTTCAATGGTCCCGTATTTTTCTTTCAGCCATTCCCGGAATTTTTCCCGGCACAGAGGACAGTGGCATTCTCCGCCATATTCATTGGAAATATGCCACAAAAGCACTGCGGGATGTTTTCCGAAACGTTCAGAAAGCTTCTTATTAATATTGTAGACTTTTTCCCTGTATACTGGAGAAGTATAACAGTGATTATGTCTTCCACCGAAAAATCTTCTTGTGCGATCCGGATCCATGCGAAGAACTTCTTCATATTTATCTGCCATCCATTTCGGTCTTGCTCCGGATGGTGTGGAAAGTATCGTATAAATTCCTTCTTTATACAGATTATCGATCACTTCTTCCAGCCAGTCAAAGTTATATCTTCCCTCTTCTGGCTCCAGCACTGCCCAGGAAAACATTCCCATGGAAACGGTATTGATATGGGCTTTTTTGAAATATTCGATATCTTTTTTCAGAATATCCGGTCTGTCCAGCCACTGCTCAGGGTTGTAATCGCCGCCGTGCAGATAATGGCTGTATCTAATCTGCTCTGCCATTTTTTATCTCCTTATGATTTGATTCACATCAAGCGGACAAAAGCATCCTCTTCTCTGAGAAAATTTATACCAGACAACTGATCCACAGTTGATCTGGTATAAAAAGAATGCTGCGTGATCCAGTTAAAGCATATTATACAATATACCTACAGATTTCGGCAGCATCCTTTTTGTTTTAAAATTATTTTACAGCTCCGGTAATACCCTCTGCGAACTGTTTCTGTAATACGAAGAATACGATCATGGTCGGAATGGAACAGAATAATACGCCGCACATCAGCATGCCGTAATCCGTTACATATCCTGTGATCAGATTGGCGATCAACATCGGCATGGTCATCGCCTTATTATCTGTCATGATTACCTTCGGCCACAGATAGGAATTCCATGCATTCATAAATGTGATAACTGCTGCCGCCGCATAAGTAGATTTCATAGTCGGGATAAACATCTGGAAAAAGATCCTTACCTCGCTTAATCCGTCAATCCGTGCTGCCTCAATGATATCGATAGGAAATGCTCTGGCATTCTGACGGAACATCATGATCATAAATGGTGTGGAAATGATCGGAAGGATAAAACCTACCGCTGTATTTAAGAGTCCGGCTTTTGAAAACATCTTAAATAAAGGAACCATCGTTGCAACCTGCGGAACCATCATTGCAAGAAGCAGGGTGGAAAACAGTCTGTCTTTCCATCTGTCATGATATACCTCAAAGCCATAACCTGCGATAGAACAGATCAGAAGGCAGATCACTGTAGTAAGAACTGCATAAAACAGAGAGTTTCCAAGAGCTCTCCACAGCGGCTGCTGTGCAGTCAGGTTTTTAAAGTTCTGCATAAAATATGTACCCGGAAGGATACGGCCTCTGGATACATCTGTGGATGTATTGGTTGCCGCAGAGATCATCCAATACAGTGGAAATACAGAGATAAATGATACGATGATCAGAAAAATATATGTAGGGATCAATCTTCTCTGAATTGCGGATTTATTCTTTTTCTCAGTCACGTGTATCACCTACTTTCAAATTGATAAAGGCCAGGATCGCTACCATGATAAATATGATAAATGACATTGCTGCCGCATATCCGAAGTTTGGCACGTTGATGAAGCATGTATTATAAACATAATGGGACATTGTGATGGTTGAGTTCGCCGGGCCACCTTTTGTCAGGTTGACAGACTCATCAAACAACTGCAGTGTACCATTGATCGACATAATAAATGTCATGATAATTGTCGGTTTCAGAAGTGGTACGGTAATTTTCCAGAAGGTCTTCCAGCCATTGGCACCATCGATCTTTGCTGCCTCGTATACAGAATATTCAATATTCTGAAGACCTGCCAGATAGAACACCATGTTATATCCTGTCCATCTCCAGATCAGTGCGATGATGATCACGATCTTTGCACTTGTGGAGTTACCCAGGAAGTTATAGCCAGTTGTTAAAATTCCAAGTTTGATCAGGATGCTGTTGATCAGACCGTCTGTTGCAAACATAGAACGGAAGATCAGAGAATAAGATACAAGAGATGTTGCACATGGAAGAAATACACATGTACGGAAAAAGCCTTTAAATTTCAGATCCTTGTTATTCAGAAGCTGTGCAAGCAGGATCGCAAGGACCAGCATGATCGGTACCTGAATAATAAGATACAGGAAAGTATTGACGATGGACTGCTGGAATACCTTATCCATCATGATACGTTTATAGTTACTGAAGATCGGATCCGCAAACCTCATGTTTGCTCCGGCACCTGTCTGTAAAGAAATGATAAATGCGCGGATCATCGGATAAAAACTCATGACAGCGATCATAATGGTTGCCGGTGCCAGAAAGATCCAGCCGGCCGCTCTTTGTTTCGCTACCAGAGACATGCCACTTTTTTTGGAATTCACAGGAACTCCTCCTTTCAAACATCTAAACCTTTACATAAGACAAGGGACTGCATGCAGTCCCCTGCCCTGTATTTCATTAATATTTCAGCTTTACTCTGTCATCTTGAATGCCAGTGTATCCTGTGCTTCCTGAAGTGCAGATTCTTTATCTGCGCCGTTTACAATATTAACAACAGCTGTGTTGATGCACTCTCTTGCCTCATAGTGGTACGGAGTTTTTGTAAATTCCGGAATGTGTGAAGAGTACTCTACAATTGTTGAGAAGATCGGCTGGTTATTGAAGAACTCGCTTGGCTCATTGTAAACCTCAGACTCACCAGCCGGCAGGTAGCAGGAAATTGCACCTGTTTCCGGAAGGATTGCATCATAGAAGTCTGTGCTGGAACCAAATGTGCTTGCAAGGAAGTCCTCAGCAAGCTCTACATTCTTGCAGTTGGATGTAATGTACCAGGAAGATCCGCCATTGTTTGCATAGTTTGTAGCTGTATCAACGCCGTCAACTTTCGGCATTGTTGTGATCTGCCACAGACCCTTCTGATCCTCTGTTCCCATCAGTGTAGCTGTGATCCAGTTACCGTTAACGATACCGGCAGCCTCTCCGCCTGTGATTGTGGAGATGTACTCATCCCAGTTATTTACTAATTTAACAACATTGTTCTTTACAAGATCCACATAAAGATCTACGCATTTCTCTGCTACATCGTTGCCAACGATATAAGCCTCTCCGTCATCATTTACGAAGTTTGCTCCACAGGACTGGATCATCATCATCAGAGTATCGCCACCTGTTGCTTCACTTGTAAGGAGATATTTACCTGTTTTTTCGTGAACGTCTTTTCCGATCTCCATGAATTTGCTCCATGTGATATCTGTAAGATCATCAATGGTATATCCTGCTTCTTCCAGGATATCTGTACGATAGCAGGCAATTGTTGCACCGTTATCAAACGGAACTCCGTAATGTGTGTCATCTACCATGGAGTAGGACTGTTTCAGTTTTCCGAAATCATCCCAGTTGATATCCATATCCTTCAGATCTGTAAAAGCATCCGGATAACTCTTCAGATATTTCTGATAGCTGTTGTCCTGCATCAGAACGATGTCCGGAAGTGTGCTGTAATCTCCGGCGTTTGCTGCTGTTGTAAGTTTGGTCTGGCAGTCATCAGAAGATGTCTCAACTACATCAACCTTGAATCCTTCGTGATCCTTTGCATACTGCTCACCTGCAATATTCATAGCCTTGATGTTGAAGTTCTGATCCCATGCCCATACAGTCAGGGTGTTATCGTCATCACCTTTTGCATATACTGCTGTAGTAGTTGCAGCAAAAGACATTGCCATGATACCTGTCATTAATACTGCGAGTAATTTTTTCTTCATTTACTTTTCCTCCTTTATTAAGCATTTCCCGTTTGCTTATGAATAGATTATAGCATCCGTATTTCCTCTATAGTTTGCAGAATTGTTCATATAATGTGCAATTTCAACCATTTTATTGATTGTGCACTATTGTCACGCTATATTTTTACAAAAAATATGCACTTTGAGGATTTTTTCTTTTTACATTCGTCAGGATGCCCAAAAAAACCTTCTTTTTTGACATTGTGCGAACATTTTTTGTCAAAAAAGAAGGTTTTTGTTTCTATTTCATAAAATTTCATATTGTTTTTCATACATTTTTCACAAACATTTGAATGTATTATGCAAAATAAACCTTTTCAGGATGTTGTGTTTTCATCGTATGAAGCATCTCTTCTGTAAGATCCAGAAGCAGTTTAATCTTGCGTCCGTCTTCTTTGATGATCATTGTATAGTACGGGATATTGTCATCATAAGAGGTATAGTCAAATTTTTTCAACTGTTCCGTACCGCCGTTTTTCTTGTATTTCGCAACACTTTCATGCCAGTGCGGTGCAGTTACTTCCATGTTTTTCAGTTCCAGTACATGCGCAGTCTTGCGGTATTTTTTGCCATAGATCACGTCAATGCTGAGTGTATCATTTTCCAGAGTGTACTCATAATCCTTCTGGCTGAAAATATCAAACACAAAATATAGCGCAGCAAGAAGAAATCCTGCCAGCATAAAGGACTGGGATATTGCAATTCCCATGATCACAAAGATCACCGCAAACAAAATCATTACTTTCCGGAGAACTCCGGACATGTTCTTTTTCTTTCTCGAAACCTGCTCCACAATCTTATAGTCGTACATATAAATGATTCCTTTCTGTTTTTCTACCATCCTTTTTCTGAATGAATATCAAATCGCAGAAGCTGCTGTTCATAGCTTTCCGGACGTTTCCGCCATTCGAGAGGAGTGACTCCCATCAGCTGTTTAAAGTTTCTGTTAAATGTCGAATTTGTCGTAAACCCACATTTGTGAGCAATATCCGCAACCGGGGCATCTGTGGTCTCCAGAAGTTCACATGCCGTATAGACACGTACGGTATTAATATATTCCAATGGGCTCATCTTCATGTAGGAAGTAAAAACTCTCCGGAAATGTGTCTCACTGATATGACAGATATTCGCCAGATCCTCTACTTTGATATCCTCCATGTAATGATATGACACATAATCCAACACACGGGTGATCATATTGGTAAGCTTACCGGCGTCTTCTGCAACCTTGTCCTCTCCCGAACCTCTGTTTAATCTGGCAATTTCTACCAGAAGTGCTGCAAGCACTCCCTTCGCCTCCTCCAGAAAAAATTCTTCACCATATCTCATAATATCCATGATCTTGCGGATTTTTTCCGAGATAGATAGATTCTCCTTCTCTTCAAAAAACAAAGCCCTGGAATAGATACGCTGAATCACCTTTTCTGCCTTGACCGGATTATCCAGAAATTTTTTCATAAATCCTTCAACGTCTATAAACAGATATTCCCATTTACTGACCGTACCGATATCACTGTTCGTCGTATGCGGATAGTTCGGCGGAATTACCGTAACGATGCCTCCGTAGAAACGTTCTTCCTCTTCACCAAGCACCATATGTCCGTTGCCGCCATAACAGTACCCGATTTCAAGATAATTATGAAAGTGAAGATAATCCACATCATTCCCGTAATTCTGGACCCACTTCTGTCCAAGAAGCGCCAGGATCGGACTTCCCGCTGT
>ERZ773146.3177-NODE-3177-length-10576-cov-17.293888_pt1 | contig 10576 bp, 8 predicted proteins | sample MGYA00580847_ERZ773146 | MGnify/ENA primary metagenome ERZ773146 (study PRJEB29015, sample SAMEA2737830) | human gut metagenome | biome: human gut; feature: human-associated habitat; material: faeces | place: China | collected 2012 ...
AAAGCTTGGAGTTATCTTAAATCAGCTTTCAGCAAAGAATCAAGTTCTTTCGCCCGGCTTTTTCGCAAGAAAAAGCGTGTGTGGGAATAAAAGCTTGGAGTTATCTTAAATCAACTTTCAGCAAAGATTCAAGTCTTTCGCCCGGCTTTCCGCAAGGAAAAAAGCGTGTGTGGAAGTAAAAGCTTGGAGTTTTCTTAAATTAACTTTCAGCAAAGATTCGAGTTCTTTTGCTAAGCTTTTCTCCGAAAGAAAAGCGTGAGAAGCGTAAAATATAAATCTTGGAGCGAATTATGCAGACAGATTTGTTTGAACAAATTAAAAATGCCCTTGACGGCATGTCAAAGAGCCATAAACGGATCGCCGCCTATATCTTGGAGCATAGCGAAAAAGCGGCTAACCTTACCGCTACCAAGCTCGGCACAGAGGTCGGAATCTCGGAATCTACCGTCGTCCGCTTCGCGATCGAGCTTGGCTTTTCCGGCTATCCGGAATTTCAGAATGAGCTGCAGAAGAGCCTGCGCTCCAAGTTGACCGCCGTCCAGCGCATCGACGTTGCCGATAGCCTTATCGGCGAACGGAATATCCCGGCCTCGGTCGTGGGCGCCGATATCGCAAATCTGAAAGCCTCGCTTGCCACCCTCGACGACGCCTCCTTTGAAAAAGCCGTCGATACGATCTGCTCGACTGCTAAAAATATACTCCTATCCACCTACTTTGTCAATAGGGTTCACAAAAAGTTTGCAGAATAGACGCAAAACCATGCTTTTTATTTTAGGGTATATCTGAACCTCCCATGAAAAAAATTCAGCCAAGCCCGCAGGCTTGGCTGAATTTCAAATCAAAAGTATTTTTCCGCTGAAAAAACGTTCCGCTTACAGCAGCGGGATGCCAGCCTTGGCGCAGGCTTCGCGGGTGGCCTTGTCCCAGACGCTGGCCTGCACCTCGCCAATGTGGACGCTGCCCAGCAGCAGCATGCACAGGCGGCTCTGGCCGATGCCGCCGCCGATGGTATAGGGCAGCTCGCCAGCCAGCACTGCCTTGTGGAAAGGCAGGGTGCGGCGGTCGTCGCAGCCCGCCATGGTCAGCTGCCTGTCCATGCTTTCCGGGCTGACGCGGATGCCCATGCTGCTCAGCTCGTAGCTGCACTGCAGCGGGTCGTTCCAGAACAGCAGGTCGCCGTTCAGATCCCAGTCGTCATAGTCCGGGGCGCGGCCATCATGGGGCTTGCCGCTGCGCAGGGGTGCACCGATCTTCATCAGGAAGGTGGTGCCATTCTCCTTGACAAAGGCATTCTCCCGCTCCTTCGGGGTCAGATCGGGGTACTTATCCTCCAGCTCCTGTGAGGTGACAAAGGTCACGTTGGGGGTGTGCAGGGGCAGATCCTGCAGCTGGGGGAACATGGCGTGCAGGTTCATCTCGGTGGCGCACACCGCAGACACGATGCAGCGCACCACGTTTTTCAGGTAGGTCTCATTGCGGTCCTCCACCGTGATGATCTTTTCCCAGTCCCACTGGTCCACATAGACCGAGTGGAGGTTATCCAGCTCCTCGTCCCGGCGGATGGCGTTCATGTCGCAGTACAGACCCTTGCCCACGCGGAAATCGTAGTCCTTCAGCGCCTGCCGCTTCCACTTTGCCAGCGACTGCACCACCTGTGCCTCGGTGCCGCTGTCCTTGATGTCAAAGGTCACCTTGCGCTCCACGCCGTTCAGGTCATCGTTCAGGCCGGTGGAAGCCTCCAGAAACAGCGGTGCGGACACGCGGTACAGGTTGAGCGTAGCGCACAGGGTATCGGCAAACAGCCGCTTCACCGTGCCGATGGCGCGCTGGGTATCGTACAGGTTCAGCGCAGGTTTGTAGTTTGCCGGGATGATGATCTTGCTCATAACGTTTACCCCTCATTCTGTGTGGTTTGCGCCCCGCTTTCCCTAGCCGGGGCGTGGCTTTTGCAAAGCCGGAATACTGCACTCATTATGGCACAATTTTTTACGAAAGTAAAGTGATAGCAGGAAAAAGCAGCTCCGAAACGCCCAAGGGCGTTTCGGAACTGCAAATCAAACTATTTTTCCGTTTACCCGCCCAGATAGGCGCTGCGGACGCGCTCGTTGGTCAGCAGCTCGGCACCGGTGCCGTCCATGACTATGCGGCCGGTCTCCAGCACATAGGCGCGGTCGGCCACCGAAAGCGCCATCTGCGCGTTCTGCTCCACCAGCAGGATGGTCATGCCTTCCTTGTGGATGTCGCGGATGATGTCAAAGATCTCCTGCACCAGCAGCGGAGAAAGACCCATAGAAGGCTCGTCCAGCATCAGCATGGAGGCGTTGCTCATGAGCGCACGCCCCATAGCCAGCATCTGCTGCTCGCCGCCGGACATGGTGCCCGCCAGCTGTTTGCGGCGCTCCTTCAGGCGGGGGAACAGGGTGAACACCTTTTCCTTGTTGGCGGCGATGGTGGAGGCAGGCTGGGTGTAGGCGCCCATATCAAGGTTCTCATCCACTGTCATGTGCAAAAACACATGGCGTCCCTCCGGTACCTGTGCAAGGCCGCTTTCCACGATCTTGTGGGCGCGCACGCCCTTGATGCTTTTGCCCTTGTACAGCACATCGCCGGTGCGGGGCTTCAAAAGGCCGGAAATGGTTTTCAGGGTGGTGGATTTGCCCGCGCCGTTGGCACCGATCAGGGTGACGATCTCGCCCGCGTTGACGGTGAAAGAGATATCCTTTACGGCGTGGATGTTGCCGTAGTAGACGTTGATGCCGTCCACCTTCAGTAATGTATCAGCCATGGCTCAGCCCTCCTTTTTGCCCAGATAGGCCTCGATGACCTGCGGGTTATCGCGGATCTCGTCCGGGGTGCCCTTGGCGATGATGCGGCCAAAGTTCAGCACCGCAATGCCCTCGCAGATGCCCATGACAAGGCTCATATCGTGCTCGATGAGCAGCACGGCAATGTTGAACTCGTCGCGGATGCGGCGGATGGTCTCAGTCAGCTCGGCCGTCTCGGAGGGGTTCATACCGGCGGCAGGCTCGTCCAGCAGCAGAAGCTTCGGGCCGGTAGCCAGTGCGCGCATGATCTCTAGCCGCCGCTGTGCGCCGTAGGGCAGGCTGCCGGCCTGCGCGTTGGCAAGGTCTGCCATGTGGAAGATGTCCAGCAGCTCCAGCGCACGCTCGGTGCACTTTTTTTCCTCTTTCCAGTAGTTCGGCATCCGCAGCAGGGAGGAAGCCAGATTATACTTCATGGACTCGTGCAGACCCACCTTGATGTTGTCGATGACGCTCAGCTCCTTGAACAAGCGGATGTTCTGGAAGGTGCGCGCCACGCCCATGCGGTTGACCTGATAGGTCTTTTTCCCGGCGGTGGGCATCCCATCGATCAGGATGGAGCCGCGGGTGGGCTGGTAGACGTTGGTGAGCAGGTTGAACACGGTGGTCTTGCCTGCGCCGTTGGGGCCGATGAGGCCGGTGATCTCGTTGCGGCCGATCATCAGGTTGAAGCCATCCACGGCGGTCAGACCGCCGAAGTCGATACCCAGCTCACGCACGTCCAGAATGGGCTTTTTGTCCTTGTCGCGGTCGGTCAGAAAACCGCCGGAGGGAACACTGTGCAGTCTGGTCTTGAACTCACTCATGGTCAGCGGCCTCCTTTTCGGTATGTTTGCGGAACAGTTCGCCGTTCATGGCCTTTTCCACGATGCGGCTCAGGGAGAAATCGTAGCTGCCCAGCAGTCCGCCCGGGCGGAAGATCATCATCAGCACCAGCACCAGCGAGTAGACCACCATGCGGTAGCTGTCAAAGCTGCGGGTGGCCTCGGGCAGGATGGTCAGCACGGTAGCGGACAGGATGGAGCCCAGCATGGAGCCCATGCCGCCCAGCACCACCATGACCAGAATTTCGATGGACTTCATAAAGCCGAAGGTGGAGGGATCCAGCACGCCCAGATAGCAGGCGTACAGGCCGCCCGCCAAGCCTGCAAAGGCGGCGGAGAAGGCAAAGGCCATCACCTTATAATAGGTAGTCTGGATGCCGCAGCTCTCGGCGGCGATCTCGTTGTCGCGGATGGCCAGCACGGCACGGCCATGGCGGCTCTTCATCATGGCGTGGATGAGGAAGCAGGTGATGACCACGCACAGGAACACGTTCCAGTAGTTGGAGTACTTGGGGATGTTCTTCAGGCCCTTTGCGCCGTAGAACAGCTTGAAGCCCAGCACATCATCAATGTTGTTCAGGGTGATGCGGATGATCTCGCCAAAGCCCAGCGTCAGGATGGCCAGATAGTCGCCGGTCAGGCGCAGGGCGGGGATGCCGATGAGCACACCGAACAGCCCGGCCATGATCCATGCCAGCACCAGACCGATAACAAAGGCAACGCCCTTGGGCAGGTTGGAATACTTCGTAAACAGCGCGCAGGTGTAGGCACCCACGGCCATAAAACCGGCGTGACCCAGCGGCAGCTGCCCCAGATAACCGGTGGCAACGTTCAGCGAGACAGCCAGAATGATGTTGATGCCCACGGTGAGAAGCACCTTGTTCTGGTAGGTGGACAGCACGTTCTGGGTGAGGAAGGACAGGCCCACGAACAGCAGAGCCACCAGCACGGCGTTCATCAGGTAGCGCACGGGCATTTTGAGCGTTTTGCGTTTGGTATTCATCTTCATGCCCTCCTTACACCTTTTCCTGAACCTTGCGGCCAAGGAAGCCGGTGGGCTTGACCAGCAGCACGATGATCAGGATCGCAAACGTGACGGCATCCTTCCATGCGGAAAGGCCGATGGCGGAAACAAAGCACTCGCACAGGCCGATGGCGATGCCGCCGATCATGGCACCGGGAATGGAGCCGATGCCGCCCAGAACGGCTGCAACGAAGGCCTTCAGGCCCAGCATGGAGCCCATGGTGGGGGTCGCCTGCGGGTAGCTGCAGCAGTACAGCACCGAGCCGATACCGGCCAGTGCGGAGCCCACCGCAAAGGTAAAGGAAATGGTGCTGTTGACGTTAATGCCCATCAGACGGGCAGCGTCCATATCCTCAGACACGGCACGCATGGCCTTGCCGAGCTTGGTCTTCTGCACAAGGAAGGTGAGCACCAGCATGGACAGCACCGTGACCAGCAGGGTGATGACAGAGGTGAGGCCCAGCGGCACAGAGCCGATGTGGAAGGTCTGGTTGGTGTAGTAGGCCGGAATGACCTTTGCACCGGAACCAAGGATCAGCTCTGCAGTGTACTCCAGGAAGAAGGACACGCCGATTGCCGTAATCAGCAGGGAGATACGGGGTGCGTTGCGCAGCGGGGTGTAGGCGATCTTCTCGATCACAACGCCCAGCAGCGTGCAGGTGATGATGGTGGCGCACACAGCAGTGACCGGGCCAAGGCCCAGCTGATTCATCACGAACCAGGACATGTACGCACCAACCATAATGACATCGCCATGGGCAAAGTTCAGCAGCAGGATGATGCCGTACACCATGCTGTAACCCAGTGCGATCAGTGCATAGATGCTGCCAAGGGACAAGCCGTTGATCAGCTGGCTAAAAAACACTGTCATGGACTGATACTTCCTTTCTTTGCGGCGTTTGCACGCCTTTTGGGGAATGCACTTTTTACCAAAAAAGCGGAGACAGCCGAGCAAAACCTGTTCCGGCGGTCTCCGCAATGGGTCTTTTATTTCTGAGTGCTGCCTTTATGCCGCACACCGGTGCGCAGGATCAAAGCAGATCAGAACATTTCCTTCAGAACGGGGGTTGCACCGTCGAAGCACAGGATAGCGGTCTGCTTGACGGGGTTGTGGTGCTCATCGAAGGTGAAGGTGCCGGTGATGCCATCGATGGTGCCGCCTGCGATAGCATCGATGACGGCCTGCTTATAGTCGTCATCGCCAGCAGCCAGACCGGCATCCTCAGCAGCCTGAATGCCGTAGACAACGGTCATGGCAGCATCGTAGCCCAGAGGAGCGAAGCCGTTGGGGTACTCCTCACCGTACTCAGCCTTGTAGGCATCCTCAAAGTCGGGGTTGGAGCCCTTTGCGTAGTTTGCGCAGAAGTAGGCATCCTTCAGCTGGTCGGCAGTTGCGTAGCCTTCCAGACCATCCCAGCCGTCGCCGCCCAGGAAGGGAACTGCCAGACCGATGCTCTCAGCCTGAGCCAGGATCTGACCGACTTCCTGATAGTAGTTGGGGCAGAACACCACTTCGGGAGCCTTGCCCAGAATGGTGGTCAGCTGGGTCTTGTAGTCCACATCGCCCTCAGAGTAGGTCTCCTGATCGACGATGGTGCCGCCCAGGCTCTCGAACTCGTTGACGAAGTTCTCTGCCAGACCCTCGTTGTAGTCAGCGCCCTTCTGGAAGATGACGGCTGCCTTGGTGTAGCCCAACCGCTGGTAAGCGTAGTCAGCCATCTTGATGCCCTGGAACGGGTCGGTGAAGGTTGCGCGGAACACATTCTCGTTCACGGTGTCGGTCTCGGCATCGTAGGTGACAGCCTCAGCGGTAGCGGAAGCGGTGACCATGGGCATGTTGTAGTCTGCGCTCTCGGCAGCAAGCGCCAGAGTCGGGGTGGTGGTAACGTCGCCCACCAGAGCGGTGATGCCCTGATCGCACATCTTGGTGAAGCAGGTAACAGCCTGAGTTGCATCGCCCTGCTCATCCATGGTGATGATCTCCAGCTGCTTGCCGTTGATGCCGCCCTTTTCGTTGACCTGCTTCAGGTACAGGGTAGCGCCGTTGACAACGGCCTGACCGTAAACGGAAACATCACCGGTCAGAGGTCCAAGAACGCCCACCTTGATGGTGTCGCCGGAAGCAGCGGCACCAGAAGCTGCGGTAGAGGCGGAAGCAGCAGTGCTGTTGGAAGAACCGCCGCATGCAGTCAGAACGCCGGCTGCAGCAACAACACCTGCAGCGGCCAGGAAATTACGACGAGAAATCATCTTTTTCATAGTGAATATCCTCCTTAGGAGCATTCGTGCTTCAGTATAAAAACGGAAGCAAGGCCCTCTTTCCCTCAAAGCGACCTTGCTTCGTTATCAATATTATAGACCTGTGAGCCAAAATCCGCAATTCACAAACCGTCCATACTTTCAGGGGCATTTTGTGGACTTTGTTGCCAAAATAGCCAAAAGCAGTGGGTCCGTTTTGTGCACTATTTCAATTGCTTCATTTTGTTTGTGTGTCAGGTGAACACAATTCACAAGTTGCAAAAGGGTTACAGGGTCTCCATTTCGGCATCTGCGGCGAACTCGGCCTCTGCACGTGCCTCGGCAGCTTTGCCCTCTGCTTCCGCTTCGGCCGGAGACTCTGCAAGGACCTTGCGGATGGCGGTGAAGTAGAACACCAGCGACAGGCCGGTGCCGATACACCAGCCCACGGGCCATGCCATCCAGATGCCTGTGCTGCCCAGAGCAGTGCTGCTCAGCACAATGGCGATGCCCACGCGCAGGATCAGGTCGGAGAAGGTGGCGATCATAAAGCGCACCATCATGCCGCAGCCGCGCAGGATGCCGTCAGTGACCAGCTTGAGCGACACCACAAAATAGAAGGGAGACAGGATGCGCAGGAACAGCATACCGGTGTCGATGGCCGGACCCTGCGGGTCATTCATGAACAGCAGCAGCAGGAAGCGGCCGAAGAAGAAGTACAGGAGCACGATGGGCACGCAGATGATCCACACCAGATTGCGGCCTGCGCCAAAGCCCTTGTGCACACGGTCCATCTTGCCCGCGCCCATGTTCTGGGAGGTGTAGTTGGAGATGCCGTTGCCCAGCGTGGTAAAGGAAGTGATGACCATGTTGTTCAGCTTGACGGCTGCAGAGTAGCCTGCAATGACGCTGGCACCAAAGGTGTTGATGACGCTCTGCAGGATGATGTTGCCCACAGAGACGAAGCTCTGCTGCAGGATGCTGGGGATGGCGACCATGGCTACCTTGCCCAGCATGTTCCAGGAGAAGAGCACCACCTTGTGGGTGGACTTGAAGGCGCTGATGCGGCGGAACACCACCACCATGGCCAGCACGCAGCTCACACCCTGACACAGGAAGGTGGCCCATGCCACACCGGCTACGCCCATCTTGAAACCGGCCACGAACAGGATGTCCACGCCGATGTTGGACAGGGACGAGACTGCCAGAAAATAGAAGGGCGTTTTGCTGTCGCCCAGAGCGGAGAAGATGCCGGTGGCGATGTTGTAGAAGAACATGAAGGGCAGGCCCAGCACGTAGATATCCAGATACAGCGAAGAATCCGCAAGGATCTCCTCCGGGGTGTTGATGAGCTCCAGCAGGCTGTGGCAGCCCACAAGGCCGATCAGCATCAGCACGGCGCACAGCACGGCAGAGCCGATCAGGGAAGTGTAGACCGAAGTCTTCATCTCATCGTAGTCCTTTGCGCCAAAGTAGCGGGACACGATGACCGAGCAGCCAATGTTGCAGCCAAAGGCAAATGCAATGAAGATCAGGGTGATCTCGTAGCTGTTGCCCACAGCAGCCAGTGCATTCTCGCCGATGAACTTGCCTGCAACAAGGCTGTCGGCAATGTTGTACAGCTGCTGGAAGATGATGCTGCCGAACATGGGCAGGCAGAACTGCCACAAAACCTGTGACGGCTTGCCGACCGTCAGATCCTTATTCATATAGAAAATCCTCCTCTATCTACCATAAAAAACATATTAGAACCAAAAACAGTATAGAGTCGCCCTGACAAAAAGTAAAGAAAAATTTTAGTATATCTGCCATATGAAATTAATATGATAAGTATGATGCATCCCCGCTGCTGCCAGTGGGCAGACTGTAAAGACCAGCTGTTTCCTGCTTTGCCGGAATGTTCTGCTCCATCAGCTGCCGTTTTTTGCTCCTTAAAAAGTTTACATCCACAAACATGCGCATCGGCTCTTGCACCGGGCCGGAAAGCGTGGTAGGATACTATTGGTTAGTTAGACATAACTATCATAATTGGCCGTCACCCGTCTGCCCGCCCCGGGCAGCACAGGGATGGAAATGATATTCAGGAGGTTTTCAAGATGAACGATCTGGAAATTGAATCTGTCGTTGGCCGCGAAATTCTGGACTCCCGCGGCAACCCCACCGTGGAAGCGGAGATCACTCTGGCCGACGGCACTGTGGCACGCGGCTGCGCACCTTCCGGCGCATCCACCGGTGAGTTTGAAGCTCTGGAGCTGCGGGACGGCGACAAGGGCCGCTATCTGGGCAAGGGTGTGACCAAGGCTGTTGAGAACATCAACACCGTCATTGCTGATGCTGTTGTGGGCATGGATGCCTCCGACATCTACGCCATCGACGCTGCCATGATCAAGGCCGACGGCACCAAAGATAAATCCAATCTGGGCGCAAACGCCATTCTGGCCGTGTCCATTGCCGCCTGCCGTGCAGCCGCTGCTTCTCTGGATATGCCGCTGTACCGCTTTCTGGGCGGTGTGAACGGCAACCGCCTGCCCGTGCCCATGATGAACATTCTGAACGGCGGCGCACACGCCACCAACACGGTGGATACGCAGGAGTTCATGATCATGCCCGTGGGCGCGCCCTCCTTCAAGGAAGCTTTGCGCTGGTGCGCTGAGGTGTTCCATGCCCTGGCTTCCATCCTGAAGGCCAAGGGGCTGGCTACCTCCGTGGGCGATGAGGGCGGATTTGCCCCCAACCTGTCCAGCGACGAGGAGACCATTGAGACCATTCTGGCCGCCATCGAAAAGGCCGGTTACGTGCCCGGCAAGGACTTCATGCTGGCTATGGATGCCGCGTCCTCCGAGTGGAAGAGCCCCAAGGGCAAGGGCTTCTACAAGCTGCCCAAGGCCGGCACCGAGTTCACCTCCAGCGAGCTGATCGCACACTGGAAGAGTCTGGTGGAAAAGTACCCCATCATCTCCATCGAGGACGGCCTGGATGAAGAGGACTGGGAAGGCTGGCAGGAGATGACCCGCGAGCTGGGCGGCAAGGTCCAGCTGGTTGGCGACGACCTGTTCGTCACCAACACCGAGCGTCTGGCCAAGGGCATCCAGCTGGGTGCCGGCAACGCCATCCTCATCAAGCTGAACCAGATCGGCTCCGTATCTGAGACCCTCGAGGCCATCAAGATGGCTCACAAGGCCGGCTACACCGCCATCAGCTCTCACCGCTCCGGCGAGACTGAGGACACCACCATCGCCGACCTGGCCGTGGCTCTGAACACCTGCCAGATCAAGACCGGCGCCCCCAGCCGCACCGAGCGTGTGGCAAAGTACAATCAGCTGCTGCGCATCGAGGAACAGCTGGGCGGCAGCGCCGTCTACCCCGGCATGGCCGCTTTCAACGTGAAGCGTTAACTCAGACTCTGCGACAGGAGCGCCAGTCCCGGCTTTGCCGGAGCTGGCGCTCTTTTTTGTCATTTCCATGCCATTTTGTCTAAAGTATACAAGAAAAAACATCAAAACTCAGCAAATCGACTATTGCCAATTCTCAACTGATATATTAGAATATAAGTGAGAGAGCGAGGCACTCCTGCCGCGCATAAACGCAAAGCAATATTAACGGAGGACATCCACTATGCCTATGAAAATGGGTTGGCGCTGGTATGGCGAGGGCAACGACCCCGTCAC
>ERZ773146.3189-NODE-3189-length-10558-cov-12.691612_pt1 | contig 10558 bp, 15 predicted proteins | sample MGYA00580847_ERZ773146 | MGnify/ENA primary metagenome ERZ773146 (study PRJEB29015, sample SAMEA2737830) | human gut metagenome | biome: human gut; feature: human-associated habitat; material: faeces | place: China | collected 2012 ...
GCGCGATGCGCCCGGCCTTGCGCATGAGGCCGAGATAGTTGGCTGCTTTATCCGTGTTGGAGCACCTCCAGTTCCGCTGTGAGCTGCTCATAGATCTCCGCCGGGATCGGCGCATCGAACGCGCGCTCGAGCGCACGGCTCTTGCGCGCCTTTTTCAGGCACTCGGGATCCGGGCACAGATACGCGCCGCGTCCCGCTGCCTTGCCGCGCGCATCGAGCGAGATGCCCCCGTCGGGCGCGCGCACCACCCGGATGAGCTCCGGCTTGGGTTTCTTTTCACGGCAGCCGACGCACTGCCGCTGTGGAATGGACTTGGGCATGGGTGACTGCCTCCTTTCGCATTATGCCTCGCTCTCGGGCTTGATGTCGATCTTATAGCCGGTGAGCTTGGCGGCCAGACGGGCGTTCTGCCCCTCCTTGCCGATGGCGAGCGAGAGCTGGTTATCCGGCACGATGACGCGGCAGCTCTTACCCTCATCAAGCAGCGTCACCTCCAGCACCTCGGACGGTGCGAGCGCGGCCGCGATGAATTCCTCCGGCACCTCGCTGTACTTGACGATGTCGATCTTCTCGCCGCCGAGCTCATTGACGACGCTCGCAACACGGCCGCCCTTCGGGCCGACGCACGCGCCGATCGGATCGATGACGGGATCCTCCGCCCAGACAGCCATCTTCGTGCGGCTGCCGGCCTCGCGGGCAATGGACTTGATCTCGACCGTGCCGTCAAAGATCTCCGGCACCTCAAGCTCGAACAGGCGCTTGACCAGACCCGGATGCGTGCGGCTGATGAGCACCTGCGGTCCGCGCGTGCTGTTGCGCACCTCGACGACGTAGACCTTGATGCGGTCGCCCTCGTGCAGTTCCTCGCCGCGGATGCACTCCGCCGGGGCGAGCATGGCCTCGGTATAGTCGGAGTTGGAGCTGATCTTCAAAAACGCGCAGCCGGTGCGCGGGTCGATCTTGTTGACGACGCCGGTGAGGATCTCATGCTCTTTGGAGTTGAACTCCTCATAGATCATGCCGCGCTCCGCCTCGCGGATACCCTGAATGATGACCTGCTTTGCAGCCTGCGCCGCGATGCGGCCGAACTGCTTGGTCTCGACCGGAACGCTGACGATGTCGCCGACCTTGGCGCGCTTGCTGATGCGGTGCGCCGCCTCCTCGCTGATCTCAACATAGGGGTCGATGACACGCTCGACGACCGTTTTCTTGACGACCATCTCGATCTTCTTTTTCGTCTCGTCGAGAATGACCTCCACATTGTCCTCACAGTCGGGCGTGTCCTTGCGGAACGCCGTCAGCATGGCCTGACGGATCTTCTCGTACATATATTCGCGCGGGATGCCCTTTTCCTTTTCAATATCTGCAACTGCATCAAAAAATTCTGCGTTCATGGTCGAATTCCCTTTCCTTATATGGTCAGGTGCAGGCGCACCTGTGCGATGGCTGATTTCTGAAAGACACGGCTGTTGCTGCCGTCCGAGACGGTCACGTCGCCGTTGTCATACTGCTCGAGCGTGCCGATGTGCACCTTACTGCCGTCCACCGGCTGATAGAGCCGCACCTCGACCTGCGCACCGAGAAAGCGCGCAAAATCGCTCGGCCGTTTGAGCTGCCGCTCCGCGCCCGCGGACGACACCTCGAACACATAGCTGTCGGGAATGGGGTCAGCCTCGTCGAGGATCGGATCGAGCGCCCGGCTGAAATTCTCACAGTCCTGGATCGACACGCCGTCCGGCTTGTCGATGTACACACGCAGATAGCGGCCGCCCGCCTCCTTGACGTATTCCACGTCCCAGATCTCACATCCCTGCTGCGCGGCCACAGGCTCGGCCAACGCGAGGACAGCGTCTGTCAATTTACTCATACATCACCATTCCATTTTCTGACACTTTGAAAGACATCAAGAAAAAGAGTGGGCGGGTGCCCACTCTGTCAAATCCTGCTTCCTTCGTACGGCAATATCATACCATCCCGCGCTCCACAATGCAAGCCTTTTTTTGTGCTGCGGGGCACTTACTGGTACAGCGCCACAAATTCCTCCAGGCAGAGGTTATGCTCGGTCATGAACTTCGCCGCCGTCTCGCCGACGTAGCGCACGTGCCACGGCTCGTTGCGGCCGGTGATACTGACCTTGTCCGACGGGTAGCGGATGACGAAGCCGTAGTCCGCACAGTTGTCGGCGAGCCAGCTCAGAAAGCGCGCGTTGACCTTGTCCACGCTCAGCGAGTCATAGTACTGGTCGACCACGTCCGCGCCGAGGCCGGTCTGGTGGTCGCTCGTACCGGGAGGCGCCGCGACGCGCGCCGCGGCCGTCTCGGCCTCGTCACGGGTGTCGCCCTCGCGCATATACACACTCACCTGATCCTCGTACTGCTGCTTCTGCGTCAGGTACGGGCGGTAGGCACAATAGATATAAGGACTCCACCCGGCGCTGCGCGCCGCCTTGAGCAGAGCGTTGAGCGCATCGACCGCACGGGAATCAAACGTGGACTGCGAGCCGCTGATCTTGCTCACATCCGGCACGTAGTCACTGATATTATGCGCCTGACTCGCGATGAGATATTCCCACGAGGAGATATCCACATCCGGCAGGTCGTCGTAGGTCTTCTGGTTGGGGCGCGCCGTTGTCCGGATATCCGGCGGGAGGATCAGATCCGTCGGCGCGGTAGGCACGGCATTGCTGCGCGCCTCGTTGACACGCGAGAGAATGAGCATGGCGCATACGACGACCAGCACCGTCAGCGCCACCGACAGCCAGAGACGTTTGTTCTTCATGCAGATCCCTCCCGGATAAAAACAAAACCGTTATTTGCTCAAAATAGAAGAAGGAGAGAGAGCTATTTGATGCAGCTCTCCTTCTTCTATTTTTTCGCTCTATGCCCGTCAAGAAAATCGCCTGCAGGCACTGGATTTTATACATACAGCACATTACTTTTTAAATCGGTTTCCCGTATTCATATAAATCACACCGAACAAAACAACGAGCATAAACAAGCATAGCCCAATCCACAGCAAAGCCATTGTTTTGAAAAGCTCGCTTGATGCAATAACCATCCAGCACACAGCCAAAGCAAACATGAGTTTAGACATGTATTTACAAAGCTTTTTTACATCATATTCTGCCTTTTTCTCCGCAGGTAATGTGTTGTATCCCGCAATCAAATCTGCACCTTTGCCGAAATGAAAAAGGATTCCCAGCAGGATAAGCACTACTATCATTATCAGATGTACAACCAATAACATAGGGCATTCTCCTTTTCAAATACGGATAATGCAAAAAGCTTTTGCATACTACTCATTCTCCAAAATACGACGCAATAAAGCAGAAACAAATTATGATTAATCTCTCAATCCTGTTTTCCAAAGAGCCGACTGAGCCAGCTTCTCTTTTCGGATTCCTGCGATTGCTCCGGAGCCGGATCGGCGGCTCACTCAATAAACTGCTGCTGGATTGTCCCGGCGTGAAGTGCCTGCGCAGCCTGTGCCGTCTGCTGTGCCATTACCAGCGCCGAGCTGGCCTCCACAAGCCTTGCGTTCAGATCTTCGATCTGCTTGTTTTTTGTCTCCAATTCTTTCCACAGCATCTCAATAACTGCATATGAAAAGCAACTCGCAAAAGCCGCTTTTCACAATAGCATATTTTTCGCGTCCCGGCAAGTCCCCCGTCACAGATCGACGCGCTCGTAGTTTTTTGCCGCCCTCCGGAATGCCAGCCACGACAGCAGCGCGAATGCCGCCGCGCCCGCAGCCAGCACCGGAAGCTGACGCACCTGACCGGCCGCATCGGTCGCATCGAGATACGGTCCGACGACCGGAAAATGCGACAGTGCCTCGACCAGCACCATCAGCACCGTCATCGGGACGACCGCCAGCAGGAACGAACGTCCGACGCGCACCGCGGTCTTATAAAACGCCGGCAGGAACACCGCGTTGAACACGCCGAAAATGAGCAGCACCGCGCCGAAGAGCGCCACGTTTGCATCGATGCCCGCAAGGTTCGTGCCGTTAGGATTGATGCGCACCGACAAGACCGCAAACGGCACCGCAAGCACGAGCTCCGTCAGCTCGACCGCCACGACCATCCATGTGCGGGCGCGCACCTGCTCGCGCTTCGTGACCGGCAGCACGGCGCAGTAATAGACATCCTTATTCTCGCGGCCGTTGAGAAAGGTGAAGAAGATGCCGAGCAGGCCATAGAAAAACGCGACCGTATACGGATAGCTCGGGATGAGCAGCATCGCGCCGAAGAGCGCGAACACATACGTCATCGGGTGCGCCGCAAGGCGCAGATCCTTACAGAAAATCCTTGCCGTCATAGCTTCTCCTTTCCACGCGCACGAGAATATCCTCGAGCGAGAGCGACGCGTCGCCAAGCTGCGCGCGATAGTGCGCAAGAAAGCCGGCGCACGTGTCGCTGCGCAGGATCTCCCCGTCCTTGATCATCGTGATGTGCGAGGCGCACTTTTCCAGATCGGACGTGATGTGCGTCGAAAACAGAATGCTGCGCTCGCCGCTTTGCACCACACCGCGAAAGAGCTCCATGAGCTCGTCGCGCGACACGGGGTCGAGCCCGCTCGTCGGCTCATCGAGAATGAGCAGACGCGCATCGTGCGAGAGCGCGAGCGCGAGCATATATTTTACGCGCATACCGGACGAGAGCTGTGAGACCTTCTTCGTCTCGTCGAGCGCGAACAGCGACAGGTAGTGCCGGTATTTGTTCTCGTCCCAGCGGTCGTAAAACGTGCGCGTCACGTTCGTGATGCTGCGCAGCTTTTTATTCGGGTAAAAGTCCACGCCGCCGAGCACCACGCCGAGCTGCTGCTTGCAGGCGGGCTCGTCGGCATAAAAATCCCGGCCGAACATCGTCACGCGGCCGCCGTCCGGATGCACGAGATTGAGCATGGACTTGATGGTCGTGCTCTTGCCGGCACCGTTGCGGCCGATGAAGCCCATGATCGCGCCCGGCTCAACGGCAAACGACACGTCGCGCAGCCGAAACGCCGGATACGTCTTGCACAGGCCCTCCACTTCCAGAATGCTCATTGTCCGTCCTCCTGCTTCAGTTCCTGCGCGAGCGCGGCGGCAAACACCTGCGTCTCCGCCTCCGGCACATCCGGCGCCGCGGCCTTCGCGCCCTGATCGAACACCGCGCGCACGAACCGGTCATAATAGCTGCTGCTCTGCAGCGCGATGCCGCGCTCGCGGTCAGCCAGCAGAATCAGCGAATCGCCCGGCGCGAGGCCGAACATATCGCGCACCTCCTTCGGGATCACGATCTGCCCCTTCGGGCCGATGCGCACCGTGGCCATAAATTTGTCCTGCATGGACTGCATATGCGTCACCTCCGGTATAACTTGTATTACTTTTCTTACGTTATAGCACAATGCCACCTGCAGCGCAAGCGTTTTTTGAATTTTTTGTCCGCGCCGATCATTATGTAAACCAAAAAGCGCAAAAAAAATCCCCCTGCCGCTCGGCAGGGGGATCACACCTAATCGAATAACTTAGAGCGCCTCGACGTCGGCGATGAAAGCCTGGATGGCTTCTTCCGGGACGAGCTTCTTGCTGCGGACCAGATCCACAATGTCACCAACGGTCTTCTTGTAGAAGAGCTTCAGGGGGTACTTGGTCAGGCTCGGAACGGACTTCATCATGACTTCCTTGCCATTCATGTCCTCGATGAACGTCTTAACACTCAGAGTTTTGTAATCCATAATATGTTCTCCTTTCAATTTTGAACACATTGGCCATTTCCCCAAATCCCAATTGAAATGGCTTCGTTGTTCAAAGATTAACGCTTTTTGGGTATTTTGTCAAGTATGTCGGGAAATTTTCTTCGCCTTCCCGTCAATTTTCATCCAGTAATCAACGCTCTGTTGTGCAGCATTTGCGCACAAGCGAAAAATTGTGTGTCAGGAAAGTGTACGTGCCGCCGCTGAATAGAATGACCTCAGGCAGAAACGGAGGGCTGAAAATGCTGTACAGTACCCTGATGCTGATGATGAGCAGCGCGTTTTTGATGCTGCGCCTGAGCCCCGGCGGGTCATTTCCGCGCCCGCTGAGCGAGGCTGAAGAGCGCAAGTATCTCGAGGCATGGCTGCAGGGCGATCTGGAGGCGCGCAACGTGCTCATCGAGCGCAACCTGCGGCTGGTGGCGCACATCATCAAAAAATACTACACGCATTACGACGATACGGACGACCTGATCTCGATCGGCACGATCGGGCTCATCAAGGGCATCAACACCTACCGTCCGGATAAGGGCGTGCGCCTTGCGACCTACGCCAGCAAATGCGCGGAAAACGAGATCCTGATGTATTTTCGCAGCACACGCAAAAACGCAGCCGAAACGCTGCTCTCAGACGCGCTCGACACGGACGGCGACGGCAACAGCCTGTCGCTCCTCGACATCCTGTCCGAGGATGAGGACATGGACGCCCGCCTGCAGTCGGACGAGATGTGTCAGGCGCTGCGGCGCTGCATCGGCGAGGTACTTGATGCGCGCGAGCGCGAGATCATCCGCCTGCGCTATGCCATTGGCGGCGGCGAACCGCTGACGCAGCGCGAGACCGCGCAGCGCTGCGGCATCAGCCGCTCGTATGTGTCGCGCATCGAGAAAAAAGCCATCGAAAAGCTGCGCGCCGCCCTGCAGGCGGCCGGTTACTGACCGCGCAGCGTTGACAAACCGGTCGAAACAAGGTAGAATTGCAAAGATATGAGGGAGATGATACCATGGCGGATCAAACGCACAATGCGGGCGTACACACGCACGTGGACGAAAACGGGAACGTGATCACCCACTGCCACGACGGCGAAGTGCATATGCATGAACATGACCACGCGCACAGCCACGGGCATGGACACACCCACACCCATACGCAGACCAAGGCGGTCATCAATCGTCTGGCGCGCGCGATCGGCCATCTGGAGTCGGTCAAGCGCATGGTCGAGGATGGGCGTGACTGTGCCGAGGTGCTCATCCAGCTTGCAGCCGTGCGCTCGGCGCTGAACAACACGGCGAAGATCATTCTGAAAGATCACATCGACCACTGTCTGACCGACGCTGTGGAGAGCGGCGACCAGCAGGCCATCGACGAGCTGAATCTCGCGATCGAAAAGTTCATGACCTGAACACCAAAGCAGCCCTCCACCGCACGGCGGAGGGCTGCTTTGCTTCCGGCACAGCAAGAAAGGACGCATCCAAAGCGGATGCGTCCTTTTTAGAGCAAATCAATGCTGCACTTTTTCCACTGAGAGGACCGATCCGGTCATCTGGTCGACAGCCACGACATAGCGCGGGTGGAAGTAGTACACGGTCGTGAGCGTCACGCGGTAGACAGGCTGCGCGCCGCTCTCATCGAGCTGCACTTCCCACGCGGCAAGATCGCTTTCCGAGATGCCGGCCGCCGCAATGGCGATCTTCAGCGCCTGCTCCTGCGTGACCGGGCCCGCAGGCGGGGTCGGGGTAGGCGTCGGTGTCGGCACCGGCGTCGGGCTCGGGGTAGGTGTCGGCGTCGGGCTTGGGGTGGGTATCGGCGTCGGCGTCGGGCTCGGGGTAGGCATCGGCGTAGGTGTGGGCTGCGGCATCACGGGGGCAGGCTGCGGCTTTACAGGAACCGGCTTCGGCCCAAGCGGTTCGTCACCCGCCAGGCGGCAGATCTCTGCCGTGCGCGCGTCAACGCTGCACACATAGTGATGCTCGCCGTCCGTGAGCACGAATTCCATGACCATCTGGCCGTCAATGAGCGTGAAGCGCATACTGGCCTGCGTAACGCTGTCCGCATCCAGACCGCAGCAGGCGAGCGCCGCATCCATGGCCTGATCATATGGGATATATGCACCGGTGCTCGCAGCACCGATCGAGATCATGTCGCCAAGCGCCACCTGGTTGGACGCCGCGAGAATGTTCAGGTCGTTGATCGGCAGCACTGCCAGCGCCTCGCCGGTGAGGTCCTCCACCTGCGCGCTGATCTGCCGGATGAGCATCGCCTTTCCTACGCTGACGCCCATGGCAGCAGCGTCGGCCTCCAGCGCGGGATCCGGCTCCAGTACCTGCGCCAGGACAGCGGGAGCAAGCCCGCAGTCGCTCTGCGCATCCTCCACGGCGGAAGCCAGCCGGCCGCACAGACGCGCGTCGCCCTTGCCGGCCTCGACCGTGACGAGGATCGAGTTGGTATCCGCCGAGACATAGCCGTCTGCCTGCAGCTCGGCAACGATCGCATCGGCCGCCGTCTGCAGCGGCTGGTTGCGCAGCTCCAGCTCGTCGAGCACGACCTGCGCGTCGGCATTGCACGCGCGCACAGACAGGACACGGCCGAGCTTATTGACGGTCAGCTCAATACTGGGGTTCGCGTCCAGCGTTGCGACGCCGTCGGGCGTCTGCACGGCGTAAAATCCGCCGCCGAGCACCGCCAGCAGAAACACCGCCGCCGCCGCGACCCAGCGCCGCCATGCGCCGCCGCGATGGCTGCGCTGCGGCAGCGGGACGACCGTTTCCGGCTCCGGCTGTTCGGCCGCCTGAACGCGGGCGAGGATCTTGTCCCAGGGATCCGGCGTCACGGCTGCGACATCATCACGCAGCTGCTGCAGCAGCTGCTCGTTGCACTTTTCCTGTTCAGTCAAGACCGTCACCCCCCATCGACGCACGCAGCTTTGCCAGCGCGCGGTTGTAGCGCGAGATCGCCGTCGCCTGCGGAATGTCCAGCAGGTCGGCCACCTCCCTGTGCTTGAGGCCGGAGAGCGCGTGCAGCATCACGATCTGCCGCTCACTGTCCGTGAGCAGGCGCAGCACCTTATCAAGCACCATATGATTTTCCATCTCCCGATAAGCGTTGTGCGGATCCTCCACATGAAACAGCTCGTCAAAAGATATATTCTTATTTTCCGCCTTGCGCAGACGCATAAGCGCCAGATTGCGCGCGATCGTCAGCAGCCACGCCATCGGCTTGCCCGACGGCTGATAGCTCGATGCCGACTGCATCACGCTCACGAACGTGTCCTGCATCACGTCCTCAGCCGCCGTCGGATCGCGCAGGATCGACAGGGCAAAGCCGTAAACGGACGCGGACGTTTGGCGATACAGCACCTCGAGCGCGGCGGTGTCCCCCTCCGCAATGCGCAGGATCAGGCCGTCATCCGGTGGTCGCGCATCGGACGCACCTATATCACTTGTGCGTTTGTCGTCATTTTGCATATTCGATTACCCCACATGAGTATAATGCCTGAAAACAAATTTTAATGCATAAAAAAATGTTTTCCGAAAAATTTTCTCTAAAAAAGTGTGTTTTTCGGCACTTCCATCCTCTTAAACGAATATTCTACGTGATAAAATGCGGTTTGTAAAGCGAGTAAACTATAAAAAATTACATTCTTAGCAGATTTTACGCTTCTTTTTTCGGCGGCGCCGTTACCTCGAGCGCATGATTGAGCACTACGCCCAGAATGAGCAGCAGTCCGAACACATGAAACCAGAACAGCAGGATCACGACCGAGGCAAGCGACCCGTATACGAGTGAATACTTCGCGCTGTTGCCGATCAGCCATGAGAGCAGAATACTCATCACCACGATGCCGACGGCCGAAAACAGCGCACCGGGAAGCACGAGGTGCGGCGTCCGGCGTGGTGTGGTGAGCCGGTAGAGAACGAGGATCATCATCAGCAAAATAGCAAACAGAACCAGAAAGCGCACCCAGGTCCACGACCAGATGATGCTCACGCGCGGCATGAGCGCATCGAGCCAGAGCAGAAAGCGCTTGCCCGTCAGCATGAGCAGGACGCACAGATACAGCACCAGCAAAAACGCCACCGAGAAGGCGACGCTCACGACGGTACTGCTCACGATGCCGAAGCGCTTATCGCCGTGGATCTCGCTGACGATGGCGGCCATGGCGCGAAATGCCGCCGACGCGCTCGTGATCATGACAAAGAGTGCCGCAATGAACATGACCTGACTCGTGTTGCCGGACACATAAATGAGAAACTCCGACACGAGCGCCTGCGTCTCCCGCGGGAGCACGAGCGTCTCCACAATGCGCAGCACGGCGGTCGGGTCACGCAGGATGAGCGCGAGCAGATCGTACATGCAGATAATGACCGGAAACAGCGCCATAACCATGTAATAGGCGATCTCAGCCGCCGAGCGCGTCACGCGGCGGGTCAGAAATGTGTCGGCCATGGTCGTGAGGACGCGGGTAATGCGCCAGTCTTTCAATCGACTGCCTCCTCTCGCAGAATACAAAAACCGCCTTCACAAGGAGCGAAGGCGGTTCTGGACAGATGATGAAGCTTACTTGGAGTTGAAGATCTTGAAGATGCTGTCAAACGGATCTTCCTCCGCGGGTGCAGCGGCATCCGCAGCCGGGGCGGCAGCCGGGGCAGCAGGTGCAGCGGCCGGAGCCGGAGCGGCAGCCGGAGCAGCCGTGGCCGCAGTCGCAGCGGCGGTGTACATACCGGCGGCAGGTGCAGCAGCCGGAGCGGCAGCGGCGGCCGGAGCAGCCTCCGCCTGCGCCTTGCCCGGCTCGTCAAAGCCGGTGGCGATGACGGACACGCGGATCT
>ERZ773146.3194-NODE-3194-length-10548-cov-6.749166_pt1 | contig 10548 bp, 10 predicted proteins | sample MGYA00580847_ERZ773146 | MGnify/ENA primary metagenome ERZ773146 (study PRJEB29015, sample SAMEA2737830) | human gut metagenome | biome: human gut; feature: human-associated habitat; material: faeces | place: China | collected 2012 ...
GTATCCTGTAGATACCATTAGTGGCAATGAGACCATTCTAGCAGAAATTCAGATTCGGACTCTCTCTATGAATTTCTGGGCCACCATTGAACACTCATTAAATTACAAATATAAAGGAGATTTTCCAGACGAGATCAAGAAACGGCTTGAAATCACAGCAAATTTGGCTTACCAACTGGATGAGGAAATGGGAGCTATTCGTGATGCCATTCAGGAGGCGCAAGCCCTTTTTGATCCTATGCATCGTAAATTAAACGATGGTGTCGGAAATAGTGATGATACAGATGAGGACTACAGGTAAGAAGGTTTCGATTATTCGAAATCGAAAACGCCAAAGCGAAGAAGTCTTTCAACAACTTCGTTATAAATTAAAAAAGAATAATTTTATCTTGACTGAAAAACATCCGGATATCGTGATCTCCATTGGTGGAGATGGCATGTTGCTCTCGGCTTTTCATAAGTACGAGAGTCAATTAGATCGGGTTCGTTTCGTTGGGGTGCATACAGGGCATCTTGGGTTCTATACGGACTATCTAGATGATGAGATTGACAAATTAGTAGAAAATCTTAAGTATGATACAGGTGCCAAGGTATCTTACCCAATCCTGAATGTCAAAGTGACCTTTGAAAATGGCGATACTAAGATTATGCGAGCCCTTAATGAAGCGACAATCAAACGCAGTGACCGAACCATGGTGGCTGACCTAACCATCAATGGCGTTCATTTTGAGCGGTTCAGAGGGGACGGCATTACCGTTTCGACCCCTACAGGCAGTACGGCTTATAACAAATCTTTGGGAGGGGCTGTTCTTCACCCGACCATCGAAGCACTTCAAATTGCAGAAATTGCTAGCCTCAATAACCGTGTGTATCGAACTTTGGGTTCATCGATCATTGTTCCTAAAAAAGATAAGATTGAAATTACGCCAAGCCGGCCTGGTTTTCACATTCTCTCTGTTGATAATTCAACTTATTCGTATCGAAATATCGTCCATATCGAATACCAGATTGATAACCACAAGATCAATTTCGTAGCGAGCCCAAGTCATACTAGTTTCTGGAATCGGGTCAAGGATGCTTTTATTGGAGATATTGACGAATGAGGTTCGAGTTTATTGCAGACGAACACGTCAAGGTCAAAACATTCCTGAAGAAGCACCAGGTTTCAAAGGGGTTATTGGCCAAGATCAAGTTTTCTGGAGGCCAGATTTTAGTAAATGGCATTGAACAAAATGCCATCTATCTTCTCGATATAGGAGATAAGGTAACGATTGATATTCCCTCTGAGGAAGGCTATGAAGCCTTGGAGGCCATTGATCGTGATTTAGAAATCTTGTATGAAGACGATCATTTCTTAGTCCTCAACAAACCGGCCGGAGTGGCATCTATTCCTAGCTCTCTTCATTCCAATACCATTGCAAACTTTGTCAAGGGTTACTACGTTCGTAACCAGTATGAAAACCAGCTTGTTCATATTGTCACCCGTTTAGACAAAGATACCAGTGGGATTATGCTCTTTGCTAAACATGGCTATGCCCATGCCCGATTGGATAAACAACTTCAGGCTAAGACCATTCAAAAACGTTACTTTGCATTGGTAAAGGGGACGGGTGAGTTGGCAAGCAAGGGTGACATCATTGCCCCCATTGCGCGTGATGAAGATTCGATCATTACCCGAAAAGTAGCAAAAGGTGGCAAGTATGCTCATACCAGCTACCAAGTTGTCCAGTCTTTCGGTGATATTCATCTGGTGGATATCCAATTGCATACAGGCCGGACCCATCAGATTCGCGTTCATTTTTCTCATATTGGTTTTCCGCTTTTGGGAGATGATCTTTATGGTGGTTCCTTAGAAGATGGGATCCTTCGACAAGCCTTACATTGCCATTCCTTGGCTTTCTATCATCCTTTTTTGGAAGAAGAACTCCGAATTGAAAGTTCTTTGCCAGATGATTTTAGCCAGGTCTTAAAACAGTTAACAAATATTTAATTTTTTTCAAAGGAGAAACTCATGGAAGTTTTTGAAAACCTCAAAGCCAACCTGGTTGGTAAGAATGCACGTATTGTATTACCAGAAGGTGAAGAACCACGTATTCTTCAAGCAGCAAAACGAATTGTGAAAGAAACAGACGTAACCCCTGTCTTGCTTGGGAATCCGGATAAGATTGGCATTTACCTTGAAATTGAAGGTGTTTTGGAAGGATACGAAGTCATCGATCCGCATTCTTACTCAGGTTTTGAAGAGATGGTAACTTCCTTAGTTGAACGTCGCAAGGGTAAAATGACAGAAGAAGAAGCACGCCAAATTTTGCTAGATGATGTCAACTACTTTGGTGTCATGTTGGTACATCTTGGAATTGTTGATGGAATGGTGTCAGGTGCGATTCACTCAACAGCAGCAACCGTTCGTCCAGCTCTTCAAATTATCAAAACTCGTCCAAATGTTAAACGGACTTCAGGTGCCTTTATCATGGTCCGCGGATCTGAACGCTACTTGTTTGGTGACTGTGCGATTAACATCAATCCAGATGCTGAAGGCTTGGCTGAAATTGCCATCAACTCTGCTATCACAGCGAAGATGTTTGGGATTGATCCAAAAATCGCCATGTTGAGTTATTCAACAAAAGGTTCAGGTTTTGGTGAAAGTGTTGATAAAGTAGTTGAAGCAACAAAAATCGCTCATGAGCTTCGTCCAGATCTTGAAATTGATGGGGAATTGCAATTTGACGCAGCCTTTGTACCTGAAACAGCAGCATTGAAAGCTCCAGGAAGCAAGGTAGCAGGTCAAGCCAATGTCTTTATCTTCCCTGGTATCGAAGCTGGTAACATTGGTTACAAGATGGCAGAACGTCTTGGTGGCTTTGCGGCGGTAGGTCCAGTCTTGCAAGGATTGAACAAGCCAGTGAATGATCTCTCTCGTGGATGTAATGCTGATGATGTCTTTAAATTGACCTTAATTACAGCAGCTCAAGCTGTGGAACGATAAGAATGATTGAAAGGCTTAGGTGTTTCCTAGGCCTTTTTATGGTAGAGTCAGAATCTCTAAAGTAGAAGTCATTCTATGGTATACTAGGAATATGATGGATTTAAAAGATTACGGGATTACTATGTGGGAGGAGAAAAAAATTGCTTCTTTCCGAGAAAAATTACTAGCATGGTATGATGCCAATAAACGGGATCTTCCCTGGAGAAGGACACAGGATCCTTATAAAATTTGGATCTCAGAAATTATGCTCCAGCAGACACGCGTCGATACGGTCATTCCTTATTATGAACGTTTTCTTGACTGGTTTCCAACTATTGCAGATTTGGCTAAGGCGCCAGAAGAGAAACTCTTGAAAGCTTGGGAAGGTTTGGGTTATTACTCACGGGTTCGCAATATGCAGAAAGCTGCTCAGCAGATGATGGAAGACTACGGAGGTTTATTTCCATCAACCTATGAGGCTATCTCAAAACTTAAGGGAATTGGACCTTATACAGCCGGTGCTATAGCTAGTATTGCTTTTGGCTTGCCAGAACCAGCAGTGGATGGCAATGTCATGCGGGTCCTAGCCCGCTTGTTTGAGGTGGACTATGATATCGGAATCCCGACCAATCGTAAAATTTTTCAAGCCATGATGGAAATCTTAATCGATCCGGACCGTCCTGGCGACTTTAATCAAGCCTTAATGGATTTAGGCTCTGATATCGAATCACCAGTCAATCCAAGGCCGGAGGAGAGTCCTGTTAAGGAATTTAGTGCGGCTTATCAGCATGGAACCATGGATCGTTATCCCATCAAGGCTCCTAAAAAGAAACCAGTGCCAGTTTATTTAACAGCCTTTATTATAAAGGATAGTCAAGGGCGCTATTTGCTGGAGAAAAATGAACGAGAAGGCCTATTATCTGGTTTTTGGCATTTTCCCTTGATTGAAGTGGATAATCTATCGGAGAACTTGGGGCAGTTGTCTCTACTGGATGGAAAGGGGCAAGCAGGAGACCTTCCGGAAATACTTTCCTTTGAACAGGATTATGACTTGGTCATTGATTGGCAAGAGAAATCTTATCCCATCGTCCAGCATGTCTTTTCACATCGCAAATGGCAGGTTCAACTTCGTTACGGCTTGGTAAAAGAAGGAGAGCAGCCAACAAGTGAATCGACTGTTTGGTTAAGACCAGAAGAATTTTCGGCCTATCCTTTTGCCAAACCCCAGCAAAAGATTTGGACGACTTTTACAGAAAACGAAAAATGAGAGTGGGACAGAAATCGGTAATTCGTTAGAATTCGATTTCGTCGTCCCACCTCCGCACAGTTGAGTAGGGCTGTAAAAGCTGATGAAATCAGCGTAGTAGAGCCCACTCAACCACTGCGTCTTGCTCGACAATCCAAAGACAATTAAGAGGCTAGGACTTTTGTCCCAGCCTCAATTTTTTCTTATAGATGAGCGAATGCTTTAATTTCTTCTTCTGACATAGAAGAGTCACAACGAACCGTTACTTCACCTGCTTCGACATGTAAAAATCCTGGTACAGTTGGAATGCCATAGGTTGAACGGAAGGCTTGTAAAGCCTCTAATTGGCTTGGTTCTTCACTATTGATGAAGTAGATATGAGCTTTTGTTTCAGCTACTACAGTTGCTAATTTAGCAGCGAACTTACGGCAATATGGGCAAGTCTTGCGTCCAATAAAGAAGGTTGCTGTTTCTTTTTTGTCGATGGCTTCTTGCGCACGCGCTACAGTGGTTACTTCAAGATCTTTAATATCTTCTAAAAATTGTTCCATGAGATTACCTCGCTTTCTTATAAATCTAGTATGCCATAAAGGGCGAAAAAATGCTGTATTTTGATACGAAAAAAAGATGAGATTGGTTGATCTCATCTTTTGTGGTTTCTTATTTTACAAAGGCATTGATTTCAGCTTCGATGTTAGCAATTTTAGTTTGAGAATCTTCGTTGCTTTCACCAACAACGGCAATGTAGAACTTAATTTTTGGTTCTGTACCTGAAGGGCGAACGGCAATCCAAGAACCATCCGCAAGTGTGTATTTCAATACATCACTTGGAGGAGTTGTCAAGGTTGTTACAGTGCCATCAGCAGCAGTAGATGTTTGTGCTTTAAAATCTTCAGTGATTGAAACTGCTGTTGCATTGAATTCTTTTGGACCGTTTTCACGGAATTTTGCCATAATCGCCTTGATTTGCTCAGCACCGTCAACACCAGAGAGGGTAACAGAGATTGTCTTTTCAGCATAGTAGCCGTACTCTTTGTAGATTTCCTCGATACCGTCAGCAAGTGTCAAACCACGAGAGCGGTAGTAAGCAGCAAGCTCAGCAACGACAAGGACAGCTTGAATCGCATCTTTATCACGTACGAATGGTTTGATCAAGTAACCAAAGCTTTCTTCAAATCCCATCATGTAAGTGTGATTGTGTTTTTCTTCAAATTCTTGAATCTTTTCAGCGATGAATTTGAAACCAGTCAAAACGTTGAACATAGTTGCGCCGTAGCTTTCAGCAATCTTCGTTACCAAGTCAGTTGATACGATCGATTTGCAAAGGGCTGCATTTTCTGGAAGAGTACCAGCATTTTTATGGGCTTCCAAGATGTATTTCGCCATGATGGCCCCGATTTGGTTACCTGAAAGGTTGAGGTAGCTACCATCTTTTTGAAGGACTTCAACACCAACACGGTCAGCGTCAGGGTCAGTTGCGACAAGAACATCAGCGCCTACTTGGCGACCAAGTTCTTCAGCAAGTGCAAAAGCTGCTTGACTTTCTGGGTTTGGAGATTTTACTGTTGAGAAGTCTGGATCTGGAGTTGCTTGAGACTCAACGACCTGAACAGAGTCAAATCCTGCTTGAGCAAGAGCACGACGAGCCAACATTTCACCAGTACCGTGAAGTGGAGTGTAGACAATCTTCATGTCTTTACCGAATTCTTCAATCAAGGCAGGATTGATGTTCACGTCTTTGACTTCTTTGAGGTATTCAGCATCAATAGCTTCACCGATGACTTCAATCAAACCAGCTGCTTTTTCAGCTTCAACATCCGCAACTTCTACAGCGAATAGATTGTCGATGGCACGGATGTAGGTTGTCAAAGCGTCCGCGTCGTGTGGAGGCATTTGGCCACCATCTTCACCGTAAACTTTGTATCCGTTAAACGGAGCAGGGTTGTGGCTAGCTGTAATCATGATCCCTGCAAAACAGTTGAGGTGACGAACAGCAAATGAAAGTTCTGGAGTTGGACGGAGACTTTCAAAGACATAGGATTTAATACCGTGTTTTGCAAGAACGGCTGCTGATTCAAAGGCAAATTCTGGAGAGAAGTGACGGCTATCGTAGGCGATGGCTACACCACGTTCTTTTTCATTTCCACCTTTAGATTCGATCAAACGAGCCAAACCTTCAGTTGCTTGACGAACAACGTAGATATTAATACGGTTAGTCCCAGCACCAATCAATCCGCGCATACCAGCGGTACCGAATTCAAGGTTTGTGTAGAAGGCATCTTCCTTCGTTTTTTCATCCATGTTTTCCAAATCACGACGAAGATAATCTGGTAGGTCAGCGAAATCAGCCCATTTTTGGAAGTTTTCTTGATAAGTCATAGTGCAACTCCTTATTTCTATAAATTAATCGCTTACATTATAGCATTTTTTTTCTGAAAAAACTAGATTCAATAGCAATTGTTTTCAAATTTATATGCTGAGTGTCCACAAAAAATCACACCTTCATTTGAAAAGTGTGATAAACGAAAATGACTTATAATGAATTCTTAACTTTTGAGAGAGGTGGGATGATAGCTAGTGTCAGAATGACTGTCGCTAGGACCTCAATCAATGAGTTGGTGGTTAAAACAGCACCGAGGAAGGCTTGGATACCACCTGGATAATTTTTCGAAAAGAAGATGAAAATACCTGAAAGCACAAAGAAAGTGTTGGTGAAAGATCCAACCGCTGCAGCGATTGCCAGTCCGGATTTATTATGAATCAACTTGTACACAAAGTAAGGGGTGATCCCGATGAGGATACGGGGAACCAGTACGATAATCAGAGAGTAAATGTTTCCTTTTTCAACAAAGGGACTGAATAAATAACTACTTGGTAGCTGAACGATAGTGTTGATGGTGAGACTAAAGAGTCCCATCAAGAGTCCCAAGGTCCCACCAATACGAGGTCCATAAAGAATAGAGGCAATGACCACTGGAATATGGACGAAGGTCGGTGGAATTAGAAAGGGGAAAAATTGGAAGATCATGGTTGATGTAAAATGAATGGTCACCATGATAGCGAAGAAAATAGAAATTTGTGCAATAGATGAAGAAGATTTTCTCATGAGAGCGACTCCTGTATAGTAGTTAGAATGGTTTCGATGGAAGCTAAAGCGCCAGATCCCTGATCTCTACAAGCTAGTATAGCTTCACGCGGTGGGATGATTTGGTAGCCATAGCTTTTTAGGGTTTCAAGATTGTTTTGTGTAGCGGGATGATTCAACATCTTGGTATTCATAGCAGGTGCTAGGAATTTTTTTACTTCAGACGGAAGGGCCAAAGCAGTGCTGGTAACAATGTTATCTGCAAAGCCGTGGGATAATTTTGCAATGGTATTGGCACTAGCAGGTGCGACTAGAAAAAGATCGGCCTCTTTCCCCAAGTCAATATGTTGGATTTGTTTTGGATCGTCTTCTGTCATGATCTCTACCAGGACAGCTTGTTTGGAGAGGACCTGAAGGGTTAGAGGGGTAATAAAAGCTGTAGCTGCAGGAGTCATCAGAACCTTTACCTGGTGACCAAGCTTGGTCAATTGACTGGTGAGGTCCGCTGCCTTATAGGCAGAAATGCTCCCTGTTACAGCCAGTAGTATATTCGCCATAGGTTTTATCCTTTGTTCCTAATGTGATGGTAAATTTTTTGAGCAATATCCAATTTCGTTTCGGCTATTTGAGTAGCATCTTTCGTAACTAAGTAAGCTCGATGTTTTCCGTCTTGAATTTCGCTTAAGTCATTGGCAACAATCATTTCTGCCTGATTCTTTTCGAGACTTGCACGAGCAACGGCTAGGAGTTGATCCTGTGCTACACCAACCAGCAGTTTAAAGCCGATCAAGCGAATGTCTGGATTCCACGTTTTTACTAAGGAAATCAACTTAGGATTTTTCTTCAAAAAGAGAACTTGGTAATCTTCCTCTGAAGAAATTTTCGATTCCTTGTTGGATTGATGAAGAAAATGCTCTAAATTGCTAGCTTCTTTGACAGCCTGGAAACCTGACATATAGATAGGGCTGTAGTCAGAGATGGCCATGGCATGGATGAGCACCTGGTGAGTTGGAGTTTCTTTCTCAAGGACGGTTTGAAGTTCAGCGACATTTTTGATGAATATCCTTCTTAAATGAGGATGTTCTTTGGGCTGAACCGCAGTTGGGGTTGTCACCAAAGTCACAGAAAATCCTGCCTCTAAAAAACGTTCGGAAATGATTTTTCCAAGTTGACCAGTGGAATGGTTGGTAATCGAACGAACCTGATCGATCTTTTCACTCGTCCCACCGGAAGTAATCAAAATATTCATAGGCTTATTATACAAGAATTTTATATTATAGTAAAGCCAAGAACATGGCTCTTACGATTGTTGGTCAAGGGGATACAAAGGCGGTAGAATAGACGATTAAGCGACTCATAGTTATTTCATATAGTGGGGTATAAGAAATTGGAATAAAGGCTGAAAAAGCAGAATTACTAAGCAAAAACCGAACGAACGGGAAAAGTTTGAGAGTTAAAATATATATCCTTGTGAAATTTCTGTATAATAGGATTATTAAATAGTGAGAAGATTCAGATGAAGACAGATATCGAGATTGCACAAAGTATTGAATTGAAACCAATCACAGATGTGGTAGAGAAATTGGGTATTCACTTCGATGACCTAGAACTCTATGGAAAGTATAAGGCGAAATTAACCTTTGACAAGATCCAAGCCGTTCAGAAAGAAGAACCAGGGAAACTCATCTTGGTAACAGCGATTAACCCGACTCCAGCAGGGGAAGGAAAGTCCACCATCACCATTGGTTTGGCAGATGCCTTAAATAAAATTGGCAAACAAACCATGATTGCCATTCGCGAACCTTCTTTAGGTCCTGTTATGGGGATTAAAGGTGGCGCAGCTGGTGGAGGCTATGCCCAAGTTCTACCAATGGAAGACATCAACCTTCATTTCACGGGTGACATGCATGCCATTACAACAGCAAATAATGCACTTTCAGCTTTGATCGACAATCATTTGCATCAAGGAAATGAGCTAGGCATTGACCAACGTCGGATTATCTGGAAACGGGTAGTGGACTTGAATGACCGTGCTTTGCGTCACGTATCGGTCGGTCTCGGTGGACCGCTCAATGGGATTCCTCGTGAAGACGGGTTTGATATCACCGTTGCTTCTGAGATTATGGCCATCCTTTGCTTGGCGACAGATATTGAAGACTTGAAACGTCGTTTGGCTAATATTGTGATCGGTTACCGCTATGATCGTAGTCCAGTTTATGTCCGTGATTTGGAAGTGGAAGGGGCGCTTGCCTTGATTCTGAAAGATGCGATCAAGCCAAACTTGGTCCAAACCATCTATGGAACTCCAGCCTTTGTTCATGGTGGACCTTTTGCTAATATTGCTCATGGATGTAATTCTGTTTTAGCTACCTCAACCGCTCTTCGTTTAGCCGATTACGTAGTGACAGAAGCAGGTTTTGGGGCGGATTTGGGAGCTGAAAAATTCTTGGATATCAAAACACCAAATCTTTCTGTTAGTCCATCTGCAGTGGTGATTGTCGCAACGATTCGTGCTTTGAAGATGAATGGTGGAGTTGCCAAAGATGCTCTCTCTGAAGAAAATGTAGAAGCTGTTCGTTCAGGTTTTGCTAACTTGGAGCGCCACGTAGAAAATATGCGTAAATTCGGAGTTCCTGTAGTAGTGGCTATTAATGAATTTGTCACAGATACAGAAGCTGAAATTGCAGCTCTGAAAGAACTCTGTGCTTCTATTCAAGTTCCTGTTGAATTGGCGAGCGTTTGGGCTGATGGTGCTGATGGAGGGTTGGCCCTAGCAGAAACCGTGGTGGCGACCCTTGAAACAAGTCCAGCTAGCTACACTCGTCTTTATGATAATGATCTTTCTATTGAAGAGAAAATTACCAAGATTGCTAAGGAAATTTACCGGGCAGACAATGTTGTCTTTGAGAAAAAAGCCAAAACTCAGATTGCTCAGATTGTAAAAAATGGCTGGGACAAGTTGCCCGTTTGTATGGCCAAGACACAATATAGTTTTTCAGATGATCCAAGTCTCCTTGGGGCACCTTCTGGATTTGACATTACTATTCGCGAATTGGTGCCTAAGACTGGTGCAGGCTTCGTCGTTGCTCTAACTGGTGAAGTGATGACCATGCCTGGACTACCAAAACGTCCTGCTGCTTTGAACATGGATGTGGCAGAAGATGGGACAGCCTTGGGCTTATTCTAATAAAAGTATATGAGAGTGGGACAAAAGTCCTAGCCTCTCAATTGTCTTTGGATTGTCGAGCAAGA
>ERZ773146.3203-NODE-3203-length-10517-cov-5.054674_pt1 | contig 10517 bp, 9 predicted proteins | sample MGYA00580847_ERZ773146 | MGnify/ENA primary metagenome ERZ773146 (study PRJEB29015, sample SAMEA2737830) | human gut metagenome | biome: human gut; feature: human-associated habitat; material: faeces | place: China | collected 2012 ...
ATTTTCTATTGACATTAAAAACCAATGTGATAAACTTGTTTATGCAGGAACTGTTCATAAGTGAACAATTCACTGGTAAACAGTTCCTGCGTGTGAAGATAGAAAGGAGGATTACAATTTTGTGTGAAGAACATTTTCATATCGGTCCACAGGTACATAAAATGGATCGTTCCATTTCAAAATTACTTGAGGCGAGAGTAAAAGCGGAAGGGTTGGATGAAGTAACCCTTATGCATGGATGGATTTTGCGTTATCTCTATGAACATCAGGATGCAGAGATTTATCAAAAAGACATAGAGAAGTATTTCGGAATCTGCCGTTCGGGAGTGACGAATATCATTCAGGCTTTAGAGAAGAAAGGACTTGTCTGTCGTGCTTCGGTTGAGAGTGATGCAAGGTTGAAAAAGGTTATGTTGACAGAGGCAGGACGCGAAAGTCACGAAAAGCTTGGAGAGATTTTCAAGCGAATGGACGCAGAACTGGAAGAAGGAATTACCGAAGAAGAATTACAGGCATTTTTGAGAGTGACTCATAAGGTTCATCTCAATCTAAGAAAAATGAGAGGAGAGAATTCATGATTCGTACTTTATTAAAAGAAGTAAAAGAGTATAAGACAGCATCGATCGCGACACCGATTTTCATGATTCTTGAAGTTTTATTTGAGACATTGATCCCGTTTTTGATGGCATCGATCATTGATAAAGGGGTTAATACGGGTGATATCCACCACATTTATAAAGTGGGTGGAATCATGATCGTAGCAGCATTTTTAGGCCTGCTTGCCGGAATGGCGGGAGGACGTTATGGAGCAAAGGCTTCTACAGGTTTCGCAAAGAATTTGAGAAATGCAATGTTTGATCGGATTCAGACATATTCGTTTGCAAATATTGATCATTTCAGTACAGCAGGACTGGTAACGCGTCTGACAACAGATGTAACAAATGTGCAGAATGCGTATCAGATGATGTTACGTATGATGATGAGAGCACCGGCAAGTATGGTATGTGCGATGGTGATGGCATTTGCAATCAATGCAAGGCTGGCAAGTATTTATCTTGTGGCAGTCTTGATTCTTGGAATTATTTTGTTTTTTATTATCCGTCATGCAACTGCATATTTCCAACAGGCATTTCCGAAATATGACGCATTGAATGAGTCTGTTCAGGAAAATGTTTCTGCAATCCGTGTTGTAAAGGCATATGTAAGAGAAGAGGAAGAGACAAGTAAATTCAAACGCGCAAGCAAGAATATTTATGATATTTTTGTAAAAGCAGAGAAGAATGTTATCTGGAATGCACCGATCATGATGTTTACAGTTTACACCTGTATTATTTTAATCAGCTGGTTCGGTGCGAAAATGATTGTTGTGGATTCTCTTACAACCGGAGAACTGATGAGTCTTCTTGCTTATTGTATGAATATTCTTATGAGTCTTATGATGCTTTCGATGGTTTTCGTTATGATTTCCATGAGTATGGCAAGTATGCGCCGTATTGCGGAAGTGCTGAATGAAAAAACAGATATTCACAATCCAGAGCATCCGGTATATGAAGTCGCAGACGGAAGCATTACATTTAAAAATGTAGACTTTTCTTATAAGAAAGACAGTGCAGAGAAGGTTCTCAAAGACATCAATCTGGAGATTCGTTCCGGAGAAACGATTGGAATTATCGGAGGAACCGGAAGTGCGAAGACAAGTCTGGTCAATCTGATCAGTCGTCTGTATGACGTCACGGACGGAGAGATTCTGGTTGGTGGAAAAAATGTAAAAGAATATGATCTTGAGGTGCTCCGTAATCAGGTGTCTGTAGTGCTTCAGAAAAATGTCTTATTTACAGGAAGTATTTTAGACAATCTCCGTTGGGGAGACAAAGAAGCGACAGATGAAGAGTGTATCCAGGCATGTAAACTGGCCTGTGCAGATGAATTTATCGAGCGCTTTCCGGATAAATATAATACGCATATTGAACAGGGCGGAAACAATGTGTCCGGTGGACAGAAGCAGAGACTCTGTATTGCAAGAGCATTGTTAAAGAAGCCGAAGATCCTGATTCTTGATGACAGTACAAGTGCTGTTGATACTGCAACAGATGCGAAGATCCGACGTGCATTCCGTGAAGAGATTCCGGATACGACAAAGCTGATCATTGCACAGCGTGTATCCAGTGTTCAGGATGCAGACCGTATTATTGTGATGGATGAAGGAAAGATTCATGGATTCGGAACACATGATGAACTGCTTGTGTCAGATGAGATTTATCGCGAGGTATATGAGTCTCAGACACAGGGAGGCGGAGATTTTGATGAAAATGGAGGTGAAGCATAATGCGCGGACCAATGGGAAAACCAAAGAATAGAGTGGAAAATCCTGGAAAATTACTTAAACGTCTGATGGATTATATTTTCCGGGATTATAAATTTCATTGCATTATAGTATTCATCCTTATTTTTGTAGGAGTTATTGCAAATGTTCAGGGAACAATGTTCACAAGAGATTTGATTGATAAATACATTACACCGTTCTTATTGTCCGGTGATACACCGAACTTTACACCGCTTGCACATGCAATCGGAAAAGTTGCTTGTTTTTATGGAGTCGGAATTGTGGCAACTTATACTTATAACCGAATTATGATCAATGTGACACAGGGAATGATGATGAACATGAGAAATGATCTGTTCAGTCACATGGAGAAACTTCCGATTAAATATTTCGATACACATGCGCATGGTGATATTATGTCAATCTACACGAATGACATTGATACACTCAGACAGATGGTAAGCCAGAGTATTCCGCAGATTATCAACAGTGGATTTACAATTGTCAGTGTATTTATCAGTATGCTGATCTTGAATATTCCACTGACAGCAGTGACGATGGTTATGGTTGCGATCATGATCTTGGGAACAAAGAAAGCTGCCGGACAGAGTGGAAAATATTTCCTTGAGCAGCAGAAGAATCTTGGTAAGGTCAACGGATATATTGAAGAAATGATGAACGGCCAGAAGGTTGTGAAGGTATTCTGTCATGAAGAAGAAAGTAAGACAGAATTCAAAAAGTTGAATGAGGATCTGTTTGTAAGCGCAGATCGTGCAAATACTTATGCAAACTTCCTCGGCCCTATGAATGCGCAGATTGGAAATATCAGTTATGTAATGTGTGCAATCGTTGGAGGTGCACTTGCTCTTAACCATGTCGGTGGATTTACATTGGGCGGTCTGGCAAGTTTCCTTACATTTAATAAAAGCTTCAGTATGCCGATCAACCAGGTGAGCCAGCAGCTGAATGCGATTGTTATGGCACTCGCAGGTGCGGAGCGTATCTTTACACTTCTGGATGAAAAAGTGGAAGTGGATGAAGGTTATGTTACATTAGTTAATGCGAAAGAAGAGAATGGAAAACTGACAGAAAGTGAGAAGCGTACTGGCCGCTGGGCATGGAAACATACACATCAGGCGGATGGTTCTGTTGATTATGTTGAGTTAAAAGGAAATGTTGTATTTGACGGAGTGGATTTCGGATACAATGATGACAAAATCGTCCTTCATGATGTGAAGCTATATGCAGAACCGGGGCAGAAGATTGCTTTCGTAGGTTCAACAGGAGCCGGTAAGACGACAATTACAAATCTGATCAATCGTTTCTACGATATTCAGGATGGTAAGATCCGCTATGACGGAATTAATATTAACAAGATCAAGAAAGCAGATCTTCGACATTCTCTTGGAATCGTATTGCAGGATACACATTTGTTTACAGGTACAGTGAAAGATAATATTCGTTTTGGAAAGCTGGATGCAACAGATGAAGAAATCATTGCAGCAGCAAAGCTGGCAAATGCAGATGGATTTATCCGCAGACTTCCGGAAGGGTATGACACGGTGATCACCGGAGATGGAGCAAACTTAAGTCAGGGACAGCGACAGCTTCTTGCGATTGCCCGTGCGGCAGTAGCAGATCCACCGGTATTGATTCTGGATGAGGCAACAAGTTCAATCGATACCCGCACAGAGCGTATTATCCAGGAAAGTATGGACCGGCTGATGCATGGGCGTACTACCTTTGTGATCGCACACCGTTTGTCAACAGTTCGTAATTCTGACTGTATTATGGTACTTGAACAGGGAAGGATTATCGAGAGAGGTACACACGACCAGTTGATTGAAGAGAAAGGTAAGTATTATCAGCTGTATACAGGAAATGCAATATCAGCGTAGAAGAAAGTAGAGATAAAAAAGAACTGAACCCAGATAATTAATGTCAATGGGTTCAGTTCTTTTTGAAATAGAAATCAACGTTCAGTAAAATCTAAAGCTTCATGTGCAAGTTTACGTTCAGCTTCCCCAGCAGAACGGTATTTCAAAAGAAAATTCACTTCATTTTTTGTAAGAAGAATGTCGTTTTCACTATTTTCAATTTTAATACAGAAATAGTTTTTTACTTCAACTGATGATGGATTCTTTGCATTGCAGTACTGAGTGATAAGCGAGTCGACAGAGGTGTGATAGATCCAGGATAGTTCAGCAAGAAGTTGAAGGTTTGGTTCACGTACGCCGGTTTCATAATTTGAATAAGCCTGATGAGTGATATGCAGCTTTTTGCCGATCTGAGCCTGTGTGTAGTTATATTGCTTTCTCAAACGCCGTAGATTATCCGCAAGTTGAATATTTGCCATAGTTTCACCTCCGTTTCTATCATCCGTTAAGGTTCAAGGATGTCTTTTCCCTCAATGAGATATTCATAAGAAACGTCGAAGATCTCAGTTAGAGCTTTCAATTCTATGTCTGTAACGTAACGTTTGTTGGTTTCTATTCTTGTAATTACATTTTTGTCCATATCATATCCGTGCAATTGGAGTTTGTAAGCTAAAAGTCTCTGTGACATATGGTGTTGCCGACGAAGTTCAATGAGCCTTTTGCCGATCAGATTCTTCTCTCCGGTAGTAGGTGTTCGTTTTGGCATAGTTCTAATCCCTCCTGTAAATAGTGTGAACAGGTTTGTCTCGTTTTTTGCACTTTTAATGATTTTACATGGAATTAAGTGACCAAATGGTTGGAATAATGAGACAAATGGAAAATAATTGTATGATTTGTAATGATTGATCTCTGAAGATAGTGTATAATGTATTCCAAAGATATTTTAGAGAACTAGGAGAAAATACACCATGTATGAAATAATGACTGCCGATGAAGCAATCCGGCTGATTCGGGACGGAGACTGTATCTGTGTGAATTCATTTGTCGGAATAGAGAATCCAATTGAACTTCACGAAGCAATTTACAGAAGATACCAGAAGATGCAGTCCCCAACACATCTGACAATGATTTCCAGTGCCGGTTTTGGTGTCTGGGATGATGAACATAATGCAGAAGGATACATCAGAGAGGGTGCTGTGGACAAGCTTATCTGCGGGCATTTTGGAGCAATGCTCAGTACAAAGAAACTGGTTTTAGAAGACCGGTTTGAGGCATACAATCTTCCGCTTGGATGCATTTCACATGCAATCCGTGCACAGGCCGGAGGTCTCCCGGGTGCACTTTCAAAGGTTGGCTTGGATATATTTGTAGATCCAAGAAAAGAAGGGCCTGGAATTAACAGAATCTCAATTGATGATTCACTGGTCAGGCATGTGGAAGTGGATGGAGAGGAATTTCTCTATTATAAATTACCGAAAATTAATATTGCACTGATTAAAGGAACAGCAGCAGACAGAAAGGGAAATATTACTTTTGACGATATGTTTATGTCCGGTGATGCGCTGTCTATTTGTCAGGCAGTAAAAGCGAATCGCGGCAAGGTGATCGTACAGGTAGACCGCCTGGTGGACACCCCGTCACGACCGAGAAATGCGATTATTCCGGGATGTCTGGTAGATGCGATCGTTGTAGCAGAACCGGAAGCAAGAAATGAAGCCTATACAGCACTGACTGGAAGCTTTGAGATTCCATATGAAGAGTGGAACACATGGAGTGAGCGTTTAGATTCTGTCTCAGTGAAACAGTCAAAGAACAGTACGGTGGCAAATATCATCGGAAAACGTGCATCGAAGGAATTACGTGTAGATGATATTGTAAATATTGGAATCGGCATTCCGGAGATGGTTTCTCGTTTTGCAAGAAAGAGTGGAATGCTTGATATGGTGACATTGACGGTTGAGTCCGGAGGAATCGGAGGATTTCCGGTTTCAGGAGAAGCATTTGGAGCAATGATCGGTGCGGCATCTGTCTATGATATGGCAAACCAGTTTGACCTTTATGATAATGGTGGTCTCGATGTCTGCTTTATGGGCGCGCTTGAAGTGGATAAAGAAGGAAATGTGAATGCACACCGTGGACCGGGAGCGTTTGCCGGAATCGGAGGATTTGCGAATATCACAGCTAAGACACCAACCGTTGTATTCTGTTTCAGCTTTACAGCAAAAGGACTGGAAGTTTCACAGAAGAAGGGGATTGTTGAAATTGAGAAGGAAGGTTCTATTTCAAAATTTGTAGATCGAGTCAAGAGTATCAGTTTTTCTGCCAGACGTGCGATCGCAAATGGACAGAAGGTACTTTATGTGACTGAACGCTGTGTATTTCGCCTGACACCGAAGGGGCTGAAATTGATAGAAGTATATCCTGGAATTGATGTGCAGAAAGATATTTTAGATCTTCTGCCATTCGAAGTGGAAGTATGATATAGAAAATCAATGCAAAATAAGATGAAGATTTGTTAAAAAAGTTCATGGACTTCATCACGTTAAATTGATACAATTTATCCACAGGACAACAGAAAGGACATTATTATTATGGAAAAAGGTACAATTTTTAAATTTCATAATGATCTTGATACAGATCAGATCATCGCATCCCAGTATCTGCTTCTGCCGAACTTAGATGAGATGAAAAGTCATACATTTGAATCTTTAGATCCGGATTTTGCAAAGAAGGTAAAACCGGGAGATTTTGTAGTCGGAGGAGAGAATTTTGGTTGTGGATCCTCCAGAGAGCAGGCACCGGGTGTGCTCAAAGCACTTGGAGTACAGGCTGTCATTGCGAAATCATTTGCAAGAATCTTCTATAGAAATGCAATCAATATCGGACTTCCGGTCATTGTCTGTAAGGAGCTTCCGGATGAGGTGAAGACAGGTGATACAATGGAACTTCGCATGTCTGACGGAACAGCTGAGGCGAATGGAAAGACTTATTCCTGTACAAAGCTGCCGGAGTATATGCAGAATATTCTGAATCAGGGTGGACTGATCGCTTCACTGAATAAGGAGGACTAGAACTATGGGAATGACAATCGCAGAGAAGATCATCGCTGCTGCAGCCGGTGTGGACAGCGTAAAACCGGGAGATATCCATACAGTAACATTGGACAGAATGATGAGTAATGATGGAACGACACATCTTACTGTGGATATGTATAATAACAAATTAAAGAATCCTCGTATTGCAGATCCGAAGAAACTGGTATTCATTGTGGATCATAATGTGCCATCAGACAGTCCGAAGACAGCGGCATCTCAGAAGAAAATGAGAGATTTTGCAAAAGAGAACGGAATTGACTTCTGGGAAGGAAAGGGTGTCTGCCATCAGGTTATGATGGAGAACTATGTCCGTCCGGGAGAACTGATCTTCGGAGCTGACAGCCATACTTGTTCCTACGGAGCACTCGGAGCGTTCGGTACAGGTGTCGGATGCACAGACTTCCTTTATGGAATGGTGACAGGACAGTCCTGGGTACTTGTTCCGGAATCCGTGAAATTCAATCTGATCGGAGAACTTCCAGAAGGTGTTTATGCAAGAGACCTGATCCTGACAATTATCGGTCAGGTTGGTGCGAACGGATGTAACTATCAGGTGATGGAGTTCACAGGAGAAGGTGCAAAGACACTGAGCATCAGTGATCGTATCGCACTTTGCAACATGGCAGTAGAAGCCGGAGCCAAGACAGGTATCTTCGAGGCAGATGAAAAAGCAATGGAATACCTGAAAGAGCATGGCCGTGAGCCGAAAGCTGTATTTCACAGTGATCCGGATGCGCATTATATCAGAGAGTATACAATCGATCTTTCTAAAGTGGAACCGGTCGTGGCAAAACCTGATTTTGTAGATAATTTAAGTCCGGCAAAAGAAGTGCGTGGAATTAAGATTGATGAAGCATTTTTAGGCTCCTGTAATAATGGACGTATTGAAGATCTTCGTGTCGGAGCAGAAGTCATCAAAGGAAAGAAAGTTGCAGATAAGGTCCGTTTCCTTGTTGTTCCGGCAAGCCAGACAATTTACCGTCAGGCTCTTAAGGAAGGACTTCTTGACATTTTCATGGAGGCAGGCGCAATTGTGATGAATCCGAACTGTAGTGTCTGCTGGGGAAGCTGCCAGGGAGTTATCGGTGAAAATGAAGTTCTGATCAGTACAGGAACACGTAATTTTAAGGGTCGTGCAGGACACCCAAGTTCAAAAGTGTATCTTGGATCCGCAGCAACAGTTACAGCATCAGCAATTAAGGGCGAGATCGCACTTGCATCTGATCTGTAAAGTGAAAGAAACAAGAGGTAGCTTACACAGAGAAGAACTTATATATTTTGAGGTGAACTATGGATAAATTTACAGGAAAGGTGTGGGTGCTCGGAGATGATATTGATACTGATATCATCATCCCGACAGAGTATCTTGCACTGAAAACAATTGACGATATGAAACAGTATGGATTCAGTCCGCTTCGTCCGGAGCTGGCAGGACAGATCCAGAAAGGTGATATTATTGTTGCAGGAAAGAACTTTGGGTGTGGATCTTCCAGAGAGCAGGCACCGGAGATCATCAAAGCACTTGGAATCCAGTGTGTGATCGCAAAATCATTTGCAAGAATCTTTTTCCGCAATTCAATCAATAATGGTCTGCTTTTGATCGAGCAGCCGGATCTGTATGATGATATGAAAGAAGGCGACACAATTGATGTCGTGATGAATCAGCATGTAGACTATAATGGCAAAGAATATCCGATTGCTTCTCTGCCGGAGAATCTGATGAGCATCATTCAGGCAGGCGGACTTGTAAAAGCTATGCGCAAGCTGAATGGACTTGAGGATTGAGCAGAAAGGAGAGCATGATGGGCGAGACGATTATTGAAAAGATTATCAGACATAATACAGGAAAGGCAGTAAAGCCGGGAGATATCGTGACAGTTAATGTTGACAGATGCATGATCCATGATATTTTCATTCCTTTTGTAGCAGATAAATTTGAAGAGATGGGATTTACAAAACTTCATGATCCGGATAAAGTGGTTTTGATTTATGACCACCTGGTTCCGGCAAGCCAGCAGGATGACACAAGACATTTCCACAAAGGAGATGAATTTGTAGAAAAATATGGACTGACTCACGTACATAGAAGCGACGGAATCTGTCATCAGCTGATGACAGAAGCCGGATATGTGAAACCTGGAGATATCGCATTCGGAACAGACAGCCATACGACAACTTATGGTTGTGTCGGCGCATTTTCATCCGGAATCGGTTATACAGAAATGGCAAGTATTCTCGGAACCGGTACAATGTGGATCAAAGTTCCGGAGACGATCAAAGTTGTGATTGACGGAGAACTTCCGGAAAATGTAATGTCCAAGGATATCATTCTCCGATTGATCGGAGATCTCCGTGCGGACGGAGCAACTTACAGAGCACTGGAATTCTCGGGAAGCACGATTGAGAATATGTCAGTTGCAAGCCGTATGACAATGGCAAACATGGCAATCGAGGCAGGAGCAAAATGTGCACTTTTCACACCGGATGAGAAGACAGCAGAATATTGTGAGATTGAACTCAACGACTACCAGAAAAGCCTTGTTGGAGATGAAGATGCTGTTTATATGAAGACAATGACATATAAGGCAGAGGATTTCGTTCCGGTTATGGCATGTCCGTCCCAGGTTGATAAGATCAGAGATGTCAGTGAACTGGAAGGAACAGAGATTGACCAGGTATTTATCGGATCCTGTACAAACGGTCGCCTGGAAGACCTCAGAGCTGCAGCAGAAGTACTCAAAGGGAAGAAAGTTGTAGACTTTGTGAAGCTGATCGTTACACCGGCAAGCCGCAAGATCTACAGACAGGCACTGGCAGACGGAACACTGGATATTCTGGCAGAAGCAGGTGCGATTATTACACATCCGGGGTGCGGATTGTGTTGCGGAAGAACAGGAGGAATCCTTTCTGATGGAGAACGAGTTGTAGCAACGAATAACAGAAACTTCCTTGGACGTATGGGAACATCTAAGGTAGAGATTTATCTTGCAAGCCCGAGAACAGCAGCGGCATGTGCAGTTGCCGGGAAGATTGTGAATCCGGAATAAAATGATTCAAGGATTGCGGGAATTGCATAGCAATGGAGCAATCCGGTTACATCATAATATGGAAATATAAAAAGCTATTGATTACAACAATTAAGATGAACTGTGTTGTAATCGATAGCTTTTTTTAAAATGTTGTAACTGTTTTTCTAATTGACACCTTCGAATGATTTTGTTA
>ERZ773146.3211-NODE-3211-length-10510-cov-17.043615_pt1 | contig 10510 bp, 9 predicted proteins | sample MGYA00580847_ERZ773146 | MGnify/ENA primary metagenome ERZ773146 (study PRJEB29015, sample SAMEA2737830) | human gut metagenome | biome: human gut; feature: human-associated habitat; material: faeces | place: China | collected 2012 ...
GTGCGCTGCGGCGAGCCGCGATCCCCTCAAACCAACCCCTCAACAGAGTGGGGTTGGTTTGAATTTGTTAGAAGTGCCCGCTGCGGCCGGAGCCTCCGCCGCCGGTGCGGCCAACGCTGCCGCTGCCTCCGCCGGAGGACTTGGGCGGTTCGATGCGGCGGCGCGTTTCGGTGCGGTGGATAAAGCGGTCGGTCTGCCGTGCGAGACGGAGCTTACCGGAAACGTAACCGTCCGCCCGCGCCTGCACATACACGCTTTTCATCTTCCGCTTGAGAACGGAGCATACGAGAAACGCGATGAGGATTCCCGCGGCGCACGAAATGACGATCGCCGGTACCGGGCTGCGGCGCACGGGGTGCCCCTCCGCCGCGAGCGCAAGGTACTCTCCGCACGCGGACAGATAGTCCGAAAAGCCGCCGTACCAGTCGTTTTCGCGGAAGTTGTCGAGGAACGTATCCTCGATCTGCTCCTGGGCGTAGCTGTTGAAGGCGTATTCGCTCTTTTCGCCGTAATAGAAGTGGGCGAAGGCGCGGTCGTTCATGCTTAAAAGGAGGATCGCGCCGTTCCGCTCCGCGCCGGCGCCGAGCGAGTTGCGGTGATAGTAGGTATACGCCGCTTCATATGTGCCGCGGCTGTCGATGCGGCAGGCGTCGTTCACGGTGACAAGATAAATGCCGACGCCGTAGCGCTGCGCGATGCGCTGCGCGGCCTTTTCGAGCGAGGCGGTCTCGCTCGCGGTGAGGATACCGGCGTCGTCCGTTATGTAAGAGAGCTGCGCGCCGTCCGCGAGCGCGGCGGGGGTGAGAGCGAGCAGGAGAAGGAAGGCGAGAAGGAAAGAGCAAATTTTCCGTTTCATATTTTCCCCTCCTTATCGCAGCAGAAAGCTGAGCGCCGTTCCGAGAAGCGCGACCGGCGCGGCAATGGCGGCGAATGTCCGCCAGTATTTTCCGGCGTCCGTCGGCAGATCGCCGACCATTTTGCCGGTCTGCCCGTTCATGGCAAAGAGGAAGCTCTTGCCGTTCCAACGCGTCGAGAGCATCCACACCGGCAGCAGCGCATAATGCACCTTGCCGCGGCGCAGCCGGACGTCCTGCGCGCGGGGAATACACGTGTCGTACCCGCTTACGGTGCGCCCGAGCGCGTCCAGCACCGTTTTCCGGCAGCGCTCGTCGGCGCGGCTTTCGCAGTCGGCGACCGGAACATCGTACTTATCCGCGAGAAAGCCGGGGAGATACGCCGAGGAAAACGGCTTGAGTTCGGCATAGTCGTAGGGCTCAATGGAGTCCATATGCGCGTCCGGCATCCGGCTCGAAGCGTCCACCGGCACCTTTTCAAAGGGCATCGAACCGTCGCGGCAGATCTCGAAATGGTCGGTCTTCGTGACCTCCCAATCGCCGGTGCGGAAAACGCGTGAGCGCGTCGCGTCGTAGCGCGCATGACCCTCCGCCTCGCCGTCGAACATCCAGAAGGGGACGTAAACGCCCTGGATCTTCTCGATCTGGTTCTGGGCGGAAAACGCTCTCGGCAGGAAGGGCTTGTTTTTATAGTGCCGCCGGAGCGCATTGATCGCGTCCTCGCGGCTGAGCTTGAAGGGCAGAACATAGTCCGGCCTCAGCGCCCCGGCGAACTGCCCCGGCACGACGGTCGGGTTGCCGCAGTACGGGCAGGCGGTCGCGGCGGTGTTCGCATCGCAGATGAGCTCCGCACCGCAGGAAGGACAGGAATAGGTCTTCATCCCGGCGGCGTCCGCGCCCCAGTCGGAGCTCATGGAGCCGGTGTCCCACGCGCTGCTGTCGCCGCTCTGCGCGGCAGTATCCGCCGTTTCAAACACCTCGGCGGCCTTTGCTTCCTTTTCCTTATACAGCGCCTCGATCTCTGCAACGGTGTATGAGCTGCCGCAGTAATCGCATTCCAGTTTCCCGGACGCGCCGGAATAGTGCAGCGGCCCGGTGCAGGACGGGCATTGGTAGTTGGTCACCTGTGTCGGCATAGGCACTCATCCTTTCCGATATATTTCTTTTATTTATAACATAAGCATCCCCCGGCTTCAACCCAGAGAGAAGCCGGGGGATGCTGAAAAATGCATTATTTTGCGTTGCCGCGCTTTTTGAGATACACCGCGAGAATGACGCCGGCGATGAGCATCACGACGCCGATCACGATGATGACCGTGCCGAGGATGGCGACGGGGTTCGTAAAGCCCCTGCTGCCCATGCCGGACGAGCCGAACGGGGAGGAGATGACGTTCCCGGCGCTGTCATACCAGATCGTGCCGCTTCCCGCAAAGTCGGAGAAGCCGCCGTATCCGCCGAAGGGATCCATGCCGGTGCTGCCGAAGAACGAACGCTCCATGCTGAGACTGACGCCGCGCGCGACCGCGCCGATCACGATGAAGCCGAGTCCCGCGAGCGCGGTATACACGCCGTAGAGCCAGCCATAGCGCCGGATGAGCCGCCCGATCACGCCGGGAATGGATTCGACCCAGTTGGAGCTCTGCGCCGGGGCCTCCGGTGCGGCCGGGATCTCCGATTCCGGAAATGTCTCCGGTTCCGGCTCACTCTCCGAGAGCAGCCAGTCTGTCGTCACGTCAAACGCTCTGGCGAGCAGGACGAGCTTCGAGAGCTCCGGCACGGACTCGCCGGTCTCCCATTTACTGATCGCCTGCCGCGACACGCCGAGCTTTTCCGCGAGCGCCTCCTGCGAAAGGCCCGCCTTTTTCCGGCAGTACAGAATTTTTTCCGATAGATTCATAAAGGTGTGTCCTCCTTGAATTTATGGCATCAGTATGACATGAAGATCGGTTGCGAAGCCACCGTTCCGGCTTGGAACTTTCGCAACCGGCGGTTGCAGAAGCTATTATAACAGAAAAACACCGCAAAAGTACACCAGAAAAACACAAATGCTTCACTGAAAAAGACTTGCTTATGCGTCAGAAAAGATGTACAATTAATTTCATATTTTAAATTGCAAAATAATTTTGCAACGTGTTATGAGGGAAGAGATATGAAAGAGAGATTGAATTTCCGGCAGCTCATCGCCGTGGCGAGCATGCTGTTTGGGTTGTTTTTCGGCGCCGGTAACCTGATATTCCCGGTGCATATGGGTCAGCTCGCGGGCGCGAACTCCTATATTGCGGCGCTCGGCTTCATCGTTACGGCGGTAGGTCTGCCTCTTATAGGCGTGGCGGCGTTCGGCATCAGCCGTTCGGACGATCTGCTCGCCATGAGCAGCCGCGTAGGGAAGGGGTACGGCGTATTCTTTACCTGCGCGCTGTATCTGACGATCGGCCCGCTTTTTGCGATCCCCCGCTGCGCCGCGACGAGCTTTACCATCGGCGTGGAGCCGATGCTCACCGGCGGCGCGGTGACGGAGCTTGCCATATTCTCCGTGATCTTCTTCGCGCTCGTGCTGTTCTTCTCGCTCCGCCCGAGCAAGATCCTCACATGGGTCGGGCGGATCATCAACCCGCTGTTCCTTGTGTTCCTTGCCGTGCTCGTTGTCACGGCGCTTGTAAAGCCTGTCGCTGCCGTTTCGTCGGTCGCGCCGGAGGGCGCATACGCCTCCAGCGCCTTCTCCGCCGGTTTTCTGGACGGCTACAATACGATGGACGCGCTTGCCTCGCTGGCGTTCGGCGTGATCGTTGTGGGCGTCATCCGCGATCTGGGCATTAAGCACGACGCCGCCGTCGCGGGCAACACCGTGCGTGCGGGCGTGTTCTCGTGCGTGTTTATGGGGCTCATCTATCTCGCCATGACGATCATCGGCGCGCAGAGCCGCGGCGCGTTCGCTGTGAGCGCCAACGGCGGCATCGCCCTGGCGGATATCGCCGGATACTATTTCGGCACCGCCGGACAGGTCATCCTCGCCGTTACGGTGACGCTCGCCTGTCTCAAGACGGCCATCGGCCTTGTCACAAGCTGCGCGGAGATCTTCCGCGTGCTGTTCCCGAAGTCCATGAGCTATAAGGCGTGGGCGATCGTGTTCAGCGTCGTGTCGCTGCTGATCACCAACGTCGGCCTGACGCAGATCATCGAATATTCCGTGCCGGTGCTCATGTTCCTCTACCCGCTCACCATCACGCTCATGCTGCTGAGCCTGTTCGGACATTTCTTTGACTACGATAAGCGCGTGTTCATTTCGGTCACGGCGTTCACGCTGGCCGCGGCGGTGCTGGATCTGCTCGCCGCGCTGCCGGTCGGAGCGCGTGCCTTCCTGCATGTGAACGGCTTTGTCGCCTTCTGCAAGGAGAGCCTGCCGCTTTTCGGCATCGGCCTCTTCTGGCTCATTCCTGCCGCCGTCGGCCTTGTCCTCGGCTTCATTCTCCGCGCCGCCGGGAAGAAAGCGACAGCGTGATAAGCGTTTTCATCTGCGCCGTTTATGGCTCCCTCTGACGAGAGAGCAGTCGAGCGAAACGAGACGGAGGGAGAGAAAAACGGCGTTTTCCGCATCGAACGTCTTTCTCGCTCTCCGTCAAAATATCAATTTTGCCGCCTCCCTCGTCAGAGGGAGGTGTTTTTTTATTCCTCCGCGGCTTTGGCGTTCTTTATATACCGGTAGACGCTCGCCTGCGAGCAGCCGAGCTTTTCCACGGTGAACTGCACCGCGCCGCGCAGCTCGAACATGCCTTGCTCATAGAGCCGCGCGACGATCTCGGCGCGCTCGGCCTGCGTCAGACGGCGCAGCGGCACGCCGGCGTCCCTTGTCACGGTCGCGAACAGGTCCTCCATCAGCCCGTTCATGTCGGACTGGAAATGCTCCGCCGGCTGCGCGGCGGCATGCTGCGGCGCGGCGGGCTGCTTGGCGGGCGCGTCGTCTGGGAAGTAGTGACGGTGGACAAAGTCGTCCGGGTGCACCAGCCGGAGGATGGTGTCGCTGACCTCATGGAAGCGGCTGTCGTCAAAGTTGACGCACAAAAGCCCCACGAGCTTTCCGCCGTCCTTGATGAACATCGTGCTCGAACGGAGCGTTTTTCCGTTGGATAACTGGCCCGTGTAATTAATAATATAGTTGTTGGATTCATATTGCTTCTGCATGATCATGCGCAGTGCCGCGTTGGTGATCGGCGCGCCTACGTCCCGTCCGCTGATGCCGCCGTTGGCGATCGCGGCAACGCGGCTCTGCTCCGGCAAAATTTCATGCAGAATGATCTCATAATCCGGCCCGAGAACGTGGCCGAGAAACTCAACAAGCCTTGTATAGTGCAAAAGCAGTTGTTCCGTCATGGGTTTTGTACCTCCCTTGGAGTGCGGTGATTCTCATACTACCATACCAAAACACCCGAGACAAGAAAAAAACCGCGATTTTTCGGGAATTTTCTCACAACGAGAAGAAAGTTTCTCGTTATATAATTTTTTTCGGCCGAAATTTGTGAGCAATAAACAAAAATATATTTAGACCTTGAAAAGATTTGTGATTTATATTGACAGCGTTTTGCGGCGATGATAAACTATTCTCACACCAAGGAGGTGAAAACCAGAATTGAAAAACGTTATCGCAACCGAAAAGGCCCCCGCGGCGATCGGCCCGTATTCGCAGGGCATCCGGGCGGGCAGCCTGATCATCACGTCCGGCCAGCTTCCCATTGACATGGCCACCGGTGCGTTCCCCGCCACGATCGAGGAGCAGACCCGCAAGTCTCTTGAAAACTGCAAGGCCGTCCTCGAGGCTTCCGGCGCCACCATGGAAAACGTCATCAAAACCACCGTTTTCCTGAGCGACATGAACAACTTCGCTGCCATGAACGGCGTTTACGCCACGTTCTTTGCCGGGGACTATCCGGCGCGCAGCGCGGTCGAAGTCGCCCGCCTCCCCAAGGACGCGCTCGTTGAGATCGAGTGCATCGCCGTCCTTTAATTTCTTTCGTCGATCTGATACTGTCCGCCAGGCGCCGGCAGCGAGCTGTCTGCGACGACCGGGGTATCTCCAAAACAAAAGGTGCAATGCGCCAACATTATGGAGGTCAGTATTATGAGTAAAGAGTATCCCCTGAACGTTCCCGCGCCCCATCATTTCACGTTCGCCGTCCGCGATATTCCCGATGTCACGGTCGAACAGCGTGAGCGCGTCCTGAAGGCGACGCATTACAACGAGTTTGCCTTCCCCGCCGGCATGCTGACGGTTGATATGCTCTCCGACTCCGGCACCACCGCGATGACCAACCAGCAGTGGGCGTCCCTGTTCCTCGGCGACGAGGCCTACGGCCGCAACACCGGCTACTACGTCCTTCTCGACACCTTCCGCGACATCTTCGAGCGCGGCGGCGAGAAGAACTGGAAGAAGATCATCGACTATGTCCGCACCGACTGCCGCGACGTGGAGACCATGATGGAGAACGTCTACCTTCCCGAGTACGAAGGCGGACTGTTCAACGGCGGCGCCGCCCAGATGGAGCGCCCCAACACCTTCATCATCCAGCAGGGCCGTGCCGCGGAGTCCGTCCTGATGGAGATCGTCAAGAAGATCCTCGCCCAGCGTCATCCGGGCAAGGTGTTCACGATCCCCTCCAACGGCCACTTCGACACTACCGAGGGCAACATCAAGCAGATGGGCTCCATCCCCAGAAACCTCTACCACAAGGAACTCCTTTACGAAATTCCCGAAGGCGGTAAGTACGAGAAGAACCCGTTCAAGGGCAACATGGACATTGAAAAGCTCGAACAGCTCATCCAGGGCGTCGGTCCGGAAAATGTTCCCCTGATCTTCACCTGCATCACCAACAACCCGATCTGCGGCCAGCCGGTCTCCATGGGCAATATCCGTGAGATCAACCGCGTGTCCCGCAAGTACGACATCCCCCTGATCTTCGACGTGGCCCGCTGGGCGGAGAACGCCTACTTCATCAAGATGAACGAAGAGGGCTACCGCGACAAGTCCATCGCCGAGATCGCCACCGAGATGTTCTCCTACTGCGACGGCTTCTGCATGTCCGCGAAGAAGGACGGCCACGCCAACATGGGCGGCATGGTCGCGTTCCGCGACAAGGGTCTGTTCTGGCAGAAATTCTCCGACTTCAACGAGGACGGCACCGTCAAGACCGACGTCGGCGTTCTGCTGAAGGTCAAGCAGATCTCCTGCTACGGCAACGACTCCTACGGCGGCATGTCCGGCCGTGACATCATGGCTCTGTCCGTCGGCATGTACGAGAGCTGCGACTTCAACTACATGCACGAGCGCGTGTCCCAGTGCGAATATCTTGCGCAGGGCTTCTACAAAGCGGGCGTCAAGGGCGTCGTTCTTCCCGCCGGCGGCCACGCTGTGTACATCAACATGGACGAGTTCTTCGACGGCAAGCGCGGCCACGAGACCTTCGCGGGCGAGGGCTTCTCGCTTGAGCTGATCCGCCGCTACGGCATCCGCGTCTCCGAGCTCGGCGACTACTCCATGGAATACGACCTCAAGACCCCCGAGCAGCAGGCGGAGCTGGCGAACGTTGTCCGTTTTGCCATTGACCGCAGCCGTCTCACCCAGGAGCACCTGGACTATGTCATCGCCGCTGTCAAAGCGCTGTATGAAGACCGCGAATCCATCCCCAACATGCGCATCATTTGGGGCCACAATCTCCCGATGCGCCACTTCCACGCGTTCCTTGAGCCCTACCCCAACGAAGAGAAGTAAGAAGTAAGAAGAAGTAAAGCAAAACCCCGGAGAAACTGAGAAAGCGCATACCAGCGAACCCGGACGGCACGACGCCGGTCCCCACCGGCGTCGTGCGTCAGTCGAATCCATCAAATTATTGGAGGGAAAATCAATGGCAGACAAACAGCTTACCTCAAACCGTGACGGCTTTACCAGCCGGTGGGGTTTCATCCTCGCCTGCATCGGTTCCGCCGTCGGCATGGGCAACATCTGGCGCTTCCCCATCATGGTCTCGCTATGGGGCGGAATGACGTTTCTTATCCCGTACTTCATCTGCGTTCTCCTGATTGGTTCTACCGGCGTTATCGGCGAGTTTGCTCTCGGCCGTGCGACCGGCGCCGGCCCCATCGGCGCTTTCGGCGAATGCACGGCTCTCCGCGGCAACCGCAAGATCGGCGAAGGCATCGGCCTTATCCCGGTCATCGGCTCTATGGCTCTCGCGATCGGTTACACGGTCGTCATGGGCTGGATCTTCAAGTACACCTTTATCTCCATCACCGGCGATATGCATGCAATGGGACAGGACATGGCGTCCATCGGCGGCCACTTTGACGTTGTCGCGGTGAATAACGTCCCCTGCATCATTATTGCGATCCTCGCGTCCTTTGCCATCATGGCGCTGGGCGTATCCGGCGGCATTGAAAAAGCCAATAAGATCATGATGCCGGCGCTGTTTGTCCTGTTTGTGGTTCTCGGCGTTTATATCGCGTTTCTTCCCGGCGCCGGCGCCGGCTACAAGTACATCTTCACGCTCGACCCCAAAGGGCTGCTCAACCCGATGGTGTGGATTTTCGCCTTCGGCCAGGCGTTCTTCTCTCTGTCCGTCGCCGGTAACGGTTCGGTCATCTACGGCTCCTATCTGCCGAAGAATGAGAACATCGTGACCTCCGCGAGAAACGTTGCCGTGTTCGATACGCTCGCGGCTCTCCTTGCGGCATTCGTCATCATCCCTGCGATGGCGGCGGGCGGCGCTCCTCTGGAGAAAGGCGGCCCGGGGCTCATGTTCGTGTGGCTCGTCAACGTTCTTAACGGTATGCCCGGCGGCCGTATCATCGGCGTTATCTTCTTCATCTGCGTCCTGTTTGCCGGCTTGAGCTCCATTATCAACCTGTATGAGGCTCCGGTCGCAACGCTGCAGGACAACCTGAAACTCAAGCGCGTCCCTGCAACGGCGATCATTCTCGCTGTGGGCGGCATTGTTGCCATTTTTATCCAGAAGATCACCTCCGAGTGGATGGATGTCGTCTCCATCTACATTTGTCCGCTTGGCGCGCTGTTGGCCGGCGTGATGTTCTTCTGGGTCGCGGGAAAGGACTTTGCGCTCAAGGAGGTCAACCATGGCCTCAAATCCCCAATCGGCGGCTGGTTCTATCCGCTTGCCAAGTATGTGTACTGCATCCTCTGCGTTATCGCGCTGGTTGCAGGCGCGGCGCTCGGCGGCATCGGCTGATCGACCCGATCCAATAAAAACGCGCGTATCGGTTTTCCGGTACGCGCGTTTTTTCTTGCTCTATGGCAAAAACCCTGCTACAATGAACTCCCGGATGGCGAAAACCGTCTAACGAATATCATAAAATGCTTTTAGGAACGAAACACCATGAAACAAAGCGACAATACAAACCGAACGCCTGCCAATTGGGACGGCACACCGCAGGAGGACTATTTCGCCGACTGGAACACTCCGCCGGAGGAATATCCCGCCGCGGGACGGCATCTCTCGCCGGAAGCGCGGGAAGAATACTATGCCGAGCGCGACGCCTACTACGCCCGCCGGGACGCCTACTATGCGCAGCGCGATGCCTACTACGCCCAGCGCGAGCGCGGGGAGCGCGCCGCGGACGAGGAAGGCGAAGAATACGAAGAGGAGTACGGCGAAGACTGTGCCGACGACGCGGACGAGCCGGAGGAGGAAGAGGACGACGTTTCCTATGCCCCCGAGGACCGCGCCGAAACGCTGGAGGAGCCGAAAGAGAAGCCGAAAAAGAAAAAGCGCCGCCGCAAGGGGGGCTTTCTGCGGTTTCTTGTCACGGTCATCGTGCTTGCGATCGTCGCGCTGGTGGTCATCGGCAAAGCACCGGTGCGAAATCCGGATAACCTTGAGCGTATTTCGGGCCGCAGCACGGTACTTCTCTGCGGCACGGACGAGGACGGCATGCGAACCGACACGATCCTTCTCCTGACGCTCGACCGGAACGAGGGAAGCATCCGACTTTTGAGCATCCCGCGCGACACCTATGCGCCTGCCTACTATGTGCCGAAGATCAACTCGGCCTACGGCGCGGTCGGCGGCGGGGAAAAGGGCATGGAGCAGCTCATGGAGCAGGTGAAAAACGTCGTCGGCTTCATGCCGGACGGCTATGCGCTCGTTAATCTCAGCGCCTTTGTGGAGGCGGTCGATCTGCTCGGCGGGCTGGATTTTGACGTGCCCATGGACATGGACTACGACGATCCCGACCAGAACCTTTTCATCCATCTGAAAGCCGGCGAGCAGCACCTGACCGGCGAGCAGCTTATGTGGGTCGTGCGTTTTCGCTCGGGATACGCCAATGCCGACATCGGCCGCACGGAGGTGCAGCGCGCGGTGATGAAGACCGCCATGAAGCAGTGGCTGCGGCCGAAAACGCTCGCTGCGCTGCCGGGGCTCTGGCGCATATATCAGGAGAATCTCACGACCGACCTCTCGGTGCGCAACATCGTCTGGATGGCGCGCGTGCTCCTGAAGGGCATGAGCGGCGATATTGAAGCCAACGTTCTTCCCGGCTACGCCACCATGGCGGGCGATGCCTCGGTCTACATGATCGACACCTACGCCGCCTCGGCTATATTGCCGGATTACAGTCCCTATAAATAAAGGAAAGCGCCCCGGCCGTGGTCG
>ERZ773146.3227-NODE-3227-length-10457-cov-4.007114_pt1 | contig 10457 bp, 8 predicted proteins | sample MGYA00580847_ERZ773146 | MGnify/ENA primary metagenome ERZ773146 (study PRJEB29015, sample SAMEA2737830) | human gut metagenome | biome: human gut; feature: human-associated habitat; material: faeces | place: China | collected 2012 ...
GTTTCTTATTTTTATATAATTCGATGCAAAAGTACATATAAAGTTTAGTATTACGTTACTTTTTTACATTATTTAAAACAATTATGCCTTATATTTCATGTTACAGCCTTCTTTTCTGTGGAAAAGTGGGGGCGCACTACTCCTCATTATGAAGAAGTTTGCGGTTTCCTGAACAAAAAAATCCCCCAACCTTAATCACTTAAGATTGGGGGAGAGCGTAGAAAAAATAATAAAGTATGAACAATATCAACTGAATAGAGGGCTAAATGTGGAAATTGATTTCATTTAGCCAAGCCTGAACACTGAAGCAGGGACAGGACTTGTGGACGTTCGGGAGATCACGATGACCTAGGATCTCGGCTTCGGGATAGTCTACGCACAGACTCGTCAGGAGATTCTGGAGCGACTGCTTCTGAGCCTTCGTACGGGTATCTGCCGGATTGCCGTCGGCGTCGAGACCGCCTTCGTAACAGATGCCGATACTGTGTGCATTGAAATGGCGGGCGTGGGCGCCGATTTCTGACTCGGGACGTCCGGGGTAGATGACGCCGTCTTTCGTGATGTAATAGTGATAACCGATGCCGTGGAAACCGCGGGCTAAATGACAGGCTTCGAGCTTTTCGAAGGTGAAGTCCTGGGTGACGCGTGTGGCAGAACAGTGAATGACAATAAGTGATATTTTTCTTGTGTTTTTCATAGTGCTGAATCTTTAAAGGGTTGATACTACTGGCAGCTCTGCACACAAAAGGCAGAGGCTACGGCGGTGAGAACGGTAATGACGAAATTCAGAATTTTCTTGAGTGTTTCTCTTTTCATTTTCATTTGATTTAAGGTTAATAAATGGATTGGGGGCTCGGATTTCTTATATCCGGGCGATACTGGAGAAGGAAGGCTGACAGGATGAGCAGATGGGCTTGATAGCGCGTGTTTCAATGATGCTTGCTATATTGATGAATAGCCGGGGGTGCTATAGCCGAATCCCGGACTGCATCCTGTCTAAAACCTTCTTTCTTCATCTACTGGCGATGGGGTTACTCCAGGCCGTCGCTACCATCGGAGCCGCTGCTCCCGGTGTTGCCTGATCCGCCAGTCTGGGTTGAGTCGCCACCCTGGTTTGTGCCGCCACCCTGGGTAGTATCGCCTGTGTTGTCCTTACCGCCGTCTGGTGGAGTAGCATCTCCTGTTACGGCTGTGGCCTTCTTCAGGGATGCATCGAGGTTCAGACTGTTTGCCTTGAACTCACCGGTGCCACGGGCACGGAGCTTCAGTCCGGCAATGTTCTTGGTGATGCTGAATTCCTTCTCGGAGGCAGCACCTTCCTTGTTCTTGATGCCGATGCTGAAAATGGCGAGGTCGGGAATCTTCACGGCGATACCCTGCAGAACCAGTTCTCTTACGCAGCTCACCATGTCGGTGAGCATACCCTTGATGGCTCCCTTAGAGAACGGGGTGTTGTGACTTTCCATGTGCTCTGCGAGTTCATCAAGACCATAGGTCTGGGTGATTACAGGGTAGGCGAAAAACTTGCCGTTAGCGGCGCTCAACTTCTCGTTGACATACTTCTTCAATGTGTACAGAATCATAGTGTCTTCATTTTTAAGGTTAATAAATTGTGTTTGTGTAGTAGGGGGCGCTGCGCATTGCCTCTTGGTGGTATGAGATGTTATCTCTGAACCACAATGCAAAGATACGAAATCGGTGAGGGGTCAACTCACAGTTGCTCATACTTGCTCATGTTTTATCATACTTTTTCATAGATTCTTTTTTTTCTAGAGTTTATAAGCCCACTGAACTTTCGCAAGTAAGCTCCACACGCTCTTTTGGGCCTTCAGCCCGTACTTGAACCACATGCGAAAGTTCAATCAATTATTTGCATGTTTTCGTAAATGTTTTGAGAATATTTTACCTTTTTCTGAAATTATTTTCGTACTTTTGCAAGCGTATTTCAGATTTGCTGAAAGTGGATGTAAACGATTTGTTGAACAATAATGTATCAAAGAATGATGAACGATATATTGAAACAGATAAACGCAGGAACCTCTATGCCTCGCAATATGTTCCTTTTTAACAATGCTATATACTTGCTGCCATACACTGGTGTGGGTAGCGGCATCACTCGTGCTCTTGATGAAGATGTTAATGTCACATTTATGAATAATGACAAGGCACAGGAATTTGTCATCACGGTTTGGAGAGGAGAAAGTAACCAAGTCGAGGGGGAAAGTAACCAAGTCGAACAAAAAAGTAACGAAGTCGAGGAAAAAAGTAACCAAGTCGAAGACCATAACACTGGACTTAGACACTCTGACACCGACCATGACACTCGACTTAGACACTCTGGCACCGACTTAGATACTTCTGAGAACGACTTAGATACTTCTGAGAACGACTTAGACACTCGACTTAGACACTCTGGCGCCGACTTAGACACTTCTGAGAACGACTTAGACACTCTGACACTCCAAAAGTGTCATTGTCTAACAAGCAAAGGGACATAGTAAATTTCTGTTCTGTTCCTCGAACCACCAAAGAGATACTTGACAGAATTGGAGTCAGCATGCATTCCAAGAACCGTGAGCGTTACATCACATCCCTTGTTGCAGCAGGGTATTTGCAGATGACCAATCCGGATAATCCTACGGCAAGCAATCAAAAATACAAGAAAGTAACAATAAAATAGTAAGAATGATAGACTCTTTATATTTCCTTCAGTTTGCATGTTTCATATTCATGCTCATCAATGCCCTTATCCTCGGCATCACCCACCTGCACATGAAGTGGACCAACCGACGCTATGAGTGGTCACGCTGGATGATACTTGCAGGTATGACGGGACTTGCCATACAATATCTCTTGCAGATGCTCTTGGGTTTTCGTGCGAAAAGCGATGACTTGGGAGCTATTTTCAACATTCTTGTCTATACCCCATGCATCACCACTATCGCCATGGGCATATACAACATTGAGGCGACCCATGCCAACCGCCGAAAGATGAACATCGTCTGCGCTTGCATTTATGCCGCCATCATAGCAGTTTTCTGCATAGGCTACAGCAATAGCGGAAGTCTTAACATTGGCAACTGGCTCTATGCGATGCTCGTATTGTTCGGCACAAACGTAGCGTATTGCATCTATATGATTATGATTGAGATGCGGAAACGCAAGAAAATGTTAGAGCTGATGACTGGTGGCGACATGCTGCCCTACGTGCGATATGCCCGAGCCAGTGTCTTCGCCCTGTTCTTCTCTGCCCTTACCATGCCTTTCGTCATCCTCTCTACCACCTTATTATATATAATAGGACCGTTGGCTTTGCTCTCAATTCTTTTCTTCAACCTGAGTTTCGTGGCATTGGGCTACAATTACGTTCCTACCGAGGAACTCTTGGATAAGGAGGAAGAAGAAAGCGCAGCCATAGCAGATGAAGAAACAGAAAATGGGGGAGCATCTTTGGAAAGCTCCAATGGGCAGTATGCAGAACCTATAGACGATAAAGAAAATTTACAGTCAATTTCTCAGGAGCGTCAGGCATTTATCAAGGAGATGCTTGACAAGTGGTGCGCCGATTTGGGCTATAAAGACACTTCAGTAAACATGTTCACCCTGTCACGCTCGCTGAACATTTCCAAGAACGAGCTGTCACGCTACTTCACTGCGTGCCTTAACTCCACCTTCCGCATCTGGCTTGCCGAGGTACGTTTTGAGGCAGCCAAGAAGATGATGCTCGACTATCCCGACTACAACAACGACATCATTTCTGCCGAATGTGGCTTCTCTTCACGCTCCTATCTCTATCGCATATTCAAAGAGAAAGAAGGTTGCTCCCCAACTGTCTGGAGAGCGAAAATACAATAAAATCACGCCTTAGGTGTCTACTTCCCCCACCAAGTAGACACCTATTTTGTAGGAAGTAGACACCTAAGTGGGGCAAGTGGACACCTTTTTCCGAAGAAAAACACTATATTTGCACCATGGAAAATATAATAGAGACTTTCATGAAAGAGGAACAGGCTATTCTTATAGTGGCATTGTGTCTTCTGTTGTTCGCCATAGTCATGGGCTATGCCATGGTTCAAGACTACAGGATATATCTTGATGAAAACTACAAGGCTCGCTACAGCTTCTGTGATTTCATCAAGAGAGAAAGATTCTATATCTATCTGTTTCTCGGACAGACTTTCGTCATCATCCTGGGATTTACAGTATATCTGATGGCAATGAGAGAAAATATGTAAGAAAGTAGAATAACAATAATAATTTACAGTTATGAATAACAAAAAACAAAGAAACAGGCTATTCACGATGCTGCTGCTCGTGATGGCTATCCTCATGCCTTATGGGGGGGCATGGGCACAAACGCCGCCTTCCAAAGGTGATGGAAAAGTAGGCAATCCTTACATCATCACTAAAGCTGCCGAACTGGCCTGGTTCCGCAACGAGGTGAATAGGGATGGCGGTAATACTAGAGCCTGCGCCAAGTTGACAGCCGACATAGACCTAAAGGACTTCTGTCATGCGGCGGACGCGTCTAAAAACTTAGGAGAACTGAGCTGGGAGCCTATCGGTGTTGGCAACGCTTACACTGGCACTTTCGATGGTAGCGGCAAAACCATCAGCAACCTTTATATCAAGGCTGAGAAACGGGAAGCAGGACTTTTCGGCTATACCTTTCAAAGCACTATCAAGAACCTAACCTTTGAGAATGCAAATGTGACAAATACAGAACTTTACACAGGAATATTGGTAGGAGTTGCTGGTTACCAAACCACTCTCCAAAATATCAAGATTTCAACAAAATGCCAGATAATAGGGGGTAAGGACTATACAGGCGGTATTGCAGGTTCACTTGATGGTAACGCCTACAACTGCGTGAACTACGCCATGGTACAAGGACAAGAAGATGTTGGCGGTCTTTTTGGCTTGTACAATAGAACAGGTAATTCTATGACCGCCTGTGCCAACTATGGAAATGTGACGGCAACAAGTAAAACTGTCGGTGGCTTGGTTGGCTATTACAGTAGCGGAACGATCCAAGACTGCGCCAACTATGGAAATATAGAAGGAACCTATAATGTCGGCGGCATGGCAGGTTATGTATCCAAAGGCAAGATGCAGAACGTGTTCTGCTATGGCAATGTGTCAGCTACAGATAATACTATACGTGGAGGCATGGTATGCGGTTATTCCAGCAAAGGGGTCACTGAAGGCATGGTGGCATACTATAGTGGCGCAAAGCTGACCGTAAACAGCCAAGAGCAAACTGTAAAAGCCTTCGGAAGCGGCAATCTTTCAGAAGATAACGCAACAGGATTTACAGAAACCCAACTGAAAAGCGGTGTTGTTGCCTATCTGCTCCAGCAAAACGCTTCGAGCGAAGCAAAATGGGGACAAAATCTGGCTAATAATGGAGACAGTTATCCCGTCATTGGCTCGGAACATCAGGTTTATGCTGACAATCTGACTTTAAATTGCAAAACCAATGAGATGGTGACAGGTAGTTTCACCAACAATCCTACCAGTTCCGCAATCAGTTATCAACACGGACAGACAATAAATCACCACGTTGCAAAAGACGCTACTTGCACAGAGGCGGGTACCAAGGAATATTGGCAATGTCAGGACTGCCTTAGGACATATTCCGACAGCGAATTGACCAAGGAATTGACTGATGTAACGAACGCAGATCAGCCTGCCCTTGGACATCACGGCAATGAGGATGGCTATTGCGACCGTTGCCAGCATTATGTGGCTGTAAAGCCTTCAGAGGATAATGGGGTGTACCTGATAGCCAAACCTTGCCATTTGGCGTGGTTCCGCGACTATGTGAACGGAACTATCGTGGACGAAGGCGAAACAGCTGGAACTACTCGCCTTTCAGCATCTGCCAAGCTGACCGCGGATATCGACCTCAAGAACTATTGTCATGCGGCAGAAGACGGCAAGGAACTCTTGAGCTGGATTCCGATAGGCAATGACAATTATCGGTGGGAGGGAAAGATGGACGGTCAGGGACACACCATCTCCAATCTCTACATCAAGACAGCACAAAACTATGTGGGGCTTTTCGGCTTTACTGACGGTGCGACTATCCAAGACCTTATCTTTGACAATGCCAAGGTGGAGAATGTGAACACAACAGGCACGAATACATCTTACACTGGTATCTTGGCAGGAAATGCATACGGGGATTCTCCAGCACATATAAAGGGCATTAAAACCACAAACAATTGTACTGTTATAGGACAAAATGATACTGGCGGTATCGTTGGAAGAGCCAAAATAAATCTCGAAAACTGCGAGAATCGCTCTAGCGTGAAGGGTACAGGAAGTGTTGGCGGAATTGCAGGTGATAGCTTTGAGAGAAACATCAAGCGCTGTACCAATTACGGAACCGTTGAAAACGATGGTAGCTATATTGGTGGAATTATAGGTTATGCTTATGAAACAAGTATCGAAGATTGCGCCAACTATGGCAAGATTACAAGCACAGGTTGGTTTGTCGGTGGCATAGCAGGACTGGCTAACAGCAGTGTCCAGAATGTGTTCAGTTATGGAGATGTGACGAATACGAATAAAAATGACAATCCAGGAATCATTATAGGTTATGTAGATGGTACACTAACCGCAAAGGGCATTGTAGCTTACAACAAGGAGGCATTGCTAAATAATTCATCCGAAAATATTAAAGTAGTTGGTTCGGGAAGTTTGACCTTCGATGACGGAAAGGAAGAAGCTGTCGTGGTCAAGGCATTCACCAAACAGCAGATAAAGAGCGGTGAGGTGGCATGGCTGCTGAATGGCTCCACTTCTGCTCCTACCGAAGGAAGCACCTTGGCATGGTATCAGAAGTTGGGCGAGAATGGTGATGCTTATCCAGTCTTGACTTCAACTGGTGAGAATACAGTCCATAGTGGTTATCAACATGGCAGCAAAGAAAGCTTCTTCAGTAATAACAATCAGCATTCTGCAGCTTACAATGCCGAGGCAGAAGATGAGGCGAACGGTAACCATGACAAGACCTATCAAGGTGCATTCACTTGGGCTGACAATGAAGATAAGACCAATGCTACGGTAACTGCCACATTCACCTGTAAGGTATGCGGAAAAATTGTGACTCCAGAAGCAATGACTGTCGAGCATAATGCTGAGCAAGAAAACGTTGCGGCTACTTGTACTGAAGCAGGACATAACTATTATAAGACTTCATATACCTTCAATGCCAAGGCTATCTTTAGCGATGCCTATACACAGACATTGCCAGCCCTTGGACATAACATGTCTGAGGATGTTACCTTCAATGATAGCAAGAGCATCTATCAGAAAGGATGTACAAGAGCAGATTGTGACTATCATGACTATTACGCTACAAGCGATGGCAGCATCGAGGCTAAGCCAAACGATGATGCAAGTGCTTTCACCGTGGAAGCATTCACATTGAATGATGCCACTGTATACAATAGCCAGGCGGAATTTACCGTAAAGGAATTGACCTACAACCGCTCCTTCGCCCACGACAAGTGGCAAGCGGTATATGTGCCATTCGAACTTAAATGCGATCAGATACCTGCCGATTATGAGGTGGCAACCATCAACAACTTCCATGAGTTTGAGCAGAAGGATGGCAGCTTTAATACTGTGTTGGAGGTAAAACCAGTAAAGAATAGCATCACCATACCAGCACTTACCCCTTGCCTCATCCGCTTGAAGCAGGCACCAGAAACTGCTGAGGCTAAGACTTTGCAATTTACAAATGTATCGTTTGCCGCTGCTGCTGACAAGAAAATAGACTGTGCCAGCGTTACACGCTACTATCAGTTCTTGGGTACTCTCAATGCAAAGACTGGCTTTGACACAACAAGTGACTTCGTCATTAATGAAGGTGAACTGTGGAAGGCTGGAAGTGATACGGAACTTAATCCACAGAGATGGTATCTCAACGCCAGTGACAGAACAGGTAGCGAGCTGAATCCATCTGTCCAGTTAAGCCGTATCGCCATCCACGTAATTGGTGGTGATGAGACCACAGGCATTGATGGCATCTATGTCAAGACCGACACGGAGGATGTATCATCTTCTCGTCAAGGCATCTACGACTTGCAGGGACGCAAACTTAGCGTAGAGCCTACGAGTGGTATCTACATCAAGGATGGTAAGAAGTATGTTAAGTAATATGAACCCATTAATAAATTGATAAGTATGACAAAGAAAAATTATATGAAACCAGAGATGCGCAGCTATCAGATAGAGGCTGCCAGCATCTTGGCTGCATCTTCTAATTATGCACGTCCAGAGGATGACCCAGGAGATTTGTATGACCAGATTCCATTTCACAAAGGTGATGACTATTGTAGAAACCCTGAGTAGAAAATGAAATAGTAAAGAATTCCCAATCCATATGGGAGACACTAGAGTCTGGTAAAGTTATATTAATCGTAGTTCTCAATCAAAAACGCTTGGGCTATATGCTATCTTTTGGATAAGCATATAGCCCCTTTTTCCTATTGTATGATGTCTTCAGGTAGAAGTATCTTAGCTTCTTCGTTATTATATTCCATCATGTTATGCTTTATTATTATCTTTCACAAAGATAATCTTTCTGAACGATAATTCCAAATATTTGAGTAACAATTAGTTGCCTGTTATTGTTATTTAATTATTAATCGGAATCATTAAGTAGTATTTGCATGTTCTTTACTGGATTTAAGGTTGCTTTTCATCGATTTTCTTCATCGGATTACGCGGAGTTATCCGATGAAAAATCTGCGGAATCTGCGTGACTTTAAATCCAAGCCAAGAATTTGTGTGAATCTGTGAAATCTGTGGGACAAGGTGGAAGACTTAGTCTTGACTTGCGTGCGGAATTTCCTCAGAGTGAGGGATTTTCCAGGACCAACTTGTATGATATCAAACGGTGGTTTGCGTTCTATTCAAGTCAAATAGAATTTGTCCACCAGGCTGGTGGACAATTTTCCACTTTTCACTTGTTTGCTACTGCGAATGTCGGCTGTACGATATAAAGAAGGGTCTATACGCCACCCGTTCATCGTGTCATATAGACCCTTTTTCTGTTGTTTTATGGTGTTGCTATTTTCATCTCCGTATCAACGCTTAGTTTGCACAAATTACTCATTGCATAGAGTGGAATTACATCTACATGGCGAATGGCATCCTGGGATTCTTTATCAACATACTCAAACTCTCCGAAATTCTCTAGGGATGTACGAACAGCATGATGAAGAGCCTTCTTTCTCATGAATAGCCATAAGCTTTGCATGCTACCCCTGGTAGTGGCTTTCACTTCTATCGGTAAAACCATACCATCCTTGGCTTCCAGAAAATCAATCTCAGCATTGGTCCCTCTTGACAAATTCTGCCAATAATACATTTCTGCCTTCTGGAAACAGTCGTGGTTCTTGACGAGTTCCAAACCAGCAAACATTTCTGATGCAGCACCTTTATTGACGAAATCAACATCCGAAGCTAAAAGTACATTGGCAGCAGGAGTACCCAACATGGTTTGCATCAGTCCCAAATCCAAGAAAAGATATTTCCTGTAGCTGTCATTCTCTTCAGCTCCAAGTGGAACGCCATTTCCATCACTATGGGTCACCGGCTTTATGAGTCCTGCCAAGGTCAATAAATGAAGTGCGTCTTTGATAACCGAAGAATGAACATCATCGGCCACCTGCCTATAGACAAACTTACTGCCAGCCTGCAAAGCTACGGAACGCAAAACCTTTCTCAATAAAGCCGGAGATACACGCGACTTGTACTTGGCAAAATCATCCTGATAGGTATCCAGAATATCATTATGGACATGAGCGCATTCTATGTAACTGTTAGTCTCTATCCATTCTGTAACTGCGGCAGGCATACCACCCACCAGATAGAAAGTCTTCAACTGGTCCACCAGTTTATTATGAACGGCCTCTGGAAGCGGAGATGAGGGTGAAGCCTGCTGCTTGTATCTCACCGTGGTATCTAGTCCCTGTGCCATGAGAAATTCATCAAAGGAAAAAGGGTACATATAGAGTGAGCGTATTCTACCCACTCCAAAGGAAGGCAGTTCTTCTAAGGTGAATTCCAACAAAGAGCCAGCAGCGATGACATGCAGTTCCGGATAATCTTCTTTGAAATAACGGAGCGACATGATCGCTTCCTGGCTCACTTGTATCTCGTCTATGAAGAGCAGTGTTTCACCAGGTATCACTGGGATGCCGGTAGTGGCACTTATGCTTTCACACGTTCTATGCACGTCAATATCCTTTGAAAAGAGTCCTCTTATGGATGGCTGGCTCTCCAGATTGATCTCTACAAAGTACTTGAATTCTTTACCAAAGTGGCGCACAGCAGAAGATTTTCCTACTTGTCTGGCTCCACGTATCAGCAGCGGTTTTCTTCTTTGAGAAGCCTTCCACTCCAGGAGTTTTTTATCTATAATTCGCTTGTAATATGTC
>ERZ773146.3270-NODE-3270-length-10358-cov-10.890614_pt1 | contig 10358 bp, 10 predicted proteins | sample MGYA00580847_ERZ773146 | MGnify/ENA primary metagenome ERZ773146 (study PRJEB29015, sample SAMEA2737830) | human gut metagenome | biome: human gut; feature: human-associated habitat; material: faeces | place: China | collected 2012 ...
CGGGCAGCCCTCATGCAACCGGTTTTACGCATGAGTGCTACTCGTTGTACGAAATCATTATAGCCTGCCTGTCTGGAATTTGCAAAGGCAGTTTTGCACAAGAATTGTACTGGGCATTCTGCGCAGATTGCACGAGGAAAACTTTGTGGAAGATGCCCTTTGAAGCCCGCCAACCTACCGTGGTACAATAAAGTAAAGAGTAAAATTACGCTGGAAAGTCTGTTTTTGCAGCCTTTTCATACAAGGGAAAGAGGAAATACCATGTCACGGTTTCAAGCGGGAGCGCTGGTGGTCTACGGAAATCTGGGAGTGCACGAAGTGGAAGGCATCGGGCTGCAAAACTTTTGCGATGAGCCCGCCAGAGAGTATTACACCCTCCGGCCTTATTTTTCGGATTCCCACGACCGCAGCTATATCCCCACGGAAAAGGAAGCGGCGCTGCGCCCGGTGACCCCGGCACAGCAGGCAGAAGCCGACCTTGCACGCATCAAAGCGGAGAAGCTGCCTATCCCGGCGGGGGTACAGACAGCGCTGGCAGAGCATTATCAGGCGCTGCTGCACACCAATGATTTTTACCAGTACCTGACCCTGTTCAAGGAGCTGGGGCAAAAGCAGACCCAGCAGCAGAACCGCGGGCGGAAGATCAACGCTATGGATACCTACTTCTACCAGATGGTAGAGCGCGTCCTGCGGGAGGAGCTGGCGGTGGCGTTTGGGGAATCGCAGCAGGAAGCCGGCAGGCGGCTGCAGAGCGTTCTGAACTGAAGCTGCGTGGTGATTTTCACCAATAAATGCAAGGACTCTTTTTGTGAAGAATCGCCTTTGCATTTATTTTTTGCATTTTTTATAATAAAAACAGGACGCTGCAATGTTGTATTTACAGCAATAAGACTTCTTTTGGATTGGAGAGAAGAACATGAAACGAGTAAAATCTGCCTGCATCTGCCAGACCCTGCACTTTACGCTGAAGGACGGTCTGGATCATCTTTATGCCGTCAAACAGGTCAAGGAAGAGGTAGAGACCTACAAGAAAAACATGGAGCGCAACCACACAAAGTATAAGATCGTGGAGCAGACCGAGCAGCCGGACGGCTCTATCATTGTAAAGATCATCAAGCAGTACAACGCTGCACCTGTGGGCAACTATCTCAACTGATTTCCGCAACGAAAAGACCGCTTCCGTTTAAAAACGGAGGCGGTCTTTTGCGTCCGGCAGATCTACCACTGGTCAAAAGAAATTGATCGCACCGGGGTGAAGGATGCGCTGGACGCTCCATGCGCGCAGAGGTCTGGCATTATTCTGGCCGTTTTTACATTTTCTGGATGACGGCGCCAAGCCAGCGGCACATGGTATCTCCCGCCTGATTGGCAATTTCCAGCACGCGGGCATGGCTGTGCTTCACGGTCTGGATACCGGTGGCCATATTGGTGATGCAGCTGACCGCAAGCACCTTCATTCCCATATAATTGCAGACCATCGTTTCCGGTACGGTACTCATGCCCACGGCATCTGCGCCCATGCCTGCAAAGGCGCGGATCTCCGCAGCGGTCTCGTAGCAGGGCCCCATGAATCCCAGATAGGTACCCTCCTTGTAGTCGATGCCCATTTCCTCAGCGGTGTGCTTGGCAAGCTCCTGCAGTTCCAGATTGTAGGGCTCGGTCATGTCCGGAAACCGGGGGCCGAACCGTTCATCGTTGGGGCCGATGAGGGGATTCGTGCCCATCATGTTGATGAAGTCGGTGATGAGCATCAGGGTGCCGGGAGCAAAGTCCCGGTTGATGCCGCCGCAGGCATTGGTCAGCACCACCTGCTCCACGCCCAGCAGCTTGAGGACATAGAAGGGGTAGCAGACCTCCTTCATGCTGTAGCCCTCATAAAAGTGGAAGCGGCCTTCCAAGGCATAGACTTCTTTTTCGCCCAGTCTGCCTGCCAGCAAAGCGCCTTTGTGCCCTGCCACTGTGGATACCGGGAAGTTGGGGATGTCCTTGTAGGGCAGCTCCTCTGTGTCGGTAAAGTCTGCGGTCAGGTTTCCCAGCCCGGACCCCAGCACCACCGCCACCTTTGGGCGTTTGGTGGTGTGTGCCTTGATGTACTCTGCACTTTCCAGTGCTTTTTCATAAAGATGTTCCATAGTGTATTCTCCTTTTTTTGTAAGATCGTTAAACAAGGTGGACCAGAAGCATATTTCGATGCATCGGTTCCGCACCGCTATGTCAATGCGGAGCAGGAAACTGCAAAAATGACGCTGCTGATCCCATATTTATAAAAGAGCTCGATTGTAACAGGAGTATGAAAATCGATTATCTGCTGCCGGAGGATAGCTTATAAAAATCGCGCAGTATCATCAAAAGCAGGGAGCTATTGCAAAATAGCCCCAACGAAAAAAGAGATAGACTTTCCCGAAGGGGTTGCCTATCTCATTTTTTGTTGTAAGCTGAAACTGCAATGAACCAACTATGAACGCCTTTTGAATTGTAAAATGATTTTTCGGTTGCTATACTGGACTTATCAAAATCTTTTTGGGAGGCTGCCGCAATGAGCGCACAGACAATGCAAATCGGGAGCAGACCTTGCCGCATTTACGGCGAAGCTCATGCAGAATACCTACTGCTCCAAATGACCGGCGAACACGAGTTGCAAAGCATGGAAAGCGAGGTTGCCGCTATTGCACAGAGTGCGCACCACTTTTTGTTTGCAGCCATTCCGGTGGAAAACTGGAACGATGCACTTTCTCCATGGGAAGCCCCTGCTGTGTGGGGAAAGCAGGGTTTCGGTGGCAATGCTGGGGACACCCTGCGCTTTCTGACGGAACAGGTCATTCCCACACTGGAGCAGCGGTATCCTCTCCCGAAAAACGTCAAAATCATTCTGGGTGGCTACTCGCTGGCCGGGCTGTTTGCACTGTGGGTATCCACCCAGACTGATCTGTTTTATGGCATCGCCGCCGCTTCTCCCTCTGTGTGGTTTCCGGGTTGGATGGAGTTTGAACAGCAGTACCCGATGCAGGCACAGCACGTTTATCTGAGCCTTGGTGACAAGGAAGAGCGCACGAAAAACACCGTCATGGCTGCGGTGGGCGATAACATCCGCGCCCTGCACAGTCGGCTTACAGAGCGTGGCGCAAACTGCACCCTTGAATGGAACAGCGGCGGGCATTTCAAAGACGCCGACCTGCGCACGGCGAAAGCCTTTCAGTGGGCGATGGAGGAACACGCATGACCATTTTGACTGATGCAGACGGCTGCCCGGTGGTGGACCTGACGTTGCAGATCGCAAAGCGGTTCAGCGTTCCTGTTATCCTGATCCTGTGGGTCATCAAAATGTTCTAAACCGTACAGGATCGGCACGTTTTTTCGGGACTGCAAAGGTCTAAAGTCCCCAAGCGTCCAACTTACAACAAAAATGAGACAGGCGACCCACCTTTCGGGAAGCCTGTCTCATTTTTCCGTTGGGGGCCATTTGCGTTACTGAGAAACAGCCCGGTTTGGAAACTCAGTGATCGAAGGAGAACGGGGGATTACTTAAAGGCTGATATCCTTTCCGCCATTGAGCTTGCTGAAAGCCAGCAGAGAAATGACGGTGAGGATGGTCATAATGGTGGATAATGCGGCTGCAGTGCCGTAGTTGCCGCGGATGACCTCGGTATAGATTGCTACCGTCAGGGTCTTGGTCTTGCCGGTATACAGGATGATTGCGGTGGACAGTTCACTGATCATGGTGACCCAGCTCAGGATGGCACCAGAGATGATGCCGGAGGCCATCATGGGCACTGTGATGCGGAAGAATGCCTTCATCTTGGAAGCGCCCAGCGAGATGGCAGCTTCCTCAATGCTCATGGGGATCTGCTGCAGGATAGCCACCGACGAGCGGATGGTATAGGGCAGACGCCGGATGATGAGTGCCACCACCATGATGAGCATGGTGCCGCTGATGAGGAGCGGGGGCTTATTGAAGCCGATGAGCAGTGCGATGCCAAGGACCGTGCCGGGCACGATGTAGGGGATCATCGAGAGGATGTCCACCACGTTGGTCAGGGCATTGCGGCGGCGCACCACCAGATAAGCGATGAGAACAGCCAGCAGCACGATGACGACCAGTGCCAACAGGGGGATGATGATGGTATTCTGAATGCTGCGACCCAGCTTGCCGATGGCGGTCTGGTAGCTCTGCAGCGAGTAGCCGTCCACAAAGATCTTACCCTGCGTGTTCTTGAACGAGGTGTAGATGACATAGGCCTGCGGCATGATGGCGATGCCTACTACAAGGTAGACGACCAGATGCACCAGAGCGTTGATGCCCTTGCGGGCCTCCCGCTCCTCCACGGGGTGCATACTGTTCAGAGCGAAGGCGTTCTTGTTGGAAACGTACTTCTGGACGAGGAACACCAGCGTGGTGATGACGATAGCGATGACGGCGATAGCGGCTGCAAAGCCGTCGCTGCCGCCCACCTCGTTGATGAACTCGGTGTAAAGGACAACAGGGAAAGTACGGTAGCCCTCACCGATCAGCATCGGGGTGCCGAAGTCTGCAAAGGATCGCATGAACACCAGCAGAGCCGCAGCCAGCAGGGTGGGCATGATCAGGGGCACCACCACTTTGAAGAAGCAGGCAATGCCAGAGCATCCGAGGTTTTCAGCCGCCTCGATGAGGGAGTTGTCGATGTTCTTCAGTGCACCCTTGGCGTAGAGGAACACCAGCGGGAACAGCTGGAGCGTCATGACCAGAACGATGCCGCCGAAGCCGTAGATGTCCGGGATGGCGATGCCGAGGTTTTTGAAGAATGTGGTAATGATACCGCTGCGACCCAGCAGCAGGATCCATGAGTAGGCACCGATGAAGGGAGCCGACATAGATGCCACCACAATGAGGATATTCAGCACCGACTTGCCCTTGATCTTAAAGATCGTGAACAGGTATGCCAGTGGAGTGCCAATGGCGATGGAGAGCACCGTCGCTGTGATGGACACCTTGAAGCTGTTGATCAGGGTATCGAAATAGTAGCTCTTGGAAAAGAACTTCGTGAAATAAGCCAGCGTGAAGCTGCCGGTGTCGGGGTCCAGCACAGACTGGCGGATCAGGTATGCCATCGGGTAAAGCAGGAACAGTGCATAGAGTACGATGGTCCCCAGCGTAATGGCTCCCCAGACATCAAGACGGAACTTATTATTGTTTTTCATAAGCGTCGCTCCTGATGAGATTGGTACCGCCGTCCTTGGTAAAGACGTTGATCTTCTCTTTCTTGACCTTCAGCAGCACCTTCTCGCCCTTCTTGAGACCCTCGCCAATGGAGGACTCCTCTACGATCTCCACCGAGTCGCCCTGATCGGTGTCAATGGTGTAGTGGGTGTTGAGACCGAGGTAGGTACACTCCTGCACGGTGCCGTGGATGCCATCGGTGCCGTCCTTGCAGATAATGAACTCCTCCGGGCGGATGGAACAGCGCACATCCTGCTCGGCAGCCTTGTCCAGAGCGTCAATGTGCTCATGGTAGCCGTCGGCAAAGGTGATGATGCCGTCCTTGACGTGGGCATTCACGATGTTGGTGCGACCGATAAAGGTGGCAACGAAGACATTCTTCGGGCGCTGGTAGATGTCGCGGGGAGTGCCAACGTGCTGGATGACGCCGTCCTTCATAACGGCGATACGGTCACTGATGGCCATTGCCTCTTCCTGATCGTGGGTGACATACACGGTGGTGATGCCAACACTCTTCTGGGTGTGGCGGATGACGCTGCGCATCTCGACACGGAGCTTTGCGTCCAGATTGGAAAGCGGCTCGTCCATCAGCAGCACATCCGGCGAGATAACCAGTGCGCGAGCCAGTGCGATACGCTGCTGCTGACCGCCGGAAAGCTGGTTGGGCATCCGGTCGGCATACTGCATGATCTGCATCAGGTTCAGAAACTCATCCGTCCGCTTCTTGATCTCGGCCTTGTCCACCTTGCGGTTTTTCAGACCGAATGCCACATTGTCCCGGACGGAGAGGTTCGGGAAGATGGCATAGTTCTGGAACACCATGCCGATGTTGCGCTTGCTGGGGTCCATATCGTTGATGCGCTTCTCGTTGAAGAAGATGTCGCCGCCCTCAATGGAGTTGAAGCCTGCGATCATACGGAGAAGAGTGGTCTTGCCGCAGCCGGAGGGACCCAGCAGGGTGAACAGCTCACCATCTCCGATCTCCAGATTCAGGTCCGGGATGACCGTATTATTCCCGTAGCGCTTTACTGCGTCTTTGACTGATATTCTGCTCATACTAGCCTCCTGCTGCCCTTTGAATTACTTGCTCTGCAGATCGGTGAAGATCTCAGTGTACTTGTCCACCAGCTCGGACTTGTGGGCGCTGACGTAGGGAATGTCCTCTTCGATGACATTGATGTCTGCCATCGGGGTCATGGCATCGTTGGTGGCAGCGTCCTTCATAACAGGACGGTTGGTCAGGGTGCTGCCCCAGATGTTCTGTACTTCCTCGCTCAGGATGAAGTCAATGAACAGCTTGGCATTGTCCATGTTCTTTGCGCCCTTGATGATGGTGGCAGAAGCAGGAAGGAAGACAGTACCTTCCTTCATGTAAACGATCTTGACAGGTGCGCCGTCCAGAACCAGCTGAGCACAGGGATCCTCATAGGACAGACCCACCACATACTCGCCATCGGCAACTCCCTTGTAAACGCCGCTGGAGCTTTCGCAGATCTTGCCGTCCACATTCTCAAACAGGTCGTGGACGTACTGCCATGCCTTATCGTCCTCGTAGCCGCCCATTGCAAGCAGCATATTGGTCAGGTGTGCGAAAGCGGAAGAGGAGTTGGCGGGGTCGGCAGTGGCGATTTTGCCCTTCAGGGCCGGGTTCAGCAGATCTTCGTAGCCCTCGATCTTGATGTCACCGATGAGGTCGGTGTTGACGATGAGAACGCTGCCGTCCAGCACGTTGCCGGTGATGAAGCCGCACTTGTTCTTGTAGGCGTCGATGACGTTTGCATCATTGGCGGAAACATACGGCTCCCACAGGTCCTCGTTGGTGTACATCAGCGACCAGGAGCCGCCGAACAGGACATCTGCGTAGGGATCGTTCTTCTCGGACTGGATACGCTTGACCAGTTCGCCGGTGCCGGCCTGAATCAGCTCGACGTTGACGCCGTATTTCTCCTCAAACAGAGGAATGGTGGCGTTCAGCAGGCCCTCAGAGTTGGGCGAGTAGATCACGAGGTCGCCGCCGCCCTGTGCAGCAGTACCAGAAGCGGCAGTGGAAGCAGCGGTAGAACCGGCAGAAGAGGTGCTGGCGGAGGAGCCGCCGCAAGCGCTCAGAGCAGCAGAAGCTGCGATAACACCGGTAGCCATCAGGAACGAACGACGAGAAATCTTTTTCATAGTAAAAACCTCCATTTTTTACCTGAAACCTTTCGATAGTCCCATTTTAATGCTTCTAGCACAAAAATAATACTCAAATTGCAGAACAAATGGAAAAAATACCGAACGGCGGCTGTTCGGTATTTTTTCATAGATACTTATTTCAAGGTGCTCTGGTACTCCCGCACCGAGCAGCCTATGTATTTTTTGAAAACGTGGTTAAAATATTTGTACTCACCAATGCCGCACTCCCAGCCGATTTGGGAGATGGGAAGTTTTCCTTTCCGGATGAGTTCCAGAGCGTTCTGAATACGGCAGCGGTTGAGGTAGTCAATGACCGTTGTGCCAAGCTCTTTTTGAAACTTCTGGTTGATGTACCGTTCCGAGTAGTGGAACTGTTCCTGAAGGCCAGCAAGTGTTATCTTGCTCTGGTAATTCTCTTTCAGATAGGCTACGATGCGTAGCACCAGCGGGTCAGTGACCTTATCTTCGCTTAATGGCGGCAGAGCTGTCCGGCTGCGGACGGCCTCTGCCTCGTCCTCCCGCTGTTGGAGGTACTGGTTATCCCCCGCAAGGCGGACAGCCTTCTCCAGCGCAGTACGCATCTCGTCCATGTCGAGGGGTTTGAGCACATAATCCGATACGCCGTTCCGGATAGCCTGCTGGGCGTACTCAAACTCCGAGTAGCCTGTCAGGATGATGGCAATATAGTGGAATTTCTCCCGGGTGTCGGCGATCATCTCAAGACCGTTTTTTACCGGCATGGTAATGTCGGTAATGACGATGTCAGGCTGCAGTTCAGCGATCTTTTCTTCACCTACTGCCCCATTCTCTGCCTCGCCCACCACCGAGCAACCGCACTCCTCCCACGGTACCGAGTAACGAATGCCCTTGCGGATGATCTCTTCATCTTCTACCAGTAGAACGCGATACATGGTTTACATTCCTCCCAGCCGGAGCTTGAGTTTCACAGTGAAGCCTTCGCCCTCGGTGCTGTCGATGGTCAGTCCGCTGTCACCGCCGTAGCCCAGCCAGATGCGACGGTTGATGTTCTGCAGACCATTGTGCTCGATGTTCACTTCATCCGAGCGCAGGATGTCTCGCAGCTGTTCCAGCATTGTCTCGTCCACGCCTCCGCCGTTGTCCTCTACCGTGAAATAGAGCGCATCCTCCCCCAGCCAGCCCCGTACCCTTATATGGATGCATGGCTTCTTCTGGAATCCATATTTGATGCTGTTTTCCAGCAAGGGCTGTAAAAGCAGCTTCGGGATGATGAACTCCATGCAGGCGTCGTCGATGTCGATCTCGTAGGAGAAATTCGCACCGAAGCGGGTGGACTGGATCACAAGGTAATCCTGCAGATATTTCAGATCATCTTTAACAGGGACATTGTGCTTTGTGTTGTTGATGCTGTAGCGCAGGATGCCGATAAACCGTCCAATCAGCTGCTGGGCTCGCTGGGGGTCTGTCGGGATAAGATAGCGGATATTGTCCAGCGTATTATAAATAAAGTGGGGATTGATCTGCGCCTGAAGATTCTGCATCTCCATCCGGTTGTTCACTTCGGCAAGAGCGATGTTGCGCTGGCTCAGCTCTTGAATGCTGCGAACCATCTTGTTGACCTGACGGGCGATCTCCTCGATCTCATCGCCGGTGTCGATCTCGATGATGTGATCAGGGTCCTCCTTGCGGATGATGCGGATCTCCCGCACGAGAGTGTCCACCGACTTTACCATCTGCTCAGTCATAGCGTGCATGATACGGGCGAACATTGCCGCCCAACTCAGTCCCAGCAGTACGATCAGGAGCAGACCCACGAAAAGATAACTGTAATTCGTGGGCGAGTAGATGAAGGAGTAAGCCAACACCGTGCCGTTTTCCAGCGAGCGGCTGCTGCGCAGATAGCGATTCCCGTTTACTCGCACATACTGCGCCGCATCGGCGGGCAGATACTTGTTAGCATTTTTCTGGGAGAGGAAGGAAGAGTTTGAACAGGTGATGACATCACCGTTGGATTTGGTGAGGATGGCATCGTACTGGTACTGGCTGAACAGTTTTGTCCAGTCGTTCTCATTCAGATAGACTGCCGCAGCACCCTGATATTCGCCATCCCGGTAGAGCGGATGGATCATAACGTATTCTGAGCTGTTGGCTCGGAAGTGGTAGACCGTGGTGTAGACGGTCCGCATAAGATGGCAGGCGTTGTCCACGGCGATGCTGTTAAATTCCTGCCGGTGGAGATTCATCTCTCCCTCCGAAAAGGTCGTGAACCGAACATTTCCCTTGGAGTCGGTAAGGATGAGCTGTATCTCCACAAGAGCCGAGACGTTGTAATGGCTGATAAGATAACGCAGGTTGTCCTGATCATTCCGCAGCTCGGAGAGGAACAGCTCGGTGTGTCCAGAGTCCAGCAGAAAGGCTGACGTGTTATTGTACACCTCATGGAAGGTGGAGGTGACACTCTCCAGATGGTCTTCCCGCCGGGCGTTCTGGTTGAGAGCATTCACAACAGCGATTGCAATGCAGAACAAAAGACATCCCAGCAGCAGGCTTGAGATCAGCTTACGGGAGACGCTCTGCTCCAGCTCCTGTTGAAAGCGGCTCTTTTTGTAGGTGCGATCGTGGTGACTATGATCCATACTTTTTTCGCTCCTGCTCTTCGACAAACTTTGCCATACTTCGATTATAATGCCTTGAATCAGATGAGTCAACGGGCGTGTTGCTGTCATTTTTATTGCATAACACAAAAAAACTGCCCGGAACGACCTTCTCCTATCGTTCCGGGCAGTTTCATCATCACCCTCAACCGTAACGGTGATGGTTTCGCCCTGCTTGATGCCAAGGCCCATGACTGCCATTAAACAAAGAGACTGAGAAAAAGGCTGACCCTGCCGAAGCAAGCAGGTATGCACAGTGTGCACAGGATATTCTGAAAGCTCTCGTCTGCACAGGCGATGATGGAGGGGCTGGGCTATGGCAATGCGTCAGCATGATGCCATACGCCCCAAAGACA
>ERZ773146.3274-NODE-3274-length-10345-cov-3.801458_pt1 | contig 10345 bp, 7 predicted proteins | sample MGYA00580847_ERZ773146 | MGnify/ENA primary metagenome ERZ773146 (study PRJEB29015, sample SAMEA2737830) | human gut metagenome | biome: human gut; feature: human-associated habitat; material: faeces | place: China | collected 2012 ...
TAATAGAACATGATGATAATGAAAAATGGAAACTGAATTTATCAAAAAGTTCCTATACAGATCACTTTTTCACATTACATTTTTTTATTTCTTCGAAATAGTAATATTGAGATGTACCTCTATATAAAAAAACTTCCAGTTAGACTTAATCAGCTACTAAAAGTTTTTTTATTTTATTATTAAGAAAGTTTGGAACCTACATTTTCGATAAGTTCTGGAATTCCAGCAGCTTTAGATCCACCAGCCATAGCCATATCAGGTTTACCCCCTCCACGGCCGTCAATGTAAGGTGCAAGCTCTTTAATCAAGTTTCCAGCTTTAACATCAGCTGTTTTACTTGCCACTAACAGGCTCACTTTTTCACCAATCTTCGCAACAAGGACAAGAACATCGGACAACTCTTTTTGTTTCCAGATATCTGCAAGATTACGTAGTCCATTTACATCTGGTACTGTAACTTCACTGGCAATATAGCTTTTGCCTGCTGCTTGGAGAACATTTTTAAAGACTTCATCAGATTGACTTGCAGCTAATTTACCTGCTAATGCGTCATTTTCTTTTTGAGCCGCTTTAAGTTCTTCTTGCATAGCTGTTACTTTTGACACGACTTGAGCAGCTTGTGGTGCTTTCACAACTGCGGCAACTTCATTGAGCGTGTTTTCAGCATCTTTAAATGCTTCATAAGCTTTTTGACCTGTTACGGCAACAATACGGCGAACGCCTGATCCGATACCTTCTTCTTTGATAATCTTGAAGAGACCAATTTCACTTGTTGTTGCTGTATGTGTACCACCACAAAGTTCGACAGAGTAATCACCAATTTTAACGACACGAACATTTTTACCATATTTTTCGCCAAAGAGAGCCATTGCGCCCATTTCTTTAGCAGTTTCAATATCAGTTTCTACCGTTTCCACAGCTAATGATTGCCAAATCACTTCGTTAACTTGACGTTCGATATCAGCCAATTCTTCCTTGCTTACAGGAGCAAAGTGTGTAAAGTCAAAGCGAAGGAACTCTACTTCGTTAAGTGATCCTGCTTGAAGTGCATGTTCACCTACAATATTGTGCAATGCTGCATGGAGCAAGTGAGTTGCTGTGTGATTTTTAATGATACCATGACGGCGTTCTGCATCAATTTCAAGTGTGTAAGTTTCACCGACTACAAGAGTAGAGAGAATGTCAACCATATGGAGATTTTGACCATTTGGTGCATGTTGAACATCTTTAACTTCTGCAACAACTTTGCCTGCAGCATTTTTAATCACACCGTGGTCAGAAACTTGTCCACCCATTTCTGCGTAGAATGGTGTTTTATCGAAAATAAGTTGCGCTTCACCGCTTACAGTATCCACTTTTTCATCATCTTTAACTGCCACAAGAAGTTTGCCATCATATTTTTCAACATCATAAAGGAATTCAGATTCTTCTTTAATAGATTGAAGTGTTTCGTTTTGTGCGCCCATTGAACCACCTTTAACGACAGCAGCACGTGCACGATCTTGTTGCTCTTTCATCGCTGCTTTAAAACCTTCATGGTCAATCTTGAAACCAGCATCTTCAGCTAATTCTTCAGTTAACTCTACTGGGAAACCATAAGTATCGTAAAGACGGAAGATATCTTGCCCTTCAAGCATTGTCTTGCCTTCTTCTTTAAGTTTGGCAAGCAATTCATCTAAGAGTTTGCTTCCGCCATCAATTGTACGGCCAAAAGCTTCTTCTTCACGATCAATAATTTGCATGATAAAGTCTTGTTTTTCAAGGACTTCTGGGTAGTATGACTCCATGATTTTACCAACAACGGGAACAAATTGAGCCAAGAATTTACCTTCAATGCCTAATTTTTTACCGTGCATAACTGCGCGACGAAGAAGACGACGGAGGACATAGCCACGTCCTTCATTTCCTGGCAAAGCACCGTCACCGATAGCAAAGCTAAGCGCACGGATATGGTCTGCAATAACTTTAAAGCTCATGTTGTCGCCATCTGGATCGTAAGTTTTTCCAGAAATACGTTCAATTTCACGGATGATAGGGAGGAAAAGGTCGGTATCAAAGTTCGTTTTTCCACCTTGGATAATACAAACCATGCGTTCGAGTCCCATTCCCGTATCAATATTTTTCTGTGGCAACTCTTTGTATTCGCTACGTGGAAGTGCTGGATCAGCATTAAATTGTGACAAAACAATATTGTAGATTTCAATGTAACGATCGTTCTCGATATCTTCAGCCAAGAGTCTCAAACCAATGTTTTCAGGATCGTAAGCTTCACCACGATCAAAGAAAATTTCTGTATCTGGTCCTGAAGGTCCTGCACCAATTTCCCAGAAGTTGTCTTCGATTGGAACTAAATGACTTGCATCAACACCGAGCTCCACCCAACGGTTAAATGTATCTTTATCATCAGGGTAGTAAGTAATGTAAAGTTTTTCTGCTGGAAAATCAAAATATTCACTACTTGTAAGCATCTCCCAAGCATAAGCTAGAGCTTCTTCACGGAAATAATCACCAATTGAGAAATTCCCCAGCATTTCAAACATTGTATGGTGACGCGCTGTTTTACCTACGTTCTCAATATCATTTGTACGAATCGATTTTTGCGCATTTGTAATACGTGGATTTTCTGGCACAACTGAACCGTCAAAATATTGTTTCAATGTCGCAACACCAGAGTTGATCCAGAGTAAAGTTGGGTCGTTCACTGGTACTAAAGATTGTGAAGGTTCAATAGAATGCCCTTTTGATTTGAAGAAATCAAGGAACATTTGACGTACTTCTGTTGAAGTCATTTTTTTCATAGCTATTCTCCTAATAAAATAATTTTCATTTACTTTCGATTTGTGAATAAAAACACAATATAAAAACAAAAAATTCATCGTAAACGAGGGGCGTCACTCACGCGGTACCACCCTCATTCACGATGAATCCATCGTCTCTTTTTGCTTGGTAAAGCAGTTTCCCTGCTATTTGAAAACCTTGAGGTTTTCAGCACGTTGACTTATCGACTTTCACCACATGTCGACTCTCTGTAAAGTCATTTCATTCATTTATTTTGATGATGAACTTGATGTAAATTGTGAGAAGATTGTTGAGAAGGCTTCTTCTTTCACAGTGACATTATGTGCTTTAAGGTATTCACCAATCACACCAGCAACATAAGTTGTATCTGCCATTTTTTCTGCCTTGATTACATCTTTAAGTTTATCTTTATACTTGTTCATATCTGAACCTTTATCTGAAGTTTTAATCATTTTCACAACATAGTAGCTTGTTGCACCAGTTGAGGCATTTGCTGATTCGATAACATCAGAAACTTCACCATTTTTCAATTTGAAGGCTGCAGTTTGAACTTCCTTTGGAATAGTAGTACTTGTTGAATCAAATTTTTGCTTGTTGCTTGCATTGTCTTTCTCAAACTTAGCTGCATCTGATTTCGCAGATTTTACTGCCTTAGTTGCTGCATCTTTAGTTGTTTCTGGAACAACAATCGCTTCAACTTCTGGATGGAAATCTGCCCAAGCTGCCTTCAAGTTAGCATCTGTAAATTGTGTGTCTGAGATTTTTTTCTCAATGGCATATTCTTGCAAGAGTTGAAGACGGACATAAGATTTGTAACTCTTTTCAGTAAAACCTTGTTGTTGCAAAGCTGCAGCAAACTGTTCACCCATTTGTTTTTTGGTATCGTCAAACTTCGCTTGAACATCTTTATCTGAAACCTTATCACCAAAGTCTTTTTCAAACATTTTTGAAAATGTCAAATTTTGTAAAAGAGATGTGGCAGGCATATTTGGAAAAGTTTTAGCTTCACTGTAGAAATCTTCTACATTGATTGTGTCACCCTTCATTGTGATAATATTCTCTCCAGTTGAGTTATTATTTCCACAAGCTGAAAGTGTGACAAGCCCTAAAGCCGCAACAGCTGTTGCGAGTAAGATGTTCAATTTTTTAAATTTCAAAGTTTTCTCCTTGTTGGGTATATTCCCTTGATACATTTGTTTCTTGTAACAATATTATAACACAAAACATTAAATAAACCTAAACTGATTTACAATGTCAAACTTTCTTAATCATTAATATTCCATCTCCTAAAGGAACCATACTTGCGCGGTATTTAGGGTTGTCTAAAACTTCATCAAAGAGACGACGAAGCCCACGTTCAAGTGCACGCTGCGTCCGTTTAATTTCCATAATTGGAATAAGTATTTCTCCGCCTTGGAAAATATCATCCATGATAATCACACCATTTTCCGAAAGCAACTCCATGGCACGAGGCAGAAATTCTACATATTTTGATTTCGCTGAATCCATGAAGATAAAATCAAATTCCCCTTGCAAATCTGCCAAAAGATCGGCAGCATCACCTTCTAAGAGAGTGATCTGTTTTCTTGAATCATAGGTAGCTAGATTTTCCTTAGCCAAGGCAATCATTTCTGGGTTACGATCGATAGTAATTATTTCAGCATCTGGTGCTGCTTCTGCCATCATAAGTGCAGAAAAACCAATAGCAGTTCCTATCTCCAAAACTCTTTGGGGCTTCATTAAATCCAAAAGCATTTGGAAATACACTACTGTTTCATGAGGTATAATCGGGATATTGTTCTCATGAGCAAAGGTCTCAACATTCTTTAGTGGACCAGTAATTTGCGTTTGACGCTCGCGCATGAAGTCAACAATTTCCTCCTTGACTACGGGACGATTCATCATCGGATTACTTGTTCTCTTGTATGTTAAAACCATTATAAATGGGCTCCTTTTTCGACTAATTTTTCTAGCTCAATTAAACGTTTTTCAAAAACAGCAAATGCTGATTCTAAATATGTTGTTTCTTCCATATCCACACCTGCTTGAGCAATCACAGCCAGTGGATAATCACTTGATCCTGCTTTGAGATAAGCGAGGTATTTTTCACGCGCATCTGGGCCACCATTAACGATAGCCTCAGCAAGATAAGTTGCTGCGGCAAAGCCTGTTGCGTATTGGAAGACATAAAAATTATAATAGAAGTGCGGAATGCGAGCCCACTCATATTGAATTTCAGGATTTTCCTGAGCAGCTAAACCGTAGTATTTTTCATTCAGCCCCGCATAAAGCTGGTTCATGAATTCGCTAGTCAGAACTTTTCCTTCTTGATCAGCTTTATGAATCTCATGTTCAAATTCAGCAAATTGGCTTTGACGGAAAACAGTGCCACGGAAACCATCAAGCCAGTGGTATAAAATAGCAAATCGCACTTTTTCATCTGTCGACTCCGCAAGTAAACTTTCAGTCAAGATATTCTCATTGGTTGTTGAAGCAATTTCTGCAAGAAAGATTGGATAGTCCCCATAAACATAAGGTTGATTTTCCCGTGTAAATGTGGAATGCATACTGTGCCCCATTTCATGTACTAAGGTGAACAAATCATCCAAAGTTTCTTGCCAGTTTAACAGCATAAAAGCATTTGTATCATAGCATCCCCCTGAATAAGCACCCGAACGTTTACCGCTATTTTCAGCTACATCAATCCACCGCTCTTCAAAGGCTTTTTTAACATGGTTCGCATATTCAGGTCCAAAAATTTGAAGAACTTCTTCCGCTTTCTCCACTGCCTCGGAGTAGTTAAACTTATAATCCAAGTCCGATAAGGGTGTATAGACATCATACATCTTTAAATCGTTCTCTAACCCTAAAATTTGCTCACGCAATTTAATATAACGATGTAAAAGATGCAAATATTTATTAACCGACTCCAAAAGCTTATCGTAAACTTCTTCCGGAATAAAATTACTTGATAAAGCTGCCTGACGAGCTGAATGGTAGCCCCGCATCTTTGCCTTAAAATTATGGACTTTTACATTTGTTTGTAGCGTTTTAGCATAAGTGTGCTGATACTGTTCATAGTTGCTATAAAGGGCTTGATAAGCTGCCTTTCGCACCTGACGTTCCTTACTTTCCATGAGCGAGATATAATTACCGTGTGTCAGCTGTACTTCCTGCCCTTTTTCATCTTTAATCATCGGAAGCTCAATATCAGCATTGTCAAAAATTTCGAAAGTTTCGGCGGCTGCACCAAAAATCTCACTAGCACTGGCTAAGAGTTTTTCCTCTTTTGGACTTAAGATATGCTCCTTTTTAGCAAAAAGGCGGTCAAACATATGAGAATATTGCTCCAGTTTGGGTTCTTCTCTTCTAAAGCTTGCATAACGTTCTGGCGTTAAAGCTAAGAATTCCGGCTCGTAAAAAGCAAAGGTTTCTCCAAGCTTGGCATATAAATTTGTGGCTTTGGCTTCGTATTCTTGGTAACGACTCACTTGCGTATCTTGGTCATGTTTCATTGAGGCATAGACATAAACCTTCTCCACAGCACGCGAGATTTCCAGCTCAATTTCCGTGATTTCTAATAAGCTTTGAGCGCTATCTAGAAGATGTCCTTCGTAGTGCTTTACCGTCCCTAATCTTTCCGAAACTCTTTTAAGTTCTAGTTCCCAGGCGGCATCGTTTTCAAACACAGTTGACAAATCCCAAGTTAAGTTTTCAGCTATTTCATCACGTTTTTTTGCCATTCCATTCTCCGTTTTTCACTTTATTTTTATCTTTAATTATAGCATAGAAGCTTGGTGTATGCAGTTTTTCGTGTTCTTGTAACTGAAAACTTTCATAGAAGCTGTGATAATATTTTTCCAAGGGAGTATCTACTTGAAAAAAGCTTTCTGGCGTATCATCGGAAAAGTCAAAGGTCAATAAGTTTAAGCCTGGAGGACTCCAGTAGCTCTTATTCCAATTGAGGTCTAGCAAATTTTTTCCTTGTTCATAATATTTTTCTTGCATTTTAAGCCATTTTGGCACTTGATAATACAGTTGTTTCTGAACAAACAACTGTAACTCTTCCTGTTTTGGAGCATCTAAACTAAGATCTTCTCCTTCTCGAAAGGGTTGGCGTAAGAGCTCTAAGAGATTCTCTTGAAAGAAGTCAAACTCTTCCGTTAGATAAATCGGTCGTCCTTTCAAATCTTGATAAACCAATGATTTCAACCGTAGTTTTTTTCTGTTCCAGTCTAATTCCCAAAAATAAAAACCTCTCACTGCTGAATAATAGAGCAAATTTTTCTGCAAAGATGATAGGTTATTCTTAAGCCATAAGTCCCTTCCTTGAAGCCAAAGGACATAATATCCTTTTTCTTTGTAACTTACCGTTCTCTCTTCTAAACGTTGCAAAGAAAGCGGCGAACACTGTATTTCAATAGCAAGTTTATCATTTACTAACAAATCAGCCGTTTGCTTAATTTCTGGCACATACTTTTCCAACTCAACTTTCTCTTTTTTCTTAAACCATTGATACAAACTGAGTTTTAAGCCCAAGTGTTGTGCAGATTCATTTTCGCTCCAAGAGTCACAATTTTTTACGGATATGTGAGCAAAGTGAGGAATTTTTATCTTCCCTTTTTTTAAACGAAGGGGCGACTTACAGGCTGGGCAATAAAAAGGGCCACTAATTGAAGAATTGTCAAGGAGATTAATTGTTTTTCCGTCTTTATCCAAAGCTATTAACATATCAAATAGTACGAAGAATAGCTCTAAAAGTCACAAGGCAAACAAAAAAACTCGGAAAATCCGAGTCTTTATATCTTAACGGTTAAGTACAAAGTGATCCATAAAAAGAATAAAAAGAGCAAATGCTATGAATACACCTGTGATTAAGCCAACCCAAAAAATATGTTTACGTCTTTGACTGTTCATCACTGCGATAAACTCACGAATAAATGCTGGAAGACGGAAGTACAAAGGTGTTTTTCCTCCAATCCCTCCTTGCGCATTTAATCCTTGTTGAGCAGCAAAGAGAGCCGCTCGGAAAACGTGATAGTCCGAAGAGAAAAAGAGAAATTCTTCATCGGCTTTCTGTTCAATTTTTTCAATCAACTGAGATGAAAATTTTAAATTTTCAAAAGTTGTTTTTGATTGATCTTCAACCAAGGTTCGTTCTTTGGGAAAGCCCAGTTCTTCGACAGCGTATTTTTGCATCGCTAGTGCTTCCGCAAGTTGTTCATCACTACCTTGTCCCCCAGAGAAAACCATTATAGTTTTATCATTTGCAGCCTTTATTCCTGCACGGATACGGTTAGCTAAAAGGGGGCTAACAAACTGGCCATTAATCAGTCCAGAGCCTAGAACCACGTGATATTTTGAAGACTTTTTACGGAAACGACGTCCATATGTCCAGCTAGCAAAAAAGAAAACCGTGAATTGCCAGACAAGATAAAAGGCCAACACAGGATAAACGTAGCTTAAGAGCTGTAGCCAAAGCCAGCCATCAGATAAAGTAGAAACTCGAATATAAAGCCAATCGACTAGAAAAAAGACAAACATAATGGCCGGCAAAATCAAATTCGCTAAACTATGTGATTCACGCCGCCACATTTTAATCGTTAAAACCACAATCCCCACAGGTACGACAAAACTAATCATAAAAGTAGGAATCAAAAAGAGGGCAAGCTCAATAATAATTATGGCTAAAATGATATTGGAATGTGAATTATAATTAGCCGAAAAAAGAATCCCCATAATACCGTTAAACAGTACAAAAAGACTGGCTAAAAAACCAATAGTAAGTCGTCCTAAACGTAAAGTTCTCATATCCTTCAAACGATGCGACTTTGTGTAAAAAATGACGGTCGGGATTAAAGCTAAAAAACTAATCACCGAAAATGCAATAATAAGTGGTGTCTCCATGTCTTTATTTTAACATAAAAATCCGCTGATAAAAGCGGATTTCTCTCATGATAGTGTATAAATTACAGCGTTATTTTTAGAGAATAGCAAGCACTGCGAAGTTTAATGCAAATGCAATGGCTACCACCCAAATAATTGGTTTTACTTCTTTAATCTTACCTGTAAAGAGTTTAGAGAAGATATAAGTGATAAAGCCAGCAGCGATACCATATGAGATAGAGTAACCAAGACCCATAAATACTGAAGCAAAGAAGGCTGGAATAGCTTCACTCAATTCAGACCAGTTGATTTCCTTGAATGATGACAACATCATCATACCTACAATAATCAAAATTGGGGCCGTTGCTTGCGTTGGAACAATGGCAAGTAATGGTAAGAAAAGACTTGAAATCGCAAACATCACAGCAACAACAATCGAAGTCAAGCCTGTACGTCCACCGGCTCCAATCCCAGCTGCTGATTCTACATAAACAGTTGTATTTGAAGTTCCGAAAATCGCACCGATTGGTGTAGCAATCATGTCAGCAAAGAGTGCTTTGTCCATTTTAGATGAGAAACCTTTGCTATTTGCCATATCCACAAAATCTTGATCTGTAAAGATTCCTGTGCTACGACCTGTACCAATGAACGTACCAATCGGATCAAAGATTGAGGTTAACGAGAAGGCCAAAATTGTCATCAAAACTTCAATAATTCGAGATGAATCAGAAAATAAACTACCAAAACCTTTAGGACCAAAAGCAGCACCAAAAGTTGTTCCCATCTCGTTGATTGCTGTCCCGAGATTGTTGTCTGCAAAAAGTGTAGACATATCAACTTTTGTAACACCTGTTAAAAGTGCAAGTACAGTCGTTACTGCGATTGACAAGAGAATCCCTGCTTTCCATTTACGGAGAACAAAGAACATTGTTACTAAAATACCAACTAAAGCAACAAGAACACCAGGATCATCAAATTTAACTAAGCCAGGAACAATTGTTGAATCTGCAGTGATAGTGCCGTGGTTATCCGTATAAGTACCTGGTGATGCAATAAATTCAAGAATACCAGCGTTTTTAATACCAATATAAGCGATGAAAATACCGATACCACCACCAATAGCGTGTTGTAAGCTCTCAGGAATTCCTAAAACAATTGCTTTACGAATTGAAGTAAATGTAATAATAATATTGACAATACCACAAATGAAGACCATTGCTAAAGCTTCTTGCCAAGTGTAGCCTAATGAAAGAACAACAGTATAAGCAAAGAAGGCGTTAATTCCCATACCTGGTGCAAGGGCATAAGGAACATTGGCGATTAAACCAATAGCTACCGAACCCACAATTGAAGCTAAGATAGTAGCTAAGAAAACTGCCTGAACGGGCATCCCTGTTGATCCTAAAACATCAGGATTGACAAACAAGATGTAGCTCATAGCAAAGAAGGTAGTAATACCTGCCATAATTTCACGGCCCACAGTAGTGCCGTTTTCTTCAAGTTTAAAGAACTTGTTCACGAATAAATTCTCCTTTTAATAAAAAGTTGCATGCCACATTCGTTTTTCGTGACACACGTCATAAAATGATACATGTTCAGTATAAATAAATTTTAAGTTTGAAACAAGGAATTTCGAGTCATTTAAAAAAACAAGTCCGTA
>ERZ773146.3279-NODE-3279-length-10329-cov-4.900428_pt1 | contig 10329 bp, 8 predicted proteins | sample MGYA00580847_ERZ773146 | MGnify/ENA primary metagenome ERZ773146 (study PRJEB29015, sample SAMEA2737830) | human gut metagenome | biome: human gut; feature: human-associated habitat; material: faeces | place: China | collected 2012 ...
ATTTGATTATATTATAGCAGGTATATATAATAAGGACAACTAAAAGAAACGAACCAAAATGATTCGCTGGGAGAATGAATGGTAAAAGGAGAGTAACTATGGACGATATGAAAAAAACGGATTATCGTGTAGAAAAAGATTCTATTGGGGTAAAGGATATTCCGGAAGAGGTATATTATGGAGTGCAGACTTTGCGTGCAGCAGAAAACTTTCACATCACAGGTCTGAATATGCATCCGGAGATTATTAACAGTCTTGCATATATCAAAAAAGCGTCAGCTATTACAAACTGTGAAGTCGGTATTCTTGAGAAGAAAAAAGCACAGGCTATTGTACAGGCTTGTGATGAGATTATTGAAGGAAAATTTCATGATGATTTTATAGTAGATCCTATACAGGGGGGAGCAGGAACTTCTTTAAATATGAATGCCAATGAAGTCATTGCCAATCGTGCAATTGAGATTCTTGGAGGAAAAAAAGGAGATTATACAATTGTAAATCCGAACGATGATGTGAACTGTGGCCAGTCGACAAATGATGTCATACCAACTGCCGGAAAGATGACTTCACTTCATCTGTTGCAGAATTTAAAGAAACAACTTCTGCGTCTTTATGACGCGCTTAATGAAAAAGCGAAAGAGTTTGATCATGTAATCAAGATGGGACGTACGCAGATGCAGGATGCAGTGCCGATTCGTCTGGGACAGGAATTTAAAGCATATTCAGTAGCGATCATGCGAGATATCCACAGAATGGACAAGGCAATGGATGAGATGCGTACTCTCAATATGGGAGGAACCGCCATTGGAACAGGTATCAATGCAGATGAGAATTATTTGAGAAGAATTGTTCCTAACCTTTCAGAAATTTCAGGAATGGAGTTTATACAGGCATTTGATCTGATAGATGCAACACAGAATCTGGATTCCTTTGTTGCTGTTTCCGGTGCAGTGAAAGCATGTGCCGTAACACTTTCAAAAATGTCTAATGACCTTCGACTTATGTCATCCGGTCCGCGTGCTGGTTTTGGAGAGATTAATCTTCCGGCAAAACAGAATGGTTCCTCTATTATGCCTGGTAAAGTAAATCCGGTTATTCCGGAAGTAGTTAATCAGGTAGCGTTTAATATTATTGGAAATGATATGACAATTACAATGGCAGCCGAAGCAGGACAGTTAGAATTAAATGCATTTGAGCCGATCATTTTCTATTGTATGTTCCAGTCTATCGATACGCTTGGCTATGCAGTTGAGACACTCGTAGATAATTGTATCGTAGGAATTACGGCCAATGAAGAAAGATGTCGTCAGTTGGTAGAAAACAGTGTAGGAATCATTACAGCGATTTGTCCGCATGTAGGTTATGAAAAAACAGCAGACATTGCGAAAAAAGCAATTAATTCCAATGAATCTGTAAGAAGCTTGATTTTGAAAGAAAATATTATGGATGAAGAGGAACTGAGTCGAATTCTTGATCCAATTCATATGACAGAACCAGGTATTTCAGGAAAAGATGTTCTTATGAAAATTTAAGATGAAAAATTAAGATGAAAATCACATATGATATATGCCCCAGAGTTTTAGGACTCTGGGGTTTTGTATTTATTACACAGGAAAGATTTTGAGTGATATAGTCAGGAGAGAGAATGGTTGATTACAGAAAAAAACATCGATATAATAAAAGCACATGAGATTAAAAATAAGAATGAGGTGTGGCTGCCATGAAATTTATACATATATCGGACTTGCATCTGGGAAAACGTGTGAATGAGTTTTCGATGCTGGAAGATCAAAGAGATATTTTGAAGAAAATACTTACTGTCATTGATGAAGAAAAGCCGGAGGCAGTTTTCATTGCTGGAGACGTCTACGATAAATCAATACCGCCTATAGAGGCAATCCAGTTATTTGATGATTTTTTGTGTCAGTTATCAAGAAAAAAAGTGCAGACATTCATAATTAGTGGTAATCATGACAGCGCGGAGAGAATTGCATTTGGTGGTCGATTGATGAGAGAAAGTGGTGTGTATGTTGCACCGGCATATTCTGGAAATACAGATTCGATTGTACTGACAGATGAATGGGGACCGGTTAATATTTATTTGTTACCATTTGTAAAGCCAGTAAACGTAAAGCATTTTTTTGAAGAGGAACAGGTGGAAAACTATACAGATGCTTTGCGCGTTGCAGTGGAGCAGATGAAAGTAAATCCGGATGAAAGAAATGTAATCGTGACACATCAGTTTGTAACTGGGGCGAAGAGAAGTGAGTCGGAAGAGATTTCTGTGGGGGGAACAGATAATGTAGATGTAAATGTATTCGAAAATTTTGATTATGTAGCACTGGGCCATATTCACGGACCGCAGAAGATTAGCAGAGAGACAGTGCGATATTGTGGAACTCCGTTAAAATATTCTTTTTCGGAGATTCACCACAAAAAGTCTGTGACAATCGTAGAAATGAAACAAAAGGGAAATGTAGTTATTCGAACAAAAGAATTGAATCCTTTACATGACTGGTATGAGATAAAAGGAAGCTATATGGAAGTGGCGGAAAAATCTTATTATGACAGTCTGGACAGAAATTGTTATATGCATATTACATTGACAGATGAAGAAGATATACCAGACGCGGTACGGAAATTACAAGTTATTTATCCGAATCTTATGAAATTGGATTATGACAATCAAAGGACGCGTGGAAGGAAATCATTTGCGGATGTGCAGGAAGTAGAAGAAAAAACACCGTTTGATATATTTGAAGATTTATATGAAAAACAGAATAATCAGGAAATGAATGAAGAACAGAAGCAATTGATTCATTCGTTAATTGAAAAAATCTGGGAGGATAAGAATTGAGACCGAAAAAATTAAAACTATCTGCATTTGGACCGTATGCAGGTTGCGAGGAACTGGATATGGAAAGGCTTGGAACAGGTGGATTGTATTTGATCACCGGAGATACAGGAGCAGGTAAAACGACAATTTTTGATGGTATTGTCTATGCATTATATGGTGCGGCCAGTGGTGAGAATCGGGAACCGGCAATGCTTCGGTCAAAATATGCAGATGCGCAGGTTCCGACAGAGGTAGAACTTCTTTTTGAAAATGGGGGGCAGGAATATAAAGTCCGGAGAAATCCGGAGTATGAACGACCGGCAAAAAAAGGTGGAGGAATGACACTTCAGAGAGCAGAGGCCGAATTGACATATCCGGATGGCCGTGTAGTTACAAAACAAAAAGAAGTGAATAAAGCAATTATTGAAATTTTAGGTTTGAATCGAAATCAATTTCTTCAAATCGCGATGATTGCACAGGGAGATTTTCAAAAATTATTACTGGCAGATACAAAAGAAAGACAGGGAATTTTCCGGGAGATTTTTAAGACAGGCGGTTATCAGATTTTACAGGAAAAATTGAAAGCGGAATCAGGTAAACTTTCGGATGAGCTGGAATTTGCAAGAAGAAGCGTAAATCAATATTTAGAAGGAGTGTTGGGAAAAGAAGAGATCAACTTTGCAAAACTTCCTATGGAAGAAGCAATTGCTGCGATAAAAGAATTGATAGGATTAGATCAGGAAGAAGTGGAAAATATAAATTGCAAGCTTCAGAATCTACAAAAAGAGTTGGAGCAGATACAAGAGCATTTACAAAAAGCGCAGACGAGAGAGCAGACGATTCGTACGCTTGAATTGGCTGAAGCTGATTATATAAAGGTGCAGGAACAAGGTGAAAAAATTCAACAGGAGTGGGAAGGACAAAAGAAAAAGCAGGAAAATAGAGAGGAGCTGGAAGTAAAAATTGCTCAAATTCAGACACAGATATCGATTTATCAAGAACTAGAAGAAAAGAAAAAGAGAATAATAGAAAGAAAAAAATTTCTAAAAGAGGAGAAAGAAAGGTTACAAACGCAGGACATTGAAAGAGAAGAGTTACAAAAGCGTCTGAAGGATGATGAAAGCGAGAAAATACAATTGGAAAATGAGCCGGAACGGAAGACGGAATTACTGTTTCGAAAGGAAAAATTAGATTCTGAAAAAGAAGAACTAAAACAGGTTGTGGAAAATACAAAGAAGTATCATTTACTTTGTGGAAAGCTTTCCGAGATTCAGGAGCAGTATGTGGATAAAGCTCAGATTGCAAAGGAAAGAAAGACAGAGTATGATCTCGCATATCAGACATTTTTAGATGGACAGGCAGGGGTGCTGGCAAAGCATTTAAAAGAAGGAGAAGCGTGTCCGGTGTGTGGCTCCAAAGAGCATCCTAAAAAAGCTTGTGGTACGGAATATATTCCGTCACAGAAAGAATTGGAAGAAGTTAAGCGAAAATGGGAACAGGCAAGGAATCAGATGGAGGCTTCCAGCCAGGAGGCGGCTGAACTATTGGGAAAAGTAAATGCTCAAAAAGAACGGGCGGCGGATCAGAAGCAGATTGAGGAGCAAGAAAAAAGACTCACAGATGAAGAATACAAACTTCAAGAACAAATGAAAAGTAATAAGAAAAAGGTTGAAAGATATCAATTACTCCAAAATCAGATTCAGAAGATACAAGAGCAGATTACTACGAAACGTGAGGAACGAGAAAAAATATCTGGTCAGATTGCAGCTTTAAAAGCAGAGATAGATATGGAAAACAAACAGTTTGAAGAGCAACAGCAGAATCTTAGGTATGAAGACTGGAAACAGGCTGAGATAGAACTTCGGAACCTGCAGACAGTGAAAAGAAACAGCCGGGCGGAATATGAAGCAGCTCAGAAAAATCTGCAAAAATGGAATGGCGATATGCGAAAGCTAGAAGGGAAACTGGAGCAATGCAACAAGCAGCTTGAGAATCTCGGAGAATTTTTTGTGGAGCGCGAACAGGAAAAAAAGACAACATTAGTGGAACAAAGAGCTGATTATGAAAGAATGTTAAAAGAGCTTCAATTACGACTGGCGACAAATCAAAAAGCTCTTTTGAATATTGAACAGAAGTCGAAAGATATCATAGTTTTGGAACAAAAATGGGCGTTGGTGAAAGCACTGTCAAATACGGCAAATGGAAACATTTCCGGGAAAGAAAAGATCATGCTGGAAACTTATGTTCAGATGGCGTACTTTGAACGGATTTTACAGCGGGCAAACGTAAGATTTATGGTTATGTCGGAGGGACAATATGAACTCGCAAGAAGTGTTGTGGCTGGAAATAATCGAAGCCAGAGTGGTCTGGAACTAGATGTCATTGATCATTATAATGGCACAAGACGAAGCGTTAAGACATTGTCTGGAGGAGAGTCTTTCAAAGCTTCGCTTTCATTAGCGCTGGGGCTTTCGGATGAAGTTCAGTCAAGAGCCGGAGGAATCCGTCTAGATACGATGTTTGTGGACGAAGGTTTTGGCTCGTTGGACGAAGAATCACTGGAGCAGGCAATAAAAGCCCTGGCTGGATTGACGGAAGGCAATAAACTTGTTGGAATTATTTCTCATGTAGGAGAATTGAAGGAAAGAATTGACAGACAAATTATAGTGACAAAGGAAAAAGCCGGAGGAAGTCGGGCGGAGATTATTTGAAAGGAAATTGCTCAATCGTTTTGCAAAGAAAGAAGGTTGTCTGGTTCTATAAATTGAGGTAAGATAGATGTAACAACATGCGAGGGAGGAAAAGTGATGTTATATATTGGCGTTGATCTTGGAACTTCAGCGGTAAAATTGTTAATGATGGATGAAAACGGCAATATTCAGAAAATTGTATCAAAAGAATATCCATTATATTTTCCATACCCGGGCTGGTCAGAACAGAATCCACAGGATTGGTTTGCACAGTCAATGGAAGGAATAAAAGAATTGACATCTGAATGCGATAAAAGTCAGGTTGCAGGAATTAGTTTTGGCGGTCAGATGCATGGGTTGGTTGTACTTGATAAAGATGATCAGGTAATTCGTCCGGCAATTTTATGGAATGACGGAAGAACTGCAAAAGAGACTGACTATTTGAATCAGGTCATCGGAAAGGATAAATTATCCGAGTATACAGCAAATATTGCGTTTGCAGGTTTTACGGCGCCAAAGATACTTTGGATGAAGGAAAATGAGCCGGAAAATTATAAGAAAATCGCAAAGATTATGCTGCCAAAAGATTATCTGGCTTACTGGCTTTCAGGTTCGTTCTGTACAGATGTGTCGGACGCTTCAGGCATGCTTCTTATGGACGTTAAAAACAGATGCTGGTCAAAAGAAATGCTGGAAATCTGCGGTGTCACAGAAGAACAGCTTCCGAAGCTCTATGAAAGCTATGAGGTAGTCGGAACATTGAAGCCGGAAGTAGCAAAAGAACTGGGCTTTTCCGAGAATGTAAAGGTGATTGCAGGAGCTGGTGACAATGCGGCGGCAGCAGTCGGCACAGGAACGGTCGGAGATGGAAGATGTAACATTTCCCTTGGAACATCAGGAACAATCTTTATCTCCAGTGAAAAATTCGGAGTAGATAAGCATAATGCCCTTCATTCATTTGCGCACGCAGACGGACACTATCATTTGATGGGCTGTATGCTGAGCGCGGCGTCCTGCAATAAGTGGTGGAATGAAGAAATTCTCGGAACAAAAGATTATGCCGCAGAGCAGACGGATATAAAAAATCTTGGAGAAAACAGAGTTTTTTATCTTCCATATCTGATGGGAGAACGATCTCCACATAATGACCCAGACGCGAGAGCCATGTTTATCGGTATGTCCATGGACACAACAAGGGCAGACATGACACAGGCAGTGTTGGAAGGCGTAGCATTTGGGCTTCGCGATTCTCTGGAAGTGGCAAGAAGTCTTGGTATTCAGATTGACCGGACAAAGATCTGTGGTGGTGGTGCAAAAAGCCCACTGTGGAGAAAAATTATTGCAAATGTCATGAACTTAAAAGTAGATGTGATTGAAAGCGAAGAAGGACCGGCACTTGGCGGAGCAATGCTGGCAGCAGTTGGATGTGGAGAATATCCAGATGTAGAGACGATTGCCGAAAAGCTTGTAAAAGTTGTGGATACAATTGAACCGGAACCAGAACTTGTGGCGAAGTATGAAGAACGGTATCAGCAGTTCAGAAAATTGTATCCGGCAGTGAAAGGGTTGTTCTAGATAAATTCATTGTTTATAGTGTTTGAAGAAATTTCCGCAACGTTTTTTCCACGGAATCTGTCGTATGTGTGGCGTAATCCGCTACTCCGGTGGCAGCAGTCGTCATGGCATAGCTTATGTTGGACAGCTGCAACATTTCCAAATCATTGTACTGATCTCCGAATGTGATACCATTCTTTGGATCCATGCCAAGGGAAGATACGATATTGGAAAGAGCAGAACCCTTGTTGGCATTCGGTGCAATGAAATCAATCCAGATATTCCCGGAGGTTACAATCTTGATTCGATCACCGAAACGTTCTTGAAAATAGGCGCGAAGACGTTTTTCAGTTCCGTCAAAATCACATACGGCGATTTTGATAAAAGGTTCCTTGATATCACGTACATTTTGGACAATGTCCATGTCATAACCGACATCGTTACGGATATGATCGATGTAGTCAGGATCTTGTGAGTCGGTATATCCCGTTCGGGCTGTAGAAATTAAAGTGTGGCAATGACCATATTCTTTTGCAGCGTCTGCGATTTCATAGATGAGATCAGTATCAATATGTCCTAATGAGACGATCTTGCCATCATGTACACACATAGATCCATTTTCTGCAACATAGGAGATATCATCCTTCACAGGGGCAAATAGACGTTGGAGATTTTTGTACTGGCGGCCGCTGGCTGCAATAAAATGTATCCCATGTTCTTTTAACTGGCGGATAATGTCAAATAATTCTGGATTCAGAGTGGTTGCGTGACCATGAAGTAAAGTTCCGTCTACATCGCTGGCAATATATTGTATCATAATAGTTCCTTTCTTTCTGAGCTGTAAGATGATTAAAGTCAAGCACTTGCTTAAAAGTAAGCTTGTGTAAAAAATCTTATGTTATCTTTCTGTATTAATTGATGTACCTGTGTTGATAATAGAAATCTTATCTATTATAATATAAAAAGACGTCAAAGAAAAGACGACAATGAAAAGAGGAGGCTATAACGTCATGAAAATCGGAATTGGTAATGATCATGCTGCAGTAGACATGAAGAATCAGGTAGTAGAGTACCTGGAAGGAAAAGGATATGAAGTTGTGAACTTTGGTACAGATACATATGAGAGCTGTAATTATCCAGAGTACGGCGAGAAAGTCGGACGAGCTGTTGCGGCAGGAGATGTAGATCTTGGTATCCTGATCTGTGGTACAGGAGTTGGAATCTCTTTGGCAGCAAATAAAGTAAAAGGTGTTCGTGCAGTTGTTTGCTCAGAGCCATATTCTGCAAAACTTTCCAGACAGCATAACAATACCAATATTCTGGCATTCGGTGCCCGTGTAATCGGAATTGAGCTTGCAAAGATGATCATCGATGAATGGTTAAGCGCAGAATTCGAAGGCGGAAGACACCAGACCAGAGTAGATATGATTACAGCAATTGAGAATAAATAAGCAAAAAATAATCAGTAAAAATAATCAGTAAACAAAACTGTTGCTTTGTGAAGGATAATCTGACGAAGCAGCAGTTTTTTGTTGCCAAGCATGCGACAAAAAGGTCCGGTGGACCTTTTTTAGCGCTATAAAAGTATTCGAAGGAAATTGCCAGTGAAAGTTTATCTGTGCAGAAAATTTTTTTGGAAATCTGTACATTTCCGCATTTTAGAAAAATCACCTATCTGATTTTTGAGTCATACTATAATATAAAAAGATTTTGAGGAATAAATATGCCATATTCTATGATGTTAGATAGTGGTCACGGGGGAAGTGATCCTGGAGCAGTTTATCAGGGGCGCCGTGAAAAAGATGATACATTAAGGCTGACGCTTGCAGTGGGAGAGATTCTTCAGGAAAATGGAATTGAGGTACTTTACACCAGGACAACAGATGTGTATTTGTCCCCATATGAGCGGGCGGTAGAGGCAAATCAGGCAGGAGTGGATTTTTTCCTGTCGATCCATCGAAACTCTTATCCGACAGATAATGAAGTAATGGGAGTGGAAAGCCTAATCTATGATTTGTCTGGACTTAAATATCAGATGGCTCAGGAAATCAATGAACAATTGGAGACGGTGGGGTTTGTAGATCTGGGGGTGAAAGCAAGACCGAATCTTGTAGTGTTGAAGCGGACACGGATGCCAGCTGTACTTGTAGAGGCTGGATTTATCAATTCAGATACGGATAATGAATTATTTGATTCTAATTTTCAGGATATTGCACAGGCAATTGCAACAGGAGTCCTGGATACATTGGAAAATGCCGGAGTTCTGAAAGAACCGGAAACGCCGGTGGAACAGACGAAGTACCGTATTCAGGTCGGACTGTTCCGGAACCGGAACAATGCAGCGAGGCAGCAGGAAACACTGGAAGACCGTGGATTTCCGGCATATATAGATCAATGGAAACAATATTACAGGGTGATTTCCGGAGAATATGATATGCTGGACGAAGCAGTGGCGGCACAGAGAAGACTTAAGAGAGCCGGATTTGAGACGCTCTTGATACAATAAGTATTCAGATACTCTGAACGAGTATATTTTACAAAGATTTAGCATTTCTCTGTAAACTGATTTAACATGCAGTTCCTATAATGTACATGAAGAAAAGAAAGAGATGGTGCGGACCACATGAAGATGTGAGAGCATCTAAGATATCAGAGGTGCGCAGTAGAAGTATGTCATGCAATTGCATGACGTGCACCTCGCAGCAAGAATGCCGAGGCATTCTTGAAAGTTGTTTCATATGCAGGGAGGAATGAATATGAGATTTTTATGGGAAATGACAGGAAAAATATTTGGAGCGGAAACACAGGACGGAACATTTTTATCAGCAAATGTATTGCTGTGGAGTGTTACAACATTTATAGTTGGAATGTTCTTCTGCACGGCAATCGGAAAAATTGCATTGATTGACTGTATAGCAAATGTAATGTGTGTTGCTGTTTATGCCGGAGTGATCGGCGGAGTGATCGGTGGATTTTTATTCCTGATACACAGACATAACGGGAAACAGTTATAAGAGTTAAAAATTATAGAGGCTTAATAGAAGATATTTTGAATTACATTAAATGCTATAAAGAAAAGGCATGTTCTGAAATGAATTTTTAAGAACTTGCCTTTTCTTTTTAATTATTATGCATCTACAAAAACTGTTCGGAACAGAATTTGTAGATATGTTTACTTATTATTCATCAAAATCCTCATCGCGCACTATCTTCTGCGGCAGGGCGTATCTGTAACTTCGGTTGGATGTC
>ERZ773146.3287-NODE-3287-length-10315-cov-3.629532_pt1 | contig 10315 bp, 7 predicted proteins | sample MGYA00580847_ERZ773146 | MGnify/ENA primary metagenome ERZ773146 (study PRJEB29015, sample SAMEA2737830) | human gut metagenome | biome: human gut; feature: human-associated habitat; material: faeces | place: China | collected 2012 ...
CCTCCCCCTTCGGGGTACTCCCTCTATAAACAGAGGGAGAGTTGAAATACTCACTGTCTTTGGTGAGAAATACCAATTCCTCCTCTGTCAGCTTCGCTGCCAGAGGAGTTTTATGCAAAGAACGAATTTTGTCACATGCTCTATTTTGGAGAGAGTTTTTACTAAAAAACGGGTAGAGTTTTTCATTTTCAATTGTTTTACGTAAGTTTGCACCCTAATTTTAGGACGAACAGCTTAAGAAAAGCGACAAATCCGTTTCGGAAGGAAACGGAAATGTAAAAGGAAATCGTATATGATTGAGAATTTAGTAATTGTCGAGTCTCCGGCTAAAGCCAAGACTATTGAACGTTTTTTAGGAGAGAATTATGTCGTAAAATCTAGCTTCGGGCATATCCGGGATCTTGAAAAAAAAGACTTGGGGATTGATATAGAACATAATTTCCAACCAAAATATGAAATATCCCCCGACAAGAAAGCGATTGTAAAAGAACTAAAACAACTAGCCAAGGAAGCCAAGACCGTGTGGTTAGCATCCGATGAGGACCGCGAGGGAGAAGCCATCGCTTGGCACTTGTTCGAAGTTTTAGGATTGAAAAAAGAGAATACGAAACGGATCGTTTTTCACGAGATCACGAAAGATGCTATTTTACACGCCATCAATAATCCACGGGATATTGACAAAAACCTCGTGGATGCCCAGCAAGCCCGACGGGTTCTTGATCGCTTGGTCGGATTCGAAGTATCGCCGGTTTTGTGGAAAAAAGTGAAACCTTCCTTATCTGCCGGACGGGTTCAATCCGTTGCCGTAAAACTCATTGTTGAACGGGAACGGGAGATTAATCATTTCGTTGAACAAAAATACTATAAGGTTACCGGAACATTCGAAACCAAAGATGCGAACGGTAATTCTGTTCCTTTAAAGGCCGAGTTGTCCGAACGATTTTCCACCCAGGAGGATACCGTCAACTTTTTGGAACATTGCAAAAAAGCGACATTCACGGTAAGCGATGTAGAAACCAAGCCAAGCAGTCGTAAGCCGGCGCCACCGTTTACCACATCCACGTTACAACAGGAAGCCTCCCGGAAATTGGGATTCTCTGTTTCACAGACAATGGCTGTAGCTCAAAAGCTATACGAGCAGGGACATATCACCTATATGAGAACGGACTCCGTGAACCTGTCCCAACTGGCTATTGGTGCGGCAAAAGCTGTTATTTGTAACACGCTTGGAGAAAAATATTCCAAACCTAGAAATTTCGCCACAAAGACGAAAGGAGCACAAGAAGCCCATGAGGCTATCCGTCCGACCTACATGGATAAGGAAACCGTTAGTGGAGACAAGAATGAACAACAACTTTACTCGTTAATCAGGAAACGGACTCTCGCTTCACAAATGGCAGAGGCGGAACTGGAAAAAACGACCATAACGATCACTATTTCCGGAGAAAAATACACGTTCGAAGCCGTGGGTGAAGTGATCATTTTCGATGGTTTTCTTAAGGTGTACATGGAATCTTTCGATGACGAGAAAGAAGATGACGAAACGGCCTTGTTACCTGCAATACACAAGGGAGACCAATTAAAACGTTCCTTAATCCAAGCTTTAGAACAATACACGACGCATCCTCCCCGTTACACGGAGGCCAGTCTCGTGAAAAAAATGGAAGCTTTGGGAATCGGGCGTCCTTCCACATACGCACCCACGATTACCACGATTCAGAACCGGGGATACATTTTACGAGAGAGCCGGGAGGGTACAGAACGTCAACTAGACCAGATAGACCTGAAAGGAGAAGAGATAAAAGTCAAAAAGATCAACCGAATATTCGGTGCAGAAAAGAAAAAACTGTTCCCCTCGGATATCGGGATGGTCGTGACGGATTTCCTTTCCAATTATTTCACGAATATCATGGATTACAACTTCACGGCAAATGCCGAGGATGCCCTTGACCATATCGCCGAAGGAGAGGTCGAATGGCAATCTATGATCGGAACGTTCTATCAACCTTTCCACGCTAACGTGGAGAAAACGTTGAAAGAATCCGAGCGGAACACTGGCGCCCGGGAACTCGGTAAAGATCCGCAAACGGGGGAAACCGTTGTCGTACGAATCGGCCGTTTCGGACCGATGGCACAGATCGGTGAAGGAGAACACGTACGTTACGCGGGATTGCTCAAAGGACAATTGATGGAGACCATTACCTTGGAAGAGGCTTTAGACCTGTTCAAATTCCCCCGTCAACTCGGAGAATTTGAAGGGAAACCCGTCAGTGTCGGTATCGGCCGTTTTGGACCTTATATCAAACACAACCAACTCTTTGTTTCCTTGAAAAAAGGGGTTGACGATCCGGGAACGATAACTCTTGAAACCGCCATCGAACGAATCAACGAGAAACGGGAGATCGAGAAAAACAGGAAAATTCAAGAATTTGAGAACGGTGTACAGATTCTCAACGGTCGTTTTGGACCTTATATTACTTTCAATAAAGTAAACTATAAGATCCCCAAAGGGAAAGAAGCTAATAAATTGACTTTTGAAGAAACGATGGAGATCATTGCCAAGGGTGGGGACAGCAAGAAAAAAACAACGAAAAAAACAACCTTGAAAACGACTTCAAAGACAACATCGAAGACAACTTCAAAAACGACCTCGAAGACAACGAAAAAAGAGACAAAGAAGGAAACGAAAAAGAAGGAATAGGGCAATACATGAAAGGGATTAAAATTTATTTGCATAAAACCAATCCATTTTATATATTCGTACCCTCGAAAAATAGAATAAATTCGTGTGAAGAAACATAAAATTTTAATATAAATGGCAACGTTACAAAAAATTAGAAATCGCGGCGGAGTACTTGTTAGTATCGTGATTGGATTAGCCCTCGTGGCATTTATTGTTGGTGATGCTCTTAGCTCAGGCGCCAGTCTTATTAATCGTTCCAGGAACGAAGTGGGAGAAGTTGGAGGTGAATCTATCGGCATTCAGGAATATCAACAAAAAATAATGAAGAATGAGGATTTCATCAAAAGCATGAACGGATTGTCAGCCTTGACAGATGAACAACAAAGAATGATCCGGGAAAATACTTGGAATCAAATTGTTTCTGAAATCATTCTGAACAAGGAATACGAGAAATTAGGCTTGAATGTCAGTGGGGATGAATTATACGATTTCTTATTAGGAAGTAACATGAATCCAGCTGTCAGCCAATTATTTGCAGATCCCAACACAGGACAGGTGGATAAAGAAAGAGCTCGTTTGATTATCAAACAATTGATCGAAGCTCCTGCCGGAACTCCTCAAAAGGAATATTGGTTGAACATGGAAGAGCAAGTAAACACGGCTCGTAAACAAGAGAAATACAATACGCTGTTAGCCAAAAGTTTGTTCGTAACAGATGCTCAAGCAAAAGAACTCGCTGAAAGTGCAGCAACAACAGCAGACATTAGTTTTATCATGAAAAGCTACAACACGGTTAGCGATTCTGCCGTAAAAGTAACTGCTAATGAAATTAAAGATTATTACAATTCACACAAATATTTATTCGAACAAGAAGAAGCCAGACAAATCGCTTACGTGAACTTTGATATCACTGCTTCAGCGGAAGACATCAAAGAAACGGAAGATTGGGTAAATGACTTGAAACCCGAGTTCGCAGAAGCAAAGAACGTGCTTGAATTTGCCAACCGTAATCATCTGGAAAAATCTTGAGATAGTCTTCACGTCGGTCCGCTTGAAGATTTAAATTAGTTTTAACTTTAATTTCTTCAAACTCTGGATGCTTTTCAAGAAAATCTTTTACGTTCTTGGAATTTTCTTGGTTCAAAATAGTACAAGTACTGTAAACTATTTGTCCACCAACCTTTACTTTAGCAGCAACGGAATCCAAAATTTCCCCCTGAACAACAGCCAATTCTTCAACATCTTCTAGTGATTTTTCGTATCTAATTTCTGGTTTTCTTCTAATTAGACCTAAACCAGAACAAGGGGCATCGACTAAGATTTTATCGAAAACGTTATCTTCATAAATGTCACCAACTTTACGGGCATCACACGCATGAACTTCAACATTTTCACTGACACCCATCCGTTCAGCATTTTCCATAATTTTATGCAACTTGTTTTCATGTAAATCAAGAGCTACGACTAATCCAGTGGTTAAATGCTCAGCAATCTGGGTGGTTTTCCCCCCTGGTGCAGCACAAGTATCAAGAATGTAGTCATCGCCATCAATGTCCATTGATTGGACGGGTAACATCGCACTTTCGTCTTGAATGGTGTAAAAACCTTCTTTAAACAACGCCGTATGAGCAGCAACTCCATCTTTAAGCACTAAAGCATCCGCCGCTACTTCACTATCACGAACTGTAAAACCTATCCGTTCTAGTTCTTTAACTAGAGCTTTCTTTTCGATTTTCTTAATATTAATGCGAATTGATTGATTAGCTGGTTGGTTAATACTCTTTAAAATTGATTCAGTCTTTGCTTTTCCAACTTGATTATTTAATTGTTTAATAATCCAAACTGGGACACTTGCTTCAATTGACTGTTTTTCAATTGCATTCACTCCAGTGATTTGTGGTAGACCATCTCGATCAATTTTGTGTAATACACCCGTAACTAATCGTCTAATTCCATCATGTCCTCTAAATTTAGCAATTTTAATAGATTCATCAAAAATTGCTCGATTGGGTACTTTATCGAGATAAATCATTTGATAAATAGCAGTATACAGCAATTCTTTAACCCAGTTTTGTAATTTACCAGGATGCTTAACTAATTTACTAACATAATACTCAAAAGTAAGACGATGTTGAATTACCCCATAAACAATATTAGTAAATAGACGGGTATCTTTTTCTGACATCTTAGTTGAATCAATTACGTTATTAATTTGTAAATTAGAATAGGCACCATCTGAAATTCGTTCTAAAGTTTTAACTGCCAAGTACCGTGGATTGTTGTTATTATCTTTCGTCAATGAATTGATCTCCTCTAGCTAACTTTTGATTTCCGTTTAAGAAATCAGTAATGGTTTTTTTCGGTTTACCAGCTGTTTGAACTTCATTCAATTGTAGAATTGAACCATTTCCAGCAGCAACTTGTAATGTATGTTTATCTCTGTACACGACTTGCCCTGGTTTTAAATCAGTCGTTTGGTCAATGACACTGGTATTCCAGATTTTAAAGCGTTTGCCACCAACAAAAGTATAGGCAATTGGATCAGGTCTTAATGCTCTAACCTTACAATCAATTAAACGCGCAGGTTGTTTAAAATCAAGGACTTCTTCTTCTCGTTTGATATTTGGAGAAAAGATTACCTTGCTTTCGTCTTGCTGAATGGGATTAATGTCTCCCTCAGCAATTTTAGGCAAAGTTTCTAATAACAAATCACGACCAACCTTACTTAGTTTTTTAAACATACTGGCAGTATCGTCTTTATCTGTAATTTCAATTGCTTGTTGTGAAATTATATCACCAGCATCCATTGCTTTAACCATGTACATAATAGTAATTCCAGTTACTTGATCGCCGTTCATAATTGCATATTGAACGGGCGCCCCGCCACGATACTTTGGTAACAATGATCCATGAACATTAACCGCAGCAATCTTAACTGCTTCAAGTAATTTAGTTGGTAAAAACTGGCCATATGCGGCAGTTATAATGAAATCTGGTTGCAAAGCAATGATTTTTTGCATAGCTTCACTACCACTTAGCTTTACTGGTTGATAAACCGGTAAATTTAAATCCACTGCTACTTGTTTAACAGGAGTTGGAATTATCTTCCGTTTTCTTCCAACTGGACGATCTGGTTGGGTAACTACTGCTTTAATATCATATTTTTCATTTAGGGCTTGTAAAATTGGAACACTAAATTCTGGTGTTCCCATAAAGACGATTGACTTCATATTCGTTTCCTCCATTACATAAAGTTAACTGGTTCAGAATCAATAGCAATTCGAAGACCTTTTCGCGCTTCTTGTTGTGAACTTTGTAAAATTTGCTTTAAAGCAGGACTTAATTTTTTGTCAACTTTATACTTAATAATTATTTGATAATAATAACGATTTTTAATTCGCGCAATTGGACGAGGTGTTGGTCCTAAAATCATTGTCTTATGACTTAACTGCGTTTTAAGATACTTTAAGATTTCATAAGACTTCCCTGCAGCTTGTTGTTCTTTTGTCGAACTAACCGTTAATTTAACAGTAAAATAATATGGTGCATAGCCAGCTAAATGTCTCAATTTCATTTCCTTTTTATAAAAGGTCTCATAATCTTGTTTTTTAACTAGCTGAATTGCATAATGCTCTGGATTAAAAGTTTGAATAATAACTTTACCTGCTTTATCCGCTCGTCCAGCTCGGCCTGCTACTTGAGTTAATAAATCAAATGTTCGTTCACTAGCTCTAAAATCCGGCAAATCTAAACCTGTATCAGCATTTAAGACTCCTACCAAAGTTACATTAGGAAAATCTAACCCTTTAGCGATCATCTGGGTTCCTAATAATATGTCTGCTTTTTGCTCGCCAAATTCATTTAAAATACGTTCATGGGCTCCTTTTCGTTTAGTCGTGTCAACGTCCATCCGTAAAATTCGTGCTTGAGGTAAGATTTTGGCAAGTTCTTGTTCAACTTTTTCCGTTCCAGTACCAAAATAACGAATGTTATGACTATGACATTTCGGACAAACATTTGGAATTGGCCCTTCAAAACCACAATAATGACATTTCATCGTATGGCTATCTAAATGCATTGTAAGTGAAATATCACAATTAGGACACATCAAGACATAGCCACAGTCACGACACATCATAAATGAAGAAAATCCACGCCGATTAAGCATTAAAACAACTTGTTCATGTTTAGTGAGTTTTTCATTGATAGCCTGAAGTAATTCTTCAGAGAAGATATCGCCGCTTTTTGCGACTTTTTTAGTCATATCGACAATTTCAACTTCGGGAAGTTGTTGTTGATTAACTCGTTTTGTCAATCTAATAAAGTGATAGACACCCTTTCCCGCTCTTGCACGAGATTCTAATGAAGGAGTCGCACTCCCTAAGACAACGGGACAATGATGGTATTTTGAACGCCAAATTGCCACGTCACGAGTATGATAACGAGGGTTTTCATCTTGTTTATAACTAGTATCGTGTTCTTCGTCTAAAATAATAATTCCAATATTCTGTAAGGGAGCAAACACGGCAGAACGAGCCCCTACTACTACCTTAGCATTACCATCTCTAATTCTTCGCCATTCATCGTATCGTTCCCCATTGGATAGTCCACTATGAATAATGGCAACTTGATTTCCAAACCGATTTTTAACCCGATTAACCATTTGTGGAGTTAGAGCAATTTCTGGGACTAACATTAACGCCTGTCGTCCATCGTTTAAAGCCGTTTGAATATTTTGTAGGTAGATTTCCGTTTTACCTGAACCAGTTACCCCCTCAATTAGGAAAGTTTCTGTCTTTTTCTTTTTGATTGCCTGATCAATTTCTAAAACAGCTTTTTCCTGTTCTGGAGTTAAGCGTTTAGGATGATCTCGGACGAGTTCATGTTTATAGGGATTACGATATTTTTCAACTTGGATTTTGTTTATCCATCCCTTATTAAAAAAAGCTTTAATCGCTGATGGCGAAATACCGTCTTTTTCAATGATTTTTTTTTGGACTAATTTTTCTTTTGGATGTTTTTCCAGAAAATCCAATAAGTGATGTTGCGCAGAGGCATTGGTTTTTAAATGCTTTCGAACTCCACTAAAATCATTAATTTGGTTTTGAATTGCTAATTCAACTTTGGATTTAGCTTCGTTCTTCACCACGTATTCGATTTCAACATCACCTTTTTTTTGCATTAAAATCAATTGATTAAGTTCTTTTTCAGTGAAATGTTTATCATCGAAGGGTGTCATCAAATTATCAGAAACTTTTTGATTTAATGCTTGATTTGTTAGCGGATGATTTTTCTTAACGGCTTTAGCGTATTTGGCTTTCATCACATTAGGAAGCATCGTTAATAAACAACTGATTCGAAAAGCGTAGGTTTTATCAGCAAGCCATTTTGATAAATCTAATAATTCTTCATCTAAGACTGGCTCAAAATCCATAATTGAACTAATTTCTTTTAACTTCGCTGGGTCTTGATTAGTTAGTGGTTCAATTCCAACCACAAAACCTTCAATTTTTCGATTTCCTTTTCCAAAGGGTACAACTACACGCATTCCCTTACTTAGAGATGATTGTAAGTCCTTTGGAACTAAATATGAATATGGTGAGTTAGTTTGCATGGTAGGAACATCTACAATAATATTTGCAATTTGCATCTATTCCCTCCTAACTAGTCCAATTGTTGTTTAATCACATTAATAATTGTTTTTGCAATTTTTTCTTTACTTTCAATTCCAGTTTGTTTTAAAATTCCATTTTTATTCATGATCGTTACTTGGTTATCATCACTACCAAAACCGATTTTTTGATTTGATACGTCATTTAAAACAATCAAATCTAAATGTTTCTTTTCCAATTTTAACTTGGCATTTCGTTTAACATCATTGGTTTCCGCAGCAAAACCAATGATGACTTGGTTTGCTTTCTTCTGATCAGCAACTAACTTTAAGATGTCATCCGTTTTTTGTAAATGAAGAACAAGTTCATTACTGTCATCGCTTTTTTTTATTTTTTGTTTAGCAACGTGAACTGGCTTAAAATCACTTACGGCCGCTGCCATAATTAAAACATCATTTTTAGGTAATTTGGTTAAAATCGAATTTTTTAATTCATCACTAGTTTTAACCTTGATGAAGTTTATGTTTTCAGGAACTTGTAGATGACAATTTGCACTAATTAATGTAACATTAGCACCTTGTTTTACTGCAACATCAGCTAAAGCATATCCCATTTTTCCAGTTGAGCGGTTAGAGATATAACGAACTGGATCAATGTCTTCAATTGTTCCCCCAGCAGTAATTAAAACATTTTTGCCGGACAATAGTTTAGGATTATCAGATGCATAAATTGTTTGTACAATTTCTTCTGGTTCAATCATACGTCCTTTCGCTTTATAACCCTCAGCTAATCTACCATATTCAGGATTTAGGATTTTAATTCCATTTTGCTCTAGAGTTTCAATGTTTTTTCGGGTAGCAAAATTATTCCACATTACATCATTCATTGCAGGAACTACATATTTTGAGGTATCAGTCGCTAATAAAGTGGTTAAAGCAAAATTATCGGCAATCCCATTTGCCATTTTTGCAATAAAATCTGCTGAAGCTGGTGCAACAACAGAAATATCAGCCCACTTAGCTAATTCTATATGATCAATAGTTTCCCCATGATTAGTAAAATTGGATTCAGAATAGACAGGACATTTAGCTAATGAAGCAAAAGTTAACTGCGAAACAAATTTTTCAGCAAAAGGCGTCATTACAACTTTAACGTCTGCCCCTTGTTTTTGGAAAAGACGCAACAAATACACCGATTTATAAGCAGCGATACTTCCTGTTACATATAAAACTATTTTTTTATTTTGCATTACGTCCCCCAGAGTTTTCAATATCTTAATTATACAATAATTACTAATAAGATAAATAAAAACCACTACGCGAACGTAATGGTTTACTGGTTATTTATTATTTTCAGGTTCAATTTTTAAGACACCGGCAGCAATTTCTTCAAGTGCCATTCCAACTGACTTAACATTTTCATAATGTGAAAGCATTGGGGTTGCACCTTGATCTAATTCTTCAGCACGTTTACTAGCAAGCATAATAAGTGAATAACGTGAATCTACAATTTCTAATAATTTATCAATTGATGGGTATAACATTAAATTTCATCTCCTAAACTATCAAGGTAATCTGGCATTACACGATTAACCTTTAATCTTTCACTTTTAACAATATCTTTAATTTGTTCAACAGCATTTTTAATTTTATCATTTACAATCGCATAATCATAGTTTTGCATCATTCGAATTTCTTTAGAAGCTTTTTGAATTCGTTTATTAATGACCTCTAAATCATCAGTTCCACGACCAACTAGACGGCTTCTTAGTTCTTTAATGTCTGGAGGAGTTAGGAAAATAAAGACTCCGTCTGGACAATTAGCACGAACTTGAAGTGCACCATTAACTTCAATCTCTAAAAAAACATCATGACCAGCATTTAACTGTTCGTTTACATAATTCAATGGTGTTCCATAGTAATTATCGACGTACTTTGCATATTCAAGCATTTCGCCATTTTTAATGTTTTCTTCAAATTGTTCTTTTGAAACAAAATAATAATCTACACCATTTTTTTCG
>ERZ773146.3295-NODE-3295-length-10303-cov-4.798205_pt1 | contig 10303 bp, 8 predicted proteins | sample MGYA00580847_ERZ773146 | MGnify/ENA primary metagenome ERZ773146 (study PRJEB29015, sample SAMEA2737830) | human gut metagenome | biome: human gut; feature: human-associated habitat; material: faeces | place: China | collected 2012 ...
CATTTGTTTTCAGTCATACCTATAAGTGGTTAGCTACAAAGAAACATTTCATTATTTGTGGGTATTTCATAAACCCCTCTGATGCCGTTACTTTGCAACCGTACAAATTAAACCATTTTATAGTATGAAGAAAATAGGAATATTTTATGGTTCCTCAACCGGAACTACACAAGGCATTGCCGAAACAATCGCTTCTAAACTTGGTGTTCCCGCATCTGATGTAATCAATGTCAGCAAAATGAATGCCGACATGGTAAAAGAATACGAAGTTCTTCTTTTAGGAACTTCCACCTGGGGTGACGGTGAATTGCAGGATGACTGGTATGATGGCGTTAAAGTGTTGAAAGAATCAGACCTGAAAGAAAAAACAATTGCCCTGTTCGGTTGTGGTGATGCTGAGTCTTATTGCGATACATTCTGCGATGGTATGGGTATCATATACGAAGATATCAAGGATTCCGGTTGTACCATCGTTGGTAAGGTGTCTGCAAAAGATTATTCTTTCTCCTCCTCTATTGCCGTCATCGACGGTATGTTTGTCGGACTCGCTCTTGATGACATCAACGAAAGTGATAAGACGGAAGAACGTATCGACGCTTGGGTGAGCGACATAAAAAATCACTTGGCATAATTTTCTCTTATTCCATAGCCTTATGACAATATCTGACATTAACCCGGTAGAATTGAAAGAGAAGATTTTATACTCGGGGCAATGTTAGGTTATGATATATGTGCGCAATGCGAACGGTACTGTGAAAGAAAAGTCCGGTGCGCTTGATTAACTTTGCATGTGTTTAGTTTAGTTGTTTTTTGTAGAAAATGCCTGCGGATTCCGTAGGCATTTTTATTATATCATCCGAAAATAGAAAGATAATCAGGCATAGCTATGCATACCGCCCAGCAGATAATTTACTCCGAAGTAAGTCATCAGCACCGTAAGGAAAGCCAACACCATATAAGCATGGAAAAACCGGGGTTGCCGGAAGACGGCAAGCGATGGTCCGTGGAATGCCGCACCATAGATTAAAAAGGTGATCAAAGCCCAGACTTCTTTCGGGTCCCAGGCCCAATAGCGCCCCCATGAAACATTCGCCCACACAGCACCAATAAAAATCCCCGCCCCCAGGCAAAATACTGCCGGATAGAGCATCAACCGACTGAAAAGCATCAATTGCTCCACACGGACCTTACGCTGTTCCTGAATCTCCGAATCGATTGTCTTTTTTCGCCAGCCTCCTATGCAGAATGCCAGTAATCCATTTAGCATCATAAAGGCAAACAATGCATAAGATACCATAATCAGAGAAACATGAATACTTAACCAGGGAGACAGCAACACAGGCATCAGAGGAGTGATCTGAGGATTGTTCTGCCCAAGATAAGCTACCAACAAGGCAAAACCCGAAATGAGCAATCCAAAAGGCAACGTAAAAGAGAAGCGACGCCGGAATATGCATGCAAGCAGAAGTGTACACAGTGCCATAAACTGCATGGTTTCATATCCATTGCTCAACGGAATACGCCCACCAATATACCACCGCAAACAGTAGCCAAAGAGTTGAAAAAGGAATGCTGCATAAAGTGCAACTGTAAAAACGCTCCATACCTTACCTGCCGAACGATGCATGCTGCAATAAAGCAGATAGAAAAAAGCCAGCATCCCTACAGTCAGATTGAACATGAACAACAGTTTGCTGAATGGAATGCGATTGTACAATATTTCAGCCTGCACTTTTACGTCAGACAGTGGTTTTATACTCCCATCTTCCGGTAAAGGACGGATAAGTGTTCCACTCCGTAGCATCAGTATCAATCCTACCTTTTCGTCCGTTTCCATGATAGCCTTTTCCAACGAAGTCATTTTCATGTGTGGCTTTTGTCCTCCTTTCCAAAATTCCTGCAAGCGATAGTTTTGCCCATCAAACAAATCAGTAAGACGGGCATAGGAAGAAGGTAATCGGAGTAAATGACGAAGTTCCGCACTCTTTATATAAATCATCGGTTCATTCTGCCAAACCTCCGGACGAAGTAACCAACCTCCGACAACCTGTTCGGGTGTCATGCCACCATAAGAAGATTTCCCAGTCAATTTCAATACAAAATCTCGTGCAAGGGTATTAAAAGGTACTACGCGATCATGATAAATCACTTGTTTGGATGCCAGACTATCCGCCTGTCTGAGTGCAAGTGCCGGAAGGCTTCTGTTTTCTGCTTGCATCACCGTTCCCGTAGCCATAAGCAACCATACAAACATTCCCCCTTTTCGAAGCAACGGATGCCTGAGCAATCTACGGAATTCCCCACTGCGACCGACAAGCATCCACAACATGGAGATACCCAGCAAAATATATCCTGCATACGTAACCCCTATTCCCCACGGATCATAATTCACTGACAACCAACTCCCCTCCTTATCATCATCAAAAGAAGACTGGTAAAAGCGATACCCCTGACGAGAGAGGATACGATTCATGGAAACAGGTTCCGCACCACGGATATAGCTAACATAATCTGCCGGAGCTTCCGTCCCCGGATAATACTCTACCCGGAAACTGTCCAGACACAATGTGAATGGTAATTCGATTACCCGCTTACTGTCTTGGTCTATGAAAGTTCCTACCTCAGTACCTACTGTGAGATGCATATATCCTTTTTTGCTGCATGAAAATGTAATCATGGCTCCCACCAAGATAACGAGGAAGGAGCCATGCAACAACAATGTCGGGAGACGCCGCCACAACTGCCGCTTAACCAACACGACAACTGCCAATGCGGCAAGTACTCCCCACAAACAACAAAACCAAACTGTATGATAAACATACTTTTCTACAAACTCTGTTCCGCGTACATGCTCCACAAAGGTCGCCACAGCGAGCAAAGCCAGCAGACAGATATATAAGAAGACGAGACTTTTCTTCAAATTAAAAAGGTGCATATTCCTTATTCTTCAAAGCCTTAACTCCCATACATTCCATTTCGATCAACCATCCGGGACGACATACAGGCGCATGTACAAATACTTTAGGAGTATCCGGGAAACGCTTGTCATACAGGCTCTTCACAACTGCATAGTCTGCAATGTCACGCAGGTAAACAATCATATGTCCCAAATCATCAAATGTGCACTCCGCCTCTTTCAGCAAGGCTTCTACATTTTCCCACATCCGTTCCGTCTGCCTACGGATGTCGCCGGGGTATACTACTTCCCCTTTATTGTTGATACTTGCCGTACCCGAAATAAACACTTGACGCCGGTCACCGTAATCGACATACGTTCCGCGTTCAAAGCTGACCCCATACTCATAAGTAGGATTCAGATGCGTAGGAGCATAAAGAAAGTGTATCTGTTCCGGCTTTAAGCCTGCCACAGCATAGGTATCCATTTGCACCAATACTTTAGGATCAGCATGACGTCCACCGATACCTGTACTGGCAATATAGTGTGTTTTTTCCGTCAGATTCTGAGTAACAAAAACCTCATTACGTGCCTTTACCACACCGGCATAATTCACATCCACATTCTGTACGAAGAACCAGGTACGGATACAGTTATCCGCCAATTTACATCCTTGTTCCATAAGCTGCATCACGTAGTCATTCAGCAACAAACGGGTCTGGTATTCAGAATTTGCAGCACGATTGAAAGCACTGCCTCCCCACAGGTGGCGGTACGCATTGTGCTTTACTTCAAACAGTCCGTTGTGCAGCACTTGTGTCTGCACATTGGTCTGTAAATAAGCCCACAAAGCTATTTTCGTCCCATCCAAAGGGGGCTGCTCTACCACGGAAAGAGCACAGTCGGAACTTTCGGTAGTGATAGCCAGCAAGAGGTCAGCCTGATTGGCGGTATCACTCAGGAAATAACGTTTAAACACAGCCATGGCACCTTTCAATTCACCTGCAAGCAAATCGTTGTAGGCATTGGCTACCGCATTTAATTGTTCCTCATAAGTATCTTCCGGACGGGTAGAGTGAATCATTACATGAAACTCTGAAACGCCTTCTTTTACTTCATATTTAAAAATCTCGGTTAATGTATTCTCTGATTGGTTGGTTTGTTGTTTTTTGTTGTTCATTTCCAATATCGTTTACTCGTTATTCAAAAAAATACCTTCGTTTATCCAATTATCTATCAGTTTCAATAAGGGTTGCTCATCTTCTGACAGCATATCGGTATGGTTCATACTCGTATCACCAGCCCTGTTCAAGACCAGATGTAGAAAACTCTCTTCTACACTGCCGGGTTTCACCAATAGTATATCACTATTCTTATGCGCCGGCTGGTTGACCAACGCATGATAGCTCTTACCCTCCGTCAGAAATAAATTACCCGATGCAGAACCGGTCTGCCCATGGCACGCTACACATCTTTTATCGAAAACCTGTGACTGGATGGAACTGAACATACCCACGTCCAGTGTTCCCACATCCATTAATATGGTATCTGTGACGGCTGTGAGTTCTTCGTCTTCCATCGTCTTAAATTCAACAATGCATTCGCGCAAACGACTGATAACACACAATTTGAGTGATTTCACATCATCACTGATACCTCCCAGTGTCATAACGATATCTGTTCCGTCGGCTACATTGACTGGCAGTGATTTCGTTATAACGGCGTATTCACTTTTATCATTGAAGCCTGCCACAACGACACTATAATCGTCCGTCCAATTGCTGATACCACTGAAACGACCGGTCAACTTCATAGCACGTCCATCACGCTGTATATTGACCTCCTTCTCATAGATTCTTCCATCATCACATGAACAAAAAGCTGTCAGCATAAAGATAGCAAGAAAGAATAATATATAGTTCTTCATACCCACCCTTTCCTGTTTTTTAGAAAGTATATTGTAGCATTACTGTTGCAGAATGAGTTGCCAGACCTAAATTATCATTATCGCGGTCGAGCTGTGTATCGTGACCCGTACGGGCAATATACTGGTACATAGCCTGGAGTTTCAGGTTACAACCCTTAAAGAAATAATTCATACCCACAGCCGGCATATCCAAAAATCCGTCATCGCCGGTACCGTTACGGTTAAAGAAGTCATAACGCAAGGCAGCCTGCAAACGGGGAGCAACAAAGTAGCCGCCCTGTACGTAACCACCCAAATAATTGTAGCTTTCATTGATCTTCTGGCGATCCGTGAAACCTACATTCATATAATATGCTTCGGCACCCAAATACAGTTTGTTTTTTAACATGGCAAATTCCACTCCCACACGGGTATCATTGGTACTTTCATTCTCACTTTCCACATTGATTGAAGCCGATACACCGAACATGATCTTATCTTCATTCAAACGATTGGGATTACCTTGAGTGGACGGCATCACACCTTTAGGCATATAAGTAAAGCGTCCCGCATACAGTAAAGAAGGAATATGCCAATCATCACTCAGAGTTTTTGTAGCTGTATTTACAGAAGAACCGGTGCCATTGAATAAACCTACTTCATAGCCAAATTTATCAGCTACCAATCCGTAAATTTCAACACCGAGGTCAAAACCAGTACCGATGTTAGGCGTTACCGCATTCAAGGAATAAGGCAGAATGACAGCAGAAGTCAATGATACCGGTAACTGCGGCAACAATGTTTCGCCCAACGTTGTCAGATAAGCATGCGAGAAAGGTGTTTTGAATTTACCGACACGCACGGCAAACTGTTTTTTAAGTTGTACATCGAACCATGCTTGTTGAAGCAATGCTCCCCCACTGGCAGCCGCATTGATGGAAAGATTAAAGGCTACTTTACCAAAAGCTTTACCAGTGAAGCCCAATACAGCATAGGGAATTGAGAAACCGGAATTAGCTACATTATCCTGATTGTACGCTTTATCCAAACCTTCATCATCATACCAATTGAAATTTGCACAAGTCTGTACCAACAGATAGGGCTTGAATACAAAGTCTCCCTTCTTGGTTTCTATCGTAAATCCCTCTCTTCCGGCAAGTGACACTACACCGTTTTCTGTATCTTCTTCATGCTGTGCCATAGCAGCCAACGAAAGGGCAGCCATTACAACCATTAAAATTAATTTCTTCATAATTGCTTGTATAATACTTATTGGTTTTATTGTTCGTTATTTGTTTTATAATGATTTCAGGAATGTGATCAAAGCATCACGATCTTCTTTACTCATCTTTTTGAAGAGGTTCTTCGATGCTTCACCTTCACCACCGTGCCACATAATAGCCTCAACATAGTTGCGGGCGCGTCCATCGTGCAGGAAATAAGTATGGCCGTTCACTGTTTCCTGTAATCCGATACCCCAAAGCGGAGTCGTACGCCATTCGTTGCCACGGGCCAAACCGCTTACATAGTTGTCATTCAGTCCTACGCCCATAATTTCAGAGCCCATGTCATGAAGCAGGAAGTCCGAGTATGGATGAATTATCTGACTACCCAGCCAGGGAAGACGAGTTCCGTTCAACAGTACAGACCCACGTGGTTTTGTGTGCAAGGTGGTTACATGACAGAGATGGCACTTCGCCTTATAAAAATTCTGCTCACCCTTGATCACTTGTTCATTATTCACATTGCGACGTGCCGGAACACTAAGGCTCTGCATGTAGAGGTCTACATTCTCCATCTCTTCTGTAGATACATCCAATTGGGCATAAGAAAGTCCCATCATACTGCCTTGATTTACTTGTGCCTGTCCTTCGCAGATTTCTTCGGGATAGCGGCTGTTCGTAACTCCCATATCGCTGGAGAAACCAAGTTCCACTGTCAGGTCGGCATGCTGCGCTTTATTACCGGACAAGCCTAAACTTCTCATTCCTCTCTCGGAGATATAGTTGCAACGGCCACTGATACCATATTCCGGATAATTGCTTTTAGCAGCCAAAGCTTCAATTTCAGTGGGATCAAGCGCCATCATTTGTCCCATACCTACGTGGCGCAAAGGAATACGCACCGTACAGAACAGGTCTTCGGGTTTGATGCTGTCCGCATACCATTCATAAATAGAATAATTGGGTTTGCAAAGTTCATACGTCTCACCATCAGGGAACTGGAAAGTCTCATAGGTATATTCCACTTTCAGTTTTCCCTCGGGCTTCACGCCATAAATAGCCTGATCATGAAGCACGCGTCCATAATCCTGAAAGAAAGCTCCATTCTTACGACTAATATAAACCAACATAGACGAAAAGCCAGAACTACCGGAACCACCTTCGCTCCACAAAGTAGGTTGCGTACGTCCGGCATTTCGGTGACAGCTACCACAAGAATAACCGGCATAAACCGGTCCCAGTCCTCCACCTATTCCATTACTACTGGTGCGGATATCATCATACAATTTATCACCACGGGTGAAACGTTTATCGTATGCCCCTGTTATCCAGTCAGCAGACCTGTCATAAGCATAAGAGGAAGTCAGGAAGTTGGTAGCAGTACCAGCAGAGAGGGCAAAACCGGCAGGTACTTCTATATCATCCACATCAATTCCATCATTTTCGCAGGCAAACAATGCCAGAAGCGAAAAACAGATTGGAAATGAGTATTTTAATAAGCCATTCATTCGTTATTGAATTATTATTGCAAAATACGTAACTAACATTTATCTTTTTAACGCAGATGTTGCGGAAGCAACAGAATATTCATTATCCCGCTGTTTCCGCAAAATCTTATTTCTAACAAGTAAAAATCTTACTGAATGGTACGGGCCTCACCATCTTTGAAGATCAAATATTCCAAAGTGTGGTAACCACGCAAAGCTTGTGCACCGGCAATTTTATCATCTTCTTCATCATAGTCTCCATCCCAGTTCAGGTTAGAGTAATTACCGGAAGTCAGTATCTGTACGATACCATCCTGGTCAAGCGGCCAGCTATCCATATTGGGGTCAAGACCTTTGTCGGCAACCGGACCAAAAAGGAATGCCTCACTGGTTTCCCACGGTGTACGAGCAGCAAGCCATGCTGTGGCACAAGCCTTGAAGTTAGCATTGCTGGGAGAAGTACGGAATGTTTCAACAGCATCGAAAAGAGCCTGATTTCCCGCTTTCAAATCAGAGTAAGTAGGTAATACAACTACATCCACATAATTCCTTACGACTTCAGCCAACACTGTTTTATCAATACTTTCGATACAATTCTTCAAGCTTCCCTTGAGTACACCCTCCAAAGTGGCACAAGCTTCCATAGCACTTACTGCTTCCGGACTATTGATATTATTGCGAAAAGGACTCGGGATAGCCCAAATTGCTGCTGCTGCATCATCAATCGCTTTTTTCACTTCAGTATCAAGATTAGCATTTACTGCAGCTACTGCTTTTGAGAGAGATGACTCGCTAATAGCTCCTGTACGTGTTCCGTAATAAGCATTACGAATAGAATAGATATTGTTACGATAGTCTTCACGAGAATGCCAGCTATACCATGACTCTACAGCATACAAAGCTTTTTCTTCATTATTATGTATGAAAAGATCGTAAGGGTCACCAATTTTGGCAGTACCTACTTCATTGGCAATGTCTACACAGCCATCAATCAACTGCTCAACGCTCGTCAAAGCATCTTGATTCTTAAAGAAATCTGCATAGCTTCCACCTTCATTGTATTTAACTGCCCAGTCATCATAAAGAGCAGTAGCATCATTCACCAACAATTGTGCAACTACTCGCATGTAATTTCCCCAACTACTTGCATTCTCTGCCGTATAGTCAAGATTTTTAGCGTCTATAGTCGTAGTATCATCATCACTACAAGCTGTAATGGAACACATCATGCCCAATGAAAGAGCCGACAAATAAAAAAACTTTTTCATATTACTAAAACATTAAATTAATTATAAATACCTATTTGAACTATCTCTTGGTAAACCAACCGACATAAGCTATGCCGATAGCAAATTCATTTTCATTGTTATATTTAGTCGATCCAAATACCTTGTTCGTACCAATATGACGGGTAGTATAATCGGCTTTCACAACCAGATTCGGCAATGCAAACCAGTTAACTCCTGCCGTCCATTTGCTTACCTGACAGCGTTTCTCCATTGTAGCAGAACCTTCTGCCTCTTCCTGCGGGTTGTAGTATTCATAACGGGCATAAGGATAAATAACCGGACATTTCTTCTGCGAGAAGAAAGCACTCAGGTTGAGACCAGCCTCCAAGCCATAGCACAGGGCATTCTTAGCTACATTACGCATAGCACCGTGATAATAATTGGAATTATTGGAAAGAGTAACCTTGCTGATCTTGGAAGAATTCTCTAAATCACCATAAATGATATTACCACGAGCGGTAACATATTTATTTTTATACTGTGCATCGGCAGAGTAGATTTTCACTGATGAGCGGCCTACACTGCTATACTTATAATTCTTATCAGCATTGGCTGTCACGTCATTACAATAGTAAAAAGCAGTACCTACACGCAGTCCCGGTACCCCTTTATAGTCCAAACGTGCTACATAAGCAGGTGAAGTAAAGTTATCTTGTTCAAAGAGTCCCTGCTTACCACCGGCAACCCAATTATCGCGACCAAATCCATCAGCATTCAAGCCGGCAACAATCATTGCCCGATAATCAAAGCGCGCATATCCTTTACCAAAAGAACCGAAGAATTCCAATCCTGTCTCATGCCAGGTAGAAGGAATAATTGTGGTTTCACCCTCAGGACGAGATGTTCCAAAGAAGTTGATAGGCTCATGGTGTGCATTGGTCAATCCCATAGGTACAATCAAATGACCGGCACGAATATTGAAAGCCGAATGTATCAGACGGGTAATGTGAAACTGCTCAAGAGCGACTTCTCCACCCTTTTCCATTTCTGTCTCATACTCACCGTTTTCTGAATTCTCAAGTTCAGTTTCAAGACCTACACCTCCTGCTTCAAATTCTATTTCAGCACCCAGTATCCACTTGGAATTAAACTTGTAGTCAAAAGCCAACACAAAACGAGGAATCGCAATGGTATTGCGGTGATCACTGTTATCGACCCCACCATAGAAACGATTCGTTCCGTAATTCATAAACTTTGCTACCATTTCTCCGTATCCACCGAAACGGAACTTTTCGTAGTCGTCATCTTTTGTTACCTGTTTTATTCTCTCTTTCTTTGCCGTAGTTTCAGATACCTCTTCTGTTGAGGTTACTTTTTCAGGTTCATTAGCCCGTAAAGTATTGTTAAAAAGCAAGAAACCTAAGGCGAATAAGCAAGTTAATTTTTTCATCTTTTATCTTAAATTTTGTTGGCGCAAAGGTAGAGGGAGTTAAAAAGGCGGGCAATACCCAAATATGAGTATTGTGTTATTAAAAATAATAACAAGTAGGTACTTAAACGAA
>ERZ773146.3301-NODE-3301-length-10287-cov-7.172791_pt1 | contig 10287 bp, 6 predicted proteins | sample MGYA00580847_ERZ773146 | MGnify/ENA primary metagenome ERZ773146 (study PRJEB29015, sample SAMEA2737830) | human gut metagenome | biome: human gut; feature: human-associated habitat; material: faeces | place: China | collected 2012 ...
CCCCTCAGTCACTTCGTGACAGCTCGTCCGCAATTAAGGACGGGCCTTGCCTGCAACCTGCTGGTTCGACTATCGTCTCACCTTCGACTACAAACAGCCCACTGGGCTGTTTGCTTAACGTCTCAGCCTCAGCGGGGGAGCAGAGAGAAGTTCGGCACAAGCCGCAACGAAGGAGAAAAACTCACAACCCTGGCCGGCGCTCGCCGTTGCCGTAGAAGTGGGCCAACGCTTCGTCGCGGAACTCATCAAAGTATCCGCCGTCGATCGAGGCGCGGATGTCGTCCAGCAGCTTCACGAAGAAATGCTCGTTGTGAATCGTGGCCAACGTGAAGCCGTTGAATTCGCGTGCGCGAAGCAGGTGGTCGACGTATGCGCGCGAGTAGTGACGGCACGTGTAGCAGTCGCATCCTTCCTCCAGCGGGCCGAAATCGAACTTGTGCTGGGCGCGTTTGATGTTGTATCGGCCCGACCTCGTGTAGATCGCGCCGTTGCGGGCGCAACGTGCGGGGGCCACGCAGTCGAAGGTGTCGCCGCCGTTCTCCACGCAGGCGAAGATATCGTCCACGGAGGCGATGCCCAGCACATGGCGCGGGCGGTTCTCCGGCATCGCGTCGCAGATCCACGCGCAGGTGTCTCCAATGATGCGCTTCTCGATTGCGCCGCCGATTCCCACGCCGTCGAAGTCCAGCGAGGCGATCTGCGAGGCCGCGCGCCGGCGTAGATCCTCGTAATTCGCGCCCTGCACCACGCCATACAAGGCCTGATAGGGCTTGCCCAGCCGCTCAGCCGTCAGCCGCTGGTGCTCGTCCACGCATCGGCGGGCCCAGCGGAAGGTGCGCTCCACCGAGTCCTCCTGGTAGGAGCGGGTGTTCATCAGCGTGGTGAGTTCGTCGAACGCGAACATGATGTCTGCGCCGATTTTGTGCTGGATGCCCATCGAAATCTCAGCGGAGAAACGATGTGCGTCACCATTCAAAGGCGACTTGAACGTCACGCCGTCCTCATCCACCCAGGCCATGCGCTCCTTGCCCTTGGCGATGATGTCGTCCGACTTCATGCCGGTCACGTCCATTGCCAGCGTCTTCTTGAAGCCGACGCCCAGCGACATCACTTGGAAACCGCCAGAATCGGTGAACGTGGGCCCATCCCAGTTCATGAAACGCGCCAAGCCGCCGGCCGCGTCCAGCACGTCCTCGCCCGGGCGCTCGAACAGGTGGAAGGCGTTGGCCAGCAGGCACTGTGCGCCTAGATCCTTCATCTGCTCGGGCAACACGGCCTTCATCGCGGCTTGCGTGCCCACCGGCACGAAGGCAGGCGTGCGAATATCGCCGTGGGGCGTGTGAATGATGCCGGTGCGGCCGTATCGGGCACCGTCTCGCCCAAGCCCGCTGGCCGTGGATGGCAGGCGGGTGATCGTTTCGAAATGGAAGGCGCTGCGGTCGCCGGGCTGTCCGGGCTGTGCGCCCAACGGATGTTCAAGAAGGCTGATCGTCATATGTTCACTTTAGGCAGAAGGGCCAGAAAAGGGCCGGAAATTGTGAAGAACTCGGTTTCGAGGGGCGGATTTCGCCGCTCCCGAACGTCTACTTCCGCTTCAAGGGGCTCCCGGTCAAGTAGGCCGGCTGCAAAAATGGCGGAATGGCGTTAAATGAGGGCCCTTGATACTCGGAATTGACCGCGCGAACAGCCCCTTGAAGTGCAAGTAGATGTTCCCGAAACAGGAAATCAGCCCCTCGAAGCCGAGATGCCCATAAGACTCTGCGATGATTACGCATAGACTTTCAATCAACGTTCAGAAAACCTCCAGATTGACTGCCTTTACTACTGAGGTAGCACACGAGAAGTGACAATGGGCAAGTGCCCGAATAGCCGCCGAACAGACGCGATAGGAATTTAGGAAAAGGAGCAGCAATGGCTGACGAATTCAACCCGCAGGGCGTCGACCAGACCCCGCAGAATAACGAAAACCCCAATAATACTGCCGATACCGGCAACATCGAGCCGAAGAACCCATTTGTAGGCGGCGCCTCGGTTGATGCCGGCAACGCCAGCGATTCCAGCGAGCAGCAAGCCCCGGTTCCCCCGGCCGCCCCCGCCGCCGATCAGCGGCCTACGCAAGCCGTTACCGACACCGCCGCCACCGAGCCCATCCCGGACTACGCCTCCGCCAAGGGCGAGAGTACGGTGGTCTCCTCCTCGCCGGCTTCTCCGGCAGCGCCGGCCGCAGACCAGACCTCGGCCACAACTCCGCTGTACCGCCCGGCCCCGGAATACGGCGCTTATGGACCGACCCCGACTCAGGCACAGGGCCAGCAGGGCGGCCAGGCCGGCAACAATGCCCAGCCCACGCAGCAATTCCCGTTCGGCCAGCCTGCACAGCAAACCCCACAGGGCCAGCAGGGCAACCGCAACCCCTACTACACCAATAACCCGCAGCCGCAGGGCAACGGCAATCCGTTCAATCCGCCCACGCAGCCGCAGCAGAACAACGGCAACCCGTTTGCCAGCCAGTCCGGTCAGAATGGCCAGAATGGCCAGCAGCCCCAGCAGGGCGGTCTGTTCGGTTTCGGCGCTCCCGGTACCGGTACGCCGAACGGTCAAGGTCCGACCCAGCCGGGACAGCCCGGTCAGCCCGGCCCCGCCAAGCAGGGCATGTCCAAGACGGCGAGCAACATCCTCATCGCCGTGGTCGCCGCCGTTCTGGCTGCGGCCCTCTGCCTGGGCCTCGGCTACGGTGCCCTCACCAGCGGCCTGATCACCTTGCCGACCAGCAACTCGCTTACCAACGTCAGCTCGAATAAGTCCGGCTCCGGGTCCGCCACCGCCAAGAGCGGCGAAGCCCCCGACTGGCAGACTGTCGCCAGCGATGTCTCCGGCTCCGTGGTCTCCATCCAGACCGCGTTGAGCAACGGCACCGCCAAGGGCTCCGGTGCCATCATCGACACCGAAGGCCACATCATCACCAACAACCACGTGATCTCCGGTGCCCAGCAGATTCAGGTGACGCTTGCCAACGGCAACATGTATTCCGCCACGCTCGTCGGCACTGACGCCACCACCGATCTTGCGGTCATCAAGCTCGACAACCCGCCGAGCGACCTCAAGGCCGTGGAATTCGCCGATTCCGACAAGCTCGCCGTCGGCGAGAACGTGATGGCCATCGGCAACCCGCTCGGCTACGACGACACCGCCACCACCGGTATCGTCTCCGCCCTGAACCGCCCGGTGACCGTGACCGACGACAACAACAACGAGATCGTCACCAACGCCGTCCAGATCGACGCGGCCATCAACCCCGGCAACTCCGGCGGCCCGACCTTCAACGCGGCCGGCCAGGTGATCGGCATCAACTCCTCGATCGCCTCCACCGCCACCTCCTCCGACTCCGCCGGCTCCATCGGCATCGGCTTCGCCATCCCGTCCAACCTCGTCAAGCGTGTGGCCGACGAAATCATCAAGGACGGCAAGGTCAAGCACGTTGCCCTCGGCGTGGTCATCAAGTCCGACACGGTTGAAGCCGACGGCGTGACCCGCGGCGGCGCGACCATCACCAAGTCCAGCGCCACCGGCAGCGCGGTCGTCTCCGGCGGCCCGGCCGACAAGGCCGGCCTTAAGGAGGGCGACACCATCGTGGCCTTCAACGGCAACGCCGTGAACAACAACTACTCGCTGCTTGGTTACGTTCGTGCCGCGGCTTTGGGAGACAAGGTGACGCTGACCATCGTGCGCGACGGCAAGACCATGAATGTGGACGTGACGCTCGATCAGGAGGAGTCGTCGGTGAACGGTTCGTCCGGCTCCGATTCCAACGGCAACAGCCAGAATAACCAGAACAACCAGAACGGCAATGGCCAGAACGGTTACGGTAATGGCAATGGCAACAGCGATGGCGGCACCGGTGACGGCGGGCAGCAAAGAGTGTACGGAGGGCCAAATCTTTATCGAACCGCAGGGTATGTGTGTTATGGCCGGCATTGGCCGGGAGAGCGGTCAGGCTGCGCAGGCGTTGAAGAGCGTGGAAGAGCGGCTGGATACGAAATATGGCGTGGTGCTGCATCAGCCGGCCTACACCAGCTATCAGCTCAATCTGGGCGAGATCTCCAGCTATCCTCCGGGATACAAAGAGAACGCCGGCATTTTCTGCCACAATAACCCGTGGATCAGCTGCGCTGAGGCCGTTTTGGGCCACGGCGACCGTGCCTTTGAGGTCTACCGCAAGACCTGCCCGGCCTACATTGAGGATATTTCGGAGATACACCGCACAGAGCCCTATGTCTACAGCCAGATGGTAGCCGGCAGGGATGCGCCCACCTTTGGCGAGGCCAAGAACAGCTGGCTGACCGGCACGGCGGCGTGGACGTTCTTCAATGTGAGCCAGTATATTCTGGGCATCCAGCCCACGCTGGACGGACTGAAGGTGGACCCCTGCATCCCGCACACCCTGTCCGGCTTCACTGTGACCCGCCGCTTCCGTGGGGCGACCTATCACATCACGGTGGACAATGCCGCCGGAGTGCAGCATGGCGTCAAGAGCGTGACCGTGGACGGCAAGCCTCTGCAAGGCAGCGTTCTGCCGCTGGCAGCGGAGGGTGCCGAGGTGAACGTGCAGGTCGTCATGGGCTGAAAGCGATTTCGAACTTCTCCGTTGCATTTCGCACCAAAGTATGTTTCAATAAAAAGCAGCAAATGGAATGGAACGGAGAAGGGAGAGACTGCGGGATGCTGAAAATTGCTGTCGTCGAAGACCAGCAGGAAGTGCGGGACGAGCTGTGCCGGTTCATCCGGCAGTACGCCGCCGAGAACAGCCTGCAGGTCGAGGTGCTGCCCGTCGAGGATGGGGCCGTCATTGCGGAGCACTACGAGCCGGGGTATGACATCATCTTTATGGATGTGGAGATGCCGGGACTGGACGGCTTCGGCGCGGCGGAGAAGATACGGGCCGTGGACGCAGACGCCGTGCTGGTGTTTGTGACCAACATGGCGCAGTACGCCATCAAGGGCTACGAGGTGGACGCACTGGACTATGTCCTCAAGCCGGTGAACTACTACCAGTTCTGCACCAAGCTCTCACGGGCTGTTCAGCGGGTGCAGCGCCGCCGGGGCGGGCAGGTCGTTTTACAGCTGGCCGGAGGCGGGATGCAGGTGCTCTCTACTGGCGACATCTACTATCTCGAGACCCATGACCGGCTGCTCTGGTATCACACCACCAAGGGTGAGTTTTCCGTCCGTGCCAGCCTTGCCAGCGCCGAAAAGCAGCTGGCGCAGTACCATTTCTCCCGCTGTAACCAGTGTTATCTGGTCAACCTGAAATATGTAAAGGCTGTGGAGAACGACTTTGTCCACGTCAACACCGACCACCTGGAGATCAGCCGCCGCCAGCGTGCGGCTTTCCTGACGGCGGTGGCGTCCTACATCGGAGGTGTGCTGTGAATCTTCTTGCACGCCATGTCATCTTCCGGGCATTGCTGCGGTGGACTGCTGCGGTGGCGTTCTGCATCCCGCTCAAGCACCGGCCTCACGCCCGCCTGCGGGCGCTGGGGATGCTGCTGCCGCTGCTGGGGCTGACCTATGTGCTCGACCCCTCGGCCCAGAGCACCAGCCTCCATGAACTTCAATTCTCTCTGCTGACACTCTATGTCGCGTTTTTCGTTCTGCTGGGCATGATGATATACGCCTGCGTTGAGATAGACAAAAAGAGTGCGCTCTACTGTGCCGTATGGAGCCTGCTTGCCTCCCAGACCGCTTACGAGTGCTGGCATCTGGTGGAAGTGTTCTTCGAGTGGCGGGGAACGCCCCTTGACCTCAGAAGCCTGCCGGTCATGCTGGCACAACTGGCCGCTGGTGCATTCTTTTATTTTGTTATCTGCACCACCCTCTCCCGGAAGATGTCTTATAAAGGAGCGTATAACATCGGCCCGCGCCAGCTGACCAGCGCCTTTTTCATCGGAATCCTCTTCATGTTCCAGGCTGCGCTGCTGAGCGGCGGGCAGGTGGTGGTGCTGGATCGCAGTCTCGTCATGACGATGTTTGTCGGGCAGTTTTACTTCCTGACCCTGCTCTACTTCCAGACCGAGGTGTTCAAGCTCTCGTCCATGCAGAAGGAGATGGACACCCTCAACCTTTTATATGAGCGCCAGCGGGAGCAGTACCAGGTGGCGCGGCAGAACGTCCAGATCATCAACAAGCGCTGCCACGAGCTGAAGCTTCAAATCGCCGCGCTTCGCCAGATGTCGAGCGCCCCGGCAGACCCGGAGCTGAAAGCCCACATCGACGAGGCCGAAAAGGCCGCTCAGCTCTACGACGCCAGCCGAAACACCGGCAATGAGGTGCTGGACGTGGTGCTCACGGAAAAGAGCCTGCTCTGCGAGTCCCGCCGCATCCAGCTCAACGCGGTGACGGACGGCAGCTGTCTGAACTTTTTTGAGGCCAGCGACCTCTACGCCCTTTTTGCCAATATGCTGGACCACGCCATTGAAAGTGCAGTGAAGGTGCCGGAACCGGAGCGCCGCTGCATCGACCTGCTGGTCTGTACCCGGCAGAGCTTCGTGGTGGTGAACGTCATCAGCCCCGACCGCCCGGCGGAGTCTGCCGACACCCGTGCCGCCCATTACGCCGTCAAAGTGACCAACCGCATCGTTCAGAAGTATAAAGGTACCCTGACCACAGAGAGCCAGAACGGGTTCTTTGCGGTGAAGATCATTTTTCCGCAGAGGGGATAACCTCTCCGTCAGCGCTAACGCGCTGCCACTGCCCGGGTTGCGGCACCCAGCATCCGCAGCGCTTTGCTTGTGTCTTGCTGGCCGCGGCCCCAACAACGACTCCCTGTTTCCGCCACTGGCGGCGGTCGTCGTTGTTGCTCCTATCGAGGAGAGGCCTTGGCATTCCGCAAAGCTTCGTCTCTTCGCCAGAGGCTCCCCTACAAGGGGAGCTGTCTGCGAAGCAGACTGAGAGGTTGTATGAGGGAGAGCCTGCCCCACGCCGCAGGCGTAACGAAGAGGTTTAAGACCGTCTCACAAAATAAATGTGGGACGGTCTCTTTTCTTTTTGCATTTTTCTCGTTGTATCCAACTGTTTGTGAGAGATGCACAAATATATCAGCTTCGATTTGTGAGAGCAAAACCGAATATCCACACCATTCGACCGATTATCGCAACGGTCTTGCGAAAGGAAAAGTCTTTGATAAAATAATAGCGAAAGACAGAAAAACGACCGCACAACAGAGAAAACGCTACAGATACACGGGAGGAAAACGAATGCGAAGCATCGCCAAGCTCATGCAGGACTGGCAGTTCACCGGGCCGGACGGCAAGACCACTCTGGTGGAGCTGCCCCACACTTGGAACGCAAAAGACGGCCAGGACGGCGGCAACGATTACTGGCGCGGCACCTGCACCTACAGCACCACCTTTGCCGCTCCGGCGTTCGACGCAGCTTCGCAGGAAGTCTGGCTGCAGTTCGAGGGCGTCAATTCCAGCGCCAAAGTTCTGCTGAACGGCAGGAACATCTGTACCCACGACGGCGGCTACTCCACCTTCCGTGTCCATGTCTCCGACCTGCTGGCAAAAGACAACCAGCTCACCGTCGAGGTGGACAACAGCATCAACGACCACATCTACCCCCAGAAGGCCGACTTTACATTCTACGGCGGCATCTACCGCGACATCAGCCTGATGGTGGTCAGCAAGAACCACATCGCGCTGGGCCACTTCGGCGACACCGGCGTCAAGATCACCCCCGTCCTCAAGGACGGCAAGGCTGACATCCGGGTCGAGACCATCGTGGAAGGTGAGGGCGCTGTCTCCGTCGAGCTGCAGGACGCAGCCGGCAGCATCGTGGCCAGGGCTGAGGGCGCAGACGCTCAGCTCCACCTCGACGCTCCCCACCTCTGGGACGGCGTGAAGGACCCCTACCTCTACACCTGTGTCGTCCGCCTGAGCAGCGACGGCACCGTGGTGGACGAAGTTTCCACCCGCGTGGGTCTGCGCACCTTCTCGGTGGACTCCAGGAACGGCTTCTTCCTTAATGGCCGTCCCTATCCGCTCCACGGCGTCTCCCGCCATCAGGACCGCAAGGGTGTGGGCAACGCCATCACCCGCGAGATGCACGATGAGGATATGGCCCTCATCCGGGAGCTGGGTGCCAACACCATCCGGCTGGCCCACTACCAGCACGACCAGTACTTCTACGACCTCTGTGACCAGTACGGCATGGTGGTCTGGGCTGAGATCCCCTACATCTCCGAGCACCTGCCCAATGGCCGCGCCAATACCATCAGCCAGATGAAGGAGCTCATCTATCAGAACTACAACCACCCCTGCATCGTCTGCTGGGGCGTCTCCAATGAGATCACCATCTCCACCAAGGACAAGGCCGATATGCTCGACAATCACCGCGAGCTGAACGACCTGTGCCACAAGATGGACTCCACCCGCCTGACCACGCTGGCCTGCTACGCCATGTGCGGCCCCTTCAACCCGGTGGCCCACATCACCGACCTCGTCAGCTGGAACCTCTACCTCGGCTGGTATGTGCCGGGCCTGTTCCTGAACGACCTGTGGATGGACTTCTTCCATCTGGTCTACCCGGGCCGTCCTCTGGGCTTCTCCGAGTACGGTGCCGAGGGTATGCCGAACCTCCACAGCTCGAAGCCCCGCCGCGGCGACCACACCGAAGAGTATCAGGCAAAGTATCACGAGTACATGCTCCGCTGCTTCGACCGGCATAAGTGGATGTGGGCGACCCACGTCTGGAATATGTTCGACTTTGCAGCCGACGCCCGCGACCAGGGCGGCGAGCCGGGCATGAACCATAAGGGCCTCGTCACCTTCGACCGGAAGACCCGGAAGGACAGCTTCTACCTCTACAAGGCATGGTGGAGCGACGAGAACTTTGTCCACATCTGTTCCAAGCGGTTCACCGACCGCACGGAGAGCGAGATGGAAGTGAAGGTCTACTCCAACCAGAAGTCCGTCGCCCTCTACGTCAACGGCGAGAAGGCCGGCGAGCAGACCGGCGAGCACGTCTTCAGTTTCCGTGTGCCGCTGACCGGCGAAATCGAAGTCAGGGCTGTGGCCGGTGACTGCACCGACACCGCTTCCTTCCGTCATGTGGACACCCCGAATCCCAGCTACAAGCTGGTCAAGACCAAGTCCAAGAGTGCAAACTGGGTCTGATTTGTGAAACATTCCGCCGACCGGCGGTTGTTATAGAAAAAAGGAGGAGAATCCGTGAAAAACACCAAACCGAAAGTACGGCTGTGGTCTGTTCTCACCGGCCTGACGGCGATCCTGACCGTCGCTGCCATCGTGGGCAACATCATCGCAAACCAGTACGCTACCACCATCAACGTCGCTCTGAATGCATCTACCTATAAGATCATCCACGGCGAGAATACCGGCGATACCGAATACTTCAAGAAGGGCTTTGCTTCCGATGAGGAGCGCGAGGCTTACGAGGCCGAACTGTGCGCGACGGTCGAGGCCGAGGGCGCAGCTCTGCTGAAGAACGAGAACAATGCCCTGCCTCTGGCCAGCGGCGCTAAGGTCAGCCTGTTCGGCCACGGCTCTGTGGACCTGATGTACGGCGGCACCGGCTCCGGCTCTGTCGATACCAGCAAGGCTCCCAACCTCAAGCAGGCTCTGGAAGCTCAGGGCATCACCATCAACCAGACCCTGTGGGACCTGTACAGCTCTGACTCCATGATGAGCAAGTACAGCCGCCTGACCCCTGCTTCCATCTCCGATACTCTGGAGGCAAACACCCAGTACGCTGTCAACGAGGCTCCCTGGAGCACTCTGTCCAGCGCTGAGTCCAGCTTTGCTGAGTACGGCGACGCTGCGATCGTGGTCCTCTCCCGCTCCGGCGGTGAGGGCGCAGACCTTCCCAGCGGCGAGAATGGCACCAGCGACAGCTGGATCTCCGGCCAGGAGGGCGACGGCAACTACCTCGCTCTGTCCGATGAAGAGATCGAGCTGCTGCAGAACCTGAAGGCTCTGAAGGACAACGGCACCTTCAAGAAGATCGTCGTCCTCATCAACAGCTCCAACGCCATCGAGCTGGACTTCCTCAACCCCGAGATCTGCGGTGAGGACTACGGCATCGACGCTGCTATGTGGATCGGCGACGTGGGCCAGACCGGCATCAACGGTGTGGGCCAGCTGCTGTCCGGCGCTGTCACCCCCTCCGGCTCTCTGGTCGATACCTATCTGTACGACAACATGGCAAACCCCGCTATGTACAACTTCTACACCCAGGCTTACCCCAACGCAGCAGAGTACAACCTGCTGA
>ERZ773146.3303-NODE-3303-length-10284-cov-3.612963_pt1 | contig 10284 bp, 9 predicted proteins | sample MGYA00580847_ERZ773146 | MGnify/ENA primary metagenome ERZ773146 (study PRJEB29015, sample SAMEA2737830) | human gut metagenome | biome: human gut; feature: human-associated habitat; material: faeces | place: China | collected 2012 ...
AACCCGCATAAACACTGGCTTTTTTAAGCAACTCGATTTATTCAAACTCAATCGTTCCCGGCGGTTTACTCGTCAGATCATAGAATACTCTGTTAACCCCACGAACTTCATTGATAATTCTGCTCATTACTTTATCAAGTACTTCATACGGAATCTTCGCTGCCTCAGCAGTCATAAAATCTACCGTATTCACTGCACGAAGTGCAACTGCATAATCGTAAGTTCTCTCGTCACCCATAACACCAACGCTTCTCATGTTGGTCAGGGCTGCAAAATATTGTCCGATGCTGCGGTCAAGTCCCGCGTTTGCAATCTCTTCTCTGTAAATTGCATCTGCATCCTGTACGATCCGCACTTTTTCAGCCGTTACTTCTCCGATGATACGGATTCCAAGTCCCGGTCCCGGGAATGGCTGACGGAATACAAGCTTCTCCGGAAGTCCAAGTTCAAGACCTGCCTTGCGGACTTCATCTTTGAAGAGATCACGAAGTGGTTCAATGATTTCTTTGAAATCAACATACTCCGGAAGTCCTCCTACGTTGTGATGAGACTTGATCACTGCTGATTCTCCGCCAAGTCCGCTTTCTACAACGTCCGGATAAATCGTTCCCTGTGCAAGGAATTCTACTGCACCGATCTTCTTTGCTTCTTCTTCAAAAATACGGATAAATTCTTCTCCGATAATTTTACGCTTTGCTTCCGGTTCTGTAACTCCGGCAAGCTTGCTGTAATATCTTTCCTGTGCATTGACACGGATAAAGTTCAGGTCAAACTGACCATTCGGTCCAAATACTGCCTCAACTTCATCGCCTTCATTCTTACGAAGAAGACCGTGATCTACAAATACGCAGGTAAGCTGTTTGCCGATTGCTCTGGAAAGCAGTCCTGCTGCCACAGAGGAATCAACTCCGCCTGAAAGCGCAAGAAGTACTCTTCCGTCCCCAACTTTTTCACGGATTTCCTGGATGGTATTTTCAACAAATGCATCCATCTTCCATTCGCCGACACATCCACAGACATTCTTTACAAAGTTGTTGATCATCTTGGTTCCTTCCGGTGTATGAAGCACTTCAGGATGGAACTGGATTGCATAAAGCTTTTCTGCTGCATTTTCTGCTGCTGCTACCGGACAGTCTGCTGTGTGTGCAGTAATCTCAAATCCCGGTGCCACCTGCGAAATATAATCAAAATGGCTCATCCAGCAGGTTGTTGTTGCAGATACATTTTCAAATACTTTGGAATCTTTCTTGTCGATGATGACTTCTGTCTTACCATATTCTCTGACGTCAGCTTTTTCAACTTTTCCGCCAAGTACGTGAGACATAAGCTGTGCACCATAACAAAGACCAAGTACCGGAATGCCAAGCTTAAAGAGTTCTTCAGAATAAGTCGGTGAATCCGGTTCGTAACAGCTATTCGGTCCTCCTGTCAGGATAATTCCCTTTGGGTTCATTGCTTTAATCTTTTCGATATCAATCTTATAAGAATAAATTTCGCAATATACATTACATTCCCTGACACGTCTTGCGACAAGCTGGTTATACTGTCCACCAAAGTCAAGTACAATCACTAATTCGTTCTTCAAGGTTTTCCTCCTGTAAAATACGATCCTTTCAGACCGCTTTTTCTATTTATTGCTTTTATATTTTATTATAGTAGAGCTCTGGATGTTTTACAAGCATTTTCTATCGCCCGAACCAAAGTTTGAACTCTGGTTTGCAATTAAAACTCATATTCAGGCATCATCTTTCTAACCATCTTACAAATGACAACTTTCTTCTGTATTTACACAATTGCTCCATGTTTCCACTTTCCATTAAAGTACCGGATAATAAAACAGATTGCACGTACTACCCAGTCGATCACCATTGCAACCCACACGCCAAATACTCCCAGTCCCATATATTTTCCTACCAGATAACTGAATCCGATCCGGAAAATCCACATCGACACAATCGATGTATACATACAGGCTTTTGCATCGCCTGCCGCACGATACGCTGCTGGAAGAGCAAATGAAAGTGGCCAGATAATCATTGCACTGATTCCATGGAAATGAATAATATTTGTTGCTGCCGCAGCTGTCTGATCTGACAAATTGTATGCTTTCAAAATCAATGGAAGTGCAAGGAAAATAAGTGCTACCGTTCCCACCATTGCCACATAAATGATCGCAAGCAGTTTTTTCAGATAGTAATGTACCTGTTCATAGTCATTTGCGCCGACGCACTGGGAAATAACTGTCGTAATTGCCAGCGAGATCGCCATTCCAGGAAGAATCTGGAACAGCGCAATCGCATTGGAAACTGCATTTGCCGCAATTGCATAAGTACCGAAGGTTGAAACCAGACTCAGCACTAAAATTTTGCCCAGCTGAAACATACTGTTTTCCAGACCATTGGGAACCCCAATTGCAAGTATTTTCCGTATCATTCTTCCATCAAACCGGATTTTCAGTGTCCGCTCAATATGCAAGATACGTGTCTGATTGCAGAGCAACACTGTTATCACTATCGCGGCAACCATTCTGGAAATCAGTGTCGGTATTGCAACACCCGCCGTTCCGATCCGTAATCCGAACACAAGAATTGCATTTCCGGTTACATTGATTGCATTCATCAAAAGCGATACCCGCATGGATACCTGCGAATTCCCCATCGCACGGAAAATTGCTGCCCCACCATTATATAACGCGATAAATGGAATCGAAGCTGTTACAATTAGCAGATAAATATCTGCATGTCCTTTTACTTCCGCTGTAATGTGACCAAATACCTGATTCAGAATTATATCTTTTCCAAAGTAAACCAATATCATGATTGCAACCGCACTAAGACTCACAAACCATACCAGCTGTGTAGCCGCTTTACATGCTGATTTTTCATCTTTCCTGCCAATATACTGTCCGGCAACAACTGCTCCACCAGTCGCCAGTGCTGCAAAAATATTGATGATCAGAATCATAATATTGTCAACCAGCGACACGCCCGACACAGCTGCTTCTCCAACATTTGCAACCATAATAGAATCTGCCATCCCAACAAAAACTGCCAATAACTGCTCGATTACCAAAGGTCCGATCAGATTTGCCAGTTCCCGATTGGAAAACAGATAATGACTTCGATCCTGTTTTTGTTTCGTTTTCCCCATTCTTCTCTTTTCCTGTCCCTTCTCTTTTGTATATCCCCGTTTTCTCTATTATATACTGTAAAAATGTAATACACCATCTTTTTGCAAAGAAAAGGATTTTTTATGCGTGCTGATGCAGGTACTTTTCTCTGGTAGCAAGTCCGCCCCGGATGTGCCGTTCCGATTTGTTCAGATCCAGAACCTTTCGCGCCTCACCTGCAAGAGATGGGTTGATCTGGAGAAGACGTTCTGTTACATCTTTATGTTTGGTTGTTACATTTTTGAACGGTTTCATTTTCATCAATTAATACAGACTCATCTAAGCCGAGATCACCAAGCAAACGTAAGTAAATATCTACATTTCCATCCTTATCTACTTCTATCTTCTGAATCAATCGCTTTAACTGCTGATTGGTCATCTGGTGTACATCAGTAATGTCTTCAATTTCTTTAAATGTATTATTTAAAATATTCTCTAACTGTTCCCCTTTGGTTAAATGATAAGATACCATCTTGAGTTCATTTTCTATTCGTTCCATTTCCTGACGAGAGCCACCAATCTTCTCATTCAACTCTTCACGAGAAATCAAATCATCCGTATACATATCCATATATTTTTGTCTGGTCTTTTGCAATTTAGCAAGTTCTGCATTTAATTCTTTTTCGTACTCTACATTTTCATCTTTAGCTTTATATACACGCTGAAACTCATTTACCACATGAGCAATCACTTTTTTCTTTTGTTTCAATACATTTGTAAAATATTCCTGCAGAACTTCAATGAGTTCTTCCTCGTCCACAACCGTTTTATTTGGGCAACTATCTACTCCCCGGCCGTTTCGCCCAGAGCATACCCAGCGTACATACGTGTTCTTATAAGTACGAACCGTTCTCCGGAAGGACCAGCCACATTCTTTGCATTTAATCAGTGTCGAAAACAGATGTTTATTACTCTGCCGTTCGTGACTAAGATTAAATGCATCATGTCTGCCTCTTAAAATCTCCTGTGCTTTTTCAAATGTCTCATCTTCTATGATTCGAAGTTCCGGCCGCTCCACAACCATCCATTCAGTCTCGTCCTTGTCTCTTCTCTGACCAGTCAGGAAATCACTGACTTCTTGCTTGCCATTGATAATTTTTCCGGTATATATTTCATTTGTCAAAATACGGCAAGTTGCATTCTGACTCCATTTGCAATTTCGTTTTGTCTTATAACCTTTTTCATTTAACATATTTGCAATCTTGGCCGCACCGTAACCTTCTTCTGTATACCACTTGTAAATCTGCTGTACAACTTTAGATTCTTCTTTATTGATTGCAAGATTAAAATAATCTCCGATTGTTTTATCGTATCCATATACAATATTAGGAACTCGTCCTTTTTCTGCGTTCATCTTCTTGCCGAACTTTACACGCTTGGAAGTATTTGCACTTTCTTCCTGTGCCAGAGCTCCAAAAATGGTGAGAACAAACTCGCTGTTTCCCATACTGGTCATATTCGCTGTTAAGAATTGTGTCTCAATTCCCAATGATTTCAGCTTACGGACATTCTGTAAAAGATCTACAGTATTTCTTGCAAAACGAGAGATGTCTTTTACAACAACCATATCAAATAATCCATGCTCTGCATCAGACATCATGCGAAGAAATTCTTTACGATTTTTAATTTTAGTTCCAGAAATACCCTCATCTGCATATAATCTTACTAAAGTGTCCCCTGTGCGCTTGGTATATTCTGAAAAGAATTCCTTTTGGGCTTCCAGACTGTTGAGCTGATCAGCTTTGTCGGTGGAGACTCGGCAATAGGCTGCTATGTTCATAATGCTACCTCTCTGTTATAGTTATATCGTTCTGTTACATCTTTTATTATATCGTAATACGCAAATATGTAAATAAAAATCGAGAAATTTGTATTAGTTTCATGTCTAATACAATTTCTCGATTTTTTCTATAGCTCTTTCCATTCATAATGAATATTTCCAATATGTACTACCTTTACTCCTACACAATCGAATTTCTTTTCATCAAAAATAGCATAATTAATTCCGCCTTCAACCAAGGTACTTTTATATCGTATTCCATCATAACCCAAATGTTTTACATAATCACATATATACTGCGTAGGAACATAGTCTAATGCACGATCAAATCTTCTCATAGGCATCGCGACTTCATTTCCAATTTTTCGGATAATATCAATATTGATTGCAAACCATGTCATATCAAAATCTGGAATTGAAAATGGACCTATTTTATCAAATAAACTTAAATCAACTATTTTTAAATCCTTTATTTGACAGAATTCACCTACCGATACATGATCATTATCCCGAGCTCTGACTTCATGAAAAGTTGTTTCTTCATCACTTGCCAAATATAAGCATTGTATTCCCTCCGAATTCGTTCGTCCTGCAGTAGTTAACGGAACTGGCGGTACACCCATCTTTTTGTTTGAGTAACCTTTTAGATAACTCTCTTCATCACATATCCTAGATCGATATAAAGTCAAACTTCCCGCCGGAATATCAACAAGCATATTATCTAATAAATTTTTCAATTCTCTAAAATTAACTTGTTGCGAATGAAATCGATTAACATGTTTTATATTATAGCAAAAATCATCCCAACTATATGTTTTCAAAATGCACTTACGCTCCATTTCATCTGCTGAAAATAATTCTCTAATTGTAACTTTTTCATCAAACAGTTCCGGCTCATCTTGATAACGTTGGCTACATATAGCTTTGATTATCTTTTGAATACTCTTTTCATCTACTTTAAATACTTTCCAACGAGCCAAAAATGTATGCAAATATCCCACTCTTGCATCTGTCTCAGACACTCTTAAATGTTTTGCAACAGTAAATGCATCCATAATTTCTTCTAAATATCCTTCTAAATAATGATCTTCATTTGTATCATAAACAATGCATTCCTTCTTACCTTGAATTTCACATTCTCCATGTCGATTTTCACTTGCAATCATTGAACTAATCTGCTCATCCATAAAGCATTCTAAGCCAATTTGCATTACTACTTTCCTCCCAAGAAATTACTGACCAATTCCAAATGATGCATAATTGAGTACTTTTTTACAGTTCCTAAACCTGGATATTTTCCTGAATTATAGCAATCATAAAATCCTTGTAATCCTAATGTATTCTGAACATTATTTTCCTCGCACCAATATACTAACTTTTCCAAAGCCTCTCCAAATTTTCCACCAGGATCTTCTATTCCATCATTAGAATCAGATACAAAATGATGTATTCTCAATTCTTTCTTTTCGTTAAAATAAACTATATGAATTGCAACCGCAACAGGAGCAAAACCAGATTCATTAAATTCTTCCCCTACAACAGAATAATCTGCAAATCCTACATAATTTTCATTTTGAAAATACAAATGACTATCTGAAAAGAACTCATCCTCATGTTCTATATAATCTATATTTCTTGATCTTTTATTGAAATTATCTTCAAATAACACTTTAGATTCTGAAATCACTCTTCTAAAAGCTCTATCATCTGGAATCAATGTATATCTTGGCAAAGATTTATCATACACCTCTAAAAAATCATCTAAACAATCTCTATCCGGATTTATTATCAATCTTTCCGTTTTTAATTCATCCGTCTTTAATTTAACTGCGCTTTTAGCACTCATAATATACGATTTAATAATTTTATTATGTTTTGTTAATAACTCATACAACTCATTTGCGATTTTAGAATTCTCCCTTCTCATTTCATTTATCTTTTTAGGGAAATCTCCTACAGCTGGATTAAATACTACTGCAATTTCTCTGTCATATTTCACAAAACATTCCAGAGTTTTCAGTAACGTCGCAGACGGTTTTATCGGTTCTATAATCGGAATAATCTCTTGTCCAATTCGTTCACTTTCTAACAATTCTCGTAATGCAATCAACTCAAATTGTCTTCCTCGTAAATAAGGAAAATACATTCTATACACCTCCATATGCTTGATTAAGAAAACATCTTATTTTCTCATAATCTTCTGATTTCAAATCCATAAAATAAGCTAAAAATTTCAGCTCATATGGTATTTCTTTATATTCTTCCGCGGTACATGCTTTTACCGGAAGCGTTTCCCTGCTTTCATCCCACAGTTTCTGTATCGTCAGTCCGTTTTTTCTTATTGCCTCCAGATGTTTTCCCCTGGCGATCAGTGTCACATCTTTTCCTGCTTTTTGCAGAAAGAATCCAAGGCATCCCCCTGTTCCCCCGGCTCCTATGATTGCATATTTCATCTGATACATTCTCCTTTGTTTTCATATTACATAAAAACTCGGCTCCCCGATCATGGAGAGCCGAAAAATACAGCCACAGGCTGTCCTGCATCTCTGCAATCCTGCCGGAGGCTATATCAGATGGGGAATTGACTCCCACCACTGATACTGATTTGTTGCTCGCCACCTACAGAGGTGGGAGTCATCTCACATCTGATATACGTTCGTGGTCTGCAAACACTTTTTGTGCCAAAAGAAGAAGGTGTCGCTATCAGGCAACACCTTCACACATTTTTTATTTAATTCATAATTTCCAGGGACTTCTGCAACATCTTTTTGTATGCATTGCGTACTTCCACTGGACCTTCAATTACTATCTTCCCTGCAGATCCAAATACCCAGCGATAGAAGGTCGGGCTTGTGCAGACCTTAACCGTTGTCCGGAACTGCTCCTCGCCAACACTACTGGTCTTTACTTTCTTGCCAAACTTATCTACCACAGCATTCATACAACAGTTGTCGCAGCGCAAAATCACGTCAACCGCTTCATCTGTCGAAAACATACGGAAGACCTCTGTCGTATATTTGGATACGTTATATCCCTTCGGTTTCTTAACGGCCTTCTCTTTCAAAATCTCCAGCTGTTTCTTGATACGGTCTACTCGATATGAATGTCATTCTTGATCGAGACAAACCTGAAATCACCAAAGACAAATCATCTCTATAAACATTTTGAGACCCTGACTTCATGAGTCAGAGTCTCTTTCATCACAAACCAAATATCTTTTACCATGCTGCATTCATCACATAAAACAGTAAAACGATTTGCATACCTATAATCAAAGGAAGTTCCACTGTAAAATAATCTTTCCTCGTCTTGTGTCTAAGCAAATACATTGCAATTATCCCACCTATAGAACCGCCTACGAAAGACAGACCTAGAAGTGTTACTATTCTTATTCTTGACTTACGTTCTATTGCAGCAATCTTATCAATGGCAAATGCTGCGAAAGTTACAAAATTAATAATGACTAAATATGCTAATAGTATTTTGTGCTCATCAAAGAATGACCAAAATGCCAATGTAATATGGTCAGCATAATGTCCCCGAACCACAAGAAATATAATTATCTGTATCACTAGGATGCAAGCAACAAATACACGCGACATCATATTTCCCTTTTCTAATTTTCTATCAAAAATAAAAATTGAAATAACTATTCCCAATGATCCACCAAGCAAAGATACTACTGTAATTACTGCATCTATCTGCCCATCAGCAGTCATACGATATAACAGTGTATTCACTAAATACAGTATGAATCCTGCAATGTTTATTATGACAAGATACGTCATAAATAGACTCAATCCCCACATCGTTCTTTTCCCTATTTCGGCTTATTGCTTCGATATGTATGATATGTAATCACCACCTCGGCATCTGCACGATATTCCTTTCCGGAAGCAAACTTCCCATCATCATTCACGGTTACAGATTTTACTTCCCCATCATCAGTTATCCACCCCGTAATAATGTCATATTCTACTTCAAGTGTTATATTTTCAAAGCCTGCTTCTTCAAATTTTTCCATCACATCTTGATAGTTTGCACCTTTAGCTCCTTTCAATAAGCCACGACCTTCTGACCTCTCCCCCCTTTCTCTCCCCAAAGACTATTTCATTCATTCCATGTGGAGCCAAAACACAGAAAAAAAGAAATAATGCCCTATCCCAGATGCGGCTTCGGAGCGAGTTTAAGATGCGGATGAGCATCTTAAACACAGCGACTACAGAGCAGATGGGATAGGGCATTATTTCTTTTTTCGTCTGTTTTTTTCAATTAAATTAATTCAGTCGACCATATATTTTGGTTTCTTCATAGAGCCAATCGGCCAGTTCGTCATTATAATCTCCTGGCAGGCATCGCCATGTCCAGTTTCCGCCCAGTGTAGAAGGTGTATTCATTCTGCCTTCTACTCCAAGTCCAAGAAAATCCTGCATCTGCATAATCGCAGTATCGGCAACACTTGCCCAGGCACAACGCATCATACCAATATGATAACCTTCTTCTTTTGTAAGACGGAGGTAGCGAATGGCATTGTTTTGGAATTCTTCCGGAGCGGTTTCAAACCAGCCAAGAATGGTATCATTATCGTGTGTTCCTGTGTATACAACGCAATTATTTGGATAACAGTGTGGAAGATAACCAGAACCAGTATCTCTGCTGTCAAAGGCAAATTCAAGGACTTTCATTCCTGGAAATCCAGTAGCTGATAAAAGTTGTTTTACGGAGTCTGTTAAGAATCCGAGATCTTCTGCAATAATAGGCAGTTTGCCAAGTTTGTTCTCGATTGTAGTGAATAAATCCATGCCAGGTCCTGGTTTCCAATGTCCATTTTTGGCGGTGGAATCACCGTATGGAATGGCATAGTATTCATCAAATCCGCGGAAGTGGTCGATGCGGATCACATCGTAGATTTTCGACTGATAAGCAATACGGTTTACCCACCATTGGTACCCAGTTTCTTTCATGTAGTCCCAGTTGAAAAGAGGGTTTCCCCAAAGCTGACCGTCAGCGGAAAATCCGTCGGGTGGGCATCCGGCAACTTCGATTGGACAAAGGTTCTCATCAAGCTGGAATTCTTCCGGATGTGCCCAAACGTCAGCGCTGTCGTAAGAAACATAAATAGGCAGATCACCAATAATTTTTATATTATTTTCTTCTGCATATGCTTTTAATTTGTCCCATTGATAGAAAAACAAAAACTGAACCTTTTTCCAGAACAGGATTTCATCGGTAAGTTCCTGGCGGATGGCTTCCAGAGAATCTTTTTCTCTTTTCTGGAGAGTTTCCGGCCACTCCTGCCAGGATTGACCGTCGTAGTAATCTTTAATCGACATAT
>ERZ773146.3316-NODE-3316-length-10250-cov-4.180481_pt1 | contig 10250 bp, 9 predicted proteins | sample MGYA00580847_ERZ773146 | MGnify/ENA primary metagenome ERZ773146 (study PRJEB29015, sample SAMEA2737830) | human gut metagenome | biome: human gut; feature: human-associated habitat; material: faeces | place: China | collected 2012 ...
AGCTCATCAGGCACATCACGAAAATCTGTTTGTTTCATGGGACGAGATTACCACAGCCTTTGGGAATTGAAAAAACATGTCACACATGCTCCAACGAGTTGGATGTCTCCCTCTCATCTTCTCCCTGTCTTGTGTTTCCATACAAGTGATGGGAACGCTAACGGAACATTTTTGGAACACCAAAAAAGCCTTATGTAGAGCCACTTTTCTTCTGTTTGTTCCTATATTCCATAAAAGTTAAGAAAATATGTTTCAGCGAAGCAAGTAACCTACATAGACGATATGTATGCACAGGAAAAGTTTTAGTTCGCTTGGAGCAGAACAATGAAACAATTGTCGTAATATCCAAGCCTGTCTGGGGATTTCTTTGTTCCGCACAAAAATTTGACGGAACACATCGGAACCCGTGATGTCTATGGCGTATGTCAACTGGTGAAAATGCCCCAGAGCTCAGCCCTATAGTGGGATACTTCTCAGGGGATGAAAGGGAGAGACGGTTGGCCTCTCCCTTCCGTCAGCAGTAGTCATCAGACGTTGCGCTTGAATACGTTCTGAGGGCCGTAGAAAGGTACGCGCCGTTTCTTCCCACGGGTCCAGTGGTTTTTGAGCAGGACGGTTATAATGCGCCTTCCATCCGTTTTACCGTTGTAGTCCGCCTTGTTTTTCTTGAAGCATTCACACCAAATTTCTATGGGAGAAATCTCCGTACGTCTTTCTGCGCCCGTCCTTTGTATACCCGGGCCACTGTTTTCGTTTTGCAGAAAGTTCAGGCGCTGGGGCAGATCCATCTGTGACCATTCCAAGGGGATCGGGGTATCAAGATAGTCCAGAATCACGCCCTCCAGCTCGTCGGTTTCAAGTTCCTGCCGCTGGCGTGCGCAGGCTTCCTCCTGTAAATTGGGTGGGAGGCACAGCGATTCTCCTGCCTGAAAATAGTGTTTGGCCTCCGCCCATATCTGTCGCACATCGTCATCCGTCATATCCCAGGATTTTTTGTGACCTGTTCCAGGGGCATTGATGGGCCAGTAGCGCCTGTTGCCCGTTATGTCTCGTAAGAAGCCGTTCTGGGCATTTGTCGTCGCGAAGAAAACGCACTGCCTGGGATGGGATATGACCCTGCGTCCGTAGGCTTCACGAAATTTATCATCCGTCCGGGTGATAAAGCTGCGGATGGACTCCTCTTCAGCTTTGTTACGTCCGGCAAGCTCGCTGATCTCAACGATCCAGATGCCCATCAATTTTTCTGCCCCAGTTTTGTCCCTGGTGTCCGCTAGCGTCAGGTTATCCGTGTACCAAGTGCCCCCCAGCTTTGAGATGAGGGTACTCTTTCCGGTTCCTTGAGGGCCTTTAAGAACAACCATGGTGTCAAACTTGCAACCGGGCTCCAGTGCACGCTTGATTGCCGCACACAGGATCTTCCTCGCGACCGCTTTGGCGTAGGGAGTGTCCTCCTCCCCGAAATAGTCAATGAACAAGGTATCTACACGGGGAACTCCGTCCCATATTGGCAATGTATTCAAATACTCACGGATAGGATGGAAGCCTTTGTCCCTTGCTGAAGTTGTCAAGGCAGATAGCATGTGCTGTTTGCTTATCTTGGCATAATTCTTGTGAAGATAGCTCAACAGGTAATCATCGTCCGCGTCGTTCCATAAGCGTTCTCCCTGTCTGTCCCAAGGCACGACGCCGGTCAGGACGATGGCCTGTGTGAGCTGGTCGTAGGCGATATTTTTCAACAGGGGGTCGTTCCGCAGAATCGTGTTGGCATTATTAAGAGTTGACAAGATATTTATCCCAAGAAGGTCATACTCAAGCTTGCTCAACCAGCTTGTCCCTTCGTCATTCGATACTTCTAGTCCGTACTCTTGTGCAGCCTCCTGGATTTTCTCCTTAACTTCCAGGCACCGCTGCATATTGACACGCTCATCCTGTAAAGCGTGTTCAAGCATAGCCTTGAAGGATGGCGAATTGGGGCCCTTTTTAGTCGTGCCGACGTCCAGTTTGCCGAAGGCATGAATGCGCCAGAGGTCAAAGGCGTTTAGAAGTTGGTGGGCGGCAGGGTCGGAGTCATGGTGACTGTAGACAAACTTGTCCTCATAGACGACCATGCCTCCCGAGGTACTTCCTTTGGTGTAGGTATATCGGCTCCCCTCTTTGAGGGGCTCGTAGATATCCGAGAGATGCTCTTCCAGAAGCAGTTGTATAGGATAATACGCTCGGCATATTAGTCCGACGGCACCGTCTTTTGTAAGAGGATCCGCCACCTTGGCAGCCTGTCGTAAAACCACGGGGTCCTGCCGTGCAGAGACGGGCCATTCCTCCGTATTCCGCCAGTTTTTGTACCGGGAAAGGACGGCGTCCGGCTCAAGGGGCTGTCCCTCAATGACCTCAAATATATACTCACCGTCGCAGGATACCGTCGGCCAGAACATCATTCGGTTGGCTTCGTAGGTGCTGTCATCGAACAGCTCGATGCCTATGTCCGCCGCTATCCTTCTGGCCACAGCCGGATATTCCTCTTCGCTGATCTCTCTGGACAGAGGTATGATAAGACGGAAGCGTGGTTTTTCCGGCGTGTGCTTGTGCGTGGTATGCACAAAGCAGCGGTACGGCAACCCTTTCAGCCGTGCCAGGGTATCGGGTCGCCCTGAGTCCAGGTCAAGGGACAGCAGCGAGCGTAAAAGAACGCCGCCTTTGCGTCTCTGGCCATCACGCAGATGCCCTCCAACAAAACCGCCTTTATCCTTGATTTCACCCTGTTGCGACTTGGACATCTCCATGAAGGCGCTCAGCGTTTCGGGGGTACGAACGGGCGAGCGAAGCTTGGCGAGCAGTTTCTCTTCAGACCAGTCAACGTTTTGCCACGTAATTTCGGTACGGCTATTTGCTATGGCTATCTTCATACTAGTCCTTGCAGTAGTAGTTGGTGGTATAGCCGTCGGCACGGAGAAGAAGGCCTTCTGCCCACGCTGGTGACTGTGCCATGAGCGTACATACCGCATCTGCCGATGAGGTCGCCGGTGCTTCGATGATGACCTCGTCATGTACATGGGCGACCGTGCGGTAGCCGTGATTGCGAAGATTTTTCAGGGCGTGGCAAAGGATGTCCCGCGCTGTGCCCTGCACGATGTTTTCGACAAACTTGGGACCGTAGGAGTCGATGCTTCCCCAGGCATGGTGGTAGGGATCCACACCTTCGTAGGTGATTTTTTCACGCCCATCAGCTGAAGGCAGCAGCAAAGGATACGGGTAGGCAAGCCGACGCCCGGAAGGAAGGATGATGAAAAGCCACTTGCCGCTATGGCGCATTTCCAGTCCGTAGGGCACTAAGGCGCTGTACCCCACGGTAAGGGCCTCTCTGACAGCGTTGTCCACCTCCCACCAGAAGGCTACGATACGCGGATTCGCGGCACGCCAGGCATTGACAAGGGATTGCAGCTCCTCTTCTTCCAGCCCCATTTCCAGCGCGCCCATGCTCTTGAGAGCACCAACGGAACCGCCATAGCCCAGCGCGAGTTCCGCTATCTTGCCTTTCTGACGGAGTTCGGCATTTTGGCCGTGCTTCTCGACAGGGACGCCGAACATTTTGCTGGCCGATGCGCAGTAGATGTCCTTGCCCTGGACAAAGGCCTCAAGACGCCAGTGCTCTTTGGCGTACCAGGCGATGATGCGGGCTTCGATAGCCGCATAGTCGGCAACGATGAACTGATTGCCGTCTCCAGCCACAAAATTGGTGCGGATCAGTTCTGACAGCGCTCCCGAGACGTCAGGAAAGCGAGCTTTGACCTGCGCATAGCTGCCGGAAAGAACGAGATTTCGCGCCGTATCGAGATCGCTCATACTGTTGCGCGGAAGGTTTTGGAGCTGGACAAGCTGTCCTGCAAAACGTCCTGTGCGGGCGGCGCCATAGAAGCGGAACATGCCGCGAACACGCCCGTCAGCGCATACGCATTCCTGGATGGCCGCGTATTTGCCTATGGAGGTGCGGGTGATGCGACCATAGTCGTTGAGCACCTCGCGCACGTCATCCGTTACGCTCTTCTTCAGGCACTCCACCGCTTTTTTATCCAGACTTTCCGCTTCGTAGCCCTGTGCCAGCAGCCATTTCAGCATCTGCTGACGGGATTTCGGGTTAGCCAATCCCGTGCGCTGCTGGAGAGAGTGGAAAAGTTCCTCCGTAAAGGTCTTATCCAGGGCAAGAGCCTTGTGAACCAGTGCCCGGTCAACAGCAATGCCTCTGTCGTTGATTTCCTGATCGATGGCGTATTCTTCCCAGAGCAACTGAGGTACCGGGAAATCGGCCAGCCTGGCACAAACATCCATCTCCACTTCCACGTCCCTACGATTGTAGGCCTTGAACTGTGCCCACTTTTCAGCAGCATGGGCAGGCAGGTTTCTTACTCGCAGGCCATTCGCCTTGGTGGGTTTGCATGGCTTGGAGAAGAAAGAGATGAGCTCGCGTCCCTCACGGAGTTTTTGCTTGGTCAGTCCCAGTACTACCCCAAGGTTCTCCAACGAAGCGGGAAAACCCAGAGTAAGCGCCCAGACCATACTGCACCGCCAGGACGCCGGATCAAGGTATCTGCCTTGCGGCAAGCCCAGAAAACGGCTGAGGCAGATACGTTCAAAGGCGGCATTGTGTGCCCACTTTTGTATGGTATCATCAGTAAGAGCTGCCAGAATATCCGTCGGAACCTGTTCTCCACTGGCGCAATCGACGACATGCACCGGGCCATCGTCAACGGCGTAGGCGAAGAGCAGGATTTCAAAGGAGAGATCTTCGGCATAGCGGTAAACACCGCATTCGGAAAGCTCTCGGTCACAGTAGGTTTCAAGGTCGATATGAATCTGCTTCATTAGAATAATCCTCGCTCCTAGTGGCGGAGCAGACCTCCGCCACTAGGGCTTGCTGATGCCTTATAAGTAGCGGTCCGCCTCAGCCAACTGTTCAGCAGAGAGTTTATGCGGAGACTCATCTTCCAGCTTACGTACACAGTCCAGGCTGAAGCCAAAACCCTGATGTGTGTTCTGTGGGTAGAGTTTCATAACCAGCTGTACGACACTGCCATCCCGAACAAGGCTCCTGTCCTTTATTGGATTACCTTGTCTATCAGCTATCACGGGCATGAATTTGCTACTGGCAAACAACTCCCAGTGATTGGGGTATCTTGGACTCCTACAGTCTCGGACAGGACCGACTATCTTATCAAAAGCAGGCCAGTCAGAGCTATCTTGGGTCTGCTTCGCGATGTCGTAGGCTTCACGAAGTGCTTGCTTGTAGCGCTCATAGCTTGCAGTATCCTCTTTGGGGAAGATGAATGTTGTACTAAACAGCTCCTTGCCATTTTGTGTTTTCTTGGGCTCCCAGCCATGGAAGAACATAAGATGACCCTTTCCTGTATGAAAAATAGGATATTTAATCGACATAACTATCTGCCTCCATTTTTTGAATATATGATACATTATAGTCGGTTATGTATTCCGAAGACTTTAAACTTAGCATGTGTACCTCTCTAATTGTGTTTGCTTCTCGCGCTTCTCAATGAAGGCATTTACTGTTGAGGCACGCCATCGGACACAGTTCGGGCCAAGGCGTAAACCTGGCTCAAAAAAACCTTCATCAATCCAGCGATAGAACGTGGTTCTACTGATGGAAAACATCTTGTAGATCTGGGCCGCAGACAAAAGTTGATGGGATGGAGAGACTTCAATCATAATGATGCTCCTTGGTTAAAGGATTGATGGCAGATATGCCCTTTTCGCTGCTATGGTCCTGTTTTCCGCAGAGCTGTGGCAGCTACATCGCCTCGAAACGTCGGTTGGGATAGACTTTTCCCCGGGGAAAAAATGGAGAACATTCCGCGTCTGTTTCTCTTTCGGGGGCATCGCCCCAGCCGGCTAAAGAAAGGTTGGCCTCTCCTCGGAAGGCGTTCAGTAAAAAACGAAAGATTTTGCAAATATTTTTCTTCCCGAACCGCGCGGCCCCCAAGCGACAACAACATATTGGGGGCCTCCGCAAAAACGTTTAGAAAAAAATAAAAAAAGGCCGTTTTCCTTTACTGGAAGAACGACCTTTTGAGATAAATAGTGTATATTATCAGTTGGTTGGTGTGTTTCTTGGGCCTATTTTGTCGATGGTTTGTGGCAAGCGCTGGTCCGCAGCTCATCCAGGTAATCGGCCCAGGACTGCATCATCTTCGCTCTCTCGGGGAGGTACTGGGCGTGGTTGTATGCCGCACGTACCGCATTTTTTTCCCTGTGTGCAAGCTGTGCCTCAATGACATCCGCGCGGAAGCCTTGCTCGTTAAGGAGCGTACTTGCCATTGCCCGGAATCCATGGATGCAGAGCTCTTCCTTTCCGTACCCTACGCGACGCAAAGCGTTAAGCAGGCACATGTCAGTGATGACTCGTGCTCTGGATTGAGGGGAGGGGAAGAGGAATTCTCCACCTCCAGTCCATGTGTGAAGCTCTTTGAGCAGGTATTCCACCTGTCTAGCAAGAGGGACAACATGCAGCCGCTTCATTTTCATGTGCTCAGGGGGAATCACCCACAAATGCTTTTGAAAGTCTATATCTGCCCAGCGAGCACGGCGTAGTTCTTGCGAGCGTACAAAAACGTAGGGGAGGATTTTCAGCGCGTACTTTGTGACGATACTTCCGGGGTAGTCGTCGATGTCTCGAAGAAGGTAACCGATTTTCTTCGGATCCGTGATCGTGGCCCTGTGCTGAACAGGGCCTTTGGGTTCCAGAGCTTCGGTGATCCCCGAAGAAATATCGTACTCCAGATAGCCTACTACTCTGGCATAGCGGCATATTTGGCCTATGATTTGCCCCACACGCCGGGCCATTTCCCGACGTCCCTGACTTTCGATGGCATGGAGGGCAAGAATAATATCCCGAGGCTTGAGCTGCTTTATGGGAAGGTCCCCAAACGAGGGAAAGACGTGTCGTTCCAGCCGTTGCATCTTGAGGCGGCGGGTGCTTTCTGTCTGGGTGACCGTGCGCTTTTCATACCACTCTTGAGCGACAACGCGGAAGGTAAGGTTGGTCTCCTCGTCCTGTTGCTCCTGTTCAGAACGATATTGCTCGTTGGGGTCAAGGCCTTGCACTAGCAGCCCATTGACGGCGTCGCGTTTTTCGCGGGCTTCTTTTAGGGAGATGGTAGGATACGGGCCTATGGTGAACTGTTTTTGCGTGTTCCCTTCTTTCCAGAGCATCCGCCATACTTTGATGCCCGAAGGTGAGACGAAGAGCCAAAGTTTATCACCGTCGCCGATTTTGATCCGCCGTGCTCCGGGCTTGAGATTTTTAATTTGTCTGTCCGTCAACTTGTTGATTCCGCTCATAAAGACTCCATTGGGTGGTACAGGCGAGCGTGGAACGGTGGTACACGAGGCCTGTACCACCCGCTGTACCACCCGTGCGCTGAAATCGACAAGGTACGGATAGGAATCGATGGGACTATAGGAAGTAAAAAAACAAATCCCGCCAAGTACCTAAGTGCTTGGCGGGATCGTATAGGTCGCTTTTCTGGCGGAGAGGGTGGGATTCAAGAGATTCCACCCTAACACTTCGAAAATATAAGTACTTTTTATTTTCGACTGCTTCCGTGTGTAGCATATTTCCGTTCCTGTGGGTATCGCCTTTTTCCCTCTGTCCGTCAAGCGTCCTGCCCGTCGGTGAGGACTTTATACAAGGTAGTCCTGCTCACGCCGAAGTGCCGGGCAACGTCCGTCTTGCTCTGTCCCGCCACGACCATCTGCCGTGCCTGCTCCGCCTGTTCTGCGGAGAAGGACGGCTTGCGTCCCTTGTACTTTCCCGCCGCCTTGGCAATGGCTATGCCCTCCCGCTGCCGCTCCTTAATCATGGCCCGCTCGAACTGGGCCACGGCCCCGATGATTTGAAGCTGTAGCTTTTGGAAAGGGGCTTCCTTGCCGGAGAAGGTCAGGCCTTCCTTATGAAAGACCACGGCCACGGCCCGCTGCTTGAGGCTCTCGATGATATGTAGCAGGTCTTGCAGGTTGCGGGCCAGCCTGTCGATGCTGTGGACGTGCAGGGTATCGCCTTCCCGCACATAGTCCAGGCAGGCCATGAGGCCGGGACGTCGGGTGTCCTTGCCGCTGCATGTGTCGATGAAGGTCTTGTCCAGCGGGACCCCTTCGAGCTGACGGGCGGTGTTTTGGTCGATACTGCTCACGCGGATGTAGCCGATGTTCTTCCCGTTCATGGTCGCTCCTTTGTTGTGTTCATTTAGAGTTATAAACTTAAATAGAATTTGTCAAATAAATCGTAAATCGACCCTAGATGAACATTTAGGAGGATGATGGTCTATGTTCGTATGATGTGTACCGCAAATTTCATAGCACTCAATCTTGAAGCCTATGAAGTTGTTTCTCAGCTCATATTCGGCCAATCCAAAATTGGATTTGCCGAAAATTTCCTCCCCCCCAACCTTGGAGACTACGAAGTGGCCTGTCACACCAGCGAAGCGCCTGGACTACCTGCTTTCCAAGGACGGCTTCCCTCTCCGCAGGACGGAAGGGTAGCAATCCGATTGCTACCGCTGGCGGGCCTGCTCCTCCGCAGGACGGACATGCTGGACAAGGTGGTCATATCATGGACACACTGCCTCTGTTCGCCCCACCCTGCGGCCATGCTGCTCTGGCTGCCCCTAAGCCGCTTATGGCTAGCCGCCTCTCCACTGTCTTATCCTCCGCCCTGTGCGCATGGCCCAGCCATCCGCATGGGGCTTTTTTTGCCGGGCCTTCCCTGTTCCCGCCGTCACCAGCTGCAAGTGGCGAAAATTTCCGGGAAGCGACATGACCATATGTTGCGTGACATCGAGCAGTTTTTGACGCAACAACCTGAAATCTTCGTAGAACCCAATTTTGGGGAGTACGAAGCCGCGTATTAGGCAGGCTTTGACGCAAGCGCCTGAAATCTTCAGCAAACCCAATTTGGGGGTCGTTGAGTATCCCGTGAGACGGGGCTTCGGGACAGAGATGGTCAAGGCCTACCTCCTCTCCAAAGACGGCTTCCCCTATGCCGGAGAGACTTTCCTTCCAGCACATCCTGCCCGATAGACGGACGGCAGCAACGGCAGACGACATTGACACCATGCGGGAAATGGCTGACTTTTCCTATAGGCAGTAATCAACAACGCTGCCCTTTCTCTTGGGAGACACTGCATGATCATGACAGCCGTTTTTCTTATTATTTGCATAGCTGGTGCCATAGGCCTCACAGCGGCCTATCTTTCGTCACGGGAGTCTTACCAAGATGAAAGACCAGAAGATGATGTCCCCCACCAAGTACAGAAAGACGATAGCATGTCATGCCGGTCGGGCATTTCCATGCAGAACATGAGCGGACACATGGTGACAAAGCAAGACCTGCGGGAGCTGGAATCACGCATCCTTGGCCGTATTGCCATCATGCTTATCGCCGGTATCGGGCTCCTTGCCGTGCTGATAGTTCTGATGCGGCCCGGCGCATAACCCCGCCGCCCCTGCTTTTGGACATTCTTATGCACTGCCCCGTGCGAAGTCTTCCGTAGCCCCCTTCCCTATCCCTGTCTGCCTCCATCCGCCGCCCGTCCTCCATAGGTGGCTGGCATGGGTATCTTTGCTCTCCCATCTGTCCAGTTAGGGTACGCGTCGGCTTCGGGGATGATGGAGAGGCCACGGAGCTGGAAGTCAAAAGTTCCGATTCAGAACCTTTGCTTCGGGGATGAGAAGGAGATGGACAGGCGGCATCTTAACCCAAGTCCCCGATTCAGGGACTTGGCTGACTTTATTTATTTTTTGCAGTGTTGCTGAATGGCGTTGCCGGGTTTCTCGTACCCCAGAGCCAGCGCCACGTCCCGCGCTACGAAGCACGGCTGGCCCTCGGCATCCAGCAGACGCGGCGGCTGACTCCAGGCATGGTGGGGTGTCAGCAGTGCTGCCTCCCTTGCTTCCTTGGGACAGAGCCTCGGAGCAGGACAGCGCTGGGGCTGGATACCGTGCAGTTCCTCGGCGGAACGCAAGGCAGGAGGCAGCAGGAGGTGAGAGAAGAGGGAAGCCGGGCAGATGCTTATGGAAGTGGTGCCGTCCTGTGGCAGAGGAAGACCAGGGTAGTACGGGGAAAAACCTGAATCCCGTAATACGAATAAGGCTTTCAAATTTTTGTGGTGAAGATGCTTCCGGCTGAGACAGGGAACGGAAGTTTGTTTATGATAGGGAATAATAGCTATAGATGACGATACGAT
>ERZ773146.3335-NODE-3335-length-10209-cov-5.774867_pt1 | contig 10209 bp, 9 predicted proteins | sample MGYA00580847_ERZ773146 | MGnify/ENA primary metagenome ERZ773146 (study PRJEB29015, sample SAMEA2737830) | human gut metagenome | biome: human gut; feature: human-associated habitat; material: faeces | place: China | collected 2012 ...
TTCTATTAGCGATGTGCGCCGCAAGGCGCACATAATAACAGCCGCCTCACGGTCAAATAATCGTGAAGCGGCTGAACTTATTACCATAAATGATGAGAAACTCATAGAACATGTTTCTCATCATTTTACTTTACTATTTTGTCAGAAGCATCATAATATCATTGCTTCTCTTAACGAATGCTGTCATCTCTTCCGGACTTAATGGCTTATGAGCAAGCATTGCAAGATCATACAGCTGTTTGCAGATGATTGACACGTTCTTGCTGTCCTTATTCGCTACAAGGAACTGAACCAGCGGATGGTTGGCGTTAAGAACCAGTGTTGCCTGGCTTCCGAACATGGATGCATCCATGCCGCCCATACCATACATCTTCATCATCTCCTGCATTCTTCTGTTTTCCTCAGAAAGAACTGCCATAGATGCTACATTCTCATCTTTGAGCTTTTCAACTTTAACATCAAGCTTCTCATTGCCAAGCTCTTTGCGGAAGATTTCAACAAGGCTGTCTGTTGTCTTCTGGAATTCTTCCTTCTCATCTTCTGCAACTTCATCCTTCAGAGAATCATGTACATCTGCATCAATTCTCAAGAACTGAACTTCCTGATGTTTCTGCTCAAGGTATGTGATAAATGCAGAATCAATGTTATGTGTCAGAATGATCGCATCCTGTCCCTGGGCCTTGAACATGTTGATGTACTGGCTCTGCTGCACTTCATCTGTTACATAGAAGATTCTTGTCTTCTCTTCTTCCTTCGCATCTGCGTCCTTAGACTCTTCTACGTCTGTTTTTGTTTCTTCTGCCTTAGCTTCCTCTGTCTTGGCTGCATCAGCTTCTTCGCCTTTGGCTTCTTTGATGATATCTTCGAGAGTCATGTATTTATGATCAAGATTCTTGTAAAGCATAGAATTCTTCATCTTCTCACCGAATTTCTCATCCTTCAGGCAGCCGAACTTGATGAATGGACTGATGTCATCCCAATATTTCTCATAGTTCTCACGGTCTGTCTTGAACATTCCATTCAGCTTGTCAGCAACCTTCTTGGAAATGTAATCAGCAACTTTATTTACAAATCCGTCGTTCTGCAGTGCACTACGTGATACGTTCAACGGCAGATCTGGACAGTCGATCACTCCCTTAAGTACCATAAGGAACTCTGGGATTACTTCTTTAATATTATCTGCGATAAATACCTGGTTATTGTAAAGTTTAATCTTTCCTTCGATGGAATCATACTCTGTATTGATCTTCGGGAAGTAAAGGATTCCCTTTAAGTTAAACGGATAATCCATGTTCAGGTGGATCCAGAACAGTGGCTCTTTGTAATCCATGAACACCTTGCGGTAAAAATCAATATAGTCATCCTTTGTGCACTCACTTGGATTCTTTGTCCAAAGTGGGTGTGTATCACTGATAGATACCGGACGTCTTACAATCTTCGCTTTCTGCTTCGGCTCGCCCTCTTCGCCTTCCTTTGGTTCCTCTGTAATATGCTCTACTACAGTATCTGTATCAAGAACATCTGCCTCATCGATTGTATCGTACTCCGGCTCTGCATTTGCCTTGGAGAGGAAGATCTCTACCGGCATGAAAGAACAATATCTCTCAAGCACTTCTCTTGCACGGTACTCGTTTGCAAATTCAAGACTATCCTCATTCAGGAACAGTGTGATCTCACTTCCAACTGTTGTCTTATTTCCTTCCTGCATCTCATACTCTGTACCGCCCTGACTTGCCCAGTGTACCGGCTTTGCGCCTTCTTTATAAGAAAGAGTATCAATCTGAACTTCGTCTGCTACCATGAATGCAGAATAGAATCCAAGTCCGAAGTGTCCAATCATCTCATCGTCTGTTGTCTTATCTTTATATTTCTCAAGGAACTGTGTTGCACCTGAAAATGCGATCTGAGTGATATACTCCTCTACTTCTTCTGCTGTCATACCAAGTCCATTATCGATAAACTTCATTGTCTTCTCTTCTGGATTGACAATTACTTCAATCTTCGGTTTATAATCTTCCGGGAGTTCATATTCTCCCATCATATCCAGCTTTTTCAGCTTAGTGATCGCATCACATCCGTTGGATACGAGTTCACGTACAAAGATATCATGATCGGAATAAACCCATTTCTTGATAATAGGAAAAATGTTTTCGCTGTCAATTGATAAAGTACCTTTTTTAACTGCCATTTTACTGCACTCCTTTTTATTTATAATCTATCCGTAACTGCTCAGTTACGTTTCTTTTAATATCGGCTGTCAATCAGCTTTTTCGCTGATATCGATAGTATATTTGCTTGCCTAATGGACATTCTAGTACAGCAAAATTTAAAAGTCAATAGAAAATTAGCACTCCTTTCAAAAGAGTGCTAATAATTCCATTAAAAGTATAAAGTTTTTATGAACTATACTGTTTCCGGCTCCGGATAATCCTCTCCAAATGTCTCAACAGTAACTTTCTTCATTACCTGTTTCTCAAGCGGGCGGTCGCTGTAGTCTGTTGCTGTCTCAGCAATCTTATTCACTACATCCATTCCTTCTGTAATCTTACCAAATGCAGCATAAGCTCCGTCAAGATGTGGTGCTTTCTTATGCATAATGAAGAACTGGCTTCCTGCTGAATCCGGATGCATTGCACGCGCCATGGAAAGAACTCCTGCATCATGTACAAGATTGTTCTCTACACCGTTCTGCGCGAACTCACCTTTGATTGAGTATCCTGGGCCACCCATTCCTGTTCCGTTTGGATCTCCGCCCTGGATCATGAACCCGCTGATCACGCGGTGAAAGATCACTCCGTCATAGAAGCCTTTCTTTACAAGTGACACAAAATTGTTCACTGTATTCGGTGCTACTTCCGGATACAGTTCTGCTTTCATGATATCGCCATTTTCCATTTCAAATGTAACTACTGGATTTGCCATGTTTAATTCCTCTTTTCCATAGATTTAATGACTCTATTGTAGCGGATTTATCTAAGAACTTCAAGATACATCTATTATTTCAAACGTTCTCGGTAAAAATACGTTACTGTTCAAAGATTTCTGTAAACAGTAATCCCTATCAATCCGCCTTTTTCCTTGTACCCAGTATTCCACAGTTCCTTCAGTGAAAATGTTGTTGCTTCCCCGTAAGTCGCCACTTTGATCAGAAGATCATCTGCTGTCTCTTCATATCCGATACATAAAAACCAGTGCCATACAAAATCAGCAAATTTCTTGTCTTTATGACGCAACATCAGATATGGAACCGGCGTTCCTTCATTGATTTTCTTCTTAATGAATACTGCTGCTTCTCTTGCTGTATGTTCACCGGAAAATTCTTTGAATTCCACCTTTTCTCCTATATCTTCCAGATACTTTCCAAATCCTTCTGTGTACATCCACAACTTGTTCACCCCACTCATTCTTGGGCGAAGATATGGTTTCATTTTCATGGAAAACTGAATATAATCTTCTTTACTCAGATTCTCTGCATCAAAAGGATACAGGTTCTTCTTTCCTTTATATTTTGCAAAATAGATACAGCAGTCACACGCTGTTGCCGCAGCGCATCCGCCGATGTGCATCACCACATTGCGGAACCAGTCCTGATTGCCGCCTACTTCTCCGTCTATCATAAAATAATCCAGAATCTGTTTCATTTCTGTTGTTCTTCCTCTCTGTAAAAAATCTTGTTTTATCTCTTATCATTCGGTCCGTTATTATTTTACAAGCTGCATTTCTACTGTCATTTCCTACTGATCTGTACATATTAACTGTAATTATAACCTCATATGGTTGAAATGTACACTTTCCACTCCTTTTTTTAGTCACTCGTGACATTGTTGATTTTCGTGCCTAACGCTATACTAAGTACATAAGTTAAACAAACCAAAATCAACTACCAATTAAAAGGCAAAACCAAATTTAGTCAAACAAGTAAAAAGTAATCATTTAAGGAGGCACTTATAATGGCAAGTTTATCTCTTCAGGGAATTCAGAAAATTTATCCTAACGGATTTCACGCAGTAAAAGATTTCAATCTTGAAATCGCTGACAAGGAGTTCATCATCTTCGTAGGACCATCAGGATGTGGTAAATCTACAACACTTCGTATGATCGCTGGTCTGGAGGATATCTCCGGCGGTACATTTAAGATCGACGGAAAAGTAATGAACGATGTAGAGCCAAAGGATCGTGATATCGCAATGGTATTCCAGAACTACGCTCTGTATCCACATATGACAGTATATGATAACATGGCTTTCGGACTGAAGCTTCGTAAAGTTCCGAAAGATGAGATTGATAAGAAGGTTCGTGAGGCTGCTAAGATCCTTGATCTTGAGAAACTGCTCGACCGTAAACCGAAGGCCCTTTCCGGTGGACAGAGACAGCGTGTTGCTATGGGACGTGCTATTGTTCGTAATCCTAAGGTATTCCTTATGGATGAGCCACTTTCCAACCTGGATGCTAAACTGAGAGTTCAGATGCGTATTGAGATTTCCAAACTTCATGAGAATCTGGGTGCTACAATCATCTACGTAACACATGACCAGACAGAGGCTATGACACTTGGAACAAGAATCGTTGTTATGAAAGACGGAGTTGTTCAGCAGGTAGATACACCACAGGCTCTTTACAATACACCATGCAACCTGTTCGTAGCTGGATTCATCGGATCACCTCAGATGAACTTCATGGATGCAAAATGTACAATTAAAGGAAATGATGTTACTCTTACAGTCGGAAAACATGTTCTTAAAGTACCGGCTTCTAAAAAGCAGGCACTGATTGATGGCGGATATGACGGAAAGACAGTTGTTCTTGGTATTCGTCCGGAAGATGTACATGATTCACAGGCATTCATCAGTAACTCTCCTGACAGCGTAATTGAGTCTACAATCAAAGTTTACGAGCTGCTTGGAGCAGAAGTATTCCTGTACTTTGATCTTGAGGGAACTCAGATGACAGCACGTGTTAACCCACGTACAACACTCAGAACCGGAGATCACGCAGTATTTGCACTTGATATGGAGAAGATTCATCTCTTTGACAAAGACACAGAGTTGACTATTACAAACTAATCCTTTACAATTAAACTAAACACGGAGGGGGCTGTACTTTTCTCGGAAGGTGCAGCCTTTCTTCCATCTATTATTATTTTGTTTTATTTACGGAGAAGTACTAATGGCTAATACATCCGAACTTGAAAAAGGACTCAATGAACTAAAACGTTTAACAGGAATCGCACTTGCAGTGACTGCCGAAGACTCTGAACAAGAACAGATGGCCCTGGAACAGATCCGCTGCCTCTGCCTTGCCTACCGGGAAAAATATAATAAAAATGATTTTCTTATGGGACTGATGACCGGCGGTGTTCCTTCCTATGACGTACAGCAGCGTGCCGCACGTCTTCACATTGCGCCGGAAGAAAATCGAATTCTCTTTTTGATTGAAATGAAGGAACCTGATGAGATTGTTGGAGAGATCCTTAAAAATCTGTTTCCTTCTCAAACAAAAGCTTATATTGTTCCTGTTTCAAAAGAGCGACTGGCTGTATTATATCCATTTCATGAGACAAAGGATTCCAAAGATTCTGCTGATGAATACGCAAGACATCTGGCTCATGCGATTGTTGACACACTGAATGCGGAAGCTCTTGCACATGTTCAGGTTTCTTTTAGTCAGATGATTCCTTCTCTTTTGGAATTATCCGGGGCTTTTCGTGAGGCAAGCCTTGCACTGAAGGTTGGAAAACTCTTCTATCCGGAACAGACTGTCTTTCCATACAATAAACTGGGGATTGGACGCCTGATTTATCAGCTTCCTGTTTCTCTGTGCGAAAGCTTTCTTCAGGAAGTTTTCTTAGACGAGATTCCGGACAAGCTGGACGATGAGACACTCCTGACGATTAACCGTTTTCTTCAGAACAATCTGAACATTGCCGAGACTTCACGCCAGCTCCATATGCACCGCAACACGCTGATCTATCGTCTGGAACAGATTGAAAAGCGTACCGGACTTGATTTGAGACAGTTTGAAGATGCAATGACATTTAAGATTGCAACAATGGTCATGAACTATCTTCATGCTGAAAAAGGAAAAAATTGCACTGCGGTGTAATTGATATTAAATACTATATAGGAAAGGACTTATAACTTATGAATGACGCATTATGTGAACATATTGTAGCCAGAAAATCAAAACCAATGGATTTTGTTATCCGCGTTCTTATTATTGTTGTGATCGTTGCAATCGCAATCGGAGGAATGCCATTTCTTGGATTCTTTGCTTTTGCTCTTGCAGCAATCCTGGCTTTACTTGCTTATTATTTTGCATTTCCACTCTTAAATGTGGAGTATGAATATTCCCTTCTGAATCACGATCTGGATATTGATGCAATTTACAGCAAAGAGAAAAGAAAATCCAAAATAAACCTGGATATTCAGAATGCTGAGATTATTGCACCAAAAGGATCTCATCGACTGGATTCTTATCATCCGGAAACAACTTGCGACTTTTCATCCGGAAATACAAATGCAAAGGTTTTCGCAATCATGATCCCGATCAATCAGAAAATGACTTGTGTTTATATTGAACCTGATGAAAAGATGATTGAACATATGAAACAATGGATGGGAATGAAGATGTTCGTAGATTAATATTGAATGTTTGTTTCTAACTCAGACAAGTACCACAATCAGTAACTACTAATTGTGGTACTTGTTTTTTCTTTTCTGTCTGGTTGTAGATTACGAATTGCAATTACATACTTAAAACATCATAATCTTATTTTTCAGCAACATCTGCTATATATTTACATGCGGCAAGTGCAGCTACTGCACCGTCCGCTGCCGCTGTTGTAAGCTGACGTACTTCTTTTGTCCGGCAGTCTCCTGCTGCATAGATTCCCGTTTCTGACGTCTTGCAATCTTCTCCGGCAACAATAAATCCACCCTCATCTAACTGAACAACATCAGCAAATTTTTCATTCTGTGCAATTTGTCCGACAGCTACAAAAATTCCGGAAACAGCAAGTTCTGATTCTTCTCCTGTTACTTTATTCAAAACCCGCAGACTTTCCACCATCTGCTCTCCACGGATTTCCTGAACAGTTGTATTTAAGATAAACTCTACATTTTCTTTCTCTTGCAGACGTTTTACAATCTGATCTTCTCCCCGGAATTCGTCTCTTCTGTGAATCAGATAAACTTTGCTACAGTAATTTGACAGAAATTCTGCATCCTGGAGTGCTGTACTTCCACCTCCGACAACTGCAACTTCTCTTCCCCGGAAAAACATTCCATCACAAGTCGCACAGTATGAAACTCCTGCACCTGTCAAACGTTCCTCTCCCGGAACTCCAAGATGGCGGTGTGTCACACCAGTGGCAAGAATAATGCTTTTGCATTCATATTCTTTTTCCGTTGTTACAATCACTTTATAATCCGCTTCTTCACGGATACCTGTCACCTGCTCCATTATGGTCTGTGTTCCCAGCTTTACTGCCTGATCCATCAGATTCATAGAGAATTCACTGCCGCTCACACTTGCAATTCCCGGATAATTTTCTACATTCGGAGAAGATGTGATCTGACCACCGAAGGTTGTTCCCTCGAAGAGTACGGTCTGCTTTCCTGCACGCTGGCCATAGATAGCCGCAGTCATCCCTGCAGTTCCGCCACCGATGATTCCAATATCATAAATTCCCATATTTCTCCTTTCCCAACAAACTGTTTCTACATTTTCTGATTGCTGTAATTCATTTTTTCATTTACGCTAAACTGTAATATCTTTCAATCACTTCTTACATATTTCTGGACATATCTGCGCAGACTTTCTCTGCCTCGATCACTGCGCTTCTAAGTCCAAATTTCTCAAGTACACGTACTGCCTCAATCGTTGTTCCTGCCGGTGAACATACCATATCTTTCAGTTCTCCCGGATGCTTTCCTGTCTCGAGTACCATCTTTGCACTTCCAAGTACTGCCTGTGCTGCGAACTGATACGCCTGTGATCTAGGCATTCCCTCAGCTACCGCTCCGTCTGCCATTGCCTCGATAATCATAAAGATATATGCCGGTGAACTTCCGCTGACTGCAACAACTGCATCGATCAAATGCTCCGGCACGATTTCTACTTTACCAAAAGAACTAAGAAGCTCCAGTGCATAGTTCTTTTCTTCTTCTGTCACTGCATCATTCGGGCATGCCGCTGTCATTCCCTCTCCAACTAATGCTGGTGTATTCGGCATTGTTCTTACAATCTTAACTTTCTTTCCAAACTGCTCTTCGAGCCATGCGAGAGTCTTGCCCGGTGCGATTGTAATAATCAGCTGGTCTTCTCTTACTGTATCTTTGATCTCAGCAATTGTCTGTGCGTAGAATTGTGGTTTTACAGAGAGAACTAATACTTCTGCTTTCTGTGTTACTTCTATATTATCTGCTGTCACATGAATTCCATGCTCTTTTTTCGCACGTTCACGTCCTGCTTCCATAATATCTGAACCGATGATCTCTTCCGGGGCAATAATTCCCTTTTTAATGATTCCGCCCATGATTGCTCCTGCCATATTTCCTGTTCCGATAAATCCTAATTTCATGATCTTAAGTCTCCTTTTCTTTTACCATTACTGTTCTAAGAACCGTGTCCAGTAACCTTTTATCTACATGTATCCGTCTCTCACCCAGAATTTTTTCTCATCCTCTAATGGAATTTCTTCTGTGTCCATCCAGTCGATTGTAATAAACTGATTTCTGTTCAGCCCTTTTAGCAGTTCATTGATCAGCCATTCGCGTCCCTGAACTTCCATTGTAACGGTTCCATCCCATTCGTTCTGAACCCAGCCAACCAGATTTAGTGAATTCGCCAGATATTTCGCTGTATAGCGGAATCCAACACCCTGTACACGACCGTGAAAAACAATGTGCTTTCTAACTTCTGCCATATCTGATCACTCCCTTGAAGCAATTTATGTTGTACACTACCGTTATTCTAACATATTTTTTTACCTTGTACAGTTCTTTTCGGTAAACAGTTCCTGCTTCCCGTGTTATAATGGGAATAACTTTTCTGAAGGAGGGCTTCGAGAACGAATGAGTAATTATGAAACATCACAGACTTCTGATCTGAAAGAATTGATAAATAAATTGCGAGATACACAGACTCTCTCTAAAAATGAATGGATTCGGCTAATTGACGGAAGAACCCCTGAACTTGCCGACTATTTATTTGAAAATGCGCGCGAAATACGAATCACTCACTATGGACATAATGTTTATGTCCGCGGACTAATTGAATTCACTAACTATTGTCGTAATGATTGTTATTACTGCGGTATCCGCAAAAGTAATCTGAATGCACATCGCTACCGTCTTACCAAAGAAGAGATTCTTAACTGTTGCAAAACCGGATATGAACTTGGTTTCCGCACCTTCGTTCTTCAAGGTGGAGAGGATGGCTGGTTCACGGTTCCGCGTCTGGCTGATATTGTCTCTGACATCCATAAGAACTGGCCGGACTGTGCGATCACGCTTTCTGTTGGAGAGATGGAACATGATGCATACCAGACTTTATTTGATGCCGGTGCTGACCGCTATTTACTTCGTCATGAAACTTATGATGAAGCACATTACCGCATGCTTCATCCTGCTTCCTTAAGTGCACTTCACCGGCAGAACTGCTTATGGGATTTAAAATCGATCGGCTATCAGATTGGAACCGGATTCATGGTCGGTGCACCTTTCCAGACAACTGAGAATCTTGCAGATGATATGCTTTTTCTAAAGGAACTGAATCCGCATATGGTTGGAATTGGTCCGTTTATCCCTCACCACGATACACAGTTCGCTAGTGAACCTGCCGGAACACTGGAATTGACACTTTATCTGCTTGGATTGATTCGTCTTATGCTGCCAAAAGTCCTCCTTCCGGCAACAACTGCTCTCGGTACGATTTCTCCGACCGGAAGGGAACAGGGAATTCTCGCCGGAGCTAATGTTGTTATGCCAAACCTTTCTCCAACAGATGTTCGCAAAGATTATCTGCTTTATGATAACAAGATCTGCACCGGTGATGAATCGGCACAGTGCAAGAACTGCCTGGCCCAAAGAATGGAGTCTGTCGGATATCATGTTGTTGTAGACCGGGGAGATTCCTTGAATAAGTAAAAAGGAGGTTACTGTTCACTCCCGTGTCAATCACTTCGCTGATTGACACGGAGGATGCATG